>Ga0315296_10005657_pt1 | contig 9986 bp, 7 predicted proteins | sample YL17G14_18_MG_FD_203921 | JGI IMG/M metagenome (GOLD analysis project Ga0315296, IMG submission 203921) | Sediment microbial communities from Yellowstone Lake, YNP, Wyoming, USA - YL17G14_18 | ecosystem: Environmental > Aquatic > Freshwater > Lake > Sediment | place: USA: Wyoming | collected... | reverse complement strand
ACCCGCGTTGAACAATAAGGAAAGCGTTACTCCAAACCATAACACCGTAATCGTAATATCAAACGCTGACAGTTGCCTGCGTTTGAGAGAAGCCTTTTCTGCCTTGCTGGCCGCATCGGCACTTAATGTGACATTACTCTTCTGCCGCATACGAAAAGCAATCGCACCCATGGGGCATTCATCGCTACACTTTAGACAACGAGTACAGTCTGAACTAACTATCTGACCATGGTCTTTCAGATTGCCCAAAACATCCACTTGCATTTCGCACACACGATTACATTTCCCACAACCATTGCATTCCTCGCTCACCAATCGTACTTTGCCGATACCGATTCTGTCGAAAATCTTCAATAATGCACCAAACGGGCACAAGTAACGACACCAGGCTTTTTGCCCGAAGAAGTAAAAAAGTACTGGCCCATATAGAACCAAAATAATCAATATCGAAGAACTCGTTGTTGCCTGTTGTCCACCCCAAGGTGCTGTATCAGCCAAGTTAAATATAAACGTGGCAGGAAAACCGTTGAGCCAATTCACAATGGGGCTGCCATAGACTTTCGCGAACAGAGTGCCAAAAGGTATAACCGCCAAGTATAGGAGCATCGTGCGTGGGAGTTTGACTTTAAGTTTGTCGCTTATACCCCATTCAATCAAATCTAGATATCCCCCAAACCAACAGAACCAACCGCAGAAGGCTCGCCCAAAGAGTAGGACGGATATCAATACCAACATCCAGAAAACAAATGCAGCATTCAATACACCCCGGGAAAGACCGGACAACAAGCCTTCAAACCCAATGAAGCCCACAACGTGAATGCCCAAAGCGAACCATGTGACCATATGAATGGCCACCAGAAGCATTAGGAAGATTCTGCTCCAATTACGTAATATCTGTACCTTCATTCTTGCACCTCACTATGCGCCCAGAAAGGAGTTGACGACATGATAGTAGGCTCGTCGAAAGCCACCCAACAGATATTAGACAGAGAAATTATATTGATATGATAATTCCGCCTATTATACAACGCTTTATTTTGGACTAACTTGTTAACATTTAAAGGGTTTCTATGCTGAAAATCATGGATATCCCCAATTCCAAAGAGCACGATGGTTAATGACAAAAAAATGAAATCATTAATGATATAATGAGTCGAGTAGACCGGTTTAACCCCTCCAAATACCAAAGGTTGAGGTTTGTTTTCTCCGTTAGCCGCCTGGTTTCCCGGCGGTGCCACAATAATTCAACTCTGTATCCGTCGGCCCGGTTCTCAAACAACAAGATTCTCCAGACTTCGCCTGGCGCACTGAGAACTTGCTTTGGGATGAATTGAATGTATTAAAACGGAAGTCGAATTTCAAGACCAAACAGAGCATTGATGATTACCGATTGAAAACAAGCATGGTTGGCTAAAATGACTGTTTGAAGAGTTCAGGAAGGAAGAGGGGAGATAAGGGGTGCGAATAGCACCTACAAATCCAGCTCTGGAACGATTCTGGGATTCAACGATTACGGGTGGAAATCAGGAACTCCAGTTGAATAGTTGAGAATCATACCGAAACATTTTCGATGGTATGAAAACAGAAGATCTATAACAGATAGTGTGCCACGAAGCTACAGAGGACATGAGGGTACAGTCCCCTCATGTCTTGCACAGTTACGAATCCCATCTATATCAAACACGCGCTCCTTGCGCACTCGATAGCAGATATTGAGACTTCTGCGATATCGTAATTCACAGTCTATAAAAAAGACGTTCCGCCTCGTCCCCTCGATTATTGTTTACAAAGAGAGAGGAACAGTCTACATTAAAAGTTGTTGATTTAAGATTGGAAGAGAAGATAACGCTTAGCTCAGGGGCCGCCTGCAGCGACTTGTTCTGCATCCTTTTTTGTATAAAGGTTCAAAGGCTCAAACAGTTGGTAATACTGATCAAGATAACTGTCTTCTTCATAACGAGACAGAGCAGGAACAAGCGAATCGCGGTAGGCCTTATCCAGTTCGTAAGCGTGTTCATATGTTAGATGAAGAGAAAAACCTTTTCCTCTTTCCCAGAGATCAACTTCTATAGTCGCACCGCAATCAGTTAAATAAGAATACATGCCAATTGATGGCTTATTTTCGTAGTAGGAACGTATTGCGGGTAAAGCATTTGGTCCGGTGAAAAATGAAACTAATGCACTCAGATCCGTACTTTTTTTTATCACAAGAAGATTCCCGGCATCATTTTCCCAGGTTCCTATGAATTTGTCTATATCAGATATCATCTTCCACCGATTCAGAAAGCGTTGTTCGCACCACTCTATTTCTTCTTCACCCTTGCTTCCCGCATCAGAGCATCCAACATGGCCTGTTCTTTGGGTGTTCTTTCAATCTCAGCATGCGTGCACTTCGGGTAGTTCGTACAAGCCCATGCGCGCCTTCCGTGGGACAGCCCGCCCTTCATCTCCCCTTCGAGCAGCTCTCCGCCGCATCGCGGGCAAACTTTGGACTGTTTCGGCGAAGTACCGTCGGTGCCTTTGGGCTGTGGGCTTTTTGTTTCCATTTTTGTTTCTCTCGTGCAAACATTATTAATAATTGCGCAATACTTTATTTCCAAACTTATCTTCGGCTATGAATTGCCCTCTAGAATTCATATTCCCCAAGTTGTTTTTTAGATAATTTAGATAACCAAATTCTCCAAATCTGGCTCCACTCATTTTTTTTACTGAAATCATTAAGCGCAAAAATACTTGGCCAATTTTATTTCTTTCCATATTGATTTCCCATATGCTTATATGATTCGAATATAGTCTCAACAATTCTTGAGTTAACTCATCTATGTGTTCTTTTGAAGATTGATTGTCAAAGTAAATCTTGTAAATTAGATTATAGGATTCATATACTATCTTATCGGTAATGCGAATATTTCCCGCCATATAAATATCGCGAACAAAGGTTTCAATTTCTCCAGCCATTAATGCTACTCCTGGTTCATGAAAAATATCATCGTATTGACTATGTGGAACACTTTCCATTAACTTTGAAAATGCTTTTTCATCATCCCGCTTCTTTTGGAATGCAACACCTTCAAGGTATCTACAATCTTCAATGCAGTCTATCTTTTTAAGTCTGTTCTCACCACAGCAACTTGGGCAAAGAAGATTATCAATTGGGGCACAATACCTCTTTCCTTTTCTCGTTTTACAATACCAACAGGTTACCATGTATTATTTCTCTGAGAATCTAAAATTAGTGACAGAACTTATTAACACCTAAATTGAGCGATTCTTTTAAAAAGAAATAGTAGCCATAGGGTTCAACCTGCATTTTTAAATCATCGGTTTGGTAATTTGTAGGGCAAGGCTTCAGCCTTGCATTAAGCAACCCTAAAGGGTTGCCCTACGGTAAGATTCAAGAAACTCGCGCAATTTAGGTAACATATAAGATGTTGTCGCCTGGTTTTCCAGTATCCGTCGCATCAAATCCTGACCTTTACAGGTTCGAACATAGCCAGCCCTAAGATACGGATTGTTCCATATCACCTCATCGCGGTATTCTAACTTGCCGGCTCGGATGCCCTTCACAATGAAGTCCCGGTTTACTCCATATTCCGCCTGGGCCATTACGCCGCTGAGGGTTGCCGCTTTGCGATTCTATTCTCCATATTCCACCTTATCTCATCTCTCTCAATGAAAACGGCAAGCTAAAAATGGAAAAGCTTTGGGTCAGGCTTGCTATATTGCGATTTAAGAAACTGCCTTCAGCAACGACTTCATTGCATCGGATGACTTGAAGTCCGTTTTAGACCGGATCTGCAACCGCTTCACTCCAGAGCTCAACGTCGTTACATCTCTCCCCGTCCGTCTGCTAAGCTCCGAAAGAGTCCCGACCCCCAACTCCATAACCAGCCATCCCGCCATCCACCTGGCCTCTGATAATTCACGATCTTTACCGGGGACGAGAAAATCCTTCTCGTCAAAGTGATAATACCGGCAAACCTCCTGCATGATTCTATCAAGGCTTGCCTTCGGTCTTAGCCTCATCGGCTTCCGGCCTAACATCCGATCCATGAAATCGTCATCACCGAGAATCCGGCTGTCTCTTCCCAAGCCCCTGTGGTATTCTTCTTGATGGAGCCCTCCTTTTCCTTCATGAACAAATCTCCTGTAGGCCCTTCTGGCTAGGGTAAGCCTCTTCGAGAACTGCGAGAGAACCCAATCCGTCGTAAGCCAGGGGATCATTTCAAGGCCGAGATACGCTCGATGGCCGCTCCACGGATAATCCTCCGGTTCCTTTACAATCCCTGCCCGTACCGGATTTAGATGGACGTAACGAATCAATTCTTCCAGGTAAGGATCTGCGTCAACCAGAACAGCTTTGTACCGCCCCTGAAAAAGATGGCCAGAGCGTTTCTGGCGCCAATTCATCCACCGGGTGTAGCGGAAACTGAGATTCTGCATAATTCGTGAAAGCGGGATCTCGCCCATCTGAATCGCCAGGTGGACATGGTTGGTCATCAAACAAAATGCATGGATACGATGCCCGAAACGTTCAATTCCCTCTTGCAGTAGCAGGTAGAAGCGGGTACGATCCTTATTATCGGAAAAAATGGTCTGGCCGTTGTTACCACGCAAGATAGCGTGGTACAGTGCTCCTGGATAAAGGAGTCGTGGTTTCCGAGCCATGAGGCAAGACTATCTGAAAAATAGCAAAATAGCAAGCCTGACCCGAAATATGATGGCATAAGAACCACCCGAAAGCTCGGCGCGTTCTCTCACGCCCGAAAGCCCCAATCCCCGCCTCGTACTCTCCTGGGCGAGCGCATTCTCGGGGTTGAAACCCGGAACGTTGTCCTGGAGAGTGAGTTCCTTCCTGTCGTCCAGTTACCAGGAATTCATTATACTACCGTCAGCAAGGTGATAGGGAAAGCAGGGGTAAGCAAAAAGTGATGGTTCAAGACCTTGTCTCCTTCTCATCTCCATTCAGAATGTCGCAGTTTTCCCTAAAGTCGTAAAATACTTCATCTAGGTTTCTTGCTCTTCGCAATACGTCCAAGGATGTATATCGACGATCTCGTGGCGCTTTGGCTAGTCCTCCAGGAACAAGAGGGATTGCTACAATCTCCTCCGCTGGCTCTGAAAAGTAAAGCATATATTTACTTGTGTCTTCCCATGGCGCAATCCTTTCCACACTGGCTATATGCGTAATAGCGGATTTCGGCGCTACTCGATAAGCTGCGATATGTTTGATCTTGTTGATCATGTTTTGATGAATTCTGATTGCATACCAACAGCTCTTTTCAATAAAAGTATGTTGAAATTCTTTTTGTCGGGCAGGAACTACTATTGTATCAATTTGAGAATGCTTAATTGCCTTGCCCTTCCTGGAAATGTTAGATTTCTCGACACCGTTTATTGGATGAAGCTTCTCATAAAGAAGCTGAGGGCCTTGATCCCAATCAGGTTTGCGCTTGCGGCGGGGAAAAGTAAACCCCTCTGGGACAAGCTCGATCAGTTGGGATGATCTTTTACGAAAATCCTGCCTGTAGAACGCGTCAATATCCCTTTCTTTAGAAAGGAGAAACTTTAGGAAGCTCAACCCCTTGTATTCGCATGACACATAAATACTTAAAAGCACGAGATACGCATTCAGCCCATGTTCTGAAATCTGTCCATCAAATAATTCACGGAAGTCGGCAAACCGCTTCAAAGCGTGTTCTGCGTTGTTGTTATTCCATGGGACACCGTTATGATTTAAGAACGTAAAAAGCTTGTCCTGGTACCTCAGCAGTCTTTTTTGATACGCAACAGCTACGTCCGACTCGTGCCTCTCTGCGGAGACATCTCTGAAAAACCTGGAAACATCACGTCTGTACTTATTGAGGTGTCGCCGCTTTAATCCATATCGGTCGATCGTTGCAACAATCGGACGCATTAACTTCCCGAATTTGGCGGCGAGATACTTGATTTCCTCGTCCCAGGGATTCTGCTGCACGTCATGATTGAAATCTCTCATCAAGTGGATCAGGCATTTCTGCTGCTGACAGCTCAAAGAGTCATATGGAGCATAAAAGTCGGATACGAGTACCCCATTGAAATCTTTTAATAGGTTCTGCATGAATTGTCCACCTCGTGACCCTTTATACATAAACACTGCTTCTTCGAGGTTGGTAAATACCCAGACGTACCCTTTGCCGCCCTTTGTAAGGTGTACTTCCGTCTCGTCTGCATGGATTAGGCTTCCGGTTACTATCTTTTTCAGAATGAGACTGTATGTCTCCGCGTAGTACTGTGCCAATAGCTGTTTGAAAAGATAGACGTCCGATGCACTCATCGGTATTCCGAAGTAATCGCGCATTTTCTCCACAATCTTCCCATAACTACTAAGGTGAACGACATTTTCGCAGACAGCCCAACTTTTGAGAGAATGGAAATACTCATCCAGGCGGAGATAGTCGCGTGGTAAGAAACGCTTCCCACAATCCGCACACCAGTGCCAAGAGGTCTTGACATGAAAAACCCTTCGCTTGATTCCAATTCGGCTTACCACAAGGTCATAGGATATTCGGCTCAATCGACCATCCCGGGTTATGCTTAAGTTACTTCCTCCGCAAAGAGGACATTTCTGGGCACTAATCTGAACCAGCTGAGTGGGACGAAGGTTCTTCTTCGTATTCTTTTGTCTCCTTTTCCGGGCTACATTCCTTCTTGCTGTCTGATTTGTCCGGACATATACCTTTGCCCGTTGGTAGTCGAAGTAAGCACAGCTATTGATAAACTCGTAGTCAGGAATGGCAAAACTCGCTTTGCCCCACTGCCCTTTCCTCCAAGGAAAATCCATATCCTGTATCCGACAGATTCGTTGATCCTGGCGGTCGGGGTCTCCGTCAGACAATCGGCTTGCGCATAACATATGAATGAAGTTTGTCACGAGTTTCAGGGCAGAGCAGTCTTCTATGTTATAGTTCAAAAGTTTTTCCTTGAATACTGACCAACCTGTGGTCTCCCACTTCCTGCGCCATGCGATGCTTAGAAGGCCTGAAGCTTGTGGTTCCGTCCAATTGAAGCCCAGGTATCTTGCAATATCTTTCAGACTATTTGTGTATGCCGGAAAATAGACAAATGTATATATTAGAGACAACATATTTACCAGCCGGTCTAGTAATTTCTCGGTAATATCTCTCATGTCAACATGCTTCAGCATTCGACGCAAAAACATAGCCTCGTAGCCCCCATAGGCGAACAGTCGAAAATCCTCGTAGTGTCTAATAACGTCGACGAACTGTTCGTACATCCGGCGTTCGTCGGTCTGAGTATCAGCCCAAAATGAGTGGGTTTCTTCCTTCCCTTCTGTTTGAACAATCATACCGACTAGGTATGAAAATCGACGCTCTTCATCGCCTTCTACGTCGAGGTAAATGCGTGTGTTGCAGACGGGTAATTCCGGGGTTCCGTAGACGTAAACCTTCTGCTCTCGGATGGCTAGAGCCTTTAGCGCATGCTGATACGGTTGTGGCTTCTGAAGCGAGTTCTTCCGACTTTTTCTTGTCCGAAAGGTACACGAAAGCTGGGTCACTGTGAAGATGCCCCTCTTATTATACTTCGAGATCTCTTTTTCACTCATTCGACGCAAGAGGCTCAGATCATCCTTGGCTTTTGCATCCGCGTAGCATCGTTGGTAGAACTCACAAATTGTGCAATGATCATTCAAATGGAATCTGGACTGTTTCCCTGCTTGAATTTCCATGATTTCCTTGAGCATTAGCTGAGATTTTCCGTCATTCAATTTCATACGGACTCTTTTAACCTGGCAGCCAATACCATGAAATAGGATACAGAAATCAGGCTTCTTTCTTTGAAGGCCTGCAAGTATTAGGGCCTGAATTTCAAGCATAGATCGCTGTTTTTGAGATGGGCGTTCAGTCTCATGGAATAAAACTGGGATGTAATGGAAATCCCCAAGGGCCGATGATCCAGGGGCTCTTTGGAGGGCATCAAAACAGACAGACATTTTGGCATTTTGAAAGACAGGACCGAGGAAGAGCGGTAAGCCTTGCTTAAGGCTAGCTCGGTCTAATCTATTGATCCCCTTGGTCTCGGCTTTTCTATGGCACGCATTAAGTTTGTCGGTTGCAGTCTGATGGATAAGGATGGTAGCTTCTTTTATGAGCTGCTCGTAGTCTGATATTGTTCCCTTTTCGCCGGCCAATTTGAGGTATGCTTTATATTTACAATCCAGGTAACCCTCAAGCACATCTCTTGTTATTTTCCCTAACATTGTTTCCCTCCACGGTCTGATAACTGGCTATCGACTATAGCTGCATCCTGCTGCATAAAGATTCCCACTTTGAACTGATCGCACGAAATTCTTCATTGAAGGATACCTTGCCAAGATGTTTCCCCTCCAAAGGGCTTCGATATGAAAAACAGACCAAAGCCCAGGATTCGTCCCGTTGATTACCATTTGGAATGTTGCATTGAGGCGAGATTTTGGAAAATAGCGAGTTCAGGAAGGAATCAATATCATTCCTTATATTGTCCGTAACGTTCTAAGCGGATCATGCTTCGAGGGGAAGTTCCTTCCTGTCTTTCAACCTCACGTATCCACGGTGGGTAATTCTCAGGTGGGGAATAGCAGGTGTTCCAAGGACGTCAACGGCCAGGATATTTTTCTCCCATTTGGCTCCGTTCTTTCTGAGAGATCTTTCAAGACCTTTTATCTCGTCTCTTACCTTCTCCATTGGTTTTAAAGACATGAGACCGCCGACGGGAGCCGGAAATTCCGTCACCACCTCATCTCCGATTGCATAGACACCCCCACCTCCGATCTCTCTTAATCTTTTGATCACCGTCTCCATCGATTTTGTATTACACCCAACAACGATCATGTCCACCGTATCCCAGCACATGGTCGATCCATAAGCTTCTCTGCGAAGGCCAAATCCCTTGAGAAACCCTAAGAAGGTCCCTCCATCTCCTATCCGATCCACGGCAAGGAGCATGAGTACATCCTTCGACTCTTTAGAGTTTTCGAGATCAATGATTTTCTCTTTGGTCACAAGATTTGAAACAAGCTCCATGACCCTCACCTTTCCTTTTCTCGGAATGGGAGGGAATTTGAAGTCCTGAACTCTTACGGTATGGAACATCTCATCGGGAAAGTTCACCTTATGAGGCTCGACCATGTTTCTGCCATCCCCAAACAGGATCTGTCCACCACACATGACGAGTTGTGGCGAGAACTCATCTTTTGACGGGATGATTAAAATATCCGCCATCTTACCGGGCGAAAGGGATCCGATGAGATGATCGAGCCGAAAATGCTCTGCCACATTGATCGTTACCATCTGATAGGCTAAACCCGGCGGGACCCCGAGTTTCATCGCTCCTCTCAGAGAGGCATCCAGGTACCCCTCCTCCAAGAAATCTTCAGGATCCACACCATCGGTGGAGAGGACGAGCTTTCTGAAGTCGATCCTCTTCTTAAAAATTCCTTTTACCCCGGGGAGTTCTTTTCGGATGGATCCTTCTCTGATCATGACCCAGTAGCCCAATCTCAATCTTTCCAATACCTCATCTTTCGTGATGGGTTCATGGCACGACGAGATCCCGAAGTCAGTATAAGCCTGGAGTTTCCTTCCCGAGGCTCCGGCTGTATGACCTTCGACTCTTTTTCCAAGTTCGAGGCCAATAGAGGCAAGTTCTCTCACCCTCTCTCCTTGTCTCCCCTCCAGGAAGATGTTGCCCCAATAAATTTCACCAATTCCGAGACATTTGGGGTCTTTCAGCAGAGGCAGAAGCTCTTCATTCTCAGGAGCATTTATTTCTTCAGCCGGAGTGAGTCCGCACAAAGGAGGTATCGTGTAATAGAATCGGATCGGCTGTCCTTCAAATCCTTTCACTAAGCATTCTATTCCCTTCTTTCCGACAATAGTTCCAAGCTCCATGGTCTCCATAACAACGGTGGTGACTCCACTGGGAATGACATGCTTTACAAATTCTTC
>Ga0315296_10005655_pt1 | contig 9988 bp, 7 predicted proteins | sample YL17G14_18_MG_FD_203921 | JGI IMG/M metagenome (GOLD analysis project Ga0315296, IMG submission 203921) | Sediment microbial communities from Yellowstone Lake, YNP, Wyoming, USA - YL17G14_18 | ecosystem: Environmental > Aquatic > Freshwater > Lake > Sediment | place: USA: Wyoming | collected... | reverse complement strand
TGCCTGGGCGATAGTGGGAGTGGGAACTAGGAGGGTTCCTTGGGTAAGGACTGGAACAGGAATAACAGCAACGGCCACGACTGGTATAGGCTGTAAAGTAATAACCCCGCCGATTGCTATGTCCGGTTCAGGCACCATTGCAGTAGCGATAACAGGATCGGGCGTGAACGTCAGCACCAATGACAGTGCTGGGGAAGGGACAACGACTGACGCTGCCACCGGCGTAGGCGCAAGAACATTCTCAGGTGCAAGAACCGGAGACGGGATTATGGCCTGAGCAATCACAGGGTTGGGAGTTAGTGCCAACTCCAACGCCATAGCTGGGGAAGGCACTACCGCTTGCGCTACGGTAGGGGTAGGTGCAAGGGTGCTCCCTTGGGTAATGGTTGGCGAAGGAACAGCCGCCAAGGCCGATACTGAATCTGGTGTTAGCGTTCGGGAGAGAGAAAGAACAGGTGAAGGAACAGCGGCTGGCGCTACTATTGAATCAGGGATCAGCGTTCTCGTAAGCGAGAGCACGGGCGAAGGCACGACTGCTTCTGCTACTACAGACGTTGGCAGCAGAATCTTCAGCATCAGGTCTACCTGCGGTGTAGGTACAACTGCTGGCGCTACCACGGGTGTAGGAGCCAGGGAGTAGACCAAACCCAATACGGGGCTGGGAACAGCCGCTATAGCGACGGCAGGATCAGGCGTCAGCGTCTGCGGCGCACCGCCCGCCGCCGCAATAGCGATGGCGTTGGCCGTGTTTGTGAACAGGTCGTTGTCATCATCATCGAACCAGCACGGCATGAAGTAGCCGCCCTCGTCCCCGACGCTGTGGCCTGCCCAAATCGCTCTGTGATCATCCTCTGCGTCAACACTCAGCGCCGTCTCGTTGCCCCAATTAGCGCCGCCGTCTATGGACTTCTTGTAGAAGGCCCTGACGAGAGTTGTCCAGTCCGTGCCCTTGAGATAGGCTACATAGATGTCATCGTTCTGCTGGTTGATGAAGACGGCGCATTGAGCGGCTTCAGGTGTGTCTGTCAGGACGTTTGCCTTGGCATTGATTTCGCCAACGCCATCTCCCCCTATGTCCCAGACCATGAGATCGGAGGCGGCGTTGTTAAGTTGGCTCCAGGCAGCGAGGATGACGTGATTGTCGCTGGCACGTTGGGCGGCAGACATCTGATAATATTCAGCACTCTCAGCCATGCTGCCGCCGATGGCGGTTTCACCCCAACTATTGCCTGAGTCATCGTAGACTTTCAGGCTGATCTCGTTGGCGCTTGCATCCCAATAGAAGCACCAGATGTCGTTAGTGTCGGCCTCATCGCCTGGTTCGAGCAGGATTAGATCGACGGCAACGCCATCCGCCATAGTGGTGCGAGCAGTCCAATTAGCACCGCCATCAGTGCTGCGATAGAAGCCGTTTTCCGCGTCGTTATCAATCCAGAAGCCGCAGTATAGGTTGCCGCCACGTGCCTTCGTGATATCAAGTGTGCGAGCGTTCCAGGCGCTACTAAACGCGGCACTAGCACCATTGAATATGATTACTTCATCACTCAGGATATCCGTGGCGGTGTCTAGCCTTCGGTAGAGGACATCATCGCTATCTGACTCAATGTAGGAGATGTGTATTTTGGTTCCAGCGTCGCCAGGCGTCCATTTGTCGAACCAGATACTAGAAGCCTCAACTGTGGCTTCTTTCACGCTGACGGCGGCTGCCCAATTAGCACCGCCATCAACTGTCTTGCGATACACCAAGTCTTCGGCGGCGTTGATGTAGAAGACGTAGGCCGTGTCCTCATCAGTCCAGACTGGCCCAACACGCACAGCCCTATAATTAAGAGCATTGTACGCAGCAGCTTCTATCGTTACGTCTGCCATCGTTTAACCTGTGGAACTCCCGTCGGGCGTGAAGCCAAGGAACTTAGGCTCGCCGTTCGCGGTCACATCTCAGCCCTTCTGTTTTACGTTATCTGGCCGATGCCCTCTGCGTTCCAGGTGATGTTGACTACGCCGCCATTGCCATCGAAGGGGAACCCCACGCCCGTACAGGTGTCTATCCAGTAGATGGGGATGCTGTCGGTATCGTCGGTGACTTTCTTGTAGATGACGATGCCGATATTCTGGCGAGTCCCAACTGCGAGCGCGGCCCACGCCGGAGCCAGATTATCGGCGGTGAACTCGCCACGGTCATTCGCTTCGTCGGCGGCCACGGCCTCGCCTGTCAACGCTACACGGGCATAGCCGACGCCGTCGCACTCGTCCAGGGTGGTAAAGTCATCGATGTGCTGCGTATCCTTCTCGGTATCCGCCGTACTGTTACTCATCACCATCAAGAGGCGGATGTCGTCGGCGTTCAGGTCGATGTCGGCGGACTGCATCTTCGCCTTCGCGTACGTGTACTGAAAGTTCGCCATTTCTTGTCCCTCCTTTTGAAACTTACTTCGTGACGATCCCGTCATAGCCCATGAATTGAACGCCGCCACTGACATTCTTGACCTTGAAGTAATAGGCGTTCGTGACGTGAAAGAAGTACCCGAACCAGCCTCCAGTTGTCACCGACTCGAGAAGAGTGTCGTTAGCCCCATCCGTGCGATACAATTCCGCATCACCCGGGGTGTAGATATTGTGGACGGTCCACTCAGCCCCAGCCCCAGCTTGAATCGTCAGATAGGCATTGTTGGCAACCGAACTGTGGCCTGCTACAACATCACCCGCAGCCATCTCACGTCTCCCTGTACCAGATCATCCAGTCTTGCCGAATACGATAGAGACCCGTATCGGCTTCCTGCGTGTCCTCATCATTGTCAAGGAATGAGTCGAGGACGACGGGGGTTGTCGAATCATCAGCCCATCGCTCCAACGCTCCGCGCAGTTGAGTCGCCACGCTCTTTACGCTGGCATAACTCTTACCCCAGGAGTCAACCTGTATCCGAGGATGGGCCAAGCCTGCGTCCACGACGAAGGCATGTTCTCTCGGCCCATCGATGCGTTGAAAGGTAACAGTCGGATAGGTCGGGTCTTGCGGCATGATCATTGGGTAAATGCGGTCGGAGACGATAGCCACCAGGCCAGCATAAGACGTCAGATGAGCATAGAGTACCGCCTCCAATTCGGCTACTGTGATAATGGCTATGGGGATGCCAAAGACAGTCAGCCCTATTTCCACCAAGGTTGACTCTCGGTGAAGCCCCTGCTCCGTCAGGTCGCCGATGACAATCAGGCCGCGCTCTTCGACTTCCATCTACGCCAGCCCCAGGAATCTGACCACTGGGATGAGGGCACCGGCCACGGAAGTGAAGGCGTCGATGGTTATCGTCGCCGGTGCCGCACCGACCCCGCCAGCAATCGTCAGAGTGCCGCTTAGATCGGCCTCTCCCGCAACATGCGCCTGTAATGTGGTATCGTAGGTGTAGCGGTAGATCGTCTTGGCGCTCGTGTCATAGACCGAATGGCCTATCCAGATGATGTAGTTGCCAGCCTCCACGAGCAGGTCCGGCGCAATAGCCCAGGTTCTGACGCCAGTGTTGGCACCGCAAACGTCGACCACATCCATGATCTTCGTCTGTCCATCCTCAGTGTAGATGGCGAGACGGACAGCACTCGTTGCACCTCCTCCAGCTCCAATGTTGTATTGAATATTCTTGACCGTGATGGGTCGAGGAACGATAATCACGCCTAGATGTGCTAGGTCATCGTTCGCGGGCAGGGCCACGGCAGCCGATGCGCCCACGACGGCCTCCACAGGTAAGGGGAGCATCGAGGCGACGGGATCATGGAGTACGAGCATATTGTCCCGAATCTGTGCATCTAGTAGGGCTTTTGTGATGGGTGCCCCGACGACCCACGTCCAAGGTGCTGTCCAACTCATATCTAATACTCCAATCTGCTGGTGGGATAGGTCGGGTGCGCGAGGTCGTATTCGAGCGGGCTATAATCCACAATCGCATAGGCCCCTTCGCCGGAACAGGAGACCAGTTCATAGACCACCGTATGCGGTATTTTGCCTTGGCCCATCTGGTGGCAGATGCTTTCGATGTAGAAGTCCTCGTGTATGCCCAGACCGCTCGCCCCATCCGCCTCGATGGTGATCCGATCCCCGATGAGGCCAGTCAGGGTCTGGTGCATCGAGGCGACATCCCTATTCGCCACGAACGTCATCCGCAACCGGTTATGGGGCAGGCAATAACGGCTGACGATATAGTTGCAGAAGTTCTGGGCATCAGTGATGTTCGCCAGCCACAGCGGGGGTAGGGGATAGGCCCGCAATCCGTAGGCCGCGATGGAGGCTGCGTCCTCTGCGGAGATAAGTGTGGGAACATTCTTGGTCCACGGAGTTCCCTGAGCCTGGATGGTGGTTACCACGCAATCGGGCAGATGAAGATAGAGATTCTTGACCGAGAATGTCATCTCATTTGCGCTCTTTACGATATCACCAATTTCCAGTTCATTATCCAATCCAGGAAAATCAGTCTTAACATCAACCCCTGCAACCGGGTCAAGCCAGGGATTAACATAGACTCCTTCTGCATCGGAATATACGGCAGTGAAGTAACGCTTTTCCCAGGGTGCCAGTGGAATGTCCTCGGCCAGTGACCATAGTACGGCAGCCCCACCCACGGTAGCGTCTGCCAACACCGTGACCTGCACGCTGTTGTAGATGCCGTTCAGCGGATCGAGTTGCTCAAGCCCTGTGATAGATAACCCGCCGCCAGGGGCATCGGAAAAGGTTGCCTGGGGCACCAACGAGCGGGTGGCCGTCAAGCGATGCCAGCGGTCGGTGAAGCCGAAAAGGAATCCGTCTGCCCAAAAATAGCGGAGCGAATCGGGCATGACCGTAAGGAACTCGTAAAGGAGACCAGGCTCGCAATCCTCCAGTTGCCGAACAAGCTCAAGACTAGGCAGCGAATTATCGAAGTAGCACATTCCTGTTAAAGTCTTGCCGGTATCCCAATCCAGATAGGGTAGATACCAATAGGCCGTATAAGCGTCGATAATATCGGTAAGCCAGCCCCCCGTAAGCTGAGACTGAACGTCGAGATTGAGTTGTTTCGCTACATTCAACCCAGCGAGCGGGCCGATGCCCTTCAACGCAACAGTATGTAGTGCTCCTACAACAGGAGCCGATGGTTGAATCGTATTGATGACCCCAGACCATAGCCCATGAAAAACCTTCGTATTCAACCCCGCCTCAGAGGAAATCGTGCCTCCCGATTCCGTGAGAGCAACCGCCAAGCCCAGGGATTCGATCCGCATCCCCGACACCTCATCCATCTGCCACCACGGGAGAAGGAAAGCAACGCCCGTCACGTCATAGATGAGATATTGCCCATCCGTCCCGTCCACGCCTAGTTCACTGAGGTCCCGCCCGTAGCCCCCATTGTAGAGCCACGTCAGTTGTGCCGCCGTCAGATTGGTGTTTCTAGGCTTCCAGATGGCGAGTGGGCCGATGAGCCCGTCGAACCTGCACACAACTGCAGGTAGAAATAGCCCCACGCCGACCAGGAAATTATAGGTGAAGTCGCGGACACCTCCCGCAGTCGCTGCAGTGTCGTGTGTCCCTGCGTTGACCCCGATGCCAATTTTATTAGTAATCGGGTTGTGATAGACATGGATCATCGACCACACGCCGGATGGGAGATCACCGAAACTCGTGGCGGTGACAGTAGTAGTGGTCGTGTCCGCAGCATCGCGTAAGCTGAGGATGGCCTTCGACCCTTCCAAATATAACCCATACTCGAAAAGGTCATCGAACCTATTACCCTTGAATACTGCCGTCTGTTTCACCGCCGCGTTGTTCGGCTTGACCCACGCCACCATATCCCAGTAGGAGTCGCCCACGGAAAGCAGGAGATCGTCCGCGTGCCACAGGTGCCGCGCATCGGCAGCCACGAACTTGGCGGCCAGGCTCGATTCCCTCAGTCCTGCCGATAGGGTTATGGGGCGCCCGGTCTTCAAGTAACCAGCGAGCGGCGACAGGGCATTGTTGGGGCTATACTTCCCATCGTCATTCCGTAGGATGGCGTTGAGTTGCCCCGGCGTCCACCGGCCCACAGCGGAATCAAAGTCACGGCCACGCAAAGCCTCAACGGACAGGAGATCGCCGGTCAGGTTGTCATCTGGATCGAAGAGGAACTTGGCGGTGCCCGTATCGCGCCATGCACATTCCAAGAGGTAATCGATGTCCACGGCTATGCCCCCATGCCTCTGAACTCACCGTGGCGAAGACCCTCGGCGACGATGCGCTTGAGGTCACGCTCGCTGAGGATGGAGCCTTGGATATGGTAATTATTGATGATGGTACTCCCGCCACCAGGGATGCCCCCAGAACTGCCACGAGCGGCGCTCACAGGGGCATAGGCTGGGGCGAGACTGCCGAAAGAGGGACTAGGCATGGGCAGCGCCAAGGCCCCTTGCCAGCCTTGTACATATCCCTGAGCGGCCATAGCGCCCAGCGGGATCATCTTCTTGGCGGGGCTAGCGGCTCCGAGCGCTTCCTTCAGCTTGTCATAGATGATCGTGGCGATATCTTGTGCCCAACCCCCGAAGTTATCCACGAAACCCGTATAGATGCCGCTCATAATGTATTCAGCGATACCCTTGCCCCATTGCACGGCTTCACCACTAAAGGAAGCCATCGCTGACCGTAAGGAGTTAGCCACGTCGCTGCCAAGAGAGGATTCGCTAGCCTCAGTTTCATCCGTCAGGCCACTGATAAGTGAGGTTGCCCCGCTTGTACCAGCAGTGCCCAAATCCCTGTCGAGCATGAGCTTAACGCCCTTTGCGATGTCATCCATTGAAAGGATTACTTTCGGGCTTCCTTCCGTGATGCCTCCTGCGAGACTGAGCATTGCGGCAACCCCAGCTTCAAAATAGGCTTTGGACATGCCGCCAATACCACCAGCGGCCTCCATAAGCTGAACCGCTGCGCCCCCCATAGCGTCAACAAAGGTAGGCGTAGTTTCCTCAATTCCTTTGGCAATCCCCTGGCCGAAAGCGTGACCTACTTCTATGCCAGCTAGAGACGGAGAAAAATGTTTCAGAAGGCCCGTAGGGTCGTGCGCCTTAGCGTACTCCCACATATCCTTCATACCCTGTATGAACTGTTTGCCGAGTGCTTCACCCATCGCCCCAAGAGCATCGCCGATCCCGCCAATGATAGTTCCAGCGATGCTTCCACCTATTACATCGAGCAGATTGCCTATGCTATTCACCCCTATCGCAATGGGATCAAGAATCCAAGAGATCAGTGTCCCCCTCGGGTCAGTAATCAGATCAGAAAGGCCACTGACAATCCCATCTATGATGGCCTGCCCGATCTCCGCTGCCTTGAGAGCGATTGCAGCAAGGATGTTGGGGATGCCCTCTGTGAAGGCACGTGGCAGATCGTCCGTAATGAACTTGCCAATGCCTGGGAGGGCGGTATCAGCAATCCACTTGCCAAAATCCCTGAAAGCGTCTGCCGTGAGTTCCGCAACCTTGCCGGCCCAGTCAGGCACCGTCTCAGTAAAGAAGTTAGGTACACTCTGGGTGCCAAATGTTATTAGGCTCGGCAAGATTGTCTCCCAAATCCATACGCCGAAATCCTTAAGTTTCCTGGCTATCAGGGCTTGGATCGCCAAGGGTATCAATATGAAGATTTCAGCCAGCGATACCAGCACCAGAGTCACGGCGACGCCGAGTCCGTAGAGTATCTTGTTCGCCACATCGCTCCAGGGAACCTTCGCCAGCCCATACACGATAGCGCCCAGCACAGCGATCGGGATCGCAGCACAGGCCATGAGAGCGGCACCACCGACAATGGCGGCGGCAACCCCCAGAGCAGCAAGGAGAGAAGTTCCGATACCAGCGCCAGCGATGGCAATCCAACCGGCACCTAACGCGTAGCCGATGGCCCCTCCCATCATCGGCCCGAGAGACTTTGCGAGAGTAGCCTCTATGCCCTTGACGAAACTCGTACCAGTCACCTTCCCCTGCTCTTCCGCACTGGGTGCTTCTACGACGACCTTCTGAGTGATCTTCTGAACTTTGTCCTTGAAGTCCGTAATCAGGGCCGCGCCCGATCTTGTCACTTTCTGGGTAATGGTCTGCACGGTGTCCATAAGCCCGCTGATAATATCGGCCCCAGTTTTCACAATCTTCTGGGTGATGGTGATCGCCTTGCTCACCATCTTGGCCGCCTGTGTCACGAAATCCTTGATCGCAGCCCCAGCCTCCCACATGATCTTGAGCGGCATGAGCGCAAAGTTGAGTGCCATTGCGCCGAGATGGACAGCAAATGAAGCAACTGCCACAAGCGCCGCCACCGTCAGCAGGAGGAGGAAGCCTTCGACAGCTTTTGCCACGTTTTCCACGCTTGCCGCCCCACCGCCTTCCTTGCCCGCCTTCTTAAAGAGATCGGTAAAGAAATCGACCACCTTACCCAGTGGTTCCTTGAGTTTGGCTAGAGCGTCCTGGATACCCGGCAGTATCGTCTCTTGGAAATCCTTGAAGACCTGGGCACCGACAGCTGGGATGAGGTCCTGCATGGCGACAAGAAATTCACCAAAAGCCTTCACTATATCCCGAATGGGTTCGGGCAGATGGCCCAGCCAGTCATTCATTACATCGCCATCATCGACGACAGCCTGGAAATATTTGACAAGATTGCCGATGGTAATCCCAAGGTCTGTGAACAGTGGCCCTACTGTCTTAATCGCAGCGCCAATGCCCTTTACGATCCAGTCCGCCATCTTGCTCAGCGCTGGAACCACAACGGTAAGTAGCACTTGGCCAAGCTTGAGCGCCACTGGTAGTAAGGCATAACCGATCTTCTCTTTGAGTTCCCCTATCTGTATTCCAACTTGGGCGAACTGGCCAGCCGTACTCTTTGCATAAACCGCTGCCTGCCCACCGAACTTCTTCTGTAGGGCCGCAAAAGCCTCGGCTTCGGATGCTCCCGCTTCCAGGGAAATGCCCATCTTTTTGAAGACATTGACATTCTCTTCAGTTACCTTGCCGAGGAGCTTGGAAGACATTTCCAGATCGATGCCAGCACCCCGGGCAACATCCTGTGCCAGGGCGAAACGCCTCATAGCCTCATCTGCGTCGCCTGTCTGGGCCATGAGGAGCGATAGGGATTGCCGAGCAGCATCGTCCGAGAAGGCCATCTTCTGGGCCGCTGTAACACTCGCGTCGAGTTTGCCACTATAATCAGCCCATGAAACGCCCGTGTTCTCGACGGCCTTCTGAAGCTGGGCGACGGATGCCTGATCTGCTGCCGCAGCCTTAACGAAATCAAAGGCAGCGATAGCAAGAACGCCGAGACCCGCTGCTCCCGCTAGCGCCCCCACCTTGAGGGCAGTGCCCATGCTGCTGCCCATCTTGTCAGCGTGATCTTTGGCGCTCTTCAGCCCCTTCTCAAAAGCCGAAGTATTGGCCGACATCTGGACGACTAGATTGGCCAAAACTGCCATCAGGAATTCTCCACAAGCGCGGAAGAATCTGTTATGCTTCGAGACCAGGAGGTAAAGCAATGTTGGCTTTTATCGGTGCTGTAACCGTTGGGGGCTTTGTTATGTGGGTTATCATAGAGGTAGCCAAAGCAGCAAAGAGAGGTTGGACTCCCAAGCCTCCTAATTCTCCTAAGCCACCCACCATCTTGCACTAGCCCTCTTCCTCCTCCTCTTCCGTCGTTCGCTGGGCCTCAGCGATCTCCATGCCCTCCGCCTGTGCCCGGGACTCAGGGACGTTCAGCGGCAAGCCCGCTTGGGCACGGTGCATCTTCGACAGCATCTCCAGCATCGACGGGTTATCCCTCAATATCTCAAACCCTGCCTTACGATCCTTGGCGTTGAAGGCATCCCTAGCTGCTATGGACGTGCGGTAGTCTAGGATCGCCATCATCAGCGCATAGTCCTGCCTTGCCGCCTCCTGCGGCGTGCAACTGAACGCCTCACAGATTACTGAGACGATGCCCTCGAACGGCTGCGGCCCCCACTTGATGACGCCTGGCTCTTCG
>Ga0315296_10005654_pt1 | contig 9988 bp, 12 predicted proteins | sample YL17G14_18_MG_FD_203921 | JGI IMG/M metagenome (GOLD analysis project Ga0315296, IMG submission 203921) | Sediment microbial communities from Yellowstone Lake, YNP, Wyoming, USA - YL17G14_18 | ecosystem: Environmental > Aquatic > Freshwater > Lake > Sediment | place: USA: Wyoming | collected... | reverse complement strand
ATGGTCACATTTGCCTGCCCGTCCAGGCTGTAGCCGATCCATAAAGGGGCTTCATTGACGGCAAAAGTCAATCCAACGCTGTTGGTACAATATGTCCTGTTCTTGGGACTTACAATCACGACATTCGGTGATTCAAGATCTGAGCCGTACGCCAATATTGCACTTGGATGCAAAAACCTCGCACCGATCAAACCAAGAAACGGTGCAAGAACAAAAGCCAGAACAAAAAAAAGTGCCAAAGCTCTTCTTCGCATCTGCCATCCCTTCTTCAGCTTATTTCTCCACGGGTTCTTATGACTTTTGGGGATATGAATGGAAAATCATTAACCCTTTCTGCTGGTTCCGGTCCATAGGGCGCGCGCCAAGACGGCAATACTGATAGTCCACATTAGCCCGCGAGTTCTAGAACCGCGACACCAATGGAACCCAGTTCAAAATGAAAATAGTGATCAAGATTATCCATGCCATCAAGGAGATCATGAATGCCTGCAAAAGGATCGGCGTCCAAACGATTTTGAATTCCTTTCCTTGTTCTCCTCCGCTTTTCTTGACAGACGGCATCTCATAATAATAGATGAATGGGAATGAAACCAGAAACTGAATAACAAACACAAGAAAAATAGAAGGATCACCGAGGGCTCCGAGAAGAGGAAACGACTCCACCCTAAGAACGTAAACGTCAAACCCTATTATCGCAAACGCGAAAACATAGCAAAATTCCGAAAGAGCCTTCTTTCTCGCAATCCTTGTTCTCAGAGACAATCTGTTGGAAACCCAAACCGCAATCAACAAGAAAAGAGGAATAAAAATACATGCGCAAATCAAATCTCAAAAACCTATCTACCTCTTGGAAGAATTCCACTTTCGTAAGGTCTGGCTTGAACGCAGCCACCCTCAAAGGATATATCGTGCTTGAGTACTGGAAAAAGACCGCAGTCACTATGCTGAGAAGAAAAAGCAATATGTCAAACACTTTGTCCAATTCCTCAGATTTTCCAAGCTGACTTGACGGCGATGCTTCACGTTGAGACTCTACTAGAGACTCTCCAGATTGCATGACCTGAGTTATCCGCTACCCATATTTTGCTTTTTCCAAAGACTCTTCAGCCGAGACTGTGCAGCTTTCTAGTAGAATGCTCGCGGTGAGCCCGACCGCCACTCCGCGCGCTAAACAGAAAAAAGGATTGTGCAGAGCATTTCGCCCTTCCCCAAGTCTTTTCAAAAAAAGTTTAGCGCGCATGAGAGCTTGCATCCCCTTTGTCTTTTTGCATTTCATGGAATATCTGTCGTTCACGCGCGTGGGCCTGTAGATAAAAGGTAAATCATGCCCTGAGTGCAAAACGAGGCTAACTTTAAAGTGCAATAGGCGTGGGACTTGAACCCTTTTGGGTTTGGGGACGCTGAGATTTGAACCCAGCAAAGCGCGCGCTACAATATGGGATTGGGATTTCAGTCTCTGTGCTCGTGAGATTCCTCTTCAGATTCTTCTTCTTTCTCTTCTTCATTCTCGGCGGCTTCTTCTCCTGCCGCTCTTGCTTTGTCTTTAGCTTCTCCTTTTGAGGGATAAGCATCATCTAACCAAGCTTCAAACTGCGTTCTGCCTTCAGCATTGGAAAAAGCCCACTCTAACAGCTCACTGATTACGGCGTTAAGATCAACTCCGTGATCGTCGGCCGAGTGTTTCAGAAACTGTTCCCACTTTGCAGGAAGAGATACCTTAGCCATCTTCTATTCTCACCACCATTTTGTGTTATTTGAGCAATGTTTAATCTTCAAACACGCACGTGCGTTGCCTATCTTAGTAATTTCATGCTTTCTTCAAGACTCATTGCTAATTTGATTTCACTTGTGTTAAAAGCCATCCATTTTAGAAGTTCTGGTTCCATTGAGAATTTTTGCAGAGCATCTGAACTTTGGGCTTCATACACCCAGAACAACAGATGTTCCGGAACCACAGTCCATGCTCCGACCCTCCTGACTCCATGCTTCTTCTCTAACGCGATCAATTTGCCCGGCAGTTCTAACGTCATAGTCTTCATTTTCTCATTGTTCAGTGGACAGTTCTCTGAGGAATGCCTCGAGATTATCAGAAATGTCGGCATAAATACACTCTCAAGTGAAAGAGGTATAGGAAAGTCACATATAAATCATTGGCGCGCGCTAGGTGTTTATTTTCTTGTTCCGTAGAGTTCCTCTTTTAAACCGCCCTTGCTTCTGCTTGCTCTCTCATATATCGTTTCTTTCTCTCTTTGTGGTTTATAGCTCTTAACGCACTCGTGCGCCAGAAAGAATAGGGCATATAGTGCATTTTCATCTTTTTCCAACTCTCCTACGGGAAAATTCTCTTCGAGTAGTATCCTTTTCAAGAGGTATCCTTTCACTTCTTCCTGTAATTCCTTGTTGGTTAGTATCCTTTCATCCAACATTGACACGGCGGCTGCTTCTCTGGGTTCCAGTTGTTTCCTATCATCGGGCGTGTAACCCTTATCAATGACTTTCCGTAGAGGCAGATAAGATATAACTCCATACAGTTTTCGTCTCAATTCCTCTGAAACGAAAACTTCCTTCCCGTTCTTGTAAACTTTCCTTTCATGACATACCTTTTCTTCTGACTCAGGGGAAGACAAGTACATCACCAGTGATTACGCATTCGTAGAGTCAAATAAATCTTTCTTGCGAGTATCTGTCATGAAGCCTTTCCCTGAAGGGTAAGATGATACGCAACCTCGGATAGGGTGGTACCCTTTTCTTTGAGGGAAGGACAGGGATAGGCTAGGTTCTATCTTTGTTCTTTTAGCAATAGCAGTCTCTTTGCGATTTCTTTAGAGATTTTTTCAAGACCCTTAGCCAAATCTTCACGGGTAGCTTCATCTAACGGGTACGCTTTCCCATGCTTATCGATGAATGCAAGTTCCAACTTCCTATTTTCCATCGTTTCACTCCCATTCAGATTCTATCATCTGTTATTTTAATTTCCCGCATAAACTATTTTCGCCCGCCTACATAAGCCCAAGCGACATGCAATATAGTTCGGCGCGCCATCCTCATCCCTCCTGTTTGATTCTTCTGATGTTTGGTCTGCGTGTGCTAAATTAGGAAAAGCCTTGTCGAGTAAAAGCGTGCCAGTTGTCCCTTTCCGACCTTGCATTTGAGACAGAAGAAAAAAGAGTGGAAGTTGGTAGTTCTTCCTGCTATCGTCCTCTTAGTTCGTAGTAGTCCAAAAAGAACAGTATTCCTTGTATTATAAAATACAGCCCAACAATCCATTGAAGCAAATCAGGAAACGCTATGACAAGCATTTATTGTCTAAAGATCTAAACTTTGCGTGAAGATTCGCATACATGGGCCCGAATCCGATTATGACATAGGAAAAAGAACCGCGCGTGCTAGCCTTCACCTATGGTTAAACATATAACCAGTCAAGATAACATTCTGATTAGGGGAAGAAGTGAATGCAGGAAAGGGCTAAGCGAAATTGTAGAGCTTGTGGAAAACTGTTCATGCCGGACAATGATTTTCAAGGCTTCTGCTCAGAAAGGTGCTACCGAGTTTTCAAAGGAGAAGTAAAACCAAGTGCTTAGAATAATCTAGCCTTTCGCGCCCATTTAGAGGGTAGCTCTTCGCGCGCTGGGCGTTCCAAGGTGAACAACTTCCTTGTCTATCACAAGGCCTTTGACGAGTTGGGATTCGAAAACGCTTAGCGCGCGCTGAATGCATAAACTCTGGTCTAAGCCTTTGAGGCACAGTCTAAAACGTGTTTACGCTCGTTATGTGCTAAAGCGCGTGCAATTACAAAGTTGATCGCGCGCGCCAAATAGTCTTAAGCATTTCTATTTTGAACATAAACTTGTGATGAACATGACAGAGGCTCAGCGAATACTAGTAACTTTTGACAAAGATCAAATAGAAATACTTAGGTCGCTCAAAGGTTTCGGAACAGAAGACGCCGAGATAGTCCGGTCGATAGTCATGGCCTATCTGAGCGAACACAACTATATCAAGCAAGCGTCGATCGATCGCGATCGAGTGACGGAGGAGTCAGATAGAAAATACAAGCTTGCTCGCGCTCGCGGCAACTACTGAAAAGCGCGGGCTCTTTGCCAGACTTCATTAATTCTTAAATGCAAAGGCAGATAAGAAGCGCGTGCTAAGCCATACCTTCAGTGCAAAACGTCGTTACCTCGAAAGTGTAACAAGTGTCGGATCTGAACCCGTTTGGGTCTGGGGACGGGCAGTTCCAATCGTGCTACTTTACTGATGCTATTGCTATTATTGAGAACGGAGCCGCAATGCTCAACGTAAAGCCGCTTGAGAAGGCAGTTATCAATGCTTCAGAGCCGCTGTAACGCACGATTATTGGCAGTGTTGTGTCCATGCTTGTGGCTCCTCCGCATGCGACGGGTGCATACTTGCCCAGCTTGACCCAAAACGAAATAGCAGTTATTGTCAGCAGTTCCCTCAGAAAATTGGCCACAAACCCCAGCGCCCCCCATTCTGTTCCGAACAGCTGCCCAATCAAGGGACCGGCTAACGTATACCAACCATAACCGGCACTCACAGCTGCCGAAGCAACGATATCAATTCCTAAGATCAAACCGCCCACTAAACCACCTAAGATGCTGCCCAAGGCAACCACAAAAGGAACAATCAGGATTCTGAATCCCGCACGGCGAATCTTGGCAACTGACTCCTTGTCCACGCCAAAGGAGGCGCCCATAACGAACAGTAGGACTAATAGCGAAATATTGAACACATAATTAGAAATGAAGCTAACAATGAGCTTATTTCCAAGATTGTTGCTCAGATAGCCCGCGAGAGCGCCAATGCCAAGCGTCAGCAGAACGTACTTAATCATGCCAGATTCACCACTTTTCCAGCAGCCTTCACGAAAAGCACACTGAATCCGATGGCCAACAGCGTAATCACAATGGCGCTGACTCCAACTCGGGGAAGCGCGTTCAGCAATTCATTGTTTGAGCCTATACTGAAACCCAGCGAAAAAATCAGCACGATTATGACTGCAAAAGTGACCTTGTCAAGACCGACGCGCTTTCTGTTCCGCAAGATAAGACCAACAAGTATTCCAGCTACTAGTGCTGCAGTGAGACCAAGCATATAGAGCAACACTTCAACGTTCAGCATCACTCAGCGCCAGCCAAGACGGATAGACACTTCATAGACTACGTCAATCTTAAATATTCTGCACATTCCTCTTGCGGCGCGCGCTTACTTCATAAACCACTCTTGCACCCGCAACAAAATGTAATTCGCTACTGGGGACCTTTTACCGAAAATCTTGACGCTTCCTTTCATTATGGCATCTTTAAGGTCTTCGCTTTGTGTTTCAATCCCTGCATTCCCTATCTCGTAGTCAAAGTGAGCATCGCTTCCAGCAACCATTCTCAACTTACTCTTAGTAGCGAAATCCAACGCCTTCTCGTTGTTCCTTCGGAAAAGACATCTTGAATTGAAAACCTCAACACAGTCCACAAGCTTCAATTCATCAACGGTAGGCACAAATCTCGATCTTCTAAGCCTATCAAAAGGGTGAGGAATCACAACTAAGCCATTTTGATTTCTGATTTCCTTCATCACCTCAAATGGCTCCCTTGAAACGATGTCGTTTTCGAGAAAAAGTCCGATTATCTCTCCGCGCTCAGTTCTTATTTCCGAGCCTATAACAGCTTCAAAATCATCTGTCTCATGCTCCTTAGCTTTCAAACCGCCCAAAATTGTATTATGATCTGTAACGGCGACACCGCTCAGTCCTCTGCTCTTGGCAATTCTGACAATGCTTTCTGGCTCAAGAACGCCATCACGCGAATACTTCGAATGCATGTGCAGATCATATTTCAATTCTAATCCCGCATCAGGATACACACTGCCGTAGATATTTGATTCGTGGCGATAAACCTCTTTCGCACGCCAATGAATCGTGGAAGAGGACTAGAAGCTGCGTCTGGTCTATGCGTCTTCGAAGAACTCTTCTGCCCTCGGTGGTGTCGGTGCCAAGCCTCTTCGCTCGCGTATTTGCTTTATTATTTCCATCTGCATCTGTTCCGGCACAAACGCCCATCGGCTAAACTGAGTCGCCCAGAAAGCTCTGCCTTGCGTTGAAGATCGCAGTTCCTCTGCCAATCCGAAGGATTCGGACACTGGCATTTCCGCTCTGACCATTATCAAGTCCTCATCGTTGATCATGTCTAGGACTTTCCCGCGCCGTTTCTGCACAATGGCAATGACGTTGCTAACGAACTCGTTGGGCACCTTGCATTCGAAGCTTATCAATGGCTCCAACAGCTTCGGGTCACTCAACAGAAAAGCACACCAAATCGGCCGCCACGTCATTGGAAGTACCTGTGCTGGGCCCCGGTGCACTGGATCTTCGTGAACCACAATGTCTTCCAGATTTATCTTCAGTCCATAGATCGGTTCTTTTGCCAAGACTGAGGTTGTTACGGCCTCGCGGAATCCAGATTTTATGTGGTCTAAGGCCTCGTCAACATATTGTCTTCCCTTGATCCTATTGACAAGCAGGTTTGTGCCTTCGATAGAGACGAGGTTGCGAGCATCTTCCGTAGACCATCCGAAAGCCTTCAGAGCCTTTTGTCTCTCTTCGCGAGTCTGAATCTCTGATATTTTCTCAACTTTGATTGCTTCTATGATCTCATCTGGCAACTTCTCGATTGTTACCCACAGCTTGTTGTGTTTGTTGGGACTCTTGCCCATTATAGCCGGACCCTTGTAGTCGCGGCTTATCGTTTCTCGGTATATCACGATGGGCTTGCTGATCTTCACCTTCAGCCCTGCTTCCTGCATCCGATAAGCAGTAATCTCAAGGTGCAGTTCACCCATACCGCTTAGCAGGTATTCACCGCTTTCCTTGTTTATCAAGAAATGCAGGTTCGGGTCTTCAATTGTCAGCTTGTGCATGACCTTGTCAAACAGTGGCAGATCCTTGACATCTGCCGGCTCGACAGCCACAGTAACCACAGGGTCTGAAACGTACTTCAAACCCTCAAACGGATGCGTCTCAACCCCGTCCTCCGCAAGGGTTTCGCCAACATGAATGGCCGGCAAACCTGAAAGCGCGGCTATGTTCCCTGCCGGCACTCTGTCTATGATCACTCGGTCTGTGGCCATGCTCATGTAAACCTGCTGAATCGGACCCTTCTGGTGACTGGTCACCAGCTGAACCATCTTTCCTTTCTCAACGGTGCCGCTGAAAATCCGACCAATGGCAATGACTCCGCTGTGCAGATCAACTTCTATCGTTGTCACACACATGAGCAGCGGTCCGTTAGGGTCGACTTTCGCCATGCCCTTGCCAACTGCGCTGTCAGTGTTTCCGGGCCAGATCTGCGGCTGTCTGTAAGGTTGAGCCTGCAAGGGGTTAGGCAAATGTTCACAGAACATGTCCAAAACTGGCTCCTGCAGCGGAGCCTTCTTGCTCAAAGCGTCAACCTTCTTTCCGATGTCCTCGGGTTCGCCGGTGTAGGCATCGATTATGTCCTTGAAGGTTATGTCTTTCGCCTTCATGTGAGGAAGATTCAATCCCCATTTGTGAAGGGCTGAGCCGAAAGCCACGCGGCCATCTTCGACTTTAACTTGCCAATCCTTCTTGTGCTCAGCAGGCGCATACTTCTCGATAAGATTATTAACTCGCATAATGATCTTCGCAAACTTGCGCTGAATCTCCTCCGGAGTGAGTTTGATCTCCTTTATGAGTCTATCAACTTTGTTGATGAAAAGAATGGGCTGAACCCTTTCGCGTAAAGCCTGCATTAGAACGGTTTCAGTCTGCGTCATAGGTCCTTCAACAGCGTCAACGACCACCAACGCCCCATCTACGGCGCGAAGGCTTCTAGTGACTGCGCCGCTGAAGTCTATGTGACCTGGTGTGTCAATGAGGTTGATCAGATAGTCTTTTCCATTAAATTCGTGAGCTAGGCTGATGTTTGAAGCAAAAACGGTCATCTGCCTCTTTTGCTCAAGCTCCCAAGAGTCCAGAAAGAGTTTCTGTCCGGCGGTCTGCTTACTAATGATGCCAGCAGCGGCGAGCAAGCTGTCTGACAGTGTGGTCTTTCCATGGTCTACGTGAGCTATGATGCTTGTATTCCTGATCATCTCGGGGCTGTCCATCAGCTTGACAATGTCTTCAGTTTGCCTATAACGTCCCATAGCTAATCCTTCTCCAATCTAGCTGAATCTTCCAGAATGTGTGTGACATTTGAAAGTTGACGGAGCATTTCGGATTCGCTGTTGACAATAAAAATCGAACCCTATTAACCTTTTGCAGCCATGCTTAAATCGTCAATCTCTGACTTTTAGGCCGCAGAAAACTATAGCAGGAAAGTCAGTCTCCAAGAGTCGCGATCGTCTGCAATGTTCGCACGGCTTTCTTCATCATTTCATTAGGTCGATGAGCTTCTCTGCAGTTTCCCTATTCACGTAGAAACCTTTTCTCTGTAGCCTGCTTGTGCCTAGGAGCATGAGAAGACTGTTAAGCGCTATTGGCCTTTCAGCTTCATAGAGATTCTCGAATCGAATGAAAGACGCTTCCGGCTTGCATTTGACAACGTTCTCATACTGTTGCACAGTTCTCAGAACTGATTCATGACCGTGTTCTTTCCACAATTCCTGAGGGTCACCGACTTTTCGCTCGATAAAGTCTGCGTGACCAACTATCTCTCCTATTGGCTTCACAAGGTAAAAGAACAGCTTGGACGCTTTGCGCGGCGACGTCTTGCCAGTTCGAACGTAAGACTGTACTTGTTTTCCGTCGTGATGCTGTTGCCTGAATTGTTGCCACCATGTGTTCCTGACCATCATTATGAAGGCGTACCTTTCATTTGGCATTTAATCACGTTTTGGCAAATAAGGTTTACTTCGGAATTTAAGTCTTTCCGGCGAAAGCATCAAACTTCTCCGATTGATTTAAATGGGGCTTTTGTTATGTTAAGCGGAGCAAAGTATCGGTAACCCCGCAATAATCGTGCAGATTCGCAAAAATGCGCGTTTTGATTGGGCGACCTCAATGAACGGTTTCGAGCAGATATTGATGCATGCTGATGCACTGCGTATTGGCGTTTTTCTAGCTGAGGCGCCAATTGTCGGCCGTTGCGTTAAGGGACCGTAGTTTCTCTCCGTTTGTCTTCAGAGGTTTAGGAAGGATTTTGTTGAAGCGTCTGGTGAGTCTGCAAGCTAAAGAGGTCTATGCTTCTCTTGAAACGTCTGCTCAAGGTCTGACCAGCGATGAAGCTCGAAAGCGACTTGTCAAGCATGGGCCGAACGTATTGGTTGAAAAGAAGAGGGCTTCTCTAGCTTACAGGTTTGTATTGCATCTGAAAGATCTATTCAGCGTTCTTTTGCTCCTAGCAAGTCTTCTTGCTGCACTTGGCGAAATGTGGGATCTGAGCTCAATAATCTTGGCCTTGGTGTTGGTCAACACCTTTTTCAGTCTTTTCCAAGAATGGCGCGCAGAGAAAGCTATGGAGACCCTGAAAAGTTGGATGCCCGAGTATGCCAAAGTGATTCGGGAGGGCGAGCTGGAGAAGACACTTGTCAAGGACCTAGTTCCTGGCGATGTCATAGTTCTGGAAGAAGGGGATCGTGTTCCGGCGGACGCGCGGTTGATTGAGGCTTACGCTTTGTGGACCAACAATGTACCGTTGACTGGAGAATCTGAGCCGCAACCGCGTACGGACAAGCCGACCACAATTGCCGATTCTGCGTACCTTGACGTGCCCAACTTGGTCTTCATGAGCACAAGCGTTGCCAAGGGCAGCGGGAAAGCAGTTGTATTTGCCACGGGCATGGAGACGAAGTTTGGGCAGATTGCCGGCTTGACTTTTGAAATAAAGGAGGAGCAAAGTCCGCTTCAAAAGGAGATAGCATACACTGCAAAGATCGACTTCGCTTTTGCCATGACCTTAGGTCTTGTCTTTTTCTCCCTTAGCCTGAGCTGGCTTCACCTGAGCTTCTTCAG
>Ga0315296_10005653_pt1 | contig 9989 bp, 7 predicted proteins | sample YL17G14_18_MG_FD_203921 | JGI IMG/M metagenome (GOLD analysis project Ga0315296, IMG submission 203921) | Sediment microbial communities from Yellowstone Lake, YNP, Wyoming, USA - YL17G14_18 | ecosystem: Environmental > Aquatic > Freshwater > Lake > Sediment | place: USA: Wyoming | collected... | reverse complement strand
TCAGCGTTCAGGTAACAATCGTCAAGGCTGAACTCCGAGAAATTCTTGACGAACTGGAAATCGTCAAGGCGGAGTACCAACTTGAGATTCTTCGCAAACTGCAGAAACTCATGCCAACAGCGCAGGCTCTCGTCGAGGAAACCCGTGACAAGGAACTAGGTCAGATCCTCGCAGCCGTCGCAACGCGCGTTACATACGCGGCTCCTGATCCGGAACGCAATAGTGCCTGAATCTATTGCATTGTTGCATTATCGCGTGGCGTGGCAATCGGTCCCTAGTTTCGACAGCGCTTTCCAAACCCTGATGCGGCGGAGTCTGGCTTGTGCGACCAAGGAGCCGCATCCATTTTGATACTCCCCTTCTCGTTCATCCTGGTTGCCAGCCTTCTAGTCGACCTCTAACTGTTCCGCGATCAATCCTTAGGAATGTTCCTCGACATAAATGGCCACCTCGGTTTGGCCTACCCAAGCAGAGCGTGACCGGATAGCATTCCACTTCCACGGAGGTTTCCCAAGAGAGAGCAGCGAAGCGAACTTCGATTCAAGTTGTTGGCGGGCCCGGTGGTACTCGACCCTAACTAGGGGCAGGTCCCATCCTTTAACGCGCTACCAGAACTCGCCAGCATGGAGCTTCTGACCGATCGACCGGAACGTCGCGGGTCCGAATCCCGCCCGGTCCACCATAAACTTTGAGCGGGTCCCTCTTTCCGCGTCCTGACCTGTTCCTAGGTTCAAATCCGCGGGGACTCGATCCTTACTAGGTGCGAATACCCCCACTTTGGCTATGTCTTCTGAGATTCTAGGGAGGAAGTGAGGGCTTTCGCAAGCTCGTAGGCGGCCTCGCCATATCCTTTGGTTCAGAACGGCGTCATCCTGGCTAGCACAAAGACCCACAGTTCCAGCATTCCTCGAACTCTTTTGCGGGGTGGCCACAGTTACTGCAGAGTCTTAGACCCTCTTCAGGATCGAACCTTATTCTGACCCTGTCTATGTTCACACCGTTCTCTTTCAGTTCCGCGATGGCCCACTCGCGGACGGGATCAATCTTCTCCTTGAGAAGTACGTAGAATTGTCTTTCAGCTCTTTCTTCTGCATGCACGAATCTTACCTCTTGGATAGTCTTTCCATGTTCCGCGGCATCAAGCCATCCGCCTTTGCGGTCAACCTTCTCTTCCATGCGGAGCAGTTCGTCGAGCTTGGAATCTCTTGCAGAGTCGTCTATGACCAATCGGATGTCTGCGCCGTCCAAAGTGAACCTGCCCTCTGCTTTCACAAGGTTGCCGAACCATCTCTCTTTGACGTATTCTCCGACGCTCCTTTGCGTAGACTTGAGGACCTTGATTCGTTGCTTGTCGTACTCCGAAAAATAGCGGTTGAGGGCCTCCGTGACAACCTTGGAGAGGTCTCCTCTCTTCCGCGCGAAAGTCCTCAGCCGATCTTCGACATCATCTGGGAGGGAGACTATCAGCTTTGGCATTTGGTTTATGTATCTAGATATCTAATATATCTAGTTATCCCCGCCTTAACTTTCCAGTCTCTGACCTTTCATCTCTGGCACTTGGTCGCGGACTTTGAGTTCAAGATAGACCACTTTGAAGCGTATCATGGGATGCTGTCGACGAAGCAGTCATCACCTTTGTCTGTCAGGAAGAGATGGATTCCGATCCGCCTAAGCTGAGTATCACAGGGCGCCCTAACGCCCGGTTTCTCCAACGTATTTCTCAGGTCTTCCGTCACGTCATTCACGTTGGCGATTGCCTCTGCAGTAGGAGGCAGTAGTAGTAGAAGGGAAAAACGCGTTGCTTGAGTCGAAGCTCTACATCGTCTCCCGCATTATGGTCTGATAATCCGCCTCGGTCATCCTCCTAATGCCGCCTTGGAAAAAAGCTGAGGCCGATTTTCTGTTCTTGACAAATGACAGTTGGGTCGCAATATCGGACAATGCTACTGGCTTGTTCCAAACACAGACTTCAGTAAGAAGAACAAAACCGAAGAGTTCTCTTTCTTCAGGAGTCTGCAGTCCAGTGGAAAGAACCGCATTGCCAACAAACTTCCGGGCGGCTTGACCAGCTTGATAGAAGATTACCTTGTCGCCTTTTTGAAGCCTCCTTCTGTTCTGAGTTCTCGGTCCGATGTACCACTTCCCACTTCTTCCGATCCGCTGGAAGAGTTCATCGGCAGAGCCTCTTGCATAGTCTGAATACTCTACGAAGATGAAGATCCAGAACGCCACTTTGACCACGTCATAGGTTAGGGTTTGTGCACAAGACGGTTTCGAGTCTTACTTGATGAGGTTGGCCATCTTTGTTGTTCCGCAGGTCGGATATGAGCGACATGGGCATTATGTTACGTCCTTTTGCACTCTTCTCTCTCGTCATTAGGGACCGTGCTGTCTTTTCTACATTTCACATGCACACACCTTGTAGCACTCGCGAACCGTCCCTGTCCCCACAGAAGCCCTTACGGTGTCCAGGCGCCCTAGGTGGTGTGTTCAGAATCCAATGGCGAATATGCAATCAGGCCGAGTTGACACCAGTAGCACATTCATCCACGCAGGGTGGAGCATTCTTGCCGGACGTTTTCAGCGCCAGAAAAAGGAGCGAGGTGATACACGGGTTGATCGTAGTTGATGCTTCGATTCTCGGACCCCCCAGACACCCTGTACACATATCCAGAAGGCCCAAGCCGCAGGTCCAGGCCGTGACGGACCACAACCGATAGACTAATCCTTGAAAGAAGCAGCATGTTTGTTGGGATTCTGTCTCAATTGTCCTCCCAAGATCTCCCATGGCACTTCGAAGCGTTCAGGAGATACGTGGTATACCGAAGGATGCAACAGGCTGCCTCTGTTCTAACTCTATACGAGGGGGAAACGTTCGACAGCTCTAACCCCGCGATGGACGAGCTCTTGGGCGATCTTCAACTTAGAACTGGAGAGGACTGGCTCCCCAAGAGGAAGGTCTCGGATTCTGTAGAGTTCAACGTTGAGGGCGACTTCTATCGGAACAAGGGTCGCTTGTTGACCTCCTTCTTTATAATAGAGCCTAAGGATTTCGTCGAATCGGGCCTTCCGCTGATCCGGCTGACTCAGTTCGGTCAAGCTCTCGGGAACGGGTTCGTCTCGGAGAGACAATACTATGAGTTCATTGTAAAGCGAATTAAGTATCCTCACCCTGCTTACGAAGATAACTGGCAAGCGTGGACACAAGCAGGAAGGACGCTCAGGCCTTTGATATTCATCCTCCAGATACTCCTCGAATTGTATGAGAGCAAGCCGGGCTGTGCAAATTCCTATGCGACATCCGAGGAGTTGGCAACATTCGCCTACCCACAAAGCTCACACGAGAAGATCGGAGTCATCGCGGATAGCATCATTCAACACAGAATCAAGCCTTCCGAAACAAGAGAGTACTCTGACGAGGTCAATAGAAAGATCAACGACATGCTTGGCTTTCTGTGCATCGCAGGATTCACATTCTATGACGGAAAACTAGTCAGACTGAACCTCCTTGGTGTGCACCCACAAGAGTCCGCATACTACTGGGAGAAGAGGAAGACTGGGGAATATGAGGAAGCCAGCACCCTTCGGGATATTTGCAATCTCATTAGAGACTCAGGAGTGGGAGCATAGGATGGGGCAAAGAGTAGACGCGCTCCGAGAGTTGTCGTCTTACCCCGTTCCGTCGTCGAAGTACTGGTCGATCAAGTCAGCGCAGGAAGCCGCTCTGCGCTGCATAGCGGAGGGCGATTGCGTCGTTCTGTACGGGCCTCCTGGAACTGGAAAGACAAAGCTCGCTTTGGATCTGATCCATGAACTCGAGACTAGGATGAAGGTGGTCCACGAACTTGTACAGTTCCATCCGAAGTTTGGCTATGAAGATTTCATGGAAGGATACAGGCCTGACGGAAAGGGCGGCTTCACGTTGGTAGACGGTGTGTTCAAGACTTTCTGCAGCAAAGCAAGCGCGGACAAAGACGCGCTTTATGTCTTTCTGATCGATGAGTTCAATCGGGCGGAGCTCAGCACTACACTCGGCGAGGTGCTCTTGCTAATCGAAGACCGCAATCAAAGAATGGCGAAAACTGCCCATTCAGGATCAAGCATCCAATTGCCGCCGAATCTCATTATCCTCGGTACCATGAACACTGCAGATAAGACAATCGCAATAATGGATTACGCACTGCGCAGGCGTTTCAAGTTCATTCCGGTCTGGCCCGACTACGAAGTGATGAAGAACTGGCTCACTCGTGTAGGATTTGTGGATCTCGGCATTTCGATAGAGGAATATTGCAGGGCAGCCTTTGCTCTAAACAAGAGAATTACTTCCAACCCGCTGATGAACAAGCACATGCAGATCGGGCATGCGATGTTTGTTCCGAAGAAGCGCGGGACGATAACCAGATCGGACGTCGGGGACGTCTTCCGCTACACGATTCTACCACAGCTCGAAACATATTGCGGATTCGGACGCGAAGATGAGCTCAAGAAGATTCTCAACGCCAACATATGCGAGAAGATGAAGAACGGTCAAGAGATTCTCGACGATGATATCTTCGGTCTAATCAAGACACTATCCTCCGATCAAGCATCCGATGGGATATTCTAGTGTCGCTCCCAAGTGAGACCAAACCGGCAATTGATCTCAAGCCCTATGAGCCGAGAGCGATTACAGATATCGCATCAGGGCTTGGTCTGCTCGAAGATAGCGTTGAGATCATGCTCAGGAAATCCGCAAGAGAGCACACTAGATTGTTCGGGACACGGCCGTACGAGCTGATCTACGACCCGATGCTCGGAGAAGTGATACGTGCCAATTCCACAATCGGTTATGTCCAGACTGACGGATTTCTCCTGCGCCTGCAACCATGCGTCAAAGGGCTTGAAATTGGCAAGTGTGTGGGACTTGCACAGAAGTGTGGCTTTGGATTCCTGTCGAGATACAGAAACGAGATTTTGAGGCAGAACCTCTCCGACCGCGAAAGTTACAGCACGATAGAGTTCTTTGCTCAGTCCTTCATGGCAGCGGTGACTACGATTGTTGCTAATGGTCTCGATCGACGGTTTACTGAGGAGACCGTCGAGGCTGTGAAGCTGGGAGGGAACGTCAAGATACAGGAGAGCGTCCGCGCTGGAAAGATCAAGAGCAAGCCGTTAGTCGGTGACATTGTTTCCGATTACAATACCCCACCAAACAGGTGCATAGTCACTGCGCTGGAAGTATGTAGGGATCAATGCAGGTCAAATGCCCTAGTGCGCTGGGCAAGGTCTCTAATGGATTCATTTCCTGGGGTGGTTCCCTATGGGAGCTCCACAGACTTGGAGAGCGTACCCAGTTCGCAATTCTCAACTCCACGCGCGGACTATGAACATGCCTTATTGCTTGTCAGGTTGATCCTTGAGGGGTCTTTGTGGAAAGGGGGCAGTACGCCTGGATTTCTTCCCCTGTTCACCATGGACTTGGACAAGTTGTTCGAGCAATATGTGTCAGTGATGCTTGATCAGACGCTCAAGCCGGACAAATTCAAAGTTGAGCTGCAAAAGGAAAAGCAGCATCCAACTCGACCACGGGTTCGATGGAAGAGCTTCGTTCCGGACATAGTGATCCGGCCAATTCAAGATCGCCCTATTGCAATACTAGATGTGAAGAACAAGTATCAATGGGCTGTTAGACAAGAGGCCGGATACGTCTCAAACGAAGATCTGTTTCAAATCGCGTACTACTGTCATGCGCTCGATGCTCGGTTTGGGTTCCTTGTCTTTCCGGGATCGACAAGAGAAATCACGAAATACCCACTAAAAGGCTCGGAAGGGACGAGCGCTTACGAAGCAAAGAGAACAAGGGCCTTTAGGCAGATCTGCAACGACAACAAGATAACAATCTTCCCGGGCAGGGTCGGAGCTGAGATTCACTTGTTCAAATGGGTCATAGACCTCACGGGCACCATGCGGGACTCTGCAGCATCAGTGGCGTCACTGGCGCAGTTCATAGCGGATGTTTTGGGGGGCAAAGAGCGAGTTGCTTGAGACGATCTCTCTCTTCTCGGGAGCCGGTGGTCTTGACCTCGGATTCGAATGTGCGGGCTTCAATCTGAGAGTCGCTGTTGAGAAGGAAATATGGGCCTGTAAGACTCTGAGACGCAACTTCCCGAATACCGTGGTGCTGGGGCCGCCAACTTGTCCCGGTGACGTGCGCAAGATGACCGGATCGGAGATAATGAAAGCTGGGGACCTTGGACGTGATAAGGTTCAAATTGTCATTGGCGGACCTCCATGTCAACCCTTCAGCATAGCTGCGGCGCAACGCTTTCTCAAAGGCGATAATAGGTACAAGCGAATAGGCTTTGAAGACCGAAAGAGGGGAAACTTGACCTTTGAGTTCTTTAGGTTGGTTTTCGAAATCCGACCGAAGATGTTCCTGATAGAGAACGTTCCAGGCCTGGCTGACCTGGATAACGGAAAGACGATTTCGGGCCTTCGGCAGGCATTCAACGAGATAGGTTACCGGACTAGTGAACCATTCATCGTCAATGCAGCAGATTACGGTGTGCCACAGCGGAGAGAGAGGCTGTTCCTAATTGGCAGCCTTCTGCACTCCGGCGAGTTCACTTTTCCCGAGCCGGGTCACTGGCCGATGGCGAATTTGAAGAATCAGCCACTGCATCGCACTGTTGCCCACGCTCTGTATGGGTTGGCGCCAGATGCCCCTAACCATATCACGCGAAACCATCAGCGCGAATCCATTCTCCGATATCGTAAGCTGGGTTTTGGTGAGCGAGATCATCTGGGTCGCGTCGATCGACTCGATCCTAGAAAACCTAGCAAGACCGTTATTGCTGGCGGAAGCAAAGGCGGTGGACGTTCTCACCTTCATCCATACGTGGCGCGGACTCTGACCGTCCGGGAGTGCGCACGAATCCAAAGCTTTCCGGACGACTTCGTTTTCGAAGGTACGACGGGACGTCAGTTCACGCAGGTCGGAAACGCTGTCCCCCCACTTCTTGCAGAAGCCATAGCAAGACACATTCGCATATGCTACCTAGGCTTTGCTATCAAAGCAGAGAGCAAGCTGAGTCATATGTACGATGATTCTTTGAGTCTGTCGAAAATGTGTGAATCCCTTCTCCAGGCTGCTGTTCGCGAGGCGCCTGATCTGACCTATTATCTGATGGACAAGAGTATTCAGACGACAGCTCCTGCAGTCAAATCCAAGAAGGGAAAGGTGATGCCGCATGGACGTGTTCACGAGACAGAAACGCTCCAAGATAATGGCCTCCATACGCTCGAAAGATTCCAAACTTGAAAGGTCATCTCTCCCCTGGCTCAAGGCGATTACGCCTGCTGAGCTAGAACTACATCCGAATGATGTAACCGGGACTCCTGATGCCATAGTACGCCAACAGAGAATCGCAATATTCCTTGATAGTTGCTTTTGGCATGGATGCAAGAAGCACTTCAGACTGCCGAGCAGCAATCGGAGGTACTGGCTCAACAAAATAGAGCGCAACAGAACCCGGGATCGCTCAGTCAGCCGGGCTCTCAGGAGAGATGGTTGGACGGTCGTCAGAATATGGGAGCACTCTCTGAAAGATCCTCGAAGCATCAGACGATGGGAAACGAGGCTCGTCAAGATTTTTGGTCCAGTTTCCAGGTGATTTGGAACTGACTGAACCATTGCTAGACCCGCGGGACTAGGCGAGTTTTCTTCTATCTTTCGTCCACACAGCTTGTCTGGGCGAGATGGCCCAGCAGGAGCCCGCTTACGGTTCCTGAAAGGCCAGATCCCGGCGGTCCTCGCAGACCCGCTTCAGTATTCATCCGACTCGCATGGATCCGTGCTTAGCCAAGATCTGCGCTCTATACCTCTTCTACAACTCGTCCATTCTCTAGGCGCACAATGTGATCGACGTCTTGTTCTAGTCCTTCAACATGGCTGATGAGGAGGATCTGCTTGAAGTATTGCGCGAGTTCCGTCTTGAGTAGTTGTATGATTTCCCCTCGGCGGACCTCATCGCTGCTGCCTAGAGGTTCGTCAAGGAAGAGGAACTCCGGTCGGGTCCCTCTCGCTTCAGGGGTCAGGGCCAGAGCAAATGCGAGACGCATGACTAGGAGCAACTGATCCTCCGTCCCGCCTGAGAAAACCTCTCTTGGACGGTACTCCCCTGCCTCCGCGTCCCATACCGATAGTTTGTAGTCGTCGTCCAGTTTGACGGCTTTGTACCGGTTCATTGTGACTGAGGGTAGGAAGATGCTCATGTAGTATTCAACGCTGGGCTTTACACGCGTTCGAAGCGACTCCGATGTCTTGTCAAGACCCGTTCTCGCGTCATTCACGACCCTGAGTTTCCTCTCTAAACCTTGAACGTTCTTTTCTTGCGCTTCGGTCTGGTGTGGGAGGTCCTTCTTCTCTTCGATGTACTTCGTCAGCTTGGCTGCGTTCTCCTTCAGGTTCTTGATGTTAGCATCATTCTTTACTATCGCGTCGCGCAGACTTTGATCTTCCGTTCGTGTTTGGGCAAGCAATGTGTCGGAGTACGTGATTCGTTCAGGGAGTTCTGGGAGGATAATAGCATCATGCTGCCTCTGGAGTTCCTTGATTGCTCCGGAGATGGTCTTCTCTTGATTTTCAAGGTCGGGCCGCTTTTTCAGGTCGCTGTCTAGCTGTTTGATCTTGGTTGAAAGAACCTGGCGTTGCGACATTTCCTCGTCGAACTTCTTCTTGATGTCATGAGCGATTTGGACAGGATCTTGCACGGAGCCACGAACTAGTTCTTTGTATCTGCTCACGCCATTGACGACCTGTACGAGTTCTTGTCTCGCCTCGGAAACCTGAGTTCGTAGCGCCGAAAGTCTGTTTTCGAAGTCCGCGGAGATGTTTCTCTGGTCTTCGTAGGATCGGACCCTTGCAACATAGTCGGAGTACTGTGCCGTTAATGCAGAAGCCCGTCCGCTCTGCCTAGTAGAATACAACAGCCCGATGATTCCGACCACAACAAGGGCAAAGAAAAACCAAGCTACCAGTACTCCTAGCGCCCCGCCTGCGAGTATTAGGAGGGCGCTCGCGATCATTATTGTTCTTGCATTTTGCCTGATCCTTTGCGCCTGCTCAATCCCGACGACACCAGGGTGGGTCTGGATCTCTTGGTAGGTTCTCTGCAACCCAGCTACGCTTACGGGGGCAGATTTCTCACTGGTTTGAAGCTGGAGTTGTTTGTTTTTAAAATCTTGAGCACCCGCGTTCAACCGATCCATGGCTGCTGGGAGCTGGTCGATTCCTTCATACTTCTTGAGCTCATCCTTGAGCGATACTGATTCCTTTTGCTTAGATTCGAGGTCCTCGATTTGCTTCTTGACTTCTCTAAGCAAGTCTGCCTTGTTCTTGACATCTGAGGCTATCTGATTCTTTCGGGTGAGTTCTTTTTGGTATGTTTCAAGTTTTACGAGCAGCTCATGTTTGTTCTTGTACTCTCTTTTGGTTTCCTCTGTCTTCTTTGAGAGGTCAGTCAAACTCGTGTGAGTTTTTTCAAGCTCTTTCTCATTGTCTTTCCATTCCTCCAGTTGCTTGCGGAGGTCTTTGAGTTTCTCTCTTGCAACAGGGAGTGTTCCAGGCGTTGACGGGGTCCCTTCGGTTGCTCTCTTTTCATCGGCCAGCTTCTCAGCCGCTCGATTGAATGACTCCAGATTCAGGAAGGCGTTGATTACGCCGATTCTGTCGCCGCGTCTCTGTTCCACGATCTTGTTTAGCTCCTTTTGTGCGACAACATTGCTTGCTACGATCTCATCGAACGTGAGCCCACCTAGGAGCTTTGCAATTTCATCGGTTACGGAATTGACTTTGGTTGCGATTGTTCTGAGACTCCCGTTCGGGAGTCTTTCATTTAGAGTTGCTTCGCTAGGTTTGGTCCTGTAGATTCTCCGTTCCACAACAAATCTGCGGTCTTCGACCATGAATGAAAGGCTAAGGGAGAGTTTGTTTGTTCCGTACTGGAGGA
>Ga0315296_10005652_pt1 | contig 9990 bp, 9 predicted proteins | sample YL17G14_18_MG_FD_203921 | JGI IMG/M metagenome (GOLD analysis project Ga0315296, IMG submission 203921) | Sediment microbial communities from Yellowstone Lake, YNP, Wyoming, USA - YL17G14_18 | ecosystem: Environmental > Aquatic > Freshwater > Lake > Sediment | place: USA: Wyoming | collected... | reverse complement strand
GCCGCCTCCCCACCACCCAATCCCAGCATCTTCTCCAGTATGACATGGTCTAGGACACTAACATTCAGCCTCTTGTATAGCTCGGAATGAAAGTAAGGCATCATCCGGCTGGCAGCAGCCGGGTCACGCAGCCTTAATAGGTGAAGCCGGTCTTCAGCCAGACCAAAAAGAACCAATCTAACCTCGTCTGTCTCCCCGGCAATCAATAAATGGTCAACTTGCTGCCAGACACGGAGCATATCTAGCGGTAGCTCCTCTACTTCAAAGAACGAGCCTAACTCGGTCATCAACTGGTTCAGGGTGGCTCTGGATATTCCCCGAACCAGCCTGTGAGGAGGTAGAATGATAAGCCCGGGGTCGGAGAAATCTACCAGCGTCATCATAACAAAATTAAACGCTTCGTCCCCCGACACTGGCGAAGAACAGGCAATCCTCTCCCGCTGATAAGTAAGGGCACTCTCATAGCGATGGTGCCCATCGGCAATATAGAGCGGCTGGCGGGCAAAATAGCCAGCTAGCTGATTAATAATCCCAGGCTGGGTGATGGCCCAGACATTATGCCTTTCGCCATTAGCTTCACTGAAGCTAATTATGGGCTGGCTTTGCTCCTGTGCCGACAGCAACGAAGCGACCTGCTGTCCCTTGTCTTCAAACAGAGCCAAAATTGGACTGGTGTTGGCTTGAAGTGCCCACAGCAGGCTTAAGCGGTCACTCTTGAACTCAACCAGGGTGCCCTCATGAGGGCGGACTACCATCTTGTCCCAATCTTCCAACCTGACACGGGCGATTATACCGCGTCGCCTAAATTCCTTCCCCTTATAGCTGAAATAGTGGTCATGGAGGTAGATAGCCGGCGCTTGGTCAACCACCAGAACACCCTGCTCCAGCCATCGCTTTAAGGTAGCTGCGGAACGAGTATATTTGCTGTCCGTAGCCGTATCCTGAGGCAACTCCCGTCCACATTCTATCTGGACAAAGTTATACCGGCTCCGGTGATAGAGCTCCTGCCGCAGCTGTGAGCTAATAATGTCATAGGGGGGACAGATAATGCCAGCCAGGTCTTTAACCAGCTCTTGATTATAACGCACCCCCCGAAAGGGACGAATTTCAGCCACGCTTATCTAATCCTTCGCTTTACCGCCGATACAGACAAAGTTAACCCCTTAAGTTTACCCTAGGACACAGAAAGGGGCAAGTTTCTAGAGATTATTTATTAACCTCACCCCCTTTATCCCCCTCTCCTTTTAAAAGGAGAGGGGGGAAGAGATTTTAGAGAGGGGCTTCGCCCCTCTTAGACGCCCCAAAAATAAGAGAGTTAAAGAGAGGCGAAGCCTCTCTTAATTAAATATTTCCCCCTTCCCTTATTAAGGGAAGGGGGTCAGGGGGATAGGTTGCTAGACAATCTTGCTACCAGATAACCAAAACGTCAATTATGGTATCGTCATGTGGCTAGATTATGTTATAATTTTCCAAAACAGCATCCTCAAGGTGCTCCATGGATGACCTGAACCAGGCAAAGCAAAGGATAGAGCAATTAAGGGCTGAAATCAACTATCATAACTATCGGTATTATGTGCTGGACAGCCCGGAGATTTCTGATGCCGAGTATGACGAGTTAATGAGGGAGCTCAAGCAACTGGAGGAAGAGTATCCCCAATTCCTGACCCCAGACTCGCCTACCCAGCGGGTGGGGGCTGCCCCGGTAGAAGCCTTTGGCGTAGTAGAACACCCTCTGCCGTTACTCTCCCTGGGGAACGCCTTCTCCTATGACGAGCTAGCAGCCTGGTATAACCGAACCACAAAGCTGGTAGCCGGAGAGCCATTTGACTTTGCCTGCGAGCATAAGATTGATGGGCTGGCTGTGGCGCTGACCTATGTTAATGGTCAACTGACCACCGGGGCTACCCGTGGCGATGGTTTCCGCGGCGAGGATATCACCCAGAACCTGAGGACTATCAGGAGCATCCCACTTTCGGTGTCCAAAGATGCCCCACCCCGGTTTGAGGTGCGGGGTGAAGTCTTTCTACCCAAAGGCGGCTTTCATAAGTTAAATCAGGAGCGGGCGGCTGAAGGACTGCCCCTATTTGCCAACCCCAGAAATGCCGCCGCTGGCTCAGTACGCCAGCTTGACCCCCGCATCACCGCCAAACGTCCACTGGATATCTATATCTATATGCTGGGTTATGCTGAAGGTAAAGCCACCCCACCAACCCACTGGGAAACTATGGAGTATCTCAAGTCTCTTGGCTTTAAGATAAACCCCAATAATGCCTTGCTCGCCAGTATTGACCAGGTGGAAGATTACCACCGTATCTGGGTGGAGAAAAGGGAGAGCCTGCCCTACGAAGCTGACGGCATCGTGGTCAAGGTAAATCAGCTTGACTTACAAGAACGACTGGGAAACGTTGGTCATGAGCCAAGATGGGCGATAGCCTACAAGTTCCCGGCTATTGAAAGCACCACCCGTCTGATTGATATCGGTATCAGTGTGGGCAGAACCGGCACCCTCAACCCTTACGCCATTTTAGAGGCGGTCTCAGTGGGTGGGGTAACCATTAGACAGGCAGCCCTGCATAATGAGGACGACATCAGGCGCAAGGACATCCGCAAGGGTGATACCGTTATCATCCGGCGAGCCGGCGAGGTGATACCCGAGGTGGTTGGCCCAGTCAAGGGCAAGCGCAGCGGGCAGGAAAAGGAATTCAGTCTGCTGGAGAAGATATTTGATAGCAAAAAGCAACGCCCGGCGTGTCCAGCATGCGGGGCTGAGGTGATTAAGCCTGAAGGCGAGGTTATGTACTATTGTTCCAATGCCGCCTGTCCCGCCCAGGTCCAGGAGCGGCTGGAACATTTTGCCTCCCGGGGGGGTATGGATATCAGAGGCATAGGCGAATCAAACAGTGCTCTGCTGTTGAGAGAGGGGCTGGTCAAGGACATAGCTGACGTGTATTACCTGAAAGAGAAAAAGGAGCAGCTACTAAAGCTGGAGAGAATGGCAGAGAGGAGCGTCAGCAACATGCTCAACGCTATTGAGAAGAGTAAACAAACACCGCTACCGAGGGTTATCTTTGCCCTTGGCATACGCCATATCGGTGAGGAGACAGCAGAGCTTCTGGCTCAGAACTTTAATAGTATTGACTATGATAACCCTGACAGTCTAGCTAATGCCTCCAGAGAAGAGCTCATGTCCATCCCCACTGTGGGACCAAAGATTGCTGATAGCGTCGTTGCCTTCTTCAGACAGGAAGAAAACAAAAAAATTATCCAGAGACTAAAGGCTGCCGGGGTCAAGCTGGAAGAAATAGCTAAGCCCGAAGAGCAACCCCTGGCTGGTATGGAGTTTGTTATCACCGGCAGGCTGGAAGCCTTCCCCAGGGAGGAGGCGGAAGCAAGGATAAAAGCCCTCGGTGGCTCAACCGGAAGCAGCGTTACCAAGAAGACCACCTACCTGGTGGTAGGAGCTGACCCTGGCTCCAAGCTTGCCCACGCCCAGGAGCTGGGCGTTAAATTGCTTACCGAAGAGGAGTTTCTTCACCTTCTGGGACAGAAAGCCTGAAATGAAGTTAATCGTCGGCTTGGGTAATCCGGGGCGGGTTTACGCCAGTAACCGCCATAATATTGGCTTTATCTGCGTTAACTATTTTGCCCGGAGTCAGGGGATAAAATTTGACCGAAAACAGGCTCGCGCCCGAATTGGCATGGGCAAGATAACCAGCAAGGAAGTGGTGATGGCTAAGCCCCAGACCTACGTCAACCTGAGCGGTCAGTCAGTCAGCCGGCTAATAAGAAAGTTCAATATCAATCTCAATGACCTCCTGGTCATCCATGACGACCTTGACCTGCCTCTGGGTAAAATCCGCATCAGTCATAGCAGCGGCGCCGGCGGACACAAGGGGGTGGAGTCAATCATCACCGAGCTAGGCAGTCAGGACTTTGTTCGCCTTCGGGTAGGCATCGGACGACCGGATAAGGCTGAAATCAGCGAGGATGATATTATTGCCTATGTGCTCAGCGATTTCACCACCGAGGAAAGGCAAACTGTGGCACAAGCCATACCCAGAGTAAGCGAAGCCATCCTCTGCCTCCTCACCGAGGGTCTGACTCCAGCCATGAATAAGTATAACTAGGGGATTTAGAAACCCTCCCCCTTTGTCCCCCTCTCCTTAAAAGGAGGGGTGTCGAAACAACGACTACGAGGTTAAGTCTAATAGTGGTTTGTAAACCAATATGGTGAAATTTTGATAGGGGAATAGATTGAATTAAATAAATCCGTTTGCTATCATTAGGGGGCCCGATTAATGGAGGTTAAATCATGGGTGAACGAGTTTCTGTTTTTATAGATGCTTCAAACCTAGATAGAGCGATAGACCAAGTTTTTCATAAGAGGATTACGCTAGAAATATTAGCTCGGAAACTGATGGGAGACCGGCGTCTTATGAGGATTTACTATTATGAAGCACCTTTAATCGCTACCGTCAATAAGGATTCCTTTGATGGCCAACAACGGTTCTTTGAACGTCTGCGACGAGACCCCTACTTTGAACTAAGATTAGGTCGACGTGTAGAAAGAGACAGGTCATTTAAATGTACCCATTGTGGTGAGATATGCGAAGGTAAAACTTGGGAGCAAAAAGGTGTCGATACACTGTTAGTCTTCGACTTAATTGCTTTAGCAACAAGGAATGCTTATGATACTGCCATAATATTAGCAGGTGATGAAGATTTTCTCACTCCCTTTTTAGAAATTAGAATGCTTGGCAAGACAGTTGAGAATGCATTCACTGAATACGGATGGTCACCACGACTTAGAGATGTTGCAGATAAAGCGACAGTACTAGATGAGGTTTTCCTAGCAGATTGCTGGCGAAAATGAAGATACCCTCTCCACTGAACGCAGAGAAGGTATCTTCTAGTCTTTCCTCTAGTCTTACTGAAGTAATAATATCATTGCTAGAACAAATGTCAAGTGCAAAAAACGCCGTAGATAATAGTTTATGATGGTATATACCTAATAGCAGTTAATTACATGGTCTAAGTATCAATTTTATCTCATAATATCTCTCCTTTACTATAATATCCACCCTAAAGTACTAAGTCCCCATTAAGGGAAGGGGTCAGGGGGATAGGTTTCTAAACAATCTCCCTTTGCCAGAGTTCAGGCTTAGATGATATAATTTGCATATAACAAAACTGTGAAATGATAAACAAGAAGAAATTCATTGCCGTCATCGGTGGGAGTCAATGCTCCAGAGGGGAAGCCAAGCTGGCTGAAGAAGTAGGTCGGCAGCTAGCTAGGCGAGGTGCTATCCTGGTATGCGGTGGGCTGGGCGGTATTATGAAGGCAGCTTGTAAAGGAGCTAGCTCCGAGGGGGGAACAACTATCGGCATCTTGCCCGGGGATAATAGTCAGGCAGCCAACCCCTATGTGCAAATTCCCATAGTCACCGGCCTGGGCGAGGCGAGAAACGTCATTGTGGTCAAATCAGCCCAGGCAGTTATTGCCATCGGTGGAAGCTACGGCACCCTTTCCGAGATAAGCCATGCCTTAAAAAGTGGCATCCCGGTTATTGGCTTGAATACCTGGGCACTATCCCGAAATAACCGGCAGGATAAGTCCATCATCCCGGCTCAAAGCCCAGCCGAGGCAGTAGATAAAGCCCTTGATTTAGTTACCTCACAAAAGTCTAAGGAATAAAGTGTCAACTATTGACAGTGTTAAAGCCAGAGAAATCCTGGACTCCAGGGGCAATCCCACACTGGAGGTTGAGGTAGAGCTATTTGACGGCACCGTGGGATGGGCGGCGGTGCCTTCTGGAGCCAGCACTGGCAAGTATGAAGCGGTAGAACTCAGGGATGGCGATGACTCCCGGTTTGACGGACTGGGGGTGCTTAAGGCAGTAGCCAACGTTAATGAAGATATTGCCTCAGCAATAATAGGGATGCCAGCTATAGACCAGCCAGCCATTGACCACATGCTTATACAGCTTGATGGCACCGACAACAAATCACGCCTCGGGGCTAACTCTATCCTGGGAACATCGTTAGCTGTGGCGCACGCTGCGGCTAACCTCCTTGGTATGCCGTTATACCGCTACCTTGGTGGGGTCGCCAGTTACACCCTGCCCGTCCCCATGCTTAACATCCTGAACGGCGGCAAGCATGCTGTCAACTCGACAGATTTCCAGGAGTTTATGGTGGTGCCGGCTGGAGCCAGCAGCTTCAGCCATGCCCTGCAAATAGGCACTGAGGTCTACCACTCACTAAAACAGGTGCTTAAGGATAAAGGGCTGGATACCAACGTTGGCGACGAAGGGGGGTTTGCCCCTTCCCTACTCTCAAACAAGCAGGCGATTGAGGCAGTCCTCGCTGCCATTGAAAAAGCCGGCTATGAGCCGGGTAAGGACTGCTTCATTGCCTTAGACCCGGCAGCCAGCGAACTCTATAAAGATGGTCAGTATCTCTTGCCCAGAGAAGGTGTTTCTCTCACTACCAGAGAAATAGTCGATTATTATGTCAACTGGGCGTCAACCTACCCTATTATCAGCATTGAGGATGGCATGGCTGAGGATGACTGGGAAGGCTGGCAACTGCTAACAGAAAAACTGGGCAGCAAAGTTCAGCTTGTTGGCGATGACCTCTACGTTACCAATGTGAACCGCCTAAGCAAAGGCATCAAGCTAAAAGCGTCTAACTCCATTCTTATCAAGCCTAACCAGATTGGCACGCTTACCGAGACTATTGCCGCCATTAACATGGCGCAGCAGGCAGACTGGACAGCGGTAGTAAGCCACCGCTCAGGCGAGACCGAAGATACTACTATAGCCGACCTGGCGGTGGGGCTGAATACAGGCTTAATTAAAGCCGGTGCCCCCTGCCGCTCAGAGCGCACCGCCAAGTACAACCGTCTGCTCAGAATAGAAGCTGAACTGGGGGAAAATGCCAAATTCGCCGGGATGCAGGCGTTCTACAACTTGAAGCGGTAGTGAACAAACTAAACATGCCAAAACAGATTAGAAAGTGGACCTGCTACAAGCTTGAGTGCTTCGCCGATTATATTGAAGCCTACGCAAGAACGTTGGGCAAGAACAAGTGCTGCTACCTAGAGCTATATGCTGGCTGTGGTAACTGTATCTGCAACGGCACTGATTGCATTATTGAAGACTCGGCGCTTCGGGCATTAACAACCAAAACAAAATTTGCTAGGTATATATTTGTGGTAAGCGATAGTCAGGATGCCGACGGCTTAAAGCAGCTGATAGCATCACATGACACTGCCGATATAATAACCGGTAACTGCATTAATGAGACGGTTCTCCAGCAGGTATTTGACCTTATTCCCCGCTCGGCATCCAGCCTTGCCCTTATTGACCCCCCGGGATACCGCAGGCTGCGCTGGTCAACAATCAAAAAACTGGCAGCCCACGGCAGTGATTGGCAAGGTCATAAGATGGACCTGCTGATACTCTTCCCGCTGGAAATGGCGCTGCTGCGCAATTTAATGCGCCCTGAGTGTCAGACATCCATATCCCGATTCTACGGAAACCAGCAATGGGAGAAGATAAAACAAGAGAGGCTCAGCGGCAAAATAACACCAGACAAGGCGAGGCAACGGCTAGTGGAGTTATATAAAGCCGGACTTAAAGGGCTGGGCTATAGGCACGTCACCGATTTTAAACCCAGCCGCTTCTCTACGCCTCCCGTTTACCACATAATTTTAGCCAGCGATAGCGAGGGCAAGGCTAAAATTTTAGAGGAGGCTTGGGGCAAGGAGAGATACCTACCCTGCGAGTTACTTTACACCAGGAAAGATAGACCAAGATGAATAAGATTGGCATTACCACCACCGTCCCCATAGAGATATTGCTCGCCGCCGACTATCAGCCGGTTGACCTGAATAACGTCTTTATCACTGACCCCAGCCCGGAACAGCTGGTCAACCTCGCCGAGCGGGCAGGCTTCCCGCTAAACTGCTGTAGCTGGATTAAGGGTATCTACGGGGTATGTATGGATTATGGAATTGATACCGTTCTCTGCGTTACCACCGGTGATTGCTCCAACACTATCATGCTAATGGAGGTGCTCAAGCTTAGAGGGCTAAAGGTCATACCCTTTGCCTACCCTGACAAGCCAGATACCCGGCGAATGCAGCATGCCTTGCAGGCGCTGGCTGAAACCCTAAATACCAGCTTGGATGCTGCCGAGCGAGTCAGAGCTGAGCTTCAGCCCTGTCGCCACCTGGCGCTGGAACTGGATGAGCTTACCTGGAAACAGGGACTGGTCAGCGGCTGGGAGAACCACCTATGGCTGGTATCCACCTCGGATTTTAATCAAGACCACCACCAATACTACCATCAGCTAAAAGAATTATTACACCAGTGCCAGCAGCGCCAGCCCTATCCCTCAGACTGGCTCAGACTAGGCTACATCGGCGTGCCTTCAATCTATGGTCACGACTTCTATCACTACCTGGAGACTAAGGGGGCGAGGGTGGTATTCAATGAAATCCAGCGCCAGTTCGCCATGCCCCAGTCAGGGAATTCCCTAGCTGAGCAGTACTCAAACTATACCTACCCCTACTCCATATATGAGCGGCTAAAGGACATCACCACCGAGCTTAAACAGCGCCGGGTTAATGGCGTTATCCACTATGTCCAAGCCTTCTGCCACCGTGGAATTGGTGACATCATCTTTAGAGATGCCATTGACCTACCCATTCTAACCCTAGAAGGGAACAACGACTTTTTCCTAACCAATCATATAAAAACAAGGGTTGAAGCCTTCCTTGATATGCTCCAGCGTGGTCGACGAAGAGTAAAAATCGCTGAGGAGGTACAGAAATGACAACCAAAATTGGCATTAATGGCTTCGGTCGCGTGGGCAGATTAACCCTCAGGGCAGTTAACCAATACCATAGGGGCAAACTGGAGGTAACAGCTATTAATGACCTGACTGATACCAAGACTAACGCCCACTTACTAAAATGGGACAGCACCTATGGTCGCTACCCCGGTGAAGTAAAAGCCACCGATAACAGCATTATTGTTGACGGTAAAGAGGTGAGGGTGCTGGCTGAACGCGACCCAGGTAACATCTCGTGGCACGATTACGGCGTGGACATAGTGATAGAATCGACCGGCTTATTTACCGATGCCACCAAGGCAGCAGCTCACTTTAAGGGTGGGGCTAAGAAGGTGCTCATTTCAGCTCCGGCACGCAATGAGGATATAACTATCGTCCTCGGTGTCAATGAAGACCAGTACCAACCAGATAAGCATAAGATTATATCCAACGCCTCCTGTACTACTAACTGCATTGCCCCTGTGGTCAAGGTACTACACCAAAGCTTTGGGGTAAGCAAGGGGCTGATGACCACTATTCATGCCTACACTAATGACCAGAGATTACTGGATATGTTCCATCATGACCTGCGCCGGGCGCGAGCCGCAGCCTTGAACATCGTCCCCACGACTACTGGTGCTGCTAGCCTAGTTGGTAAGCTTATCCCCGAACTCAAAGGTAAGGTTCATGGCTTAGCCTTCAGGGTTCCCGTAGCCACGGTCTCGGTGGTCGACTTTGTCGCCGACCTGGATAAAGAGGTCACCATAGAGCAGGTTAATCACGCCTTTCAGGAGGCTGCCGCTGGAGAGCTAAGCGGAATCCTGGAGTATTGCCAGGAGGAGCTGGTCAGTATGGATTTCAAAGGTAACCCTGCCAGCTCCATCTTTGATGCACCCAGTACTATGGTCATCGCCGGCAATATGGTCAAGGTGCTAGCCTGGTATGACAATGAGTGGGGCTATAGTTGCCGCCTGGCTGACCTCGCCGCCTACATTGCCAAGAAAGGGATATAGCAGTACTATGGTGGGAATTGACATTCTCACTTAATCGTGACTAAAATGGGACAACATTTTTGACGGGAGGTGGGCAATTAAGCTAGTATTTGCCGGAAGGGACCACAGTTTCGCCCGAAATCTGAACCAGATAAATGGT
>Ga0315296_10005648_pt1 | contig 9992 bp, 8 predicted proteins | sample YL17G14_18_MG_FD_203921 | JGI IMG/M metagenome (GOLD analysis project Ga0315296, IMG submission 203921) | Sediment microbial communities from Yellowstone Lake, YNP, Wyoming, USA - YL17G14_18 | ecosystem: Environmental > Aquatic > Freshwater > Lake > Sediment | place: USA: Wyoming | collected... | reverse complement strand
AAGGTTCTGCCCCAAGCCTTGTGGAATTGTAGACAGCCGGTGCGGCTAATGAAGAAAAACATCTTTTGTGGGAATTTTACTACAGTCGCTGCTGACGAGTCAATCAACATCGAACAGAATAGATCACGGTGTGTCTTGTCCGCACAGGTCAACACAGTGCCTGACCATCTGGAAATAGACGTGGGTTGCGTCAGTTCAACTTGTTCATTGGCTGCATCCATCCCCTCAGCTATAATACATTCCACAGCCTCAGTGGTTCTAGCGATGATTGGCCTAGCAGTAGAGTAGGGTAACAAACAAATTGGCTTTTTGTGCAATGCTGTGATTAATAGTGTAGTGTCAGCGGCTTCTACCAGCGGTTAGACTCTAATCCGTTTCGGCGAGAGGAGGCGGCAAAGTTATTGGAATAGGAGCCGATTAGACCGGAGTTCCTTGAGGAAGTATTGGTTACCTAAAAGGATTGACTATTATGACAAGGAGGCGGTAGGATGTGGTGAGAGAAATTTCCAGCAGTTATGGGACGTAGCCAAGGACGTCTTAACGGTTAGAATTAGTAAATTGAACTGGCTAAGGCAGGAGAAATTGTATGATTGAACTAAGGGACATCACCAGTGCCCAGCGAATTATAGCGGGTCGAGTCCACAGAACGCCTTTGATCTCTTCTATGGCCTTAGGAAAGCGAACTGACACACACCTTCATTTCAAGGCAGAGGTCTTTCAGAAGACAGGCTCATTCAAGCCTAGAGGGGCTATAAATAAGCTGTACCATCTAACAGAGGAGGAAAGAAAAAGGGGGGTTATCACTATGTCATCTGGAAACCACGCCCAGGGCTTGGCGTATGCCGCCTCTTTATTTGGTATCCCGGCTACAGTGGTGATGCCTGGCACCACTCCTCCCAACAAGGTCAATGCCACCAGGGGCTATGGTGCTGAAGTGGTTCTTACCGAGGGCGACCTTCTTACAACGTGCTTGGAGATTCAAAAGGAACGCAACCTAACCCTGGTTCACCCCTTTGACGACCCCTATATCGTGGCTGGTCATGGGACGATAGGACTGGAAATCTTGGACGACCTGCCGGAGGTTGATGCTGTTTTTGTTCCCGTCGGCGGAGGGGGCTTGATTTCAGGGGTCGCCACGGCTATCAAGTTAAAGAAGCCAGCGGTTAAAATTGTGGGTGTGGAGCCCATCGGCGCCTCGGCTATGTGGCAAAGCCTCCAGCGGAAGGCGGTGGTTCATTTAGATAGAATAGACACCATTGCTGAGGGCTTAGCTGCCCCCTTTGTTGGAGAGCTGAATTTGGCTTTAGTGCAAAAGTATGTTGATGAACTCGTTCTAGTGTCAGATGACGAAATGATAGAAGCTCTATGCTTGATTTTTGAGTGGTGTAAGCTCCTAACAGAACCAGCGGGAGCAGCCGGATTTGCGGCTCTCCTTTTCAAAAAAGTTAGCCTTCCCAGCGGTTCCGAGGTCGTTTGCTTGCTAAGTGGCGGAAACATTGACCGAAGCCGCTTGGGGCACTTCCTTTATACATATATACATAAGCCTAGCTAATAAGGAGTATATTTTAAACAAGTAAATAACCTCCCGGCAAGCTGGGGGGTATTCTCGCTTGATTTTTATAAACTCAATTGTTTGAAAGCACTATTATATTTTTGACAAAAATCACAGCCCGTAGTAGGATTTCTACACTGGCAATTGGGCTAGGTAACTGTCCGACGTCTGCCTCACCAACCTTATATAAAGAAGTCGACCAAAATATGATTTAAGCGAGGTGCCGCCATGGGTGATAGCGTGTTTGACCTCATGGAGAAAGATGACCTGACCACCCTGGAGATTTTCTACAACCAGAAAGAGGATAAGTTTCTAATGAGGGGAATGAAGGAATGGGACGACGTGCCCTGGGATAGATACATGGTTGATTTCACCGCTGAGGACATTCTAACCAAAGATTATAAGGCAGTAGGCACGGCAACGCTGGAGGCAAGATTCAATAAGCTGGGGTTAAAAGACTACCTTGAGCACGTTAAAAAGCTTATCAGAGAAGGCAGAGACCACGGCATTGAGTTCTACTACAATGGCAAGAAGAATATAAGGGTAATGTATTGCAAACATGTTAATACCCTGGGGATAAAAAATAGGCGACACGCTATGCGAGCTGGCGCTATGCGCCGACATGAGTTGAGTGAGTCGGAGATAGATGTTATCCTGGACGGCTTGAACATCGCCCGAGCTATGGCGTATAAGAATGCCATAGCCAACCTACCGTACGGTGGTTCCAAGATAGTGGTGCAGTGTGAGCCGATAAAGCTGAACGATTTTGAAACCATGGGCTTTCTCGCCTATGTAACTGATAAGAGCAGGTCAATTACCGGGACTGACATGAGAATTTCGCCTGAGATGGCAGACCTGATGAGAGAAAAATTCACCCGAAACTTCCTCGGCGGCATAGAAAGCCCTATGGGCACGTCGGGAGTGCCTACCGCCTATGGCGAATACCTGGCTATCAAAGAAGCGTGCCACTTTGTTTATGGCAGTAGAGATTTATCAAAGAAAAAGATAGCAATTCAGGGGTTAGGCAATGTAGGCTACCCGCTGGCTGAGTATCTACTAAATGATTCTGCCCATCTCATCGTCACTGATGTAGACCTATCAAAGGTGCATAAGCTTCAACAGAAGTATAGTCTAGACCTGGTTCAATACGTTGAGCCAGAGAAAATATATACCGTAGATGCTGATATATTTTCCCCCTGTGCCATGGGGGGAATAATAACTGAAGAGAGAATAGCCAAGTTTAAGTTCAAGATAATAATGGGCTCAGCCAATAACCAGCTTAAAGCCACCAGCAAGGAGGCCGAGATAAAGCTGGCTAAAAAGCTTGCTGATGCCGGCATCCTTTTTGTTATTGACTGGGCACATAACGCCGGCGGGGTTATCAGAGCCTGGGCAGAATGGGTATTCCAGGAGAAAGCGTCCTTTGACAAGATAAAGCCAAGGATTGAGCTGGTGTGCCGGGATAATCTGAGAAAGCTCCTTGAGGAAGCAAAAAGGACTGGGAAAACACCAACCGAACTAGTCTATGAAAAGGTTGAGTATTTAGTCTATTCTGGCGCTGAGTTTAGTGAAGCACTGTAAGCTATACCTGGGTACAGCTAATGGCTCGGGGTATTGTAATTCCAATCACTTGTGGTATAATTCGGTTAGCTTCATCGATAGACCAAAGTGAAGTAATAGTGGAAGGGGGGTGATAAAGGGGGGTGATAGATGTTAGATATTTAGATGAAATCTTGTAGAACAAAATTCAAGGAGGTTTTTTAAGTGAAAAGAAAAGGAGTGCTAACTGTAATTATTGGTATTGCTCTGGTGCTGGTGCTAGCATTAGCATTACCGCTAATGACCGCCTGTCCAGCACCACCAGCAGCAAAGGTATACAAGGTGTGCATAAGTCAGATAGTTACCCACCCTGACCTAGACTCTAACCGCCAGGGTATCATGGATGCTATGGCTGAGGAAGGCTTTATTGAGGGAGAAAATGTTTACTTTATCATAAGAAATGCCGAAGGTGATATGGCGACAGCGGCATCAATCGCCGACTACTTTGTCTCCCTGAAGCCAGACCTAATCCACGCCATAACTACCCCAATGGCGCAAACGACAGTGGCGGCTGCCGAGGGCACGGATATACCGATAATCTTCAGCTCGGTTACTGACCCGGTGACGGCTGGGCTAGTGCCTAGTTGGACACAAGCAGCACCCAATGTAACCGGGGTCAGCGACTGGTTTGAGATGCCACCTCAGGTGGAGTTTATTAAGTCAGTCCTCCCTGGCATCAAGGTACTGGGCACTGCTTATAACCCTGGCGAGGTAAACGCAGTGGTGCAGGCACAGATACTTAAGGAGGTTGCTCCAGACTATGGGCTTACCATTGTTGAGGCGACAGCAGCCACCAGCGCTGATGTTTATGCTGCCGGGATGTCACTGGTTGGTAGGTGTGATGCGATATGGATTCCCACCTGCAATACAGTAGGCGGCACCGGAATTGAATCCATAATTAAGGTTGGTGAGGAGCACCAGCTACCAGTCTTTGGTTCGGCAGTGGGCATGATTGGCAAGGGTCTGGTTGGCGGTTGTAGCTGCGATTACTACTGGATAGGCCAGCAGGCGGGACACATGGCGGCCAGGATACTGAAGGGTGAAAGCATAGCCGGTATCCCCCCGTTGAAGAGCGCAGTGTCAACCATAGTATACCCGGCGGCGGCGGCGAGAATGGGGATAACCATTCCTCAAGCAGTGATAGATGAAGCCGACATAGTATTAGAAGATTAGGTACCTCGGGAGCGATAACCGCTGGCAATTGAATAGATAAAAAGTTGCCATCCAGGTGTTGAAGTCTGAGAAAGGAGAAAGCGTTGCTGGATGCTATAGGTATAGTATTGTCTTTTTCCTTCTATGAGGGGCTGTTATTTGGCTTGGTTGCTATCGGCGTATACCTTACACTGCGGGTGCTTGCTTTCCCCGACCTTACTGTGGATGGAAGTTACACCCTTGGTGGGGCGACGGCAGCGGTATTAATTAGGGGTGGTGTAAGCCCCTTCCTGGCAACCCTAAGTGCCCTTGGCGTAGGTCTAATTGCCGGTTTAATCACCGGGTTACTCAATGCCAAGCTAAGACTACCAGCTCTACTGGCTGGCATCCTCATGATGGTGGGGCTGTGGTCCATAAATCTGAGGGTTATGAGTGGAGCCAATGTTTCACTCCTCCGTGAAGTAACTTCCTTTGATATAGTGGCAGACTTTTTTGGACTTCGCAGCGGCAGTATTGTGGTATCAATCATTGTTGCTTTTGTCCTTGCTGTTGTCGTCTTTTTCATTCTAAACTGGTTTCTGCGCACTGAGATTGGTCTGGCGTTGAGGGCAAGCGGTGATAATGAGCAAATGGTGCGTAGCCTGGGGGTAGATACCGATAAGAATATAATGCTCGGCTGTTCCATCTCCAACGGTCTCGTTGCCCTCGCCGGTGCCATCGTCGCCCAAGGTCAGGGGTTTGCTGATGTGGGGATGGGGATAGGGATGATTGTAATGGGGCTGGCTTCGGTAATAATTGGTGAGGCGCTATTTCGCCCCCGGGGCGTGACTAGGCTGCTGGTGGCGGCAGTGGGCGGCGCTTTCGTCTATCGGTTAATGTTAACCGTCGCCCTTAGATTAGGCATGGCTCCAGGTGATATAAAGTTAATTACGGCAGTGCTGGTGATTTTAGCCCTGGCAATCCCGTTCATACAGAAGAAGTTGCGCCACGAATGGATGCCACCAGCGGTAAGGTGGTAAAAGGAGGCATTGATGGGTGAAAAAAAGAGCTTGCTCCAGCTTAAGGGAATAACCAAGATATTCTCTAGGGGCACTGTAGATGAGGTTAAGGCGCTAGATAATATCAACCTGGATGTCAATGCTGAGGACTATATCACCATTATTGGCAGCAATGGCGCAGGAAAAACTACTATGCTTAATGCTGTTGCCGGCGTCTTCCCTCCGGAAAGGGGTGGGAAGATTATCGTTAATGGTAAAGATATTACGGACTTGAGCGAATATAAACATGCGGCATATGTTGGCAGGGTATATCAGGACCCCAATATTGGCACTGCGGGCAAGATGACTATAGAGGAGAACCTAGCTATGGCGGCGCTACGTGGGCAGCCAAGGGGGCTAAGGGCAGCCAGTAATAAACAGCGCCGAGAGTTGTTCAGCTCAGCTTTATCTCCTCTAGGGTTAGGATTAGAAGATAGATTAAATGCTTACGTGGGCACCCTTTCCAGTGGACAAAGACAGGCGGTGGCTTTGGTCATGGCTACCATAAGTAAGCCGGCACTGCTGCTCCTTGACGAGCATATTGCCAATTTAGACCCTAGGACAGCTCAGGTAGTGCTTCAGCTAACTGAGATGATTGTGAAGAAGGAAAAGATAACCACCTTAATGATTACCCACAATATGGAGCTGGCACTAAAATACGGCAATAGGCTGATTATGATGCACGAGGGTAGAATTGTTGTTGACTTAAATCAGGAGCAGCGGGCTGGGCTCACTATCAATGACCTAGTAGCTGCCTTTGAACAAGCTAGCGGTAGAAAATTTATCGAAGATAAAATATTGCTCAGACGCTGAGCAAGAAGCTAGAAAACTCTTACCATCAGTGACTTAATAACCATCTGTGAGCCAACTGCTGGAGAGCAGCCCGAGGATGATTATATCTGCTCAGTCCACTAATGAGAGTAGAGGCGGGCTCTGCCAGGGGAAACTGAGGTACTAGGGTTTCTACCTTTTCCGAAGTACTTTATTCCCCGTCCCGTGCGGGTAGCCTCGGCTGTAATCGGGCAAGTGGATACCTACCTCAGGGATTCATATGAACTGAAACAAGGAGGTAAGAATTATGAAAGTGGAAAAGCCTCTCGGCATGTTCACAGTTATGGAAAAGAGGGGTTTAACCACCTTGGAAATCTTCCAAGATAGGAAAGAAGGCAAGTTCTTACTTAGAGGGGCTAAAGAATGGGATGATGACCTTCAGTTCAGCCGGTATATGACCGATTTTACCTACCTCGATATTCTGACTACAGACTACAGGGCAGTTGGTACCAAGACATTAGCTTCGGACTTTAAAGAAATGGCTTGGAAGATTACCTTGAACGGATTAAACAACTTCTCAGAAAAGGGAAGCACGAGGGTATTGAGTTTTATTACCATCGCAAGAGAGATATCAGGGTAGCCTTCTGTAAACATAGCGTCACTGTTGGCCTCGGGAATAGGCAGCATGCGATACGGGCTGGAGCCATGCGTCGATATGGCATGGACAAGCCTGAGATAGATGTTCTCATAGATGGCCTTAATCTCTCTAGGGCAATGACATATAAGAATGCAATGGCTTCTCTGCCTTATGGCGGCTGCAAGACCGTGGCGCAATGTAACCCAGTGAAATTAGACGACTTTGAGACTATGGGTTTTCTGAGCTACATAGCTGATAGATGCCGGTGTTTCCCTGGAGCCGATATGGGTCTTGATGAAGAGATGGTGGATATTATACACGAGAGATATACCAGAAACTTTGTTGGTGGCACGGGGAGTCCTCTCGCTTCAACCGGAACTCCTACCGCCTATGGTGAGTTTGTGGCTATAAAAGAAGCCTGTGATTTTGTATATGGTAGCCGAGACCTGTCAACTAGAAGGATTGCAGTTCAAGGGTTGGGACATGTGGGCTACCCATTAGCTGAGTATCTGTTGGGTGGTGGTGCCAAGCTTATCGTCACCGATATAGACTTAGCCAAGGTGCATACTTTACAGCAGAAGTACGGCTCAGATTCAGTTAAATATGTGGTACCTGATGAGATATATACTGTAGACGCTGACGTATTTTCTCTCTGTGCCATAGGAGGCGTAATAACTGAAGATAGAATCCCCCAGTTCAAGTTCAAGATAATAATCGGCCCAGCAAATAACCAACTCAAGGCAACGAGTGAAGAAGCCGAACTAGAGCTGGCTAAAAAGGTTGCTGATGCCGGCATTCTCTTCGTTGTGGATTGGGCACACAATAACGGAGGTGTTATAGCTGCCTCTGTGTTATGGCAACTACAAGAGAACGCGACTGAAGAACAATTAAAGCCAAAAATCGAGCTGCCCTGCCGCACTAACTTCAGAAAGCTCCTTGAGGAAGCTAGGGAGACGGGAAAGACACCAACCGAACTGGTATATGAGAAGGTCGAGGCTATGGTCTATCCGGGTTCTAGGTTTGGCAAATAGAATGTAAGTTGAAATGGTGGGCTCTGCCAGTCGAACACTTCACCTTACTTACTACTATAGGAGGCAAAGAGATGACATATCTAAAAAGAATAGCAGTGTTAGGTGGTGGCAACGGTGCCCATGCCATGGCGGCTGACCTGGCGCTAAAGGGGTACGAGGTAAATATGTGCGAAGCACCTGAGTTTAAGGAAAACATCAGCACCACGCTTCAGCGGCAAGCGATAGACCTTATCGATGCTTGGGGGGAGAAGCACACAGTTAAGCTCACTATGGTGACGACAAATTTTGCCGAGGCGCTAAATGGTGTTAGCTACATTATGCTGGTTATCCCCGCTATTGGAACCAAGAGTTTTTTTAATTTAATAGCGCCCTACTTGGAGGACGGCCAAACGATAATTAAATGGTCAGGAAACTTCTCTGCACTATTATTTGCCAATATGCTAAAAGAAAAGGGGGTAAGGAAGGATATTACGCTTGCTGAGGGACATACGCTCCCCTGGGGCTGCCGGCTGGCGGCGCCAGCTACAGTGCAAATAATGGTTTGGGGCATTAGGCTCCTTCTGGCGACTTTACCAGCCAAGAACATAGACAGGGTAATGAACGATGTAAAGAAGATGTATCCTGTGGTTGCCGGTGAGAATGTTCTGGCTACTTCCCTGAACAATTTAAACCCCATTGTCCACCCCGTTGGCAGCGTTATGAACGCTGGTTGGATTGATGCTGCGGGGAAAGACTTCTACCTTTATCGGGATGGGAATACCCTGTCCATATCCAGGGGAATCAAAGCAGTTTTTAAAGAGGTATCCAAAGTAGCCAACGCCATTGGTGCCACCATGCTTGAATATCCGGAAGAGGATTTCTGGCAAAAGAGCTCCATTATGTCAACCTATTTCCGGGCTGCCTTTGATAAGGAAGGCGCTGTGGCTAAGATATCAGGCCCGTCATCGGTTAAGAGTCGGTATATAACTGAGGATATCCCCTACGGGCTGGTGCCTGTTGCCAAACTGGCACGCAAGTTCAATGTGGCTACCCCAGTTATTGATGCTGTAATCCAGCTTGCCTCGGTGATAAATCAGACTGATTATTACCAAGAAGGTATGTCACTTGAAGAGCTTGGAATAGCAGACCTAAGTAAGGAGGAGCTACAGAAGGTACTGGAAACAGGTAACATGAAAGAGTAATGCACCTGTTGAGTCTGTGGCGTACGGTTTGTAGTTGGAAACCCAAATAAACCACAGGGAGGCGTAAACGAAGAATATTTGGTCTAGATTAACACAAGCAATATGACCATGCGACGCACAAAAGCGGTCAGATTCGAACTGATGACCAGCGGTTTACGAATTCTAAGCCTGACCTCCCACCTGATGCTGCCAAATAGCATAGTGTCGCGTCTGGTCTAGCGTCGAGCCAGAGCTTGTATCTGGCTGTGCTACCCTGTACCACTGGGTGCTAAATAGTTTGTCGGCAAAATTCTGAGGCTCATACGTAAGCTGAGCAGGTATATTTGAACAGAAAACCTATGCCATGTCGGAAGTGAACGCTTTTCCTCAACAAAATGACGAATTGTGTAATCCGCCAAGCCAGTTCCTGGAAGTGAGCCAACTCTAAGCTGGCTCGCCATGACTTGGTTGCCCTTCTACGATGGCTATCTCGGCATCGGTAAGCCCGTAGAGTCTATAAACTATCTGGTCAATAAGGTCATCGGTTGCTTTAATACGAGCCTTGAGCGGAGTAAGAGTGTTGACGGCAGATGAAAATTCGCTGGCCATGGTGTTCCGGACATTAGCCGGGCACGGGTCTGGAACAACTTTATTCTTCTTAAGCACGTCTAGCAAGTCTTCAAAGGTATTGTTATGAAAGTCCTTTATTCTGGTCTTGTTCTTCTGGTGTCGGTCAAGTTCTTGGCGCTGTGGAGCCTCAGCACCAGGTCGTCGTCGTAGAGCTGGAATAATTGGTCATTGGTCAAGTGTCTGAGTTGCAACCTCCTTCTCCCTTCCGGTCCTAACAATATCTCCAGTAGTTCTCTCAACGGCAACTGCTCGGATAGAACCACTAACGATGTGGGCGATACTGGGCTCGAACCAGCGACCTCTGCGATGTCAACGCAGTGCTCTAACCAACTGAGCTAACCGCCCACTAACATAAATTCTACCGTATCTTTAAGGAATGCGCCAACTCGCCCACTTTTCTTTATCTACCTCCCCATTGTAGGC
>Ga0315296_10005647_pt1 | contig 9993 bp, 10 predicted proteins | sample YL17G14_18_MG_FD_203921 | JGI IMG/M metagenome (GOLD analysis project Ga0315296, IMG submission 203921) | Sediment microbial communities from Yellowstone Lake, YNP, Wyoming, USA - YL17G14_18 | ecosystem: Environmental > Aquatic > Freshwater > Lake > Sediment | place: USA: Wyoming | collected... | reverse complement strand
TCAAGTGCTTGACAAAGCCCGTGGCACGCCAGGCAGCGAAGGACCGACGTGTCGACCTACTGAATTTTCCCACAGAAGCAACACAGAGGGAGAGAATACACTTCGATCATCAAGAGGCCGTCCTCGCATCAGGTTCTCTATCGGCTCTGGAGATAAACGCCTCCACGATCCTAGGGGGAGAGCCCTCTCGTAGGGCTCGGCTTCTTGCGACGATGAGGAAGGAGATAGCTGAGGCACGAAGAATGGGCGTGCCCTTCATCCTCTCCAGCGGCGCAGAGGATCTTTACGGTCTGAGGTCGCCGAGGGACCTCGCCTCACTTCTCGCCCTGATGGACCTTGACTGGGAGCTGGCTCTGGACGCCGTCTCGGAGGAGCCTCTCAAGATCGTTGAGAGGAACAGGCAGAAGCTCAAGGCGGGCTATATCTCGCCGGGAGTCCGAGTGGTGGAGGAAGGCACAAAATGACCTTCAGGCGGAGATATAGATACGCGGCTTTCAGGGTGCTCTGCCCCGAGCACCCAGATCAGGAGGAGGTCCACGAGGGAATTCAGAGGGGCATCATCGAGCTCTTTGGGGCCCACGGGCTTTCGAGGATAGAGCCCAGGGTCATAGAGTATGACGCCGAGAGGTCTGTGGGCATAGTCAGGTGCAGCCGTCTGTACCTTCCTCTGCTTCGAGCTTCCCTGGCATCCATCACCGCCCTTGGGGAGAAACCCGCGGCTTTCCTTGTTCTAAAGGTGTCTGGCACATTGAAAGCGCTGAGGACATAGATGCATCGGGGACGATTTCTCCTATTCTGTCTATTTTCTCATCTTCATGATGTAGCTCGGTGGACCTATGCCGCCCTCTTCTCTGAATCTCCTGTAGATCTTCGAGGCCCAGTTCAGGAATACTCTGCGGGTCTGTTTATCCACTATCTGGTTCACCATCGATGGCATGACCTCCCTCCACTCCTCCATCGTAGCCTTCCTCAGTGGCTCTCCTTCAAACCTTCTCCACTCGATCTCCTTAAACCCAACCATCTTTACGGCAAACTCCAGTTCCTCAGGGTAAATCTCTGTCCAGTGGTCACCGTTCACGAGCTCTGCCACGGACTTGTAGAGCTGCCAATGCATGACCTGTACCTCCTCCTCGGGCTTAGTGGCTTTGGGTAGCGGATACTCCTCTCCGATGACGAGCCTGCCCCCCTTCTTCAGGACCCTATGGAACTCGGCTAAACCTCTCATAGCTCTGAGCGGTCTGTCGTTTAGTGCACATAGGGTTGCCGTGCAAACAACGAGATCAAAGGACCCGCTCTTTATCTGAGGCATGTGGGTCAGGTCCGCCTCAACAAACTTGACAAAGCTCGCCAGTTCTCCTATCTTCTCCTTCGCCTTCTCGAAGGTTTCAGGATTGATGTCGATGCTCACGATCTTGCCCTTTCCGTTGGCCTCAGCCATTTTCGTGGCGAGCTTTAGAGTGGTGTTCCCTGCTCCTGTGGCAGCATCCAAAACAGTAATGTTTGAAAAATCGATTCCACCAAGTAGATAGTCAGCCATCTTCCTTCTTCATAGAGTTGTGTTCACGATTCTTCTTTAGCCTTTCTTCATTCCAATTAGCTGATGATCGACCTTTAGAACGATCTCGTAGATTCTGGGCAATTTCTGTTGACATCTACTTGAGATTTATGCAGGTTAATTCCAATAGTGTAGGCAGTTATCCTGTCGAGTCCTTCTAGAGAGAATTTATGAACTTGGGAATTGGGGGAATTTTGGACCTATTTTTAACTCAAAGGCGACATATCTCGAGACTAACGGAGTCTGGGAAGAACAGGCTACAATATTTCCATCGATGACGAACGTAGAGCAAAGGACGCCTCGATAATTGACGTTATTAAGATAGATTAATCTGAAAAACCTTAATACCTCCATCAAGGTGTGTCTGAAGTGCGAACCTGGCCGAAAGGCAAAGGGACAAGCCGAAGAAGTAGGAATGATGAGAGATGCCGAAGTGCGAGATCTGCTATGAGGATGTGGACAAGGTCTACACCTGCAAGGAGTGCGGGACAGAGTTCTGCGTAGACTGCGGCGATCCCAAGAAGAAGATGTGCGTCCTCTGCATGGAAGAGGAAGAAGAAGAGGGAGAGGAAGAAGAAGAGGAAGAAGAAGAGGATCAGCCCAAGAAGAAAAGATAAACTCAAAAAGTCTTCCCGATAAACTCCACTTTTTTATAGATCCAGCAGTTCTTTATCAAAAACCTTAGACCCTGAATCAGGTGGATGTCTAAACCTTCTCTAGGCGGTTTCTTTCAGCGCTTTCAAGCCGATCCGATACGCGAACAAGCCGCCCAACGCCATCTGGAACCAGAGGGTCATGGTGCGTACGATGAGGGTAGATGCTGCGGCTGTGGCGGGGTGTATTCCCGCCGCCGAGTATATCGTTATCATGGATATCTCCGCTGGCCCAGTCATGCCGAGTATGCCCAGGGGAAGGGTCAGGATGGCTACTGTTATGGTGTAGGCGACGATGATCAGACTGAGGGGGACCTCGGTGCCCAGGGCTCTGAACGCGAGATCGGCGGCGAAGACGTTCGAGGCGTACGATAGTACTGTGCAGAGGAACGCTGGGATGAGGGCGAGGGGTTTTCCTCTCAGAAGATCTATTCCCTCGTGGAAGAACTTCAACTCCTCGGCGGCTTTCTCTCTCCAGCTGAGCAACTTCGCGGGTCTCTTGTAGACGCGGCCGACCAATCGGAAGACGAGGCTCAGGATTCTCCCTGTTTTCTCGGGGCTGACGGCTAGGTAGAGGACAAGTGAGAGGGCGAGCACGATGAGGAAGACGACGGAGGAGATGACGTAGAACGTGTAACCCAGAAACGCTCTGTCCCTGAACATAAGTATCAGGCTGAAGCATGCTCCTCCGAGGAAAGGCATTACGTACAGGGCTCTATGGCTGATGATGGAGGCGACGACGGATCCGGGGCTGTTATCCGAGTTTTTCACGGTCAGGTAGGTCCGCGTGGTCTCCTCGCTGAGGGGTCCCCCTGGGACTAGGATGCTCACGAAGATGCTCGCGCAGACGTACTGGATGGACCTCCAGATGCCCAGGGGCTTCGAGAGGGCTCGGAGTATGACCTCCCAGGTCAAGGCGTAGAAAAAGATGCCCGATGCGACGAGGAAAAAGGTTAGGGCGGTGAAGAGGGGGTTTGCGGATAAGATCGCACTTATGGTTGCGCCTATGTCTACGAAGAAGTACAGGAACAGGACGACGACTAGGACGCCGAAGAGCATGAGAGCCAAGACCCTTTTATCCATCTTCAGTGAGCTCATGGAGCTTCCTCGCGGAATAGTTTCTCTTCCAATCCCCCGTGCATATTTAAAATTATTGGAGGGAGACCATCTGAACATCTTATTTGGGTATGACTCAGCCTCTTAAACTATTGTCTCTTGAGTTCCTCGATAAAGGCAGCGACCTCCTCGACAACCGCTTCCACGAGTTTCTCGCCCTTCTCCCTCGAAGCCAGAGTCGGGTCTCCGAGGGAGCCTGAAACGGTGATCTCGTGGAAGTCCCTGACAGTTGAGACCCTGCCCGCAAACCTTCGGCGAAAGTCACTGGCTGATGGAGGTGGGACGCCTTTCTCGGCTTTTTCGAGGAGCACTCTCTGTCCGAGGTATAGCTCCACAGAGGTCTCCAATTCGTCGGCATGGCCGCCGCTTGTCTGTATGGTCTCCTTCACAGCCTTCGCCGCGAAGCCCGACGCAGAGGGGAAGACCATCAGGGAGTAGACCGTGGTGCCCGTCTCCTCCTTCAGCTCCCTGAGCGTCTCGGATATGGCGTTGCTGTTTCCGCCGTGGGCGTTCATTATGACGACCTTCCTGAAGCCGTGCCTCATGAGGCTCTTGCACACCTCCTTATAGACCGTTACCAGCGTCTCAAAGGACAGCGTTATCGTCCCCGGGAAGCCCATGTGGTGCGGCGAGTAGCCGAAGGGCATCACCGGCGCAACGAGGACACCCGTCTTCTCCGCCACTCTCCTGGATATCTCTAGGGCGGTGAAGGCGTCGTTGTCCTCGGCGAGGTGCTTGCCGTGCTGCTCCGTTGAGCCAGTGGGGAAGAGAACGATGTTGTTCTCCTTCAAATACTCCCTGATCTCGGGCCAAGTCAGCTTAAACAGAAAAGGGTCCTTCATCTCTTTCACGATCCTTTGGTATCCGTCTCTGCTTAAAGAAATGTCGATACTCCTACTTTGTCCTTGAATAGATTTAAGAGAAGAGGGATCGAATCTTTCTTTGGAGAGAGATGGACGAGAGGGAGCGGGCTCTGAGGATTCTTCAACTTCTTCGAGAAGCTTATCCCGCTGTTAAGGGAACCGCCCTGAACTTCAGGACTCCTCTGGAGCTCTTGGTGGCGACGATACTCTCAGCTCAGTGCACCGATGAGAAGGTCAACGAGGTCACGAAGAAGCTCTTCAAGAAGTATCGGACGGCCAAGGACTTCGCCGAGGCAGACCTAAGTGAGCTCGAGAGGGATGTCAAGCCAACGGGCTTCTACAGGGTCAAGGCACAGCGGATCAAGGGCATAGCCCAGACGCTTGTCGAGGAGTACAACTCGGAGGTTCCGAGATCGATGGAGGAATTGACGAAGCTCAACGGGGTTGCGAGGAAGACCGCCAACATCGTGCTCAGCAACGCCTACGGGATAGTCGAAGGAATCGCCGTCGACACCCACGTGATGCGTCTATCCAAACGCCTGGGACTGTCGAAGCAGAAGGACAGGAACAAGATCGAGCGGGACCTCATGGAGCTCATACCCAAAGAGAACTGGTTCGAGGTCAACCACCTCCTAATAGAGCATGGGCGCCGCACCTGCAGAGCAAAGAAACCCCTCTGCAAAACCTGCGTCGTCAGGGAACCCTGCCCCTCAGCCGAGCAATTTCTTAGGTCAGGTAAAAACGGGTTCTAGGGCTTCACAATGTTCGGCGGCGTCTCACCTCTGAAGACCTTCAGGATGCCCTCGGCAGACTGAATAGCCATCCTCCTCATAGCCTCTCGACTGCTGGCACCTATGTGAGGCGTCAGGACAACGTTCTCCAAGCTCAGCAAGGGATTATCAGCCCTCGGGGGCTCCTCCTCGAAGACATCGAGCGCAGCTCCAGCCACCTTGCCGGAGCGGATGGCCTCTATCAAAGCCTCTTCGTCTATGATTCTTCCTCGTGCCGTGTTCACCAGGTAAATCCCCTTCTTCATCCTGCTGAACTCCCGATGCGAGATCAGATGATGTGTCTCAGCCGTAAGCGGCGTGTGAAAGGTGATGACGTCGCTGGTGGAGAGGAGGTCGTCGAGGTCTATCCGCCGGATGCCCAGTTCTTCTTCAAGCTCTCTTCTCTTAATCACGTCGTAGTACAGGAGGTTCACATCGAAGCCTTTTAGACGGCGAGCGACAGCGGTCCCTATGCGGCCGAGGCCTACGATGCCGACGGTTTTTCCCATCAGCTCAGAGCCTATGAGGTCTGAGTACTTCCTGCCCCACTCCCCCGCCCTCAAGGCTCTGTCTGCGCTTACAACTCTTCTCATAAGGGCTAAGAGCAGCGCTACAGTCAGCTCAGCAACGGTCTCGGTCAGGGCGGTTGGAGTATTGAAGACGAGTATGCCATAGTCGGCTGCTGCTTGTAGGTCCACATGATCTGTTCCGACGCCGTGAACCGCCACGTCCTTCAACTGGTGAGCCTTCTCTATGAACTCCCTTGTGACCTTGATTGAGCCCCTTGTGATAAGGGCTTCCGCCTCATCTGCATGGACTAGGAGGGTTGTCTCGTCCGCCCCTGGAGGTAGCTCGATGACGTCACACTCCCTTTTCAGCAGCTCAATGCCATCTGGGTGAATTGGCTCTGTTATCACAACCTTTTGTCTCCTCATCGGTCATCGTCCTGAAATTGTCCCGAGGCTGTAGATGAAACTTCCGAGCACCGCTATCCCTGAATCAGAAATCACAGTTTAAAGAGGGAGAGTCCCATTCAAGCTGCCTTCAGTAGTTGCTTTGTCCTCTGGACGACGATTTCTTCTTCGCCCTCGAGCATATACTGCGGATTTATGGTGACCTTCCCGCGGTAATCCTCTATGAGGAAAGCTGGCTCGTACAGCGTCATTATGCTTGGGTCACCCTCCTTCAGCCTCTCAACGAGGTCTCTCCCAGTTATTCCCAAGGCCTTCTCATCCAGCTTGAGGTAGCAGAAGGGGGCCATGGGCTCACCGTCCTCAACCGTCCTCTGGTAGACTATGCCTGTCTCAATGCCTGGGATCGCCTCAAGCTGCTCCGCGAGCCAGTTGGCTTTTCTCTCCCAGCTATTGAACAACGCCTTCTCGTCGTGCTCCAGGTAGATCTTCAGAGATGTAACCAGCCCCACGATGGTCTCCCTGCTCATCTTCGCGGCTCTCCCGATGCCGTCGAAGGGATAGGCCTGAAGATGGGCGAGCTTTATGAGGTCCCTCCTCCCAGCCAGCATCCCCGAGTTATTCGGCCCAGCAAGGTGCTTTCCACCACTGAAGACCACGAGGTCCGCGCCCATCTTGGTGTACAACGACAATTTCCTCTTGGGAGGCAGCTCCGCAGCCGCGTCCACAATCACGGGGGCAACATACCTGTGGGCAACCTCAATCACAGTATCCAGGGGCAGGCTTCTCCGAGCTTCCCTTGCCGTGAAGTAGTACGCTGCTGTCTTCTCAGGGTCAAACGCGGCGTCGAGTTCATCTTTTGTTGTCCGATCTTCAGACCCGACCTCCTTGAACCGTCCTCCAGCGCACTCCACCGCGTAGTCGTAGCTGTTCCTGTTCTTTTTCGGTACTATGAACTCGGTTTTCAACCCCTCAGTGTGCATCGGCAGCCTCATGGATAGATGGGACCAACTCCCCTGCCGCCGCTCCAAGGGATCATACTTCTCAAGCTCGGTTTCCTTCATTATGCAGGCGGCAGCTGCAAGCATCAATCCATTACTCGCCCCGGCGGTCGGCAGCCCTGCTTCTGCGCCAGTCGCATCAGCAATATGTCTTCCAGCCCACTGCTGGAGCTCGGGGATGTGGACGAAGGACTTGGAGGCGTCCTCCATGGCCCTGAAGACCTCCGGAGATGGGATTGATCCCCCTAGATTTGTCAAACTTGTTGCGGCGTTGATCACACGCCTGAGACCATACTTCTTATATGGATTGTAAAACCTATGCATTCAAAGCACCACACTTTTAGAAATTATGGGTATTTCTATATATAATTAAGTCCTCCAAAAAATCGCGTGCTAAGTTGTCGGATAATAGAAGTTTATAACCATTTTTATACTCCACCCTTAAACAGTTCTACATCGTCTGAGTGAATGGGCTCCGTGACTACGACTCTGTATCTTCTCATGTCATCGCCCTAGACTTCTTCTGAGGATACAGATGAAACTTCTGAGCCTCGCTTTCTCAGAGCCTATGGATCAGAAGTTGCAGTTCCGAGAGGGAGAGCCTCGCACCCCTCTTCTCCAGCAGCGCCCTGCCTAGATCCATCGACTGAATCCGCTTCTTCGCTTCGCGCTTCGTTGAAGGGCTCTCGAGGGTATGCGAGGAGGCTATAAGGGCTTCCCTTAACGCGTTTTTCAGTTTCTTATCGCTCTGTAGGAGAACGTGACGTAGTATCTCCTGCCTTGGATCGTCAGCCGCCTTCGGCTTCAGCCTTAGGATACTCGTCGAACCGCTGATGGGGGGATAATAGGCGTCAGAGCTGATCTCTTCGAGCCTCTCAGAGGTGAAGAAGGCGTTGGAGATCAGGGAGAGCCTGCTGTAATGGGGGTCGCCCTCGTGGGCGGTGACGATGTCGGCGAAGGAAGAGGGAACGATGAGGGGGGCTAGCTCGAAGCTGAGGTGGATCAACCTCTGCGCGAGGGCTTCGCAGATGCTGAAGGGGAGGTTTGAGACGAGCTTGTTGAAGGGAGGGAGCCTCATCCTCAGGGCGTCGCCGTGGATCAGCTCCACGTTCCCGAGGGGAGCCAATCTTTCCTTCAGCAATGGAAGAAACTTCGTGTTCTTCTCGACGGCGACCACTCGTCCCGTGGCTTCCGCAAGGGCTGTGGTGATGTTTCCGCAGCCTGATCCTACCTCCAGTGCCACGTCGGCTTTAGTCACCTCGGCGTCTGAGATCAGGCGCCTGATGACCTCGGTGTCTATGAGTTGCTGTTCGTCGAGGTTAGTGTCCAAGAGAATGTTGAATTGCTCAAGCAGGTGTAGTGTTTCGATCCTGAGCAAATGGTGTGCCCTCTCTAACAATGGTGTTCATCTTATAAGAACTAAGCCCTGTGTATGGTCGCGTCTTAGATGGCTCAGTTTCTTTGGATAACCCGATGCGAAGGAGGTGGTCTCGTGAAAATATTTAATACCTGCTTCTTGATGATTAGGTGTGATCATCTATGGGAAGCGTCTTGGAAGTTACTGCGAGTGATTGGGAGAAAGAGGTTTTGGAGTCCGATGTCCTGACGGTTGTCGATTTCTGGCAGCATCACTGCCCCTGGTGCCTCAGCCTCGATCCGATCCTTGACGAGGTCTCCGAGGAGTACAAGGGCAAGATCAAGTTTACCAAGATCGATTTCTTGAAGACCCCGGAGAATCTGAATTTGGCGGTTCAGCATGGAATCATGAGTACGCCGACTCTGGTCTTCTTCTGCACGGGGAGGCCGATACAGCAGGCCGTGGGGCTGATGCCTAAACAAAATTTGGAGAAGCTGCTGGACGATGTGCTGGAGAAACACAAGGACTGTTTTGCGCAGAGCACTAAGATACAGGTCTAGGAAACCCTTTCTCCTTTAAGACCTCTTTTTGTTACTTCATCATTATTTTTAGAGTGGCATGGCCTTCGCTCTTAAATGAGCTGAGAAAATCTCCTTGATGTGTGCAGGAAGAAGAAGGTTGGGTTAATCTTTTTAGGGTCTGCCGATTTTTCTTTGGGTGGGTTGACCGATTTTGCGTTGTTTAGAGGGTTTTGTGAGTTCCTGTTTTTTGTTTCTCAGCATTCTGTCTAGTTCTTCGGAGAGTTCGTCGAAGAGTACTAGTAGGTCCCAGCTCTGTGCCGTTGTGTGGAACTGCTCGTAGGGTCCGTGGATGCTGGCTGTTGCCTCGTATCTTGTTTGGTTTCCGCCTACGTTTCGCCTGTTCAGCACTATGGTTACTTCCTCTATGGGGGGGTAGAGGCGTATGTTCTTCTCGATCATTCTCCTGATTTTTTCCTCTGCTGCGGCTGACTCGAAGAAGTCTTCTTGCTTCAGGCCTACGATGGATATGGGTAGTTTCTTCTCTTCGGTCAAGAGTCCTCTCAGGAGGGTGATGAGTTCTCTGGGGGTGAGGATGCCTAGGACTTCTTTTCCGATTCCTGTCACGACGCAGGAGGTTTTTTCCTCTTCTCCGAAGACGCAGGTTGTCTCCAGGGCTGTGGTCTGGGGGTCTTCTGTGAAGGGTTTGGGGTCCATGACGCCGTCTACGGGTCCGTCTAGTCTGCCTATGGATCTTCCTATGCGTTCGCCTCGGTCTGTTCCTGTGGCGGGGATGATGAAGTGGTAGGCGATGTGCTTCGCGGTTATGACTCCTATGAGGTTTGGTCCGTCCAGCACAGGCAGGTGGCTTATCTTGTGGTCGAGCATCAGCCTTCTCGCCGAGGAGATTCGGCTTCCCTTCTCTATGGTGATGACTGGTTGCTTCATGATCTTCCCTACGGGTATCTCCTTGAGGTCTTGGGCTTCGGAGAAGGCTTTGGCGACCTCGACCTGTGAGAGGATGCCGACGACCTTGCCGTTCTCGACGATGGGGACCGCCCTCGTGTCGTTTTGGAACATGGCTTCTATTGACTGTTGGATCGGCTTGTCTGGGCTGAGGACTTCCACGAATCTCCATAGGTTGTTTAGCTTGGTTTTGTCTGGTTGGACGACGTTGAGGAGGTCTCTGAGGGTGATGAGTCCGATCTTGCCTTCGCCGACGACTGGTGCCTCGTAGAGGTCTGTTTTG
>Ga0315296_10005645_pt1 | contig 9994 bp, 8 predicted proteins | sample YL17G14_18_MG_FD_203921 | JGI IMG/M metagenome (GOLD analysis project Ga0315296, IMG submission 203921) | Sediment microbial communities from Yellowstone Lake, YNP, Wyoming, USA - YL17G14_18 | ecosystem: Environmental > Aquatic > Freshwater > Lake > Sediment | place: USA: Wyoming | collected... | reverse complement strand
GTCCCTATCAACCCCATTATGCTCCCGCGGCTCTCTGATGGGACAAAGTCAGCAATAAGTGCCTGCCAGTTTGATCCTCCCATCTCCCCCATAACCAATCCGCCGAATCCTGTTGCGACGCCTTCCAAAGCTCTGGAGAAGAGGATTCCACTGAAGTTGTAGAGGTTGATAAAGAGAAAGGTGGAGACCAAGGATAAGATTTGAGAGGCTAGGATGCAGGGCTTGCGACCGATTCTGTCTCCCAGGAAGCCTGCTGGGGTTGTGATAGCTATGGATATAAGGCTGACGAAGGTGCCTATTATCCCCCATTCCGTTTTGCTGAGTCCTATGACTTGGGTGGCATAGACTATTGTAAAGGACGATGAGAGTCTTATGGCGAAGCTGCTGAGTCCTCCTACAACCATGAGGATCCAAATCCCTTTGGGCAGGGTTCTCAGTTTTTGAATAGTCGTCAGGGCCTCTTTCTTTTCATGGGTCTCTGTTTCCTCTGCTTCGCCCTCTCTTTTCGTCTCTGTTATGAACCTCCATAGGATGCCTGTGTATATTATCATCATAACTTCGTTTACCATTAGGCAGAGCCTTGTGCCAGGCACAACCCCCATCGAGTCCAGGAGAATGCCACCTAGAGGCATCATGAAGACCCCGGAAATAGCGGTTAAGGTTCTGTAGAGGCTGTAGCCAGCGCCTCTGCTCTGAAGGGGAAGCGACTCGATGACAAGGGCGTTCCAAGCGGGCATATCTATGGAGGAGAGGGCGTTCACAAGCATTCCGGGGATGAAGAACGTCCAATGGCTTGCCACGAGATAGATCAATGGGGGTATACATCTGATGATGGCGCCCCAGAGAATGAGCTTCTTCCTCCCTAAACGGTCAGCCGCGACCCCGGCAGGGAATTGGAAGGCGAGCGTGGTGACGGTTTGAAACATGAAGAGCATGCCGAGGATCTCCGTTGAGGCTCCCAGCTCGAGAATGTAGAGGGATTGGAAGGCCCACCAGAGGTTTCCGCCGAACATGAATACGACATCGGAGACTATTAGGGCTACCATGTTTCTGTTGGAAAGGACCTGGCGGAGGATGAATAGGTAAGAGGTCACTCATCTACACGCTCATTCTGTGGCTGATATAAGTCCGATAATCTCCTTTATAATTCGTGCCCTCAACAAAAAAAGGTTCGATGGTCACTTTCTCTTGTAGACTTCCCTCGTATGCTGAATATCTCTCTCGTCAAGCGCCTTTATGATGGCAGCTAGGAGCTTCCCCGTGTTCTCCAAGTCCTTCAGCGAGATCACCTCGTTAGGCGAGTGCATATACCTATTCGGTATAGAGACCAAGCCCGTGATGGTTCCTCCCCTAAGAACCTGTAGGGTCCACGCGTCTGTTCCGCTCGCGGCTGGAACCGCCTCCATCTGCTGAGGTATCCCCTCCTTCTCAGCGACCTCCTCCATGAGGCCCCAGAGTTCCTTCGTGAAGTTGGCGCCAACGCCGATAACTGGACCTCCACCGAGCTTGATATCTCCGATGGCGCTGGGCTCCACGCCTGGCGCCTGAGCATGGGTAACATCAGAGGCTATGGCGCACCAGGGAGCTATGTTAAAACCTGAGACCTGAGCGCCTCTCAAACCTATCTCCTCTTGAACCGTCGCTACAGCATAGATCTTCAGCTTCTTCGGAGGGTTCTCGGCAAGTAGCTCCAATGCCCTGATAAGGGAGGCGACCGCACAGGCATCGTCGAAGCCAGCTCCGACCACCAGGTCGCCCTCGCTGCCAACCTTTCCAAGATAAGCAACAGGGGAGTCGATGGTCATGATGCCTCCTGGTTTGACGCCCCAGCTCTTTGCCTCTTCGCCATTCTTCGCCCCGAAGTCCACGCGCATGTCCTCGAGCCTGACCGCCTTATCCCTGGCCTCCCTCTCGATGAGATGCGCTGCCTTCGCCCCGATGGTTCCGATGACGTAGGAGTCAAGTGCATCCCCTGTCCATATCTTGACTCTCGTTCCGTAGACGGTTCGCGGGTCCCATCCTCCGACTTGGCTGATGTAGGCGTAGCCCTTCTCATCGACATGCTTTATCATGAAGCCTATCTGGTCATAGTGCCCTGCGAGCATGACTGACCGTTCGCCTGACCCCAGCGTCCCGATGACGTTTCCGATCACATCCACGGAGACCGAGTCACAGTACTTGGAGAAGTACTCCACGATGCGGCTTCGCCGCTGATCCTCGAAGCCCGTGACACCAGGCCTATCCACAATATCCTTCAGAACAGAGAACATCTCAAATCACTGGAGCTAAATCCTCGCTGAGAAATAATAAGACTTATGATGCCGCAATAGGCTAAACATTGTTCTCGTTAAGGACTTAGCGTGGTCGCCCTCATTATAATAGGCTACTTATTATAAGAGATTTTTAAAGACCGGGTGTCCATATACCCCGTCGTAGCCTGGAACAACTTTAACTTGGTCTAGGCGGAGATCCAGAATTGCCCGTGCCAAAGCCTTTCCACCCTCCTCAACGAGCTTCTGATAGGGCGCCGACAGCAGGACGCTCAGCTCATTTCCGAAGGCCTGTATGAGACGATTGTACATGCTCCAAACCTCCTTCCCATTGGGGTTGGATGTTCCCAGGACAGAGGCTACTACCTCGTGAAGAGGCAGAAGATGAACGTATCCGACGACGCCCCCAGGCCTGTAGCCCTTAGGTCTGTCAGCGAGTTCCTCAACCCGCTGATCCACACCTATGATCAGCGGTTTACCACACTTTGGACAAAGATTTCCGAGTCGAATCGCCTCCTCAGACGGCATCGAGACGCCGCAGGCCCTGTGCCCTGTCCAGTGATACTTCCCGTAGGCGGGCTCCACCTCTATGGTCGCCCTGAAGCGTTTAGGGTCCTTCGCCCTCAGTGCGTCTATGACCTCGCCGTAGGTGACCTTCGGCAGGTCGAATACGTTTGCTTCTCTGCCCAGCCTCCAGGGCCAGAAGCTGTGGCTGTCGCTGTTGGAGACGAGAGCGTACTTGTCCAAAGCGCTCAGCCTCCAGTTCATCGGTGGATCGGAACTGAGCCCCGTCTCCAGGGCGAAGATCTTCGAACTCATGTCGCCATAGCATTCCTCGAGCCTGTCGAAGCCGCTCTTGTCTCCGAAGAGGCTGAACCAAGGAGTCCAGGCATGGGCGGGAATCACCGCAGTCTGAGGCGAAACCTCAAGAATCCTCTCAACAAATTCGGATGCGGAGACTTTAAGCGTCGGCCTACCATCGGCTCCCAAGTCTCCGTAGCCGCTCAGAGCCTCTCTGAGGAGTTCGGCGTCCTCTAGGCTGGGCGTGAGGAGAATGTGGTGAATCTTCTTCGTCTTCCCTGCGTGCTCGAAGACTGTGGAGACCTCACAGGTGACCATGAACAAGACCTTGGAGCCAGGTGTCTTCTTCGGTGCGTAGAGGCTTGTGCCTGGAACCTCCTCTAATGCCTCCTTCAGTTCCTCAAGCCACTTGGGGTGTGTGAAGTCGCCAGTCCCTATGAGGGTCAGCCCCTTGATCTTCCCCCATTTTGCTAGCTCCTCCACGGTGATCTGGGTGCTCGTCGCCCGACTGTAGCGGCTGTGTATGTGGAAGTCTGCTATTACTCTGGGCATAAGCGAGAGCTGCTCCCGATAGTACTGTCGCAGGTGCTGGATTTAAACTCCCAAGTCAGGCAACTCGGCATCTCTGAGAGCAAACCATTTAACTCCATTCCAATCCCAATGGAATAAGTGGTCCCATGAAGACCGAGGAAAAAAAGGAAACGGCGAAGACACGCCCACCAACCAGCCTCATCCTAGTCGCCCTACTCTTCTCAGCCACAAGCATCCTAGAGCTCTGGGGCTTCTACCTCACAAACTTCAAGCTATTCACCCTCCCCGCACTCGCCGTGGTGGGGCTCCTCGCGGCAGCAGGTCTGCTCAGGCTTAAGCCCTGGGGTCTCTGGCTCGCCTACGCCCTCTATCTGCCTCAGATGGTTCAAGCCTCGGTGCTCCTCTGGTCCTTGACCCCCCTAAGGGGATTTCCAGCAGGCTCCTACGGGTGGCTGCTGCAGATCGGTCTCGGGGCTTACTTGATACTTTTAACGCTCTCCCTTCTTCTCCTATGGAGAAGCAGACAACCCTTTCAGCAGTGATTCGCGTTCCTATGTGCGAGAAAAAGGTGCGTGACTTCGGGTAGGATATCATGAACCTTAATTTTATAGGAGGGGGGGTTTGAGGCAGAAGTAGGCTCCTGCTGGTTCTCGGTAGTCGATGAAGACCTTTCTCTTGAACCCGCCCTTCTTCAACAGTTCTCCTAGGAGTTCCTCGACTGGCTCCCATCTTGAGCAGAAGATGACTTCTCCTTCGCTGTTCGTCCATAGGCTGAAACCGACGGTTCTGTCCTTATGCAGGAGGCTCAGGGCACGTTCATTCTCCTTCAAGGAGAGGAGAGCCACCGTCGCCGTCCCCTCCGTTGCGCAGAAGAGTCTTTCAACAGCCTTCTCCGCGCCCTCGGCTTCCACCAACTCCTCGTAGACATGGGGAAAGACCTCTGAGTCTATGAGCTCCACCTTCGCTGACTCGTATTGGTGTCGGCCGCTCAGCCCGTCCTTAAGTTCGATGTAGTTCCTGAGGAACCCATTATGAATCGAGACGACCGTGGTTCCACCTAGACACTCCGCTTTGTAGGGCTGAGTGCACTCGCCGTATTTCACGGTCTCATTGAACTGGGGACTCGCCCTTCTGACGTGGCTTAAAAGCACCCTTGCCCCTGCATCCTTAAGGTTTAAGGAACCTATGAGGTCTGAGACCGGGGAGCCGTTTGTCTTACCCACCTTCCTCAGAAAGATCTTCCCCTCGGGTGTAAGATAGGCTACGCCAGCACCATGTCCACCTATAGGCGTAGACCGCCCAGGGTATATGTAGACCTCAAGCTTCTTGAGAATCTCAAGGGTGTACGTGAGATCAAGCGGCTCCTTGAGTATGTAGCCGAAGATTCCACACATGATGTGATACCTAAGTAGCTCTCTGCGAGATTATTTAAATCATTACGTGTTGACCCCCAGTTCGCAGGGACGATTAAAGGTAGTAGTACTGGCCGCTGCTCTTCTGTTCCCTGTCCAGCTTAGAGCCCCCCTTGTTCACCCTCGGGCGGTTCGTCGCAGGGTCCCGCCTGAAGGTTATGCCCACATCCCTCAGGAAGGTGTTCATCCCATCCTTCAGGCTAAGAGGCTTGCTGCCGGCGCCTTGTTTGCCGGGCTCCCCCTGGAAGACCATGATCCTGTCGGCTATGAAGTCCTGGGCCACGATGTCGTGCTCCACGACGAAGGCTGTCACGCCGCGGTCGTTTACGACCCTCCTGATCGCCCTCGCCATAGACAGGCGCTCCTCGACGTCCAGATACGCGCTCGGCTCATCCAGTAGATAGATGTCGGCCTGCCTGGAGAGACAAATGGCTATGGCTGCCCTCTGGATCTCCCCTCCGCTGAGTTCACTGACATCTCTATCCAGTAGATCCCTCACATGCAATGGTGTGAGGACCCGGGAGTCGAGCCAGCTCCCAAGGTCCTTTCCCTCAGATGCCTCCTCAAGGGCTGCCTCGATGGTCCCTTTTATTGTCCCGGTTAGATACTGGGGCTTGTAGCTGACCTTGATTGAGCCTCCGGCTTGGACCTCTCCGCTCTCGGGCTTCTCTAGACCCGCAAGGATCCTGATGAAGGTTGTCTTACCTACGGCGTTCTTTCCCAGTATCCCGATGACCTCTCCCTCATGCATCTGGCCGCTCTCGACTTTGAGGGAGAACCCCTCATAGGTCTTCTCGACATCCGTCCACTTCAGGAGGGGGGGAGTCTTCGTCATGAACTGCGTCGGGGGCTTGACGCGGAACTCTATGGGCGTCTCCCTGAACCTTATGTTCTCGTCTGGTATGTAGCCACTGATGTAGCGGTTAATTCCCTCTCTGACGACATGGACATTGGAGGCGATGCCGTAGACCTGGGGCCTCCCGTAGAGGATGAAGATCGTGTCGGAGAGGTAATCCAGAACCGCCAGATCGTGCTCGGAGACCAGGACCATCTTCTTCTCCTCCACAAGCCCACGAATAGACTTAGCGACCTTAATCCTCTGATACACGTCCAGATGGCTTGAGGGCTCATCAAAGAAATAGACATCTACGTCCCTGCAGAGGGCCGTAGCTATGGCGAGACGTTGGAGTTCGCCGCCGCTCAGAACACGGATCTGCCTGTCGAGGACCTCCTCCAGCTCTAGCGCCTCCACCACGGAGCTGAGCTTCCCTCTTTCGTCGACCCTCTTGAGAAGTTCGCTCACCTTGCCAGACACTACTAAAGGTATCCTGTCGACGTATTGGGGCTTGAAGACGACCCTTGTTCGGCCCTCGTATAGGTTCTTGAGGTAGTCCTGGAGGGGTGTCGCTGCAAAGTGCTCCGCGATCTCCTCTGGGGAGGGTGGATCGTTGAACCTTCCCAGATTCGGTATAAGTTCCCCTGAGAGTATTCTCATCATCGTCGTCTTGCCCATGCCGTTCCTGCCTATGAGGCCGGAGACTGTGCCGAGGCGGGGTATGGGGAGCCTGTAGAGGGCGAAGGCGTTGGGACCGAACCTGTGCACCTCCTCCCCGCTCAACGCCTCCGGGAGGTTCACGATGGTTATTGCCTTGAAGGGGCACTTCTGGACGCAGATGCCGCAGCCTGAGCAGAGCGTCTCAGCAATAATGGGCTTACCATCCCCCCCCTGCCTGATGGCCTCACGCCTGACCCTGACCATGGGGCAGAACCTTATACACTCTAGGCTACACTTATCGGACCTGCACCTCTCCCGGTCTATGATGGCAACCCGCATCGAAGCACACCGAACGCCCTACTCGATCAACCAGAATAGTAAAAAGATTCCTATTTAAGTAATAAGAAAGAGCCCTCGGGAGAATTCTTATTAGGAGACCAGAGGCATATACTCTCAAAGTAGGTGTGATTATGGATAAATTGAAGGTTGGGGATGAGGCACCAGAAATCACTGGCGTTTCCGTCAATATGGGACCCTTCAAGCTCTCTGCTTTGAGGGGAAAGGAAAGGGTCTTCCTGGTGTTCTCGAGGTACTTCGGCTGCTCCCTCTGCCAGCTAGACTTTAAGGAGCTCCTTGAGAGGGCAGCGGAGATACAGAAGCATGGCAGGATAGTCTACGTCAACCAGTCAGGGGAGGAAACCGCAAGGAATTATCTGAAGGAAAAGGCCGTCCCCTTCCCAGTTATACTTGATCCAAAGGAGCCCTATCCGCTCTACAAGGCCTACGACATAGGCGACTTCACGCCTGAGGACCGCCCGAGGATCATAGAACGGGCGACGGAGGCTAGGAAGCAGGGCTTCCAGCACGGGGCTTACGAGGGAAACGAGCGGCAGAGCCCAGCGGACTTCATCATCTCCAAGGAAGGCAAGATCGAGTACGCCCACTACGGAGCTCTAGACCTCGAAAAGGCGATGGAAGACTGGCTCAGAAAGTAGCAGCCCCAAGAAAGACCCCCCTGAAAATTGGCGGAAGTATATTCACCCAAGTTTTTAAGGACGCATTGAGAGATAGTCTTGATGCCAAGAGTCGTAGTCGTCACAGGATTCAAGAAGGTAGGGAAGACCAGCCTCATCGAGGCATTGATAGGGGAACTGAGGAGACGAGGGCATAGAATCGGCGCCATAAAGCACACCGAACGCCCCCACCCCGTAGACACACCGGGAAAGGACACCCAGCGCCAGAGAGAGGCGGGCGCCCAAGCCTCAGTCCTGCTGACGCCTGAGGAGTCAGCCATCTTCTTCCACCGCCCCCTGGAGCTGAATGAAGCGCTTCGTCTCCTTGAACCTCTCGACCTCGTCCTTCTGGAGGGATTCAAGGAGCTGGACAGGGTTCCGAGGATTATAGTAGCCCGCAGCATGGAAGAAGCTGAGCGGCTGAGGAATGGTCTGGAGATCGCTGTCACGGGGGAGGTCGCCCAAAGCGTTACAGGAGGACTTGAGGTTCCCGTTCTTGATACAACCGCGTTTGAGGCTTTGGCGGACCTGGTTGAGGAGAAGGCGATGCCCCTGCTACCGGGGCTGAACTGTGGAAAGTGCGGCTATTCTTCCTGCAAAGAACTTGCGAGGATGATGCTGAGAGGCGAAGCCAAGGCGATGAGATGCGTCAACCTGCTCTCGGAGGAAACCCAGGTCCTTGTGGATGGGGCGCGGCTCAGCATAAATCCCTTTGTGGGCAGGGTCATCAGAAACGTGGTTATGGGCATCGTCTCCACCCTGAAGGGCGTGGAGGCACCGAGGTTGGTTGAGGTAAGGTTCACTGTTGAAGAGGAGTCGAAGGGAGGGGAAGAGCGTTGAGGGAGGTTACATTAGAGGTCTGTGTAGACAGCAACGAGGCTGCCGCGGCTGCAAGGATCGTGAACGACCTGAGACTCTCAGGCTGCCTGGTGAGTACCGCCAACCTCCCGGACAGCGACTACGTCGTCTCCGACCGCTGCGGAATCGAGAGGAAGGATGTTAAGGACTTCGCAGTCTCCCTCATGGACGGAAGGCTCTTTGAACAGGCGAAGAGGTTGGCCGAGGGTTACGAGAAGCCCCTGTTGATCCTTCAGGGCGACCTTTCAACAATCTCCAGGTTCACGAAGATCTCGCCCAACGCGCTTTGGGGTGCCCTCTCAAGCCTTGCACTGGACTTCGGCATCGCCGTGATACCGACGCCTGACGCCCATTCCACGGCGCAGCTCATACAGCGCCTCGCCTACCACGAACAGGCGAAGGAGAGCAGACCCATACAGTTGAGACGGAAGAAGCGGAAAGCCTCGCTGGCGGAGGAGCAGCTCTACTTCCTCTGCGGCATACCGAACATCGGAAGAAGCTTCGCAGAGGGCCTCCTAAAGCGGTTCCAGACACCTATGCAGGCTGTTGACGCGCTCGCGGCGGCGGAGATCCACATCTCGAATACCGGGAAGACGAGGCGCCTCCTCGGTCCCCTGAGCGACGTGAAGCGGGTTGGACCCTCCACAGTGGAGAAGGCGAAGAGACTTCTGAACACCCCCTACGAGGGGTGCAACGAGGCTTGAACTTCACCTACCCAAACCTTTTAATTTCGTCCGCTCGGTGATTTCTTAGGGGCCCGTAGCCGAGTTTGGATAAGGCACCGGCCTCCGGACCATTAAACGAGGAGAGAGCCGGAGAACGTGGGTTCAAGTCCCTCCGGGCCCGCTAGAATAGTGAAGGTGTAGGGCGCTGTGTCAAACCCGATTGGGGAGCTGAGAGAAGAGTGCAGACGCCTCCTCCTAAAGGCTCTGGATAAAGCCTTTCCAGTTGTTGAGAAGCCCCAGATAATCCTATCCTTCCCCCCAAGCCCGGAACTCGGGGACCTTTCATCCTCAGTCTGCTTCCAACTTTCAAAGGAGCTAAAGAGGGAACCAAAGGAGCTGGCGGAAACCCTTGTTTCATCTCTGGACCGTTCATCCTCGCGGCTCTTGGGAACAGTCCAAGCGGTCGGGGGATACGTGAACTTCCATGCAGATCTGTCTAAATTCGCCGAACTGACTCTTGAAAGCGTGGGAAAACTCGACGAAGAGTACGGCTTCCTCAAAACCGAGAATCCTACGAAGACCATCGTGGAGCACACGAGCGCCAACCCCAATGGACCGATCCACATAGGGACCGCTAGGAACTCGATCCTCGGGGATTCGCTGGCGAGGATCGTGGAGAAGAGGGGTCACAGCGTTCGTAGGCATTTCTATGTCGATGATATGGGCCGCCAAGTGGCTATGGCTGCCTACGGGTGGAAACTTCTGGGACAACCAGAGCCCGAGGGCGAGCCAGATCTCTACGTCGGGTTCCTATACGCCTCCGTGAACTGCATAAACGAGGTGAGAAAGCTAAAAGGGCAATTGAAAGAACTTCGAGAGGACATGGAGGAAAGAAGAGAGGCACTATCGAAACTTGATGATTACGTAGCGGCGGCTCAAGATCTGAGAG
>Ga0315296_10005644_pt1 | contig 9996 bp, 10 predicted proteins | sample YL17G14_18_MG_FD_203921 | JGI IMG/M metagenome (GOLD analysis project Ga0315296, IMG submission 203921) | Sediment microbial communities from Yellowstone Lake, YNP, Wyoming, USA - YL17G14_18 | ecosystem: Environmental > Aquatic > Freshwater > Lake > Sediment | place: USA: Wyoming | collected... | reverse complement strand
CATTCAATGACTCTTCCTCAAGAGCCGCATGAGTGAGTGTAAAGCTCATCCGTTCTCTTGCCAAAACCAAGCATACATCTTCATGTTAAGCGAAAGAGTTTAGCAAGAAGCTGGCGCGCTCTAGGAGAAACGAATAGTGCTTGTTGGGTGCCGCGCTAGCTATGCTAGCGTGTGGATGGCACTGATTACGAGTGGAGCTGTGGCGCCTGGTGTCTAGCCTAGCAGAGCTTTCAGCAAGCTTTGAGCAACAAGTCCGCCAGCGGCTGCACGAGGAGTATTTGCTTGAAGCGGGTTAACCTGCCCTCCAACTAATCCTCTGATTAGAGCCGAAAAAGCAGCTGAAGTTGGATCCGCACCGGACTGCTTTGCTTCCATTATCGCCATCGCGGCTGGCAATGCAGCGCTCAACAGACTGCCCAAGTCCGGACCTTTCTGCGACGCAGCTTTAGGTTGCTGCTTGGTCGCAAGCCCAGCAACTTGTTGAAGAATACTTTCTCCAGTATTCACCTGTTGCGTACTTCTCTGAGCTGGAACCGCGCCCATCAACGATTGAATGATGCTGAGTACGTCGCTTTGTTCCAGTTGATCTTTGCCCTGCAGCTTCTCTGCCGCTTGGCTTAGACCGTCCGCATAGTATTGACTGCTGGAGCTTTGTCCGCGGGCTTGCAGCTCTTCACTCGCGTGTTGTAGAGCGTCTGCAGGTGATTCTTCACTCCTGTTAGCAAGAGCATCAGTAATTATCTTCAGATTGTTAGCCATGTTGTCGCCATGATTGCCCTGCTCTGAATCCATCTTGTTGATTTTCTGTCGATTCGCTGTCACGGTTTTAAGGGCAGCATCAAACAAACTGCCCAGATCAATACCAGATTGACTCATTTGTCAATTCTACCTCTCAGTCTAGCGTGCTATGCTCCTTCGACGTTTATGTACGTGAGGTGTCGGCTACTTCCTTTGTAGTCAACTAGTTCCTGTCTTTCGTTGCCGACTCGGACCCATGTGCGTTGGTCATTGCTCTGCGCCCACGTCGGGAAACTCTGACGATAGACCACTTCCTCACCAGAGCCTATCTCTTGATACTCTGACATCATCAGTTCGCCTTGATGGGTGTCAGCACGGGCATGCTCAACGGTTTGCCCCTCGATTCTTGCAGAAACCTTCTGAGGGCCAAAGTTCTTGAGCCTTACATCAATCTCAAACGTACCCGAGTCCCTGGGCATCACTATGCTCGGGGTTCCAGACTCCGCCTGCAATCCATGATTCGACCCAGTTCCTGGGCTCATGAGATTCCACGCCTTCACGTGTCGACCGTTCTGGGTTAGGAGCAACCACATATCTGTGGCCCTAAGATCGAATCCTTTTCCTTGCATGCCCATCTTCAGAGCCTTTGTCACTGACTCAAACACAGACAAACCCAGACTACCTCAAATTCACTATCTGTTAGTCACAATCATGGTATTAAACGGTTCTTCGAGGCAGTCTCTCCTCATTGCTTCACACGTTGCTCGCAACCAGATATCTTCGATAGGACGATGTTTCACGTCACCTCTAGGACACATCGGGCACGTTCTGAGCCAAAAGCTAAGTAGAGGAACCTCCGCTTACTGAAGTGGAGCTTGACATGGGAATTCTTGATAGAATGATTAGAGCTGCGAAACTTGACGTTTCATTATATGAGGAAGTGGAGAAGGATGCTGCAGCGACGAATCAAGCGCTACTAGTTGTTGTTATTACAAGTATTTGCTCCGGTATCGGCACCGCGATCAGTTCTGGCGCAGGTGGATTCGTCTTCGGGCTCTTTGCCGGCGTCGTATCTGCTTTGGTTGGCTGGCTGATCTGGTCCTTCATCACCTATTTCATCGGAATAAGAATACTCAAAGGCCCACAAACCGAGGCTACATACAGCCAGCTGTTGCGCTGCATCGGCTTCTCAGATTCACCAAGAGCTTTGGCGATTCTAAGTTTCATTCCGGTTCTTGGAGGAATCGTTGCTTTTGTGGCTATGATATGGAGTCTTGTAGCTATGGTCGTCGCTGTAAGGCAGGCGCTTGACTTCACAACAGGCAGAGCAGCAGCAACCTGCGTTGTAGGCTTCATTGCATTGATCGTCATCTCGGCCGTCGTTGGAGGTCTGGCCGGCGGCCTAATCGCACTGGTTTTGCGAAGATGACATACAAATCGAGCGACAACGCTAGCAAACAACAACGTACCGCGCGCCACAGCGAGTGATCTTGTGTTCGTAGGAAAAGAATGATCCGCACCAGAACATTCCGAAAAACAAGTCACAGAACACGCGTAAGTGCGCGCGTCCCCGACTCTGTTCAGCGTGAATCAGAAGACCATGACATGTATGGAAGAATTGACTCTGCTAATCCAGTAGAGCAGGCGCTTCTCGCAGCCACTGTTGGGTGAGAAGTAGACTTCAGCTCGGTGCTTCGAGTTGACTCGTTCTGTAGGCTGTACTGGCTATTGTGATCGTTCTAGTCGAAGACGGTTGTTGGATCGAGGGTCAGATACTTGCTTTGAAGAGGGCCGCAGGGGCGAGACGGACCAGTGTCAAGAGGACGGCTTTGGAGCGCATTGCCTTTCCTTTCCTATTGAGCTGGTCGAGGACTCAGAAATCGAAACAACGTGTACCCTTAAAACGGGTATTATACTATGGAAGTGCATGCATCTGTGAAGCACTTGGATTATGGTTCAGAATTGCAGTCATCGTCCTCAGATATGGGGATAAGATGTCACGTACTGTGTGGTGGTGTTCCTGTAGACAAGGCCACCTTCACCAACTACCAGCGGTTGCTTGTTATCTGGCAGATCAAGAAGGCCTACACAATGGAAGAATGGAGTGACGGTCTTGTACGCTCCGGCGTCGTTCCTCTTGTTGCTGAGTCTCAGTCTGACAACGAAGATCAATGGTGTTTGTCCAAGGGATTGACGAAGATACTATCTACCAGTCATCATAGATTGGAGATCGAGACAAATCTTCCTGTGGCCGCGCGCGCTCAGGCAGAACTCGCCGGTAAACCCGCAACTGAGGGTATGACCTCTCGCTATTCCTCGCCTCGGTTCAAAATCCACAGCGACCTGAGAAACGATGTTTCTTGGTTCTTTCCATATGTTGAAAGCGTCTACGACCAACTGAAAACGAAGTTAGGCCACGAACCCAGCCAGTATCTTCCGATAAAATGCATGATCAAGCAAGGGCCGCCGGGCGGCATTGGAGGATGGACCGTATCGGGAGAAATAGGTGTTGAAGCAGGGGACTTTGAGAAGAACCGCTGGTGTCTTGTCATATCCGCGCAGGAACTGGTCAATCTCTTCACTGGAGCCGTATCTGCAGGGTGGCCCAGCGACTGGTGGGCCAATCACAAGTCTCCATTTCCCATAATGGTCGCGGTTGAGGTTGTCCGAGACCTCGGCTACGAACAGGAAGCCAACGAGTACGACAGGGAATTCGAAAGCGACCCACTATACGTGTGGCATAGGAGCCTTAGGAGAACGTATGGGTGGGACCTGTACAGGAACATGTTCTCCGCGATGAAGACTGATGGCGTTCAGTTGGACCGGCTTGGACCCAACCCCAGCAAGAGACTCACGAACTATGTTCTAGCGTACATGAGCCTCGGCGCAGGTGGGCTCTACCTGCAGTCTGCCACACAGACGATTCCACACGCAGACCAGGGAATGGTTCAGGACATAATTGGCGTTAGACAGAGGATTCTGGCAAGCCCCCGCACCGATCAGAGATGGATGCAATACCTCAGTGGCAACTATTCTTCGTCCTCATGAAAGATCAGAATCAAAACCGAATGGGAAAGGAGAGAAAGAACGCCTGGGATCTTGTGCATGCGCCAGATAGCGCGTGTTGCAGTGGGTGCGTCTTGGGTTCGGTGATTTGGGTAGGTTTACTTTAGCCCCAGTTTCCGTCCGTACTTGGCTATCAAGAAGACTACCCCGGCGACTATAGCGCGCGCCTCGATCAGCCAATATAGCTAACGGTCGCATAGCTCTAGAAGCCACACTTGCGAGGTTCGTGAAGGGCAGTGGAGCTTAATGAACTCTCGGCCGTCGAAGCGTCGAGACTGATTGCGAAAGGAGAGATCACATCCGAGGCTTTGGTCGAAGCCTGTCTTGGAAGAATAGCGGAACGAGAAGACACCGTTAAGGCCTGGGAATACCTTGATTCTGAGAGAGCGCTTGAGCAGGCGAGAGCCTTGGATCGTGCGCCTCGACGTGGGCCTCTCCACGGGATCCCAGTTGGCGTAAAAGACATAATGGATACCGCGGACATGCCGACAGCCTATGGCTCACGTATCTACCATGACCATCAACCAGTTTGGGACGCCTCCTGTGTTGCTCTCATTCGTGCCGCTGGAGGAATCGTTCTCGGAAAAACTGTAACGACAGAGTTCGCAGTATTCTCTCCTGGCAAGACCACCAATCCCCATAATCCTGCCCACACTCCCGGCGGATCTTCAAGTGGCTCAGCCGCGGCAGTAGCCGACCTTATGGTGCCACTAGCTCTTGGAACCCAGACAGGAGGATCAACAATACGTCCCGCTGCCTTCTGCGGCATCGTGGGCTACAAGCCAACCTTCGGCTGGATCAGTCGGGCCGGTGTCAAACCTTGTGCCGAATCCCTCGACACAATTGGAGTCTTTGGTAGAAACGTCGAGGACGCAGCTTTCCTCGCATCCGTTCTCACAGGAAGACCATCACTAGCTTTGAACGAGAACCCGCGAGTTCCGCCGCATGTCGGCCTCTGCCACACCTATGAATGGCCTCACGCAGCATCAGAGACTGTGAAGGCATTCGAGGACGCAAGAGAACAGCTGTCCAGACTAAGCGTGACAGCAAGAGAAGTGGATCTGCCCGAATCATTCTCTCGTCTCGCTGAAGCCCAAGCTACAATCATGAACTTCGAGATGGCACAATCCTTCGCCTATGAATACTCAAACCATCGAGACAAGCTGAGCACCAGACTCCAAGAGCTGATCGCGACAGGCCAAAAATGTTCGCCACAAACATATGACAAGGCAGCGGCCCTCGCCACAGAATGCCGCGGCCTGCTTCAGTGCATCTTTTCCGATTTGGATGTGTTAGTCGCGCCGAGTGCAGTTGGAGAAGCTCCTGAAGGCCTTGCCTCCACAGGGGATCCAATATTCAATACGATCTGGACTCTTCTTCATGTTCCCTGCGTGAACATACCATTCTCCAAAGGCCCGAAAGGGCTACCAGTCGGCCTTCAGATTGTGGGTCGCATAGGAGACGACGCCCACGTTCCCTCTGCCTCTGACTGGATATTCAAGAATCTCAGTAGACTCTGATTTCCAGCGCGCTCAATTCCAAACGCATAAGCGCAACGTTTTTCCACAATAATAGAATCTAGGCTAAGCCATTTCTGATTAGTGTCAGCAGGTCCTTGGTTTCCCAGATCCTTATTCTGTTTTGCTGTCTGAAATGCTTGTCATCGCTCCAGATACCGTCGTTCTCCACGGCCAGAGCGAGAGCGACAAAAGGCGTGTCGTCAGGATCGAGCGCATCCATTATCTCCTTAGCCTGATCCATCTTGCTCTCCACCACTATGTCGCTGACAACGAAGATCCTGCTGAACAGCAAGGAGAGTGCTAGGTTCAGTTGTTCGTCTGTCAGTCGAGTCTTATCCAAGAGCTCTTGTCTATGCTCCTCGATCTCTTGCTTGGTAATCTCGATTGTTAAGAAATCGAATTTGTCCGAAAGCAGTATCTTCCTACTGGCAGAGTCCTTGACCAGAGCAGCGATGATTCGGTTGGTATCGACGGCGAGCCTCATCTGTTGAGCCTTTTTCGGGCTTTCGCTTTGATTGCTTGTCCTATTCTCTCGGCGTCCTCTTCGGTCAATTCACTCTTACTCAGCAAGTCCGCCATCAACTCAATCTCTTTCAGCTTCTTTTCGAAGGCCTGTCTTGCTATGTCACTCCACTTTAGCTCTGTGTGCTTTCGCATTTTTTTGTGCAGTTCCTCTGGGACAGATAGCGTTATGTTGCCCATATCAACACCTATGTGTATTATGTGTAACCACGTATTTTAATCCAATGCGTGTCGCAGAGACTGATGTGATGACCCTAATTTGGAAACCAATTCAGACAGCAAAATGCTTCGAATCCCGTGGTTCTAACCGTGGAAAAGGGACCCGGACAATGTTTGTGGTGGACCGGGCGTGGTCCAACGCGTTTTCGCGTCCAGAATTGGTTCCAAAACTCGCGCAGATTCAGATCTTGAGGAATCTGTTATTGTTTGTCTGCGGTACTGCGACGCACATATTCTTCTAACGAACGACAGAACGGAACAATAACTATGCATGCAACGGGGAAGAATGCCTTGGAGCCTCTCGTCACTTTTCTACTGCCGGATTCTTGTTCTGACTAGTTTTTCTCTTTATCTTCGAAACTGCAACCATTGGTGTGAGATACGCTGCGCCGATTAGGGTTGAGGCCAATATTCCAGCGAGAACCACTGCAAGCTCAGGCATGAAGCTGAGCCCGTCGAAGATGGTTGAAGATACGCGCAAAGCAGCCATCAGCGGATAGAGAAGTACCCTGACCATTTGCGACAGAATTGGGCTTTCAGCCAATGCTGATGCTACTGTTGGGCTGAACGAATAGTAGAAACTGTTGAATACTTTCATGAAGTTGGTTCCAGCGAATGTTGACTGCACTGACTGATCTCGGAATGTTCTGAGGAACTGCACTTCAGGCGCCAACTCTGAGCCATAAGTGGCTGAAGCGATTAGGCAAGGCCCTTTTGGAGGTGGGGCTGATTCTGATGTTGTGTAAGAAATCGTTAGTGTGCTCGTCAAGGTCTGCTGCATGACGACATATGTTACGTATGTTGCCGTTCCTTTTCCAGAAAACGTTTGCCAACCCCCAGTCAACACTGAAGTCAACGCCATAAAAGTGGTTGTCATAGTTGCAGGTTTCGGCAGCATGGAAACTGCGGCAGTCACATATGTTGTTGTGTAGGGTGTAACAACAGTAACAGGACCGCGGACACCGGGAACTGTCACAGTAGTAGTTGTCATACCCGTTGATGTCACCATTCTTCGGAAGTACGATGGAGAAAACGAAGTGTAAGTGTACGTAGTGATAGTAGGAACAGTCTTCAATTGCCAAGTCCCCACCCAGAACTGTGTTACGGTTGTGTACGTTGTCGTCACAGTAGTTGGTTTGGTTGAGGTTACTAGATATGGCTTGTATGTCATCATGACCGTTAGCGGTTCATCGAGACCAATCTTAACAACAACACCTGGCTGAGTCTGTGTTCCGAAGTACGCGAAGCCTTTCGCAGCATCGATAATGGCTGAAGTGAATGCGTTTTCTCCATAGGTAGGGGCTGAAGCTCCAACACGAGTGAAGCCTGAAAGTCTTACCTTAACAATGACACCTGGAGCTGTGGCTGTGCCAAAGTATGCAAAACCCTTAGTAGCGTCGATAACAGTTGACAAAGGAAAACCTTCGTTAGCATTCAGATTCAAGGTTTCAACAAGAGTAAGTGGCCAATCAGCCGGGCCAATCTTGACCTTGACTATGCTGGCATAGTACCCTGTGCTGGTTCCGAAGTATGCGAAATCTTTGGTAGCGTCAGAATCAATGACGCCACAGTTGATATGTTGCACCTGCAGGTCCAACGACGAACCCCGGCGCAGCCCCGCACCCCAAACAACTTGAACGACTTTACCTGTATAGGTGCCGAAGTAAGCCAAATCATAATGGGGGTCAAGAACAGCTGCAGTTAGGATATTCTCTCCTTCATTCAGAGTGAGCGTTTGATAGACATGAAACTCACTGAGAGTGTATTCATAACTGCTCTTGTAGCTCAGAAGCACTTGAACAACAATCCCTGGTTTCGTACGCGTTCCGAAGTATGCGACATCGTGATCTGGGTCTTTGACCGCTGAGCAAACATTGTTTTCGCCTTTGCTCAGAGTCAATGCTCCAACTCTGGTCTGGGCATTCACATTCGGCGTCTCGCTAAATACTCTACCCACAACTAGAAGTGACGCAAGAATTGCAACTGGAAGCATGCGCAGGAACCGTTTCCGTCTCCGCATAAGGGGACATGACAGACACTATCCTACCCACCATCTTCTTTCGGATGATTATAATGATTCTTCTGGTTGACTCTTTCTTGATGAGCGAGCGCGCCGAGATCCACTATTGAATCGGATTCCCATGGCGCGTGCCATATGGGAGGATTTGAAGCACAGCAAGGCTCATCGCCAGAAAGACTATGCTGAACGGGAAAATGTACCATATGCTTGAAAGCTCTATTACTTTGGCGGCAGCGATCGGCGCAATGGACATGATGAGTCCTTCCGAGAAGAGATAGGCGCTGTAGCCGAACTCCCTTTGCCTTCCTGGTGTTATGTGGGCGACGATCGTGTTGATGGGGACCCATACGCTGTCGCTGAAAAACCGGTATAGCAGGTAGACGATCGTCAGCAGGTAGAGCTGCGAGCAGACTGCCATCAAGGACAACGACATTACGCAACCGATAATGGTAACGCCAAGAGCTCTTTTCGGATTAAGTTTCTCTCCCAAATAGCCGCTGTTCAAAGACCCCACTATCCCGATAAAAGGACCTAACCCGAAAATGAGGCTGGCCGTAGCCTCGGGAAGACCTCTCATCCTAACAAGATAAGTGGTCATGAATGTGGAAATGCTGGTGATTCCGACTTCCCTAAGCCCTATGACTACGACAAAGATCACCAACCCAGCTGAGAAGGTTGTCAAGACCGCGCTCAGTCTGTCTTTCTTTCCTAAATGCTGCTTTTCCAATGCCCGGGTTTCTGGCTGTGAAGAAATAGATGCAATGAATCCCCAGGCGATTATTGGAAAAGCCCAAGCCAGATACGTCCATCTCCAACCCAGACTCGACAGGAAAAACGCCAGACTAACCACCCCCATAGCTGAGCCGAGACTCCCAAAAGCGCCGTGAAGCCCCACCGATCTGCTAGTTCTTTCCGGGCTGACGAGCCTGCTCAACTGACTCAGTCCTGAAACATGATAGACGGGGGATGAAATCTTCATCATGGAAACGGCCAGTATCAGCAACCAGAAGTTGTTCGTTTGACTTACGAAAAGCGCCGAAACGCCTTCGATTATCATGCTGACGCTGAGAAGTTGCTTTGCATTGAGGTGATTTGCCAGAAGCCCCGAGGGAATGTTCATAAGAAGTTGGACTAGGCTCGGAACAGTCGCGACAAGAGATGCTTCAAGGAGTCCTAGATTGAATTCCCGTATATAGACTGGAATCAGAGCGACATGTATCAGGGAATACACGTCGATGAACATGTGTGTGACACACAGAACCCAGACTGGCTTCTCGAATCCTACTACAGCTCGTATAGGCGTCCACATGCCACTTCAATACCGAATCGAGTGTGCAGCGACTGCAACGATTGCCTATATCGAGCGCTTGGAACTACTTGAAAGTTGCAGCGCGCGCTTCCTCAGATTGTACTCAGTCATATCTCGCAGCCACCCATTGAGAGGTTTTGATCACTGTAAGCGCGCGTCAAGATGAGTTGAAATGCTGTAGGGGCGCTTGCTATTCTCGTAGATCCTTCATCTTCGGTTCAACATTACCTAGGCCGAGCCTTTTTAGGATCTCTTTCTTCGGTATGCCTCTTTCATCCCGGCCAAGGGTCTCAAAGTACGTCTGCCTCTTCTGTTCTACAATGCGCACGCGCTGCAGCCAGAACGAAGTGACAAAAAGCAAGACTCAAAAGAAGCCTGAGCGATTCTTCCAACAAAAGAGAAGCCCATCAGCCATGAATGAGCTAGAACCGCATTTGTTTGGAGACATAGCATGATGAACAATAACCGAAAATACCTTTTTACTTCTGAATCTGTTGCAGAAGGTCATCCTGACAAAGTCGCAGATCAATTATCAGATTCTGTCTTGGATGCGATAATAGAGAAGGATCCTGAGGCTAGAGTTGATTGTGAAACTCTGGTCA
>Ga0315296_10005643_pt1 | contig 9997 bp, 7 predicted proteins | sample YL17G14_18_MG_FD_203921 | JGI IMG/M metagenome (GOLD analysis project Ga0315296, IMG submission 203921) | Sediment microbial communities from Yellowstone Lake, YNP, Wyoming, USA - YL17G14_18 | ecosystem: Environmental > Aquatic > Freshwater > Lake > Sediment | place: USA: Wyoming | collected... | reverse complement strand
CTATTCTAACCTAGTCATAACTCTTACGCTCTGAGAATTATACAAGCCAAGATGTGCATCTTGCATATATTGACAGCTAGCAAAGGGTAGTGTATCGTTCTAATCAAAGATGGGGGGTGTTCAGATGAAAGCATACTGCGTGAAGTGTCGCTCAAGCAAGGAGATAAAGAACCCAAAGAGCATAACAATGAAGAACGGCAGGCCGGCGACCCAGGGAACATGCCCCACATGCGGGACTAAGATGTTTCGGATAGGAAAGGCATAACGCGATTCTGGCACTCAGACCAAGGAGGGCTGGCATTCGCTCCAACGTAGCAAGTTGCCAGCCCCTCAACCTCAAATGCACTTATCAGGCAAATTCAGCCCAACTGCACAATCTGAGTGAATGTGACCAACAATAACCGCCCTTATTTGTGAGGGTATTGACTTTTGGGAGACTCTATTATACTATAATAGACAATCATAACCTATCTACATCTGAGTTCCAATCACGAGAAGGAGGGTAGCGCCGTGGTCAGCAAGAGGCCGACTGTCCTTATCGTCGATGATGAGAAGACAATCTGTGACCTTCTCTGTGAAGTACTGGGCGAGCAAGGGTATGTCTGCGACGTTGCTTTGAGTGCCGATGACGCCCTAGCAAAACTGAAAGAGCGTAGCTTCGACGTGGCTTTGCTGGACATCAAGATGCCCGGGATGTCTGGTATGGATTTACTGATGACGATAGGGGAATGGCATCGGATGACTCCGATTATCATGATAACCGCTGTGAACGACGCCAACACCGCTGTCGAAGCCCTGAAGCGGGGTGCTTCAGATTACATCGTTAAACCATTCACTCTGGATGAGATAAGAGCTAGGATTGCCGCGGTATTAAGGAACAGGAAACTGCGGGGAGACGTTCATAGTACCATCCCAGATACGGGAGGCTCAGACCACGGCAACAACGCCAATTATAACTCGCGCAACCAAATGAACGCTATTGCTTATGGTGTCAATGCCCAGGTTGACTATTTTGATTTCCATTCCAAGATAGTGACCGGGAAAACTGTTGAGTTGGCGCGGTGGCTTGGTCTGCCGCAGAAACAGATAGACGAATGGGCAGCCGCACGCGGCGAGCTTTATTCCGAGAGGGATAGGCGGATCAAATCTATGTTAAGCAAACTTGAGCGAAATCCAATGGCTCAGGTTATGTTGGGCCTCACTCGCTTGGTATGCCAGCTTCCAAAGTCCACCGAGCAGCAGAATTGAGGGGGTAAGTGGAGTGGCGGAACTCATGACTCTCGAAGAAGTGGCCGATTATTTGCGGGTAACCAAGAAGACGATATACCGGTTGCTGGAGAGGCGCAGTATCCCGTCGACCAGGGTCGGACGTCAGTGGAGATTCGATAAAGCTGCAATTGAGACATGGTTGCGTCAAAAATCAGCCGGGACAGCCGTCAGTGTTCTCGTTATTGACGACGATGACGCGATCTGCTCGCTGTTTAAGGACACGCTTGAGGAGGCGGGACATACGGTAACAACGGCCAGCGAATCTTCCAAGGGGCTTGAATTGGCCAAAGACAAGGATTACAACCTGGTCTTTCTTGACCTCAGGATGCCGGGAATGGATGGTGCCGAACTCCTCAGACAGATTAGAGTGGCCAAGCCCGAATTGCCGGTCACAATCATAACCGGGTACCCGGACAGCGATTTGATGATGAACGCTCTGACTAACGGTCCGTTCGGCGTGATGAAGAAGCCCTTCACTGGATCTGACATCTTGACCGTGGTAAATACCTATCTCCATTTTGGCGTGCCCAGATAGCTTGTGATGGGGAAATTCATCGTGGTTGGAGACGAAGAGTTTCAAAGAGTAGAATGTAGATGAGGCTAGGCCGCATCGTACGGGTTAGTGATGGCTAGCCACCAATCACAGCAGAATCTGTCGTAATGGCAAGTAATAATTGCAAGGTCAAATTCGTGTAGAGGAGGTTAGCACATGGAATCTCAGGCACTGCAAGAGCTGGTCAGAAGGATCTTCGGCGACGAGAAGACCAGAGCCCAGTTCACGTCAAACCCGGATAGCGTTCTTGCCCGGTTCACACTGACCGAGCAGGAAAAAAGGGCGGTATTGAGCACGCATGCTAGGCTGGGACTGGTGACCTCGGATTCGCCGCAACTGGAAGCGGCTATCGAGCCTACTATCTTCTGGCATGCTCCCATTCCATAACGTCACGCTTTCATGTGGTTATGTTGCAAGAGAGACAGGCCAAGCTTCTCCGAGAGGAAATAGAGGCACTTCTGGCTCCTTTATCTGATTTTGCTGGCTTATACGATCTCGTCAAAGAGCCTCTCATCAGGGCCAGGCGCGGGTTAGCTATTGATGCTGCGCACGACCGGCTGTGGCCCTTGTTGCCTCTCATGGTCTGCGAGGCTATCTCGGGGAATTATGAGCACGCACTACCGGCAGCCGCAGCCATTCAACTCCTAAAGGGTGCCGCCGAGGTGTTTGATGACATCGAGGACGCGGATTCCTCCGACTCACTATTAACCAGATATGGTTTGGCCGCGGCTACAAACACGGCCACTACCCTGCTCGTCCTGGCAGAAAAGGCAATCGCCCGACTGAAGGGAAGGGGCGTAGCTGACAGCACTATAGTCCGTGTTGTGGACGAGGTTAACTCGTACTATGCAACCGCCTGCGCCGGACAGTATTTAGACCTCTCTCTCGCCGCGGGGATAACCATTTCAGAGGATACATACCTCAGGGTCGCCGCCATGAAGTCAGCCTCTCAGGTAGAATGTGCCTGTTGTATCGGGGCATTGCTAGCTACCACGGAACAACAATTCATTAGCCTATTCTCCACATTTGGTCGCAATCTTGGCATGGCATCTCAGGTCGCTAACGATATTCAGGGCATTACCGGGGGAAGCGACATCATGAACCGTAGGATTACACTGCCCGTAATCTACGCCTTGGATCAAACGGATGGCCAGGCTCGCAGTGAATTGGAAGCCGCATTCCGCAGGCAATGTGAAGCTGCACCTGATCCCGCACAAATCAGGGATCTGCTGTTCGGGGTTGGAGCGATCCATTACGCAATGATAAAGACGGAGTTCTACAAGCAGCGAGCTCGGGATGTCCTCTCTGAAGCCGAGGCGGCAGGAGCCAGCGTTGAGCGGCTGAAACTGTTTTTGGAATGAGCCAACGAGGTCCGTATGAGCCAGTGCGATAATGTGTTCTACAGCCCGTTCACAGGCCACGAGCGGCTCAAAGTGGTGCTGTTTTCTTTGTTCTCATTATGCGTTCTGGCTGTGTCCCTGGCCTTCTTTACCTTCAGCATAAGCAAACCCTACATAGGGATTATGCTTTCTATGGATGAACAAGATTGGGTGGTCAGAATGGTAGACACCAATGGCGTGGCGGCCCAAGCCGGAATAGGGGTGGGAGATAAGCCCATTGAGATCAACGGTCAGCCGGCAAAAACGTTCCTGGAGAAATATGAAAAGTCGGGCATGGTCTTTGGACAGCTGATTAGAAAGTTGACCGTAGTCGATGACCGCGGACAACTCAAAGCAGTGGCTCTCGAAGACGGCTCTCCATCCTGGGAATCAATGAGCGAGCCGACAGCGTGGCTTGTCATCTCGCTCATATTCTGGATAACCGGGTTCTATGTGTTTTTCAAGAGACCGCGAAACGTTGCTGCATTGTTACTGTGTATTTGCGGGTTGACCTTCGGGCTAGCCCTCAGTGCAAGCATGGCGGCAGAAAGAGCAATTCCTACAGCGCTCCAGTTTGAGATTACTGCCTCCGTTTTTGGGCCGTGGTTGCTCCTGCACTTTTTTGTCGTCCTGCCCGAGAAAGGGGTCTGGCTTCGCAACAATCCCTTAGTGTATCTCATCTATCTCCCGGCGGCGATAACACTGGTGCTTTTCCCTATTATCGGCTACGCTGATGGCCAGCCTTTGTCAGGGTTTCGCACTTTCAGGCTATTCGAATATGGAGCGGGATTCCTGGGGGCAGCTAGCGTGGTCATTTTCAACTACTTTCACACTACTTCTGTCAAAACTCGACAGCAAATGAAAATAGTGTTAATCAGTTGTCTCGCCGCTCTGGTTCCGATCGTGATCCTTAATTTACTCCCGCAGGTGATATGGAGACAACCCGTCGTACCACCCGGCTTCAGTATTCTGTTCATGGTGTTCATACCGCTTGGGATGGGGTATGCCGTGGTTACCCAAAAGCTCATGGATATTGATGTGGTAATCAGGCGGGGCATAATCTATGGCCTGATCACAGTAGTAATGGCGGTCATTTTGTCAGCCGTCATTTTCCCCGCTGTAACTCACCTGAAGTCAGTTGGGACTCCAGCACAAATTCTAGTAGCTCTAGGGTTGGGTGGCGTCGCCGCTGCCCTTTTCGGCCCCGCCAAAAAAGGAATCGAGGTCCTGGTAGACAGACTGTTCTACAAGGACAGATATGATTATCGCCAAATAATCCAAAGTCTAGGTGCTTCTTTGAACTCGGTCAGGGAGTTCGCCGATACGTTGCGCCTCATAGTTGGCACCACGGTTCACACACTGAACTTAGCTGGCGGGTGTCTTTTTGTGAAGGGACGATCTGATTCGCTTGAAGCAAACGCAGCCCAAGGCACATTCACTGATGGAAACAGGCAGAAACGACTGTTGACGTTGATATCTCAACGGAGCCGCACAATCGAGTTTCCCAACTCAGCAACAAGCATCGATCCGGATGTAGCGTTCTTGATCCCTCTTATAGCCGGGGAGAAAGAGGTTGGCATTCTCTGCCTGTCGCAAAAAAATTCAAGGCAGGATTTCTCATCCGACGACTTGTTCTTGCTGCAGGGAGTAGCTTCCGTTGGTGCCATAGCATTGCGCAACGCCATGCTCATTCGTGACGTTAGCATGAGGGATACCTTTGTCTCGATTGCTTCCCACGAACTCCGCACACCGCTGACCGCAATTATGGGCTATGCCGAACTTCTGCTGCGCCGGGATCCGCCCGATGTCACTCGGAAGCGGTGGGTCAAAAACATTGTTGATAACGGCCAGAGGATCACCGATATAGTGGACGACCTGTTGAACGTCACCCGAATTCAGTCCGGCAAGGTTGGTATTAAGCTAGATAGAGTGAAGCTGTTCGATGTCCTCGCGGAGTGCTTAGCCATCGTGCGGGAAGGCACCAGTAAGCACGAATTTGTTGTTGACATCGAACCTGACCTCCCGGATGTCCTAGTGGACCGAGACAAGTTCGGACAAGTTGTGGGAAATCTACTGAGCAACGCCATCAAGTACAGCCCAAATGGTGGGCGCATCACCCTTTCGGCCCATAACGACCTACAGGGCCATCGCGTAGTGGCAAGCGTTGCCGACGAGGGCATTGGCATCGGCCCCACGGATAAAGATTCACTTTTTACGACCTTTCACCGCATACGGAGGCCAGAGACCCAAGGTATCAGGGGAAGTGGCTTGGGTCTCTATATTGTGAAAGAGTGGATGGAGGCGATGGGAGGGGAGGTCTGGTTGGAGAGCGAGCTGAACAAAGGCTCAACATTCTTTATAGCAGTGCCAATAGCGGATTTTACAGAAAGGGCGGAGTGAGCTTAACTTTGTTCGGAGGGGAACAGAACTATGTTACCATCATAAAACGAAAACTCAATAGAAATGGGCTTCCGGAGTGGTCACGAGTAAACAAAGGGCTAGGGGTAGTTCATTCCTAGTTGGCAGACGGGCTAGGCTCGCAGCCAACCAGACAGAAAAGCCTCACAATTGTGAGGCTTTTCGTTTTGTTTTTCCCCTTATTCTCTCAGGGGAGTGAGAGAGCCAAATTAGCTTTTCCTTGATATGTAATAAATTGACTATTTGTGGGATCAAGATTGCACATTTGTCAGGATTGTGCAATCCGCCTCACGTTTAACTGCTATTACACGTGTCAAGTACAATTATGCAAACTCTGTTTCGTGACGTGATGCTTGATAGCCTGACGCGTCGGTAGAAGACGTCCCCTGTGATTCTGCCCAATATGGGCTGTGAATAGGGATGGAGCCGCTAACTTGGGGGTTACTCGCCGTCAGGCTCGCTTTTGCTGTCGGAATGAGGCCAGGGAGTTCAGGGAGGAGAGGTGTAATGAGAATTGCTTGACATCCAGTCTGGTTACTAGCAAAATAGACACAAAGGTATCGAGTTAACAAGCTATGGCAACGACAGAGCAAACGATAAATGACGCCCTCGCAGCAGTCCTGATGGAGACCAGAAGTCTCTGGCGGTACAAGGGCGTCGTCAAATCTGAGAATGTCGATGTTCTAAAAGGCAGCGGCAAGAAGCCGGACATTCTCATCACCGAGCCGAATGTCTGCCCCGTTATCGTCGAGACGGAAATACTACCGGCCCACTCGGTCGAATCGGACGCTAGGCAGCGGCTAGGCGCACAGTTGCTGCCTTCGGGCAGGCCGTTACTGTCATCGCTGGCAGTCAGGCTTCCAGTCAGATTAAGGGACTTTTCAGGCCAACCGCTGAAGGACGAAATCCTCACTGCAGCTGACTTTGACATGGCGCTTTACACGGGGGAGAGCCCGGAATCTTTCACGCGCTGGCCGCAGAGCGGCTGGGTGCGGGGAAATGTCACCGACTTGTCGATGCTGATTCAGTCGGCTGCCGTGCCTCCGGCCGTGGTTGAGGAGGCCGCCAACAAGCTGGTCGAGGGGGTCAGTGGGGCTGCCGCCTTCCTAGAGGACATGGCGATAGCTCACCCCGGAGCTATGAAGAAGATATGCGAGGAACTTCGCCAGCAGGACAACGAACAGACGCGGAGGATGGCCACGACCATACTAGCAAATGCGCTGGTATTCCACGAGAGCCTGGCCCGCGGCGAAGGCGACCTGTATGAAGTGCGGACACTGGACGAACTACGCGGCAAGCGCGGCGGCGTGAACAAGGGTGAAACGCTTGAGGACTGGAAAAGGATTCTGAAGGTCAACTACTGGCCGATTTTCGACATCGCCAGGCGCATCCTGGAGGTCATCCCCGCAGACACAACCCGCCCGCTCCTCGAAAGTCTAGTCAACACCGCTACCGAGCTGGTCGCCAACCACATGATGCGCTCGCATGACCTGACCGGCGCCGTCTTCCAACGCCTGATAGCCGACCGCAAGTTCCTGGCGGCTTACTATACCAATCCGTCATCGGCGGCGCTTCTCGCCGGGCTGGCTATAGACCCCCTGACAACACCAGGCGGCGGCTCATGGTCAAAGGAAAATGACGTGATGGCCCTGCGTATTGCTGACTTCGCCTGTGGTACCGGCACGCTTCTGTCCGCTGCGTACCGCCGCGTCAGCCAGCTGCATGAGGCTTTCAGCGGAGACGCCGAGATGATTCACCCCGCGATGATGTCTAACGCGCTGGTCGGCTGCGATGTGTTGCCGGCGGCCACCCATCTGACCGCATCGATGCTGGCCGGGGCGCATCCTACGGTCAAATACAACGGCAGTTCGATTATGACAATGGGCTACGGCCTGAGGGAAGGCGGTGGCGTTGCCCTTGGCTCGCTCGACCTGCTCGACCCGCAGCGGGCGTTCGATATTATCGCCATCACCGCCAAGGCAGTAGAAGGCATGAGGGAAAAGGAGAAGGACACCTGGACGGCGCTGCCCCATGCATCCTTTGACTTGGTTATAATGAACCCGCCGTTCACTAGAGACACCGGCCATGAGGGCGAAAAGATAGGAGTTCCTAACCCTATGTTCGCTGCTTTCGGCTCTAAAGAGGAAGAGCAGCGGGAGATGTCCAAAGCCGCCCAGCGGCTACTCCAGGGAACAAGTGCTCGTGGTAATGCTGGTGAGGCCAGCGCTTTCCTTGTCTTGGCTGACCGCAAATTGAAGACCGGTGGCACGCTTGCTATGGTGATGCCTTTAAGCTTGATGTCCGGTGAGGCCTGGGAGGAATCTAGGCAGTTACTCCGCAAATCATATGACGACCTTATCCTGGTGTCCATCGCCGGCGCGAAAGACAACGACATGTCCTTTTCTGCGGACACGGGCATGGGCGAGTGCCTAGTCATCGGCCGCAAGGTTGAGCAGAGCGACAGGCGGGCTAGGGCAACGTTTGTAGTATTATACGAACGGCCTTCTTCCCCGATGACCGGCTCAATCGCAGCGATTCAGATTCGCCGATTACAGGAAGGTAAACTCCGCAGGCTAGAGGACGGGCCGGTGGGCGGCAGCCTGTTCCACTTCGGGGATGACGTAATAGGCTACGCTATGGACGGGCCGCTTCCCGAGGAAGGCCCTTGGAGCCTGGCGCGCATCAAGGACGGCGCGCTGGCCCAGGTTGCCTACCAGATGACCGGCAATAGTCTTATCTGGTTGCCGGGCACTACAAAGAATGAAGCTATACCAATTTCCATATCAACAGTCTCTAAGGTTGGAAAAGTCGGTCCTTACCATATGGATATAAATGGCAATACACCCGACGGTAGGATTCGCGGGCCTTTTAGGATAGAAGAGTTAAAGGCCAAAGCTGCTCCTACTTATCCAGTCTTGTGGACACACCATGCCGAGCGTGAAAGATGCATGGAGTTTGAGGCAGACAGTGAAGGTATTTTACGGCAAGGTAAGAATCCCACCGAAGACAAGTTCGCACAAGAAAAGGCTGGCATGATTTGGGCCACGGCATCACATTGTCACTTTAACAGAGATTTCAGATTCAACAGCCAGTCAACTGCGATGCAATTCACCAGCAATAAGACGATTGGTGGAATGGCATGGCCATCAATCATTTTATCCAACGCCGAACAGGAAAAGGCGTTAACGCTCTGGGGTAATTCTTCTCTCGGCCTTTTACTGCACTGGTGGTATGTCAATAAACAACAAGCGGGGCGAGGAAGAAGTGGAGTAGCCTCATTACCTTCAATGCCGATACTGGATGTGACTAAACTATCCAAGGGAGCCCTCGCCAAGGCGGTCGCCATCTTCGATGAAGTGAAGCACAAGGAACTGCGGCCTGTGAATGAAATCGCCCAGGACGCAGTCCGCGCGGAGATTGACACGCGATTGGCTACGGAAGTGCTGGGGTTCCCGCCCGAACTGGCGGCGCTAGACGGGCCGCTGGCACTTCTGAGGCGGAAGCTGGCACTGGAGCCATCCATAGCCGGAAGCAAGTTGACGCAACAGGAATGACAATGCCGGAGACTTTAGACATCGCCGTCTTGAGAAGCGTAATCAGAGACGCAAAGGAAATAGCAAAGCGATACCGAAACCTGACCGGCAAGCCGCTTGGAATCACCGGAGAGGTCGGGGAGTTCACGGCGGCCGAGTTGATGAACCTGCGGCTCACGGGAGCCAGGCAACCGGGCTACGACGCTGTTGCGCCTGACGGTCATCGCATACAGATAAAGGCACGTTGTGTCCTGCCGGAGTCAAAAAAGAGCCAACATCTGGGAAGCATCAGGCTCAAACACATGTGGGACACGGTAATGCTCATCCTGATGGACGGTGATTTCGAGCCTTTGGAAATATACGAGGCAAAGAGGCCAGACATCGAGCGCGAATTGAGTAGGCCGGGTTCCAAAGCGAGAAACGTTCGGGGTTCGCTAGGTGTAAGCAAATTCAAATCAATTGCATTGCTCGTATGGTCAAAACCTACGCAGTTTGATGTCTTGCGTTCAAAAATGAGGCCGCGATAGGGCTTTACCTCCCCTGTTCAGACTATACCCCCGCCATTATTTCCAGATGCCTGTAATTGCCTTTGCCCGCCGTATACGAATCCCCGTGAATTCGCCATGATTAAAAATGGCGTAAGTCCTTACTTGAAAGGGAGGCGGCCGAAAGGGAGATACAAATGCAGAGCATAAAGAGGGAAAATAATTGGTCTCCCCGACAAGGATTCGAACCTTGAACCTAGGGGCTAATAGCCCCTCATCGTCGTCGATAGCTCGCCCCCTTTGCCTGGTGCTGAACTTTTCGTCATTCTGTATAACCCCCTGCAGATTGCCGCAGGATTG
>Ga0315296_10005642_pt1 | contig 9997 bp, 7 predicted proteins | sample YL17G14_18_MG_FD_203921 | JGI IMG/M metagenome (GOLD analysis project Ga0315296, IMG submission 203921) | Sediment microbial communities from Yellowstone Lake, YNP, Wyoming, USA - YL17G14_18 | ecosystem: Environmental > Aquatic > Freshwater > Lake > Sediment | place: USA: Wyoming | collected... | reverse complement strand
GCGGAAGGCTTCCCCCTTCTTGACCAGATAGTCAGCTAGGTCAGTAGCCAAGATGTAACCTTGCTCAACCGCCCGCCGGGTATTTTCTGCCTTAACCCGCAGGGTCTTAACCATTCCGGTAAATACTTCCAGGGTGGAGAGCAGGGTATCTACAGTATCAAAGAAACCCTCTTTATCCTCCTGCATATCTTTATTATAGGACAGGGGGAGAGCCTTCATTGTGGTCAGTAGAGCCATGAGCTTACCATAGACCCTTCCTGTCTTACCCCGTGCCAGCTCGGCGACATCAGGGTTTTTCTTCTGGGGCATAATGCTTGAGCCGGTGGCATAAGCCTCATCAAGCTCAATAAAACTGAACTCGGCTGAAGACCACAGGATAATCTCCTCTGCCAGTCGTGACAGGTGCATCATACACAGGCTAGCCGCCGCCTCATACTCCAGCACGAAATCCCTATCTGAGACAGCGTCAATACTATTCTGGCTGAGCTGACCAAAGCCAAGCTCACGAGCCAGGAACTCCCGGTCAATATTGTAGGCTACGCCAGCTAGAGCACCGCTGCCCAGGGGCATGACATCGGTACGCTTCAGACAGTCGTTAAATCGGTCAACATCACGCTGGAGCATCTCAAAATAGGCCAAAAGGTGGTGAGCCAGCAAAACCGGCTGTGCCGGCTGAAGATGGGTGTAGCCGGGAATAATTACATCTTTATTGGCTTCAGCCAGGCTGATGAGCGCCCGCTGAAATTTTCCTATATTGACTAGGGTTTTAGAGATTGCTTCTTTAGTAAAAAGGCGCAAGTCCAGAGCCACCTGGTCATTTCTGGAGCGGGCGGTGTGGAGCTTGCCCCCCACCTCGCCCACCTTCTCAATTAACCGAGCTTCAATATTCATATGGATATCTTCCAGCTCACGGTTAAACTTAAACTCACCCTGCTCTATCTCCTGCCTAATAGAAGCCAGCCCGGCGATAATAGTCTCAGCTTCTTTGTCTGAAATTATGCCCTGCTTGGCCAGCATCCTAGCGTGGGCAATACTGCCGGCAATGTCATGAGGATATAGCCGCCAGTCAAAGGGGATAGAGGCGGTATATTCGGTTACCAGTTTATCCGCCTTCTTATGAAAACGACCCCGAATAAGGCTCATTTACTACCTCTCTTTGCCCTCTTTGGCGTCATCATACTTAACGGGCCTTCGGTTTGAGTTGGCGGTTGCGCCTGCACCTGGGTCTTGACCGGCAATCCCCAGATATGGATAAAGCCGACGGAGGCACTCTGGTCAAACTGGTCGCCCTTATCATAGGTAGCCAGACCATAGCTATACAGTGATTTCGGTGATTTCCTCCCCACCACCCGACAACCTCCCTTGAATAGCTTGAGTCGCACCGTCCCGGTGACATAGCGCTGCGTGCTCCTAACATAGGCAGCTAAATCCTGATGAAGTGAGCTGAACCACAGACCGTTATAGATGAGGTCGGCATATTCCACCGCCACCTTTTGCTTAAACCGCAGTTGGTCTTTTGACAAGGTCATTGCTTCCAGAGCCTGGTGTGCCTGGAGTAGTATTGTAGCTGCCGGCGCTTCATAAATCTCCCTTGATTTTATCCCCACCAGCCTGTTCTCCAGATGGTCAATCCTGCCTACCCCGTGCTCGCCAGCCAATTCATTCAACCGCTGGATTAAACTAACGCCATCCATCTGCTGCCCATCAAGGGTAACCGGGATGCCCTGTTCAAAGCCAATCTCCACATAGACTGGCTTATCAGGGGCGTTAGCCGGTGACCTTGTCCAGATGAAGACATCGGCAGGTGGCTCAACCCAGGGGTCTTCCAGAACCCCGCACTCAATACTCCGCCCCCACAGGTTCTCATCAATGGAATAGGGACTTGAGACAGTAACTGGCACCGGAATCCCGTAACGCTGAGCATATTTGATGGTCTCCTCCCGGCTCATCCCCCATTCCCGAGCCGGGGCGATAATTTTGAGGTTAGGCGCTAATGCACCGATGCTCACATCAAACCTCACCTGGTCATTCCCCTTGCCGGTGCAGCCATGGGCGACTGCTGAAGCCCCCTCCTTTAAGGCGGTGTCCACCAGCAACTTAGCCATCAACGGGCGAGCCAGAGCGGTAGCCAGAGGGTACTGTCCCTCATAGACAGCATTCGCCTGTAGCGCAGGAAAGATAAAATGATTAACAAACGTCTCCTTGGCATCCTCCACCAACGCCTTCACTGCGCCAATATTAAGCGCCTTCTTACGAACGGCAGAAAAATCCCGCTCATTGCCCACATCAACGTTGAGGGCGATAACATCCAGGTTATATCTCTCTTTGAGCCATCTGATAGCTACTGATGTATCCAACCCCCCACTGTAAGCCAGTACTACTTTGTCTGACACTACCAACCTCCATTAAGCTATTTAGTTGACAGCCCTGATAATGCACTGCCCAGAATACCCAGTGCTTCATCCACCTCCTCAGTGCCGATAATAAGGGGAGGCATAAAACGCACGGCGTTGGGCTTGAGTCGGTTTACCAGTAAGCCCCGCTCAAGGCAAGCCAATACCAACGACTGGGCAATATCACTGCCGAACTCCATAGCCACCAGCAGCCCACGCCCCCGAACATCAGTGATAAGCTGGAATTTCTGCCTCAGCTTTTCCAGCCCGGCGATAAGATACTGTCCCACCACCTTTGCCTTCCCAGCGATATCATTATCAATGATAAATTTTACTGTAGCGTAGCCAGCAGCACAGGCTAACGGATTACCACCAAAGGTAGAACCGTGCTCGCCGGGAGCGAACACCGCCGCCCTCTCCTTGGCTAGAATAGCGCCAATGGGCACGCCACTAGCTAAACCCTTAGCCAGTGTCATTATATCAGGTTCAATGCCATATTGCTCATAAGCAAAGAGCGTCCCGATTCGACCCATGCCAGTTTGAATCTCATCCAGAATGAGCAGGATACCCTTCTGGTCGCACCAAGTCCTTATTGCCAGTAGATAACTATCGTCAGGCAGGTTGACCCCACCCTCCCCCTGTATCGGCTCCACCATCACGGCACAGGTCTTATTGGTAGTGGCTGACTTTATGGCTTCAATATTATTATACTCCACGTTGATAAAGCCGGTAGGCAAGGGGGGATAAGACTGCTGGAATTTAGCCTGACCGGTAGCCGCCACCATAGCTAGAGTACGACCATGAAAGGAGCCGAGGGTGGTAATAACCTCATAGGCTCCACCAAGATAGAGCTGCCCGTAACGGCGGGCTAGCTTTATCGCCCCCTCATTAGCCTCAGCGCCGCTATTGCCAAAAAAGACCTTGTCCAGACAGCTATTCTGGACTAGAAGCTCAGCCAGGCGAATCTGGGGAATGGTATAGAACTGGTTTGACGCCTGAATAAGGGTATGCGCCTGCTCGGTCAGTGCCTGGGTAACCACCGGATGGCAGTGCCCCAGACTATTGACTGCCCAGCCACCAACAAAGTCAAGGTATTCCCGCCCATCTTCGTCCCACACCCGTGCCCCCTGCCCCCTGACTATGGTCAAAGGGACACGCTCTACGGTGGTCATAAAGTATTTGTGTTCCAGCTCCTGCCAGTTATTCACTCTTCTCCAAACAACCTTCTTACCGCTCTAGCTCTAACCATCTGGGCATTGGGGAAATGCCTTGTTAAAGTCTCTTGGATTACCTCTATGACTCTTTGCACCTCTATACCCTCATCCTCATAAATATGCACACCCACATTCATGTGCCTTCTTCCGTTCGGCAATACCCCTCTTCCAAGCCATATCCTCATTTTCCCCTCCGTTTTTTCTACTTGGTGAGATTATTTATCAACCTCACCCCCTTTGTCCCCCCTCTCCTTCAAAGGAGAGGGGGAAGAGATTTTAGAGAGGGGCGAAGCCCCTCTCTTACCTACACTCCCCCTTCCCTCCTTCCATAGGAAGGGTTAAGGGAAGGGGGCAAGGGGGATAGGTCACCAAATCCTTCCACCTTCTTGGAAGGATTAACTTTATCAGAACGAGATTGGCTCTTCAATCTTTCCCTTAATAAACTTTCTGTATTGTTGTGCCACCACTGCCTTCCTCTATTTCTTTGAGCAAGGCGTGCCGCTGCCGACCATCTATGATGCGAGTAGTTGACGTACCAGATAAAGCCACCAGGCAGGCTTTAATCTTGGGAATCATCCCTCCTGAAGCCACGCCAGAAGCAATTAATGTCTCAGCTTCATCCGGCGATAGCCGGGGCAGTAGATTGCCCGATTGGTCGCAGATACCAACGACATCGGTCAAAAAGATAAGCCTCTCAGCACCAATAGCGGCAGCAATTTCACCAGCTACAGCATCGGCATTAATATTAAGCACCTTCGGCGCTTTACCTGGCTTACCAGCATGAAGACTGACCGGAGCCACTACCGGGACATAGCCAGACTGTAATAGCACTTCAAGGGGAGCAGGGTTTACCTTTACCACCGTGCCAATATAGCCCAGCGCTTTGTCCTTAATCCTGCCCTGAATTAAAGTCCCGTCCACGCCGCTAATACCGACTGCCTTTCCACCCAGGCTATTGATAGCGGCAACAATCTCCTTGTTGACCAGCCCAGCCAGCACCGCAATCACCACCTCAAGCGTTGCCTCATCGGTTACCCGCTCGCCGTGGACAAAACGGGTGGGAATGCCTCGCTTCTCCAGCCAATCGGTTATCACTTTACCACCGCCATGGACTACAACCAGCGACTTACCCTGCTGCTGGAGCTCGACTATGTCCTCAATAGTGGTGTCATGACTACCCAGGGTGGCACCACCGAGCTTAATCACAATAACCTTGCCCAATTTATTGCCTTTGCCTCTCATGTCATATACCGACTGTTAATAGTTACATATTCCTCAGACAGGTCGCAACCCCAGGCAGTGGCACTAGCCGAGCCTAGATTAAGGTTCAAGCTTATAGACACCTCTCTTCCCTTCAGTAGCTGGATGACACTTCGCTTACTAAAGGGCAAGGGTTTACCCCCCTTTACCACCGGAATATCACCGATATAAAGGTTAACCTTTGCTTCCACCACCTCCACCCCGCTCCGCCCCACCGCTGCCATAACCCGCCCCCAATTAGGGTCGGCACCGTGAACCGCCGCCTTCACCAGGGACGAACTTACCACCGTCCTGGCAGCCAACCTGGCCTCAGCCAGACTAGGGGCACCGCTAACAGTTACCTCAATAAGCTTGGTTGCCCCCTCGCCGTCTCGGGCAATAGATTTAGCCAGATAGAGACAAACCTGCTCCAGACCTTGCTGAAAGGCATCAGCCTGGGCACTACCCGAGGACAATGGCTCGCTTAATGCCAGTCCGTTAGCCATGAGCAGCACCATATCATTGGGGCTGGTGTCGCCGTCAATAGAAATCATATTAAACGAGATGTCCACCGCCTTTTTCAAAGCCGATTTGGCAAAATCCAGCTCCACGGCGGCATCGGTGGTGAGGAAGCAGAGCAGGGTTGCCAGGTCGGGGTGAATCATCCCCGCCCCCTTAGCTACCCCACCAATGGTAAACTTACTATCCCCAGCCCCGACCACCACCGCCGTTTCCTTGGCAAAGGTATCAGTGGTCATAATCGCCCTTGCCAGCTCATGACCGCCGTCACGAGACAGGATAACCCGTTCAATGGCACTTGTTATTCGCTTCATCGGTAGCGGCACACCAATGACCCCGGTGCTGGCTACTAGGACATCCTCAGGCAATATGCCAATCCCCTCGGCGGTTAGCTTTGCCATCTCGGCGGCATTCCTAAGTCCCCTGTCACCGGTAAAGGCATTGGCACAGCCGCTATTAACCACCACCGCCAAGGCTCTGCCTTGCTCTAGCCTTTGCTGAGACAAAACCACCGGCGCTGCCTTGAGCCGATTGTTGGTAAAAACGCCCGCCGCGACACAGGGCGCCTCAGAAAACAGGATGCCGAGGTCTGGCTTATCTCTGGCTTTTTTACTTATCCCGGCGCAGGTAGCACCGGCAAAAAAACCCTCAGGCGAGGTAACCGTGCCCTCAGGAAGGGACTCAATCCCGGCTTCCATTACCCAAACTATAGCATACCTAGCCTATCTATGACAATGAGAGTGTTTATCATCCTCACCCCTTGACCCCCTCTCCTTGATAATTGGGAAGGAGAGGGGGATGTGTTTTTTGAAGGGGCTAACGCCCCTTTGACCCCTTGATAAATGAGTCTCACGTAAAAACGCATGGTATAATTAATATATAGAAAATAAGTAAAGTAATTGTAGTAAAGCTATGGCAATTCCATCAGAATGTAAAATGCCTGATTTGTCAGGTTTAGATTTCCCACTCATAGGCAGTTTAATTGTTCAAACATTAGTAGGTGAACCCGGTGTAACTCGGAAAACAGGGCTGTACCGAAGAAACTTTATTCGGCTCTTAAATAAAGCCTTAGTGGAATATCACGAAGCGAGGGAAGTTATTCTTGCCCAAATCGCAGAAGCAAAGCGCCCAGCAGAAGAAATGGAAAAAGATGGACGCCGTATATATTTCATTGCATTTACAAACCACATCGAAACTTGCATTAATGCTGTATCGCGATTATTTAAGCTATTAGAGAGAATCAAGGCAGAGAAGGATTCACCGGCAGTACCAAGAGAACTTAGAAAATTAGTAGAAACGAAAAGTAAATCCATAGACTACATTCGAAACGCCGTAGAGCATATGGATGAGCTAATTCAAAAGGATGAGATACTTCCAGGTAACCCAATAATGCTATCTCTTAGTAAAAACGATGATGGTGTTGTAGTTTCAAAATACGAAATAAAGTTTGAAGAACTAGCTATGGTTTTAGAGAAAATGTATGAAATAGCACAGTATATCTTAACAGTCAAAAAATAGAAGTGAAACTCTTGTTTAGTAAGCAAATATGGGGAAGTCTAGAGGGGGCGCTAGCCCCCTCTTTCTATTACCTCCCCTTCCCCTTGCTAAGGGGAAGGGGACACAGGGGATGGGGTTACTAGGATTAAGGAGACGGGGGGAGTATAATTTATGTTAAGAGTAAATAATACCTTAATAAAGGAGATGCAAATGACTGACAAAATATATAATCGGATAATAATGGGCGGCTTTTTATTCTCATTTATAATTCTTATTGTCTTAAGCCAATTAACAAAAGCATCTATACAGTGGCAAAACCAGGCCCTCTCATGGATATTTGGGCTCTCCATCATTTTAGCAATATCAGTCGTAATCTTTAGTGTTGTGGTGTCATTTAAAAGAAATTTTCTTGCATTATCGTCAGCCTTGAATACAACCTTAATAATCTATTTCGGGATTTTGATTATTTCTTTGTCTTACTACAAAGAGCTGGTAAAACAAATGACGTGGGACCCAACTATGCTTGCTCTAGGTGTGGCTGTTCTCGCTTTTGGATGGACATTTGTAATACAACACTTCCAAGAGCAAACTACTATAAAAAACCAGCAAAAGCTAGAATCTAGCGTTTCCAAACTAGGCGGGAAACTCTCAACCATAAATAGAAAAATCGATAGTCTTAGAAGATAAACGACAGGGAAAAGTCTCCCCTACCCCTCCCTCGCCTCAAAGAGTCTTCGACTTCTTTTGCAGTTCATAGAGCTTGGTGATTGCTTCCAGTGGGGTGAGGGAGTCAATGTCCAGCTTCTCCAGCTCTTCTATAAGCGGCGACTTTTGCCCCAAGAGGGGTAACTGCTCGGGCACCGCTTCCTTGCCCCGGCGCCGACCTTTGAGTGAGCGCTTGGCTGAAGCGGTTCGGCTGTCCTCTTCCAGTTCCTCCAGGACCTCCTGGGCACGGTGCACCACCGATTTGGGCAATCCAGCGAGTTTTGCCACATGGATGCCGTAGCTCTTGTCAACGCCGCCGGGGACAATCTTGTAGAGAAAGGTAACCTCCCCACCCTGCTCGCTTACGGCAACATTGAAGTTCTTCACCCTGGGCAAGAAGCTGGCTAGCTCCACCAGTTCATGGTAATGGGTGGCAAACAGGGTCTTGGCGCCAAGCCCGGGATAAGAATGGATGTACTCGGCGACGGCGCGGGCAATGGAAAGTCCATCATAAGTGCTGGTGCCCCGCCCAATCTCGTCAAGGATGATTAGCGAGCGTGGGGTGGCATTATTCAGGATATTGGCTGTCTCCACCATCTCCACCATAAAGGTGGACTGACCCGCCGGCAGGTCTTCCCTGGCGCCAATTCGGGTGAAAATGCGGTCGACCAGTCCAATGGTGACTGAGGCGGTGGGGACAAAGCTGCCAATCTGAGCCAGGAGCACAATTAAGGCTACCTGCCGTAAGTAGGTCGATTTGCCCGACATATTGGGACCGGTGAGAACAATAAGCTGGGCATTGTCGTTGGAGAGGTAGGTATCATTGGGGACAAAGCTGCCTTCAACCAGACTTCTCTCCACCACCGGGTGGCGTCCCTGGGAAATAACTATCTCGTTATCGGTGGTCAACTTGGGTCGGACATAGCCATAGCGTACTGCCACCTCAGCCAGGCTGGAGAAAACGTCTATATCGGCCAGGGCGCTGGCTGAAGCCGAAATGCGCTCACTTGACGCCCCGACCTGCTGACATACCTGACGAAAGATTTGAGCCTCAAGCTCAGCTATCCTATCTTGGGCATTCAAAATCAGCGACTCATACTCTTTAAGCTCCGGAGTGAAGAATCGCTCGCCACCGACCAGCGTCTGCTTCCTGATATACTCCTGGGGCACCTGAGGAAGGTTGGACTTGGATACCTCAATATAGTAACCAAAGACCTTGTTAAAGCCTACCTTCAGCGACTTAATCCCGGTCTTCTCCCTCTCCTTGCGTTCCAGGTCAGCCAGGTACTGCTTGGCATTTTTAGACGCCTGACGAAGGCTATCCAGCTCCTCAGAAAAACCCTGTCTCACCACCCCACCCTCATCCAGACTGCCCGGCGGCTCAACTATAGCCCGGGAAATCAAATTGACCACCTCCGGGCAGGGCTTCAATTCCTCCCTCAGCCAATCTATTGAGTCGCCAGACTCAAGCACTTGCCCAAGCCTTGGTATCAACTCCAGGCTTCGGTGCAGGGCAATAAGCTCACGCGGGGCGGCAATATTGCCCTTTATCCGATTAATCAATCGCTCAATATCAGCCACCTCGCCAAGCAAAGAGATGGTCTGATTGCGAGACAGGGTATTATCACAAAACCAGCCAATGGCATCTTGCCTCCTATTCAGCTCAGTTATATCAAGCAGCGGCTGACCCAGCCACCGCCTCAGCAACCTGCCTCCCATAGCAGTCCTGCTCAGGTCAATGATGGAAAGAAGCGAGCCACCAACACTTCCCGAGCGGCTGCTGTGGAAAAGCTCAAGGTTTCTCTGGGTCTGCACGTCCAGCGCCATAAATGAGTCGGTGGAGTAGGTAGTGAGCCGGGTTAACTGTCCCAGAACCCCTTTCTGCGTTTCCTGAATGTAGTGAATGATGGCGCTGGCAGCCCTAATCGCCAGGGGCAGATGACCACAACCATAGCCATCAAGGGTAGCTACGCCAAAGTGGTCGAGCATAGTTTGGCGGGCGACTTCCAGCTCAAACCAATAGTCGTCAAGGCGGGTCACCGAAGTAGCCAGCCCCAAACCAGATAGCTCTGAGCTTTCTGCGGTGATAATCTCCGAGGGCTTAAGTCGCTCCAGTTCAGGAACTGTGCGATGAAATGGAACCTGAGTGGTGGCAAATTCAGTGGTGGTTATATCAACATAGGCTATGCCCGCAGCATCGTCAACCAGAACCAGGCTGACCAGATAGTTATTGCTCTTGCTATCAAGGAGGCTGGGCTCAACCACCGTGCCCGGGGTTACCAGACGGACGACCTCACGCTGCACCAGACCTTTTGTCTCGCCGGGCTTGGTTATCTGCTCACAGATAGCCACCTTATAGCCACGATTGATTAGCCTTGCCAGATAGTTATCAAGGGCATGGTAGGGGATGCCGGCCATCGGCACCCGGTG
>Ga0315296_10005641_pt1 | contig 9998 bp, 7 predicted proteins | sample YL17G14_18_MG_FD_203921 | JGI IMG/M metagenome (GOLD analysis project Ga0315296, IMG submission 203921) | Sediment microbial communities from Yellowstone Lake, YNP, Wyoming, USA - YL17G14_18 | ecosystem: Environmental > Aquatic > Freshwater > Lake > Sediment | place: USA: Wyoming | collected... | reverse complement strand
TCCACGACAACCTGGGAAAGGAGGACGACCATCAGCCTCCGTTCTACGGGTCAGTCGACTGGCAGAGAGTGATGCACTGGATCGAACAAAGCGGCTATTCTAAGTCACTCAACTTCGAAATAACGCACCGACCTAGATACTTTGATGGCGCTCCGGAAGAGTACCTAGACTACGCAGCTAGGTCGATCCTGAAGGCCCTGTCCGCCGGCACCTAGGCCAGAGATTCGCATTTGTCAGAATGTGAACGGCCAAAGACAAGAGTTACTTGCCGTACGATGGAAATTCTCTAGACCCCACGCTCGGGGACAGGGATCTCGAGTTTGAGCATCCGAATTCCCTTTTGGCAAATCCTGTAGACGCGATTCTTCCGGGCCTCGGGGTTGGCACATTCTACGAGCCCGTATGAACTGAGTACTTTGAGCGTGCCGCTTACGTGAGATAGGCGTATGCCCGTTGATTTCGATATGCTAGTGGGCGTTTCAGGTCCATGATAAAGTGCATATAGACAGAGTGTTCCATACACGCCAGGATGAATAGTTCCGCCTCCTTTGTGCCATTCAGACCGTCAGTGTGAATATCCTTGTCCGTCTATCCACAATAATCTAAAGCATGACATATATCTAAACTTTCGTACGTGGATGGCTGGGTAGAACGGCTCAGGTGGCTTTTGGCCCCTTGGCCTTTCGAGTTCATATGTGTACGAATGCAAACCAGTGCGCGGGGAGCCGTGGTTGAAATGGACATACTGGCCATTTCCCAATCGGGGCATTGTTGCACCGAGCTAGACTCCTTGTCTTCCTTCTACCCTGCAAAAGAAGTCGCGTACGGCCTTCAGATACTCTGCCTCACGCTCGACGTGATGAACATGTGAAGCTTCCTTGAATATGTGAATCTCCGACCCCGGGAGCATGCTCTGGTAGTACTTTGTCGCTTGAGGACTTGCTTCGTCAAATTGACCTGCCGTGAATAGGACGGGTACCTTGATTTCCTTCAGCCGGTCGACTCTCTCGTAATCCTTCAGACATCCTGTGATCGTGAATTCGCTCGGCCCCCACATGCATGAGTAGACTGGCACCGCTAGCTTCTGGAGCGCCCTGACTACGCAATCCGGCCAAGGATCCACACGACACAAGTGCTTTTTGTAGAAGGCACCCGTAGCTTCCTGATATTGTGGATTGTCATAGGTACCAGCTGCCTCGCATTTTGATACTGTTTCTTGTATCTTCTTTGGCATTCTCTTCAGATAGGCTCTGGTGTCCGCGGTCCACCTGGTCGCGCTGAGAGCGGGTCCAGACAGCACCAAGCTCATGACTCCCTTGGGCCGCTTCCTCAACATGTAGTCCGCCGCGAGCATGGTTCCCCAGGAGTGTCCCAGGAGGTGTACCTTCTCAAGCTCTAGCGATTCTCGCACGACGGCGAGCTCGTCAACGAAGCGCGGTATGGTCCATAGTGATTTGTCATCGGGTTTGTCAGAGTTGCCGCATCCAAGCTGATCGTAGAATATCACTGGTCTTTCGCCGCCAAGGGCACCCAGGGGTTCTAGGTAGTCATGGGGCACCCCAGGTCCGCCATGCAGCGTCAGGACCGGAGTGGCCTTGCTCTTGGCGCCCAGGATCTGATACCAAACCCTGCCGCCTGGTACGGCGATCATTCCCTCTCGTGTTCTAGATCGAGATGAGCCTGTATTCGCCTTCATTCGACCACCCGTTGCTGTATCGCCTTTCCATCCATTTGGTCTTTTCCGAGAGCCGTGTGCATCCTATCGGGTGCAAACCTAGAGATCTGGTCCAAAATCAATCCGTGCAGGGAGCCGGACTTGAACTTTCGACACTGGCCAAATTTCAATTTCGCGATTTTAGCACCGAGCTAAACCTCTTTTCCCCTCTTTTCTCGGGCTCCCCTCCGTTATAAGCTACTACGATATGGTTTCATCCAATCACGACCTTCTTGACATGACTTTCATCAGTTGCAGCCAGAATCCGGAAACGCTTTAACTAGCGAGGTTCTTATTGCCAAGCGCTGGAGCGTGGCACTGTGGCGTTTTTCAAGACACCCGAACAGATTCTTCAGGCGGGGCAGGACTCCGTGCTCAGAGGCAATTTCCCGGAGGCGCGGACCTACTATGAGAACGCGGCTCTCAAGTTTTCAAAGCAGGGGAATACTGCTCTGCGCGCACTGGCTGGCAGTTACGCGGCTATCGTGTCAATCGCACAGAGCCCATCAAACGCATCACTGCTGTACGGTGCCGCGCAATCTGTTCGTTCTCTGGGAGACGCAACGCTGAAACTCGGGCTCAGAGAGATACCGGCACCTGAACTTGCGACTGAAATAGCAATGTTGGCAGCGGAGGCTGACATTCAAGGCCGCACTGCAACCACTCCGGCGGAGCATGCCGAGAAAGCACGCCGGCTCAGAGAATTGGCGACGAAGTTCAGGACTGAGGCAGCAGACAGGATCCTTGTCCTACCTGAGCTATTCTTCAAGCAGTCGATCTCCGGTGAATCGAAAGCCCTACCTCTCTCCGCGTACGCAGAAGAGTCCATGGGGGAATCGCTGGTGATGGAGAATCCGAAGGCTGCAGCTGAACACTATCAGACCGCACGCCTGCTATGGATGCAGGCAGGACGTCAGGACTTCGGAGATAAGGCGGCTTCAAGAGTGAGAGCTTATGGATCGGCAGCGAAATGCTGGTTCTGTGGTCGCGAAATCTCAGGTGAGGGAATTCATTTCTTTCGAATGCCCAGCGAATTGACTGGACTCATTATGAAGAGCTCAATGGGAAGCGTTTTGCCCTCATTTGACCCGGGGTTGTCCCAGATATACGCTTGTAGGGGATGCTTCAGTGCGGTTTACAAGATGGCGGACTCTAGAGCAGTTACTCGGATGCAGGAGCTGGAGGCTAGAATCAACCTTCAGCTGAACAGTATTAGAGAGAGTATTGCGGAAACGCAGCGCATGATTGCACGGATGAGACCATGACGCACTTGGAAGAGAATCAGCCTAGTACCCTAAGGATGGTCTCTCTTCGATGCAAGTCTTGCTCCGCTCCATTGTCTGTGAAGCCCACAGACGATATCGTCAAGTGCGAATACTGTGGCTCCGCCCAGAAGATGGTCGATGCCAGGTTGTTTTTCGACCAGATATTGGCGCAGGTAAATGCCTGGGTTAGGCAGGCAATGCCGCCTGGGATAGGCTCGTCGGTAAACAACATAGTGGATCCAATCGCACGGCACATGGTATTCACAAACAACGTTCAGCCTAGACTTACGACCGAATATGGAGAGTATCGCTTCTCATGCCTCAACATATTGTCACATCCGCTCCTTGTACTGCCTTATATGACTGACAACACCGTGGTCACAAAGGATAACCCAAAGGAGGTATTCCTTTTTCAAGCAAAGACGCAGTCCATTCAGGCGCTTGCAGTTGATGACGAGAGCAAATCGCTCCTTTCGGAAATAGGCGGTCTGTCGACAGCGTATGCCTATTTGTTGAACAACATCTCCTTGATGGCAGAACTCAAGCTCGAGCGATACTATTTCATGAGACAGAATCTGGAGGCGGCGGCAGATGCACTGAAGGATGTTGCGAAGTACGAGGGCCTGCATGAGCGAGTTAAGGGTGCAGCTGCGCTTGCGCACGGACTGGACCTGCTCACTAGCCTCCGGCCCGTTGAAGCCAGTCCGCATTTTGAGATGTCAAGGGAGCTTCTGGAACAGGCAGAAGCGACGGTCTCGCAGAATCCTGAGATGGCCATCATGCTTCAGGCCATCAAGATGGAGCGGTCGATGTCGAATAGCGCAAGGTATCTTGCTGAGGCTGCCGCGATGAGCAGAGATGGAGATGTGGCAGAGGGAATGATACCAATCCGAAACCTGCTCAACACTCTTGGGAGTATCAAGAATGACGGGCCTGCATTTTGGCGGACGCGCTTTCAGAATGCTGCACATAATGAACAGATACTCAAGATTGTTGCAGACATCCGAAGAGCGACTTCTCACTCGGGTACACTCGCAATGATTCCGGGCAGTGGCACTGTGTTATACCCATTCTGGGCCGTCGATATTCCATACACATTCCAAACAGGGGCACTCTGGAGAACTCAAGGCGTCGAGGTTGTGGAGTCTGTACTTGTTTCCGCCACGTTCCCTATGGACCGGGCTGCTTTCTATGAAGAGAATCCCAGATCTGTCATCACAGACGTATTCAGTGCGCGAGAGAGAAGGGGATTCTTCGAGGATTCATTCAAGAAGATATCTGGAAAAGAGACTTCAATCAGCGGAGGAGGTCCTATAAGAGAGGCGATTCAGAAGGCCCAGCCCGGTTATCCGACTGGAATGAAAGTCGTTCCTCCTCTTAGCACTGCCCAGGATTCGATCTCCGTCGTTCAATCATATGTCGCCAAAGCGGGTCAGGCGGATCGGGCAATCCAGAACCAGCTCAGATTGAGCTCGCCTCGAGTCGTCGGCCTTTTGTTCGCGCCGGGTGCACCTGATGGGTCGCGGCCGAACGTGATGCCGTGGCTTGGTGGACTAGCTCCGTCTTCAGTCGGCAATCTTGAGGCGCTTTCAGCGATTTCTCTATAGCAGGGTGGTGTGCCCTACCCTATTCATTCAGAGGCCTACATGCGCTGAGCTTGTATGCATTGAACACTGGCCGAATTTCAATTTCGCGATTTTAGCACCGAGCTAAACTCTTTTTCGCGTTTCTTCCAGCAATCCAGACGTAACCGCGCTTGAAGGAGACTTTGCTTTCTCCACGTCTGGTTTCTTCAGATCCATGCATGAAGGGCAGCGCGGGGACTTCAGAATGAAATTGCGTTTGAAAGCCGTACAATCCTTGCACATGGTCTTGCCGCAAATCCTGCATTTGAAACCATGCGATGAGAACGTTTTTCTTGGATGACAGGGACGGCCGCAGACATTGCATAAATAAGGTTTCGTCTCATTGACTGGCTCATTGCAGATAACACACTGAAGGAGTGTGTTTCCTAGAATGTCGACCTTTCCCGAGGGATGATCAAGGTATCTCACCTTGTATTGAGTCTTCAGAATTTTCATGTTTGAGGTGCTGATGGGAATATACAATTGACGCAAATCACAGAGTGTGATCTGCTTCTCATTTGGAACGCAGGTCTTCTCATACATGCGATTGTTCCCGCCAACGTAGGAAACGGACTTTGTATGCCTTCTGATGATTTCGTTCTTAGCGAGTTCTCTCATTCTGGTCATATCGATCTGGAATTGCATCTCCTTTGGATGCCATCCCTTGAACGAATCGGATGAAAACCGTTTCAAAGGGAGCCCCTCAAAGAAACGTGGGAATTCGTCTTTGAGAGGCTTGCCTGTTTCAGCTTCTAGCATAAAGCGACCCCCTTTGCGGGCTTCATGGTGGACGAGACCGATGGAAGTCTTGAAGATAGCATCAACGTCGTAGCGAATCTCAAAGGCCGGAATCAATTCGAGCTCCCTCGCCAGAATTTCCAACATCTGCGAAGGTTTTGCAGGATGGCTTTCGAAGGAACTATCAAGGAATCTTGCGAAAGCACGGTCCAGATTCTCCTGTTCGCTTACATCGTATGTCCAGACTGACATCGGTTTCTTTAGTGTTGTGAACTCGATACCCGCACGTGCTGCCATGTCTGCTAGCAGACTCCTGTCCACCAGTTTGATTTGAACTCCCGTGGAAGAAAGACGCTCTGCATATTGAAGTGCGGTCTTGGAAAAGCTACCGGTTGTGATAATCATGCCAATTCGACATCCAGAGGACACTGTCGCAGAGTGGAGTTTCTGAATGATCGGCCTGCCAACTGATGAATCAGGGCTGTGTTTGCATTCTACAATCATCCGTCCTTGAGGGCCTTGGGCCACGAGATCCTTGCCTTCATCACCGACGTCCACTATGTCTTCCACTTCTCCATAGCCTATGCGCTCAAGAATTCTGTGGCATACACGCTCAAATTCGAATCCATCAAGATCGTCAAGGTTTACTTGTTCATTGTCATCCATCGGGCCTTGGGTTGCGGGCTTTAGGGTAGGCTTCAGGTCACCTACCTCTCCCTTGATGGCCAATGTTTTCTCTAGTCGCTTCTTGAACCTATCCAGTTTTGGCATTCCGTCCGCACGCTGAGAACCGACAATGTTTTCGAAAACCCAGATACCTTTGCGCAAGACTCTAATTTCGTCATCAGTTTTTCCCAGGCGCCGATATATCACGGCAAGCCTGTCATATGGATGATTGCCGTCGAAGTTGTCCGCGATGTTGGCCTCATACAGCTCGATTGCTTTCTCGACCTCGCCTGCTTTCTCTAACTCGATCCCTTTGAGATTCCGTTGCACCTGAAGGTCAAGATTCACCATTGTATCGCCCCAACGCAGCTAAAGGAATAGAGGTGTGGGGTTATCTTCATTGTCTTATCCTGGAATTCAACCAATTGCTTAGTTTTATGCCTGGGCGCACACACGGTTCATCAACCTTTTTGCTTGCTAGATCGTGCAAAGGCTGAGCCCTGGTTGGACCGGAGATACTGGCTGTTCTCAATCAGAGGATTATTGCAGCGATCTGAGCACCTTTCTATTTCCTTGTCACCGACTTTCTCCAACAAGGGATGCCAGATCATGACCTATGATTTTCACCAATTCTCAGCTTTGAGATTATTGACAGCATAACTGTATTCTGCTCTTTTTGTTGTGGTTAGGCGCGGATCTAGTGGCTCCAGATTGTGAGCTGCAGACAGTCTTGTATACAAACGGTTATAATTGGACTTGTGCATAGTACTGGATGGTCACGAGGGTGCGCAGGAAATGAGTGAATCGTCTGACTCCGAAGCAAAAGGTGTGGTGGTCGTTCTTCTACTTGGATTGTCATTGATCATCTTGGCTGTCCTTGCGAACCTTCTGTCCTTGCGGACATATGCGTTAAGCAGCGAATGGGCCCTTAGTCTAATTGCGATTGTTGCGGTGGTAGCTCTCCTGGTTGAACTGTTGCTATCGTTTCACGGGCTTAGAAGGAAGTACGGTCTCAATTTTGTTCTGCTTCTCATACTAGTCCAGGCTGCCACGGCCTCTGTTGCAGACTCCATCTGGGAGAAGAATGACATGTCGGGGGCGTTGATTCTGTTCGTGGTGGCAACTTTCTTTTCGATGTTTGGCTACATTCTACAATCCGCAGTAGCGCCAGCAACAAAGGTTCTTCGCTCTGTAAAAGGATTTCATGCATCCGGAAAACTTGACGATTCTGCCGTGATTCTCAAGATTCCGGAGTACCTTCTTGACAAGTACGGTTCTGAGTTCCTCGAGAATCGTATCGGTGAAGAACTGACAGGGTATTTAGAGGAACCCGTAGCTCTTGTGCCTGCAGTACAGACGAAGATTGGATACAGTATAGCTCGAGCACAAGATGAGAGAATGCTCTTTCGAGTGGAGAAGGCTTTTGGCCTGGTGAGCGTACTCTTCATTCGCCTCGACGGAATTGTGTGCAAGTTCGGGGAGGGTAAGTCTGTCGTGAAGCCGATTGAGTTCGATCTGCAGACCAAATTCAATCTTACTGAACCAACTCAAGAGGAACGCGCGAATTGCCTGGATGACTTGACCAGTGCATTCAAGAAGTATTCAAAACCCTTGCTTGATATTCATGAGATACGGGCATACTTCACCAAGGGCGTCAAAATACACCGGACCCGCGTGGCTCTGATCCTTGCAGTCGTGCTAGTGTCTGCGCTCGTTTTCGTGGACAACCCCCTTGTCGCTTCGCTAACAGGTCAGAAAGTCTTATTGTGGTTGGCACTTGTGTCTGTCATTGGTTCCCTCGCCTACCTATGGGAGCTTGCTTCGAGGAAGGAGAAAGACCGTCAATAGGCTGGTTTGGGCGGTAGTCTAGCTTTTCGAGCCCTGAGATATGCCCTCGAATCGACAGGCGTTTTTTCAAGGACACTCTCGAGCCTGAATGAACTGTTGATGCTGGCCAAATCTCAATTTCGCGATTGTGGCACCGAGCTACTGTCCATCTCGAAGAACCAGCTGTTACCCTTGATATCAATGGATGGTGGGCACTTGATTGGAACCACGGATCCGAAGCTCTCTGGGATCAATAGCGGACAAGGTTCTTCGTCCTGACGATGAAGCAACAGCAGGACATTCCGCAAATCCTTCCGGGCGCCACCATCTGATCCTGCGGCGGTTCTGGATAGCACGAACTCCAAGTGCTTCGCTAGCTCATCTTTCTCTGAGACTACTTTCTTGTCATTGACACTTGTGAGGAATCCTGAAGCGCTCGCTGTGAGCGATGGGATTCCGACTGAGCTGTCCCATTTGTCGAAATGCTCCTTGAATATTGCATGCCGGTTCAATTGCGCTTCGGAGAGCCTGATTCCCTTGGAGGATTGGGCGGAACCCTCCCATTTGCTTTCGATGAGATAGACGCAGGTCTTAGTCGAGACGATGGCATCGAACTCGCCGAAATTCGCTGTGTTGCTGCCGCCACGTCCAAAACTAGGTCTGTAGAACACGGTGCAGTCGGATTGCGTTGGCTCGTCGCCCAATTTCCCTAGGATTTCTTCCAACCGGTTCTTCAGCGCCCAGAATGTCAGAGCATCTTCACCGTATCCAATGATTCCAACCATGCATTCACCACCCTCGCTATAAGACAGTGTTAGCACAGCTTAAGCATGGTGGCTCTCTAGAGTCGGCGTACTAATAGCCACCTGTAAAGCTTAATCTGGCGCAAGGCGATTCCGCACGAGACGGGACCTGTCGGAGGCCATTGATTTGGAGAAGAAGCTCAGCGTCGCGGAATTCCAGCGGCTTGTCGATGACTATGTCACAGAGAGAGACTGGAAGAAGTATCACAAACCAAAGGACATAGCGATCTCGGTAGCGATTGAATCCTCCGAACTCCTGGAGCTCTTCCAATGGAAACCCGACCCGCTGGAAACGGGAAAGCTGGACAAAAGGCTGAAAGCGCGCATCGGCGAAGAGCTCGCGGACATCGTCATCTACAGCGCGTGCATGGCCAATGCTCTCGATATCGACTTGTCTGAAGTGCTCCTGGACAAGGTCCGGAAGAACAGGAGGAAGTACCCAGTAGGGAAGGTCGTCAGGGCGAAAGACTGGGACGAGGTACGTTCGAATAGCTCGAGACCGTCTGCGAAGAACGGAGACGATTAGATTGAGGCTCTACTCCGGCTCGTCCATACAGTTCATCGAGGACACTTACCAGAACCAGATCGCCGAGAAGCTCAGACTGTCTTTCTTCGAGCAATACGGTTTCAATCCTTCTAGCGGAGAGGTCAACTCATGGAGGAATTCCCTTAGAGCCGCATCCATGGTCCTCCAGCACGCCAATCTAGTGGATCACGGCGTCATGGTAGAATACCAGCTCCCGCTCACATCCAAGAGGCTTGACTGCCTAGTATGTGGTCGCGACGGGTCAAGAAAGGACAACGCGGTCATAATCGAGCTCAAGCAATGGGACAAGTGCTCTCCCGCCGAGGGCGAGAATGAGGTCCTCACATGGGTAGGGGGTTCTGAAAGAGAAGTACTGCATCCCTCCGTGCAAGTTGGTCAGTACAGAAGCTATCTCGAAGACACCCACACAGCCTTCTACGAAGGCTCAGACCCTGTTGTGCTCAATGCTTGCACGTACCTCCACAACTACAGTCCCATTACGGACGACCCTATCTTCTCGGAGAAATTCAAAACTGTGATTGAAAGGAACCCCCTCTACACCATGAACGATGTGCATCCCCTCGAGAGCTACCTAACCTCATGGCTAAGCGGTGGGCAGGGACTCGAAACCCTCCAGAGAATCGAAGAGAGCAAGTATCGCCCGAGCAAGAAGCTGATGGACCACGTCGGCAACGTGATCAAGGGCCAGCCCGAGTACATACTCCTCGACGACCAGCTTGTGGTCTACGACAGGGTCTTCGCCTGCTCCAAGGGCGGCTTCCATGACAGGAAGAAGGCGGTCATGATCGTGAAGGGCGGGCCGGGCACGGGAAA
>Ga0315296_10005640_pt1 | contig 9999 bp, 8 predicted proteins | sample YL17G14_18_MG_FD_203921 | JGI IMG/M metagenome (GOLD analysis project Ga0315296, IMG submission 203921) | Sediment microbial communities from Yellowstone Lake, YNP, Wyoming, USA - YL17G14_18 | ecosystem: Environmental > Aquatic > Freshwater > Lake > Sediment | place: USA: Wyoming | collected... | reverse complement strand
CCTCGCTCCTGCCGTGCCGCGACGTGCCCGTCACACCCGACGCGCAAGGGCAGGCCTGTCTTGAGCGACGTCGAAGGAATGCCGTCGCCGCGAACTCGTCTGAGAACCCTCTCAATAATGGAGCCTGATGATGAGAAGTGTTGTGACATTCAGCATTGTGGCCGCGTACTCGACACTCTTGCTGCTCATCCCGCAAGTGAGCCGTGCAAGCAAGCCCATGAAGCAGACCACGCGGTTCGCCCCGGTGCATATCTATCTCGATTCAGGCGGCAAGCCGCTGGCGGCCTACCAGTTCGAGCTCAAGGCCACCTACGGCCAGATCAAGATCGTCGGCGTCGAGGGCGGCGAGCATCCGGCGTTCAAAGAGGCCCCCTACTACGATCCGGCGGCCCTGATGAACGACCGCATCATCATCGCCGCCTTCAACACCGGCCGCGACCTGCCGAGCGGCCGCACTCGCATCGCCACAATCCACCTGCAAATCCTCGGCGACACCCAACCCGAATACCAGTTGACCCTCGTCACCGCCGCCGATGCGGACGGGCAGACCATTCCCGCCGTCCTGAACCTCCAAACAGGAGAGAACCAATGAAGAAGCTCGTGATCGCATCCATCTGTCTCATTCCGCTCGTAGCCCTCCTATCGGCCATCGCCATCTCGTCTCTCAGTTGCAGCCAGGAATCGCCTCGCCCGGCGATGCGGGGCGCGCCGGTCACTACGGCGCACGTCGGGCCCGCAGATGATTCGACGCCAAAAAGCGACGTCCAGGCGCAATCGAGTACACAGGAACTGCAACAGCGCCAAGCCTACGAGGACACGGCGCGCCTGCGCCAGGAGCTTGAGGCCAGACAACGCCTTTATGGGACAATGGGTGGGGGGCTCCGCGATGACTCAAGCGTTCCCTATTCGAAGGACATCACGTATCCCAAGAGCTGGCGAGAGCTAATAGAGGGTGGTTACGCCGACACGGGTGGATACAGGCCTGCCCCGATCTTGGGGGACGTCCCGCTAGTAGGCAGTGTCTTCCGACACTCAATTGGCGCCGGAGGTGCGGAGAAGCTGAACATCGATCTGCTCCACGTGACGGCGGATGAGATTTGGGTGATTGCGAAGGAGAGGGGGCCGGATGTGCCCGAGGCGGTGGGGCCGGAGTATGAGACGCCGGGATCGGGGGCGATGCTGGCGCAGATCAGGGAGGAGAAAGTTCCGCTGCCGCTCAAGCACACGGCCGTCAAGGGGCACGTCAGCGGGTATATCGCCACCGTCGAGGTCACGCAGCAGTTCCACAATCCGTTCAGCGAGAAGATCGAGGCGGTCTACGTGTTCCCGCTGCCGCAGAACGCGGCGGTCAACGAATTCATCATGGTCATCGGCGAGCGGCGTATCCGCGGCATCATCCGCGAGCGGCAGGAGGCGGAGCAGATTTACCAGGAGGCCCGCCGCCAGGGCTACGTCGCCTCGCTGCTGACGCAGGAGCGGCCGAATATCTTCACCCAGAAAGTCGCCAATATCGAGCCGGGTAAGGAAATCGACGTCAACATCAAATATTTCAACACCCTCGCCTACGTGGACGGCTGGTACGAGTTTACCTTCCCGATGGTGGTCGGCCCGCGATTCAATCCGCCCGGCTCCACGGACGGCGTCGGCGCCGTCGGCCGGGGCAAGACGGGCATCTCCGGCCAATCGACCGAAGTTCAGTACCTCAAGCCCCACGAGCGCAGCGGCCACGACATCTCGCTGGCCGTCGATATCGACGCAGGCGTGAAGATCGAGGAAATCACCTGTGCCAGCCACGCCATCAAGAAGGACGCCAAGGGTCACGCAAAGGTCCATGTCGAGCTCAGCCCGCTCGACAATATCCCCAACAAGGATTTCGTCCTGCGCTACAAGGTGGCGGGCGGGACGGTCAAATCCGCCCTGGTGACGCACCGCGACAAGCGCGGCGGATTCTTCACGCTGATGCTCTATCCGCCGGACGACCTCAAGCGTCTGGCGCGGTCGCCGATGGAGATGGTCTTCGTGCTCGACTGCTCGGGCAGCATGAACGGCCAGCCCATCGCCAAGAGCAAGGAGGCGGTCAAGCGGGCCCTGCGAAAGCTCGAGCCCGACGACACCTTCCAGGTCATCGAGTTCTCCATCAGCGCCTCGCAGTTGGGCCCCGACCCGGTGCCCGCCACGCCGGAGAACGTCCAGAAGGCCATCCGGTACGTCGATTCGCTCCAGGGCAGCGGCGGCACGATGATGATCGAGGGCATCAAGGCCGCCCTCGATTTCCCGCACGACCCGAAACGCTTCCGCCTCGTCTCCTTCATGACTGACGGCTACATCGGCAACGAGGCGGAAATCCTCGGCGAAATCCACAAACGCCTCGGCGAGAGCCGGATCTTCAGCTTCGGCATCGGCTCCTCCGTCAACCGCTACCTGCTCGACCGCATGGCCAAGCTCGGCCGCGGCGCCGTCGCCTACATCGGCCTCAACGACAGCGGCACGGAGGTCGTCGACCGCTTCTACGACTGCATCAGCCACCCCGCCCTGACCGATGTCCATATCTCGTACGGCGACATGGAGGTCTCGGAAGTCTACCCGCGGCAGATCCCCGACCTGTTCGTCGGCCGCCCGATCATCCTCACCGGCCGATTCACCGGACAAACACGCACCACGATCAACATCGGCGGCCGGCTCGGCTCTGCGCGCAGAAGCATCCGCATCCCGGTGGAATTCAACGACGGCGCCGCCACGCATCCCGGCGTCGCCTGCGTCTGGGCCCGCAAGCGGATCGAGGACCTGGCGAGCCAGGCCACGTACGACACGAACCCCGACCTGCCCGCCGAGATCAAGGAAGTTGCGCTGCAATATTGCCTGATGAGCGCCTACACCGCGTTCGTGGCCGTCGACAGCACCCAAGTCACCGCCGGCGATCACGGCACGACCGTCGCCGTCCCCGTCCCAGTCCCCGACGGCGTCCGCTACGACACCACCGTCCAGGATTGAGGGCATTTGAAAGTAGCACGGGCATCCTGCCCGTGAGTATGATGGGCGTCTCGCCCGTGAAGAAGACTAACCCAGAGCAGGGCCAAGATGGCCCTGCGACGCATGGGCAAGATGCCCATGCTACGACGAATCGGTCTTGCCAGATGCGCTCCGACAGGACGGCACTATAAGGAAAAGGGGAAACGAGTATGGCAACGTCGCGTCAGACAAAGGGTCTCACACGAGTCGATGTGCTGATCGTTGCGGCGGCGGGCCTGTTTCTCCTGTGCCTGGCACCGGCGATCAGTCAGCAGATGAAATCCGACGCCTCGCGCACCATCTGCCAAGCGAACCTCGCCGCCATCGGTAAAGCCATGCTCACCTACGCCAACGACAACAACGGCTCGCTGCCCCGCGCCGGCGGACGGAACACCCAGTGGTATCAGACGCATGCCTGGGATGCGAAGGATCGTCGCGCAGCCTTCGGGCTCGCCGCTGACGGGACCGGAGGGGAAGCCACGATTAGCGCGAGTCTTTATCCGCTCGTAAAGTACATGGGCTTGCAGCCACGGCAGTTCGTCTGTCCGGGCGACGCCGGAACGACCGAGTTCAAGCTCGCCGATGTGCCCGGTATGAGGGAAGATTTCAAACTGGCGGATGCCTGGGATTTCGGGCCGGACGCATACAGGCATTGCAGCTACGCGTACCATATTCCGTTCGGCCTGTATTGCCTGACGACATCGAGCAAACCGGGCATGGCCGTCGCGGCTGACCGTAGTCCCTGGATCGCCAGTCCCGCCGGCAAAGTGAAGGACTGGGCCTCATTCAAGCCGGACATCGAACCGGTGAAAGCGACTCCGGAGGAGGCTCGAAAGGGTAATTCCCTGTCGCATGGGCAAGAGGGGCAGAATGTCCTGTTTTGGGATGGGCACGTGTCGTTTGAAGAACGCGCCTGGTGCGGGATCGACAAGGACAACATCTACACGCTCTCTCGCAACCAGACCTACGGAGATCCATGGGGCATCCAAGTGATCGCGTCACCGGGCTGCTGTCCCATGAACCGGAACGATTCCCTGCTCGTCCACGATCCGGCGTTGGTCTATGAAGAGGTGACTCGCCAGGCGCAGAGCATCGACTCGAAGAGCCTCAGGCAAACCGGCGTGGTTGCTACATTGGATTGCCCTCTGCCGGAGCATAAGAACGTGATCTGGTGTTCCACGTTCCAGATGGCCTGGGACAAGTTCAAGCAGGACATCATCGCCGAGCCGATCCAGGTGATCGGGGCCGAGGCGTTGGCGAATCGTCTCAACCAGGCCCAGTTCCCCGCCGGAGGGATCGAGGAGAAATCGTACTATGTCGCCGCCGGATTTGTGGACAACGGCATTATCAAGCAGATTCAGAAGGAAATGCCCCGCCGTTTTCCATCCGAGCCCGTGCCCGATTTCGATATACGCTACAGGACGCTGCCCGAGGTCGCCGTCGCTTTTGCGTACCTGAATGTCGATGTGGGATTCGCCTATCCGTACTACACCTATCAGGGAGCATTCGATTTCGAGGACTCCAACAGCACGCGCACCGGCGTCACTGCGTTCTGTGCCCAGAATCAGGTTAAGACGGGCGGCTACCAGCATGTCCGCGATCAGGTGGAGGTCCTGTTCCATGAAGAGGGCGACACCCCTGCGAAGGCCGAGTTCGCCGTGGATTTATGCAAGTATACAAAGCCATATCAGGTCGTGCTCGCCCGCCTGACACGCAGCAACACCCTTGGCGAGGCTGCTCGCATCGTGCAGGAGAAGACCGCCGAATTCAAGACCGATCCGGACTACGAGACCCTCCACAAGCTCCGCACCATCGACACTCTGATCGTCCCCGACGTGCTCTTCAAGCTGACCCATCGCTTCGATGAGTTGCTCGGCAAGCATCTTGGAAACGCGCAATGGCGGCAGCACTTCTTCTTTGAGGCCATGCAGAAGATCGACTTCACACTGAGCCGAACTGGCGTGATCCTGAAGTCCGAAGCCCGTTTGGGCATGACCTCCGGCAGACCAGGCAGCCTCAACACTCCCCGTCATCTGCATTTCGACCGACCCTTCCTGATCTACGTCAAGATGCGAGACGGCGACGCCCCGCCCTTCTTCATCATGTGGGTGGACAACGCCGAACTCATGAAACGCTATTGAGCAGCCGAGTGCGGTCGGAATACGGTGGCAACCCATGCGGCTCTCTCAGGATGGGTCCCCACACTCGGTGCGGTCGGAGCATTCGCCGTCGCAGGACGGGCTATGTCCACCTTCTGCCCTGGACGCAAAAACATGGCGATGTAAGTCTCTGGACCACAAGGGCTTGCAAGTGGTTTCTCTATCTAACAGAAATTCCTGCAACATTCTGCCCTCCGGAGCGTCTCTAGTATATGGTCTGATGACCAGTCAAGCGCAAGCCGCCGGCGGCGGGCGCCAGGTTATGCGAAACAAAGCCAATGATGGGCCGGAGGCCCTTGGGATTGCGGAATGTGGATTGCGGATTGAAGAGCAGGAGACTGTCACAGCGGGCCTCCGGCGGCAAGCTCGCGAAACAAAGCCAATTTGTCCTGCCGGACAGATGGTGTGCACGGCACACCCTACGGAGCGGCGAAGGGCACGCTTCGTCAAACAAAGCCAATTTCCGGGGCCAGGCCCCCTGCCGGTCGAGGACGTGACACGCGAAACAAAGCCAATCGGCATCAAGGCAGAGGATGATAACTACAGTCAGGAAGAAGAGTTATGATGGAGACGTGCATCGCGACAAACAAAGCCAATTTATCCTGCCGGACAGGTGGTGTGCACAGCACATCCTACGGAGTGCCGGAGGGCACACCGCGCAAAACAAAGCCAATTTGCGTCAGGGCAAGTGGATGATAACTGCTGTAGTGGAAAAGGGTTATGGGAGAAGCATCCGGGCAATACGACCGCTGGAAACAAAGCCAATTTCCGAGACTGGGCCCCTGCCCGGCAAGGACGTATCGTGCAAAACAAAGCCAATTTGCGCTTGCGGGCTCGTAGTGTGCCCGTAAGAGCATTCAGGGAAACGCCTGACGGCCTCACTACAAACGAAACTGCGCCAGACAAAGCCAATTTCAACCTGGAGGGCCTGGTTCCCGGAATTGAGAGAGACGGTACAATGAGCGGGATCGTGTCTGTCGGGGTACATGGGTCGAGGTCGATGGCATGAAGATACTGGCGGTGGTTGGGAGTCCCAGGAGGGGCGGGAACACGGACGTTCTGGTGTCGAAGATGGCGGAGGGGGCGCGGGCGCGCGGGGCCGAGGTGGAGGTTCTGCGGCTGGGGGATTTGACGATTCGGGAGTGCGACGGGTGCCATGCGTGCTGGCGGGGGCGGGTGTGCAGCAAGGATGACGATATGCGGCAGGTCTATCCGAAGATCGCGGGCTGCGACGCGATCGTGTTCGGGACGCCGGTGTACTGGTACGGGCCCACGGCGCTGATGAAGGCGTTCATCGACCGGTTCGTGTACTTCAACTGCGAGGCGAACCGGGCGCAGGTGCGCGGCAAGAGAGCGGCCGTCGCCGTCGTGCTGGAGGAAGAGCGGGAGGAAACGTGGCGGCCGGTCGTCGAGTTCTTCGAGAGGAGCCTGGCGTACCTGGAGATGGACTTAGCCGGAACGATCGTTGTGCCGGGAGTCGGTGCGAAGGGCGCTATCCGAAACAAGCCCGCGCGACTTGAGGAGGCGTTCCAGTTAGGTGGAAGGCTCGCAACCAGCCGTTAGCGAGAACAGGTTCATCCCCTTGGTCCCCCGGCGGCAGTCGGCTGTCAGTTGTTGATCAGGCGTTGGAGCCGGTCGGCCAGTTTCGGATCGATGCCCTGGAGAATCTGCTGCTGCTGGCGGGCCAGGCCGCGGTCGCCGATTTCGAGGTAGGCTCTGCCCAGGTTGTAGTAGGCCCGTGCGTGGCTCTGATCGGTCGTGATGACCTCCTTGTAGCACTGGATGGCCTGGTTGTAGAGTCCGACCTCCATGTACGCATTGCCGGAGAGGACCTGGACCTCGTTGATCGCCGGATCGAGCTCCTTGGCGTCCTTGAAGGCCTGCATGGCTTCTTCATAGTGGCCCGAGCTGGAGAGGGCCAGACCGAGGGACATGTGCGCGGCGGCAGAGTCCGGCTTGATCTTCAGCGCCCGCTCGTACGAGTCGATGGCCTCTTGGTAGCGGCCCAGGGCGGCCTTCGCCTTGCCCAGTCCAAAGTGCGCATCGAAACAGTTCGCATCCAGGCCGATGGCCCGCTGGTAGGAGGTGATCGCCTCCAGGGGCCGGTTCTCGTCGGTGTAGGCGTCGCCGAGCAGGACGTGGGCATACGGGTCATCCGGCCGGAGCTGGACAAGCTTCTCGCAGGTGCTCACGGATTCGCGAGACCGGCCGGAGGCGCCCAGGCGCTTGCCCAGGAGAGTGTATGCGCCGGCCCGATCCGGACTTGCGGACGCGATGCGGCTGAGAATCGCGGCCCTGGCCCCTGCCGTGTTGACGACGCCGCTCTTGATGAGCACTAAAACCCCGGCAAGCAGTGTGGCGACAACGAGCAGGGTCAATCGAACACCACGGAGAGTCTTGAGTTTCACACGGCCTGCAGCAGCGGCGGGTCGAGGCGAGTCTATGGGCGACACATCCCCGACGGGAGCCCTTCTGCTGAATGGGCCGGCAAAACGGTCGCTGTTCTCCATGTGCAGCAGTGTACGTTTTCCTGACGTTGCGTGTGACATACCCAAACGATCCCAATGCCGAGGCGGCGTGCCCAAGACCCGCCGGTGCGTGTTCCAGGGAACGCCAGTGAAACAAGCCGGTCTTCTATTATCTCTATAGAAAGCATACAGAACGCGATGGCAGCGACCAAACCGGCTCGTGTCGATTTGACGGGCGAACGTCAGATAATTGCCACATTGGGGATACTATTCACACGGCGCATCCCTGCGCCTGCCAGGTGGATCGGTCCGGCCACAAATGCGCGGATTCCAAGCCCCTGGAGTGTCGCCTCCAAGCCGCACACTTGGAAGATCGAAGAGGGCTGCGCACCGCGCCGCAGCCCTCCCTCTGCACGTCCTGCGCGACCGTGACTACAGTTTTCTTCGCATGCGCAGCCTGCCGAGCACACCCAGGCCGATTCCCGCCAGCAGCAATGTGCCGGGAGCGGGGATCACCTGCGGCTGGCCGTTGACCACCGAGAAGACATAGCGTCCGAGAACGGAGCTGTTCATCTCGTGGTGGATCAGGCCGGTTGGGCTGCCGTCGAGGAAGTAGCCGTTCACGGCGGAGCCTGGAAACTCGAAGAACGTTCCCGGGGCCCCTGTGCCGGCCGAGTATCCTGCACGGGCCGACTCTCCCCCGAAGCCGTTGACTCCGCCGCTCGCATCGCCGGTCTCCCATAGGATCTTGTCGTAATTGAATTCCATGTCGAAGTCGCCGGGATTGCGGTCCGAGCGGTCGATCAGCACTAGCTGAAAGCTGTTGAGCTTATCCGCATGTTCGTCGTAGTAGCCGACGTTGACCCAATCGACGCCAAATGCATTGCGGCCATCCACCTTCCCCCGGCCATACCGAACCACGTCGGAAGTTGGCGCGCGCGTATCGACATCGGCGAAAAATGGGGCGATGATCGGCGTGCCGAGGTCCGTCCTCAACCCGAACGGCGTGAAGTTCGCCAACGGGGTCTCGAATGTGACGTTGCCATTATTGTTCGCAAACAGGTCCGAGTACGTGTTGCCGAAGAAATTCACGTTGAAGCCGATTGGCACGGCATTCGTGGATTCGTCGTCATTTCGATCGAGGAACGAGGAATCGAAGTCCGGCCGGACCGCCGCCCGCTGGACAGTGCCCCCCGCCAGCAGCCCCCCCACAGTCGCCAATAGTATCAATCCTTTTCTCATTTCTCATCCTCCTTGATTGCACGTACCGTTCGTACGCATTCCTTCGCTTCGATACGCCAGTTGCCGGATCGTGCCTTGGGCGACGGACAACCTCCTTTCCCGCCCGGCCATCGGCCCCCATCGTTGGAGCCATCTATCGGCCGCAGGCACGCGGTCTGCAAAGAACTCGCGTCACCCGGGATTCCGACGCGGAAGGCACGCGGGCAAATCAGCGGAATTGGCTGCTTCGCAGAGAATGATTCTGCGCCGGTGAGGCCGGGGAATTGCATTCTTGATCCCCCCTTCCGCGCCTGCACTGGGCTGCCGCTCACTTCCGTAGCCGGCGCCCGACAGCCGCCACACGCCGTCTTCTTCCCGGGCAAGTAGAGATCACATGATGTCCATATTCACCTGCACATCCCTTTTCTCACGGGCAGCGCGACAAGGTCAAGTAGGGAATTTGCTCAGTCCACGCTGGGCCCTGCTCTCCGCCATAGGCGATTTGCCGGTCCGGTCAGACGGTGCGGAAAATCCTTGCGAGCGAGTAGGGGATTTCGTCATGGACGCAGGATGTCCAACGACGTACAGAACATGCTGGTCGAACCAGATCGACCTGAGGCGCGACGGAGGGCGGTACGGTTGTGCAGAGAAAGGAGATCACGTCATGGCACTGACGAGACGCATGGGCTTCACGGAAACCGACCGGATTGAGTCCGTGTTGCGCGATATCGATGAGAGCACGATGAACGTGACGGGCACCAGCCTGTTTCACGTCCTGACGGTGGCCAGTATCGCAGTTTCCATCGGCCTTTTCGCCAGCGGGAAGAAGATGGAGGCCCTCTTCGTCGGCCTCTGGCCCGCGACGTTCCAGGCGCTGAAATCCGCCTCCCAACGGCACTGACCCGCAGGAGCCGGTCAGGATCGTGACCAAGGCGACCCAGTATGCATGCGCACGACGGGACCACCAGTTCGGAGACGGTGCATTCATCTCAGCCGCATCTGGCAGGACCGGAAAGACTGCCGGCCAGGTTTGGAGGTTGCTGTTGCGTGCAACCGACAGCACGGTGAGAAGACCTTCGCCGTTTTGGGCTAACCGCGTGCGCTTGCTATGCTTTAGGTAGGATACCGTTTTGCCCATCAGA
>Ga0315296_10005639_pt1 | contig 9999 bp, 9 predicted proteins | sample YL17G14_18_MG_FD_203921 | JGI IMG/M metagenome (GOLD analysis project Ga0315296, IMG submission 203921) | Sediment microbial communities from Yellowstone Lake, YNP, Wyoming, USA - YL17G14_18 | ecosystem: Environmental > Aquatic > Freshwater > Lake > Sediment | place: USA: Wyoming | collected... | reverse complement strand
GCCGACACACCCGATCCATCTGTACCCGGCCAATCTGTCGCGGTGAATGTTACCGTCAGCGGGGCAGGTACCACCCCGACCGGAACGGTGGCCATCACCGGCGCAGATACCAATTGCACCCTCACGCTCTCCAGTGGAAGCGGCAGTTGTAGTGTGATCTTCAACACCACTGGCGCCAAGACCCTCACGGCTACGTACAGCGGCGATGCGAACTATGTAAGTAGTTCGGACACCGAGAGCCATGCGGTGAAAAATGCCTCCACGACGACCATCACTGGAGATGTACCTGATACGTCCACGCCTGGCCAATCGGTCGTGGTAGGCGTTACGGTGAGCGGAACGGGTGCTACCCCGACCGGCACGGTAACCATCAGCGGCGCGGATGCCAACTGCACCATCACGCTCGCAGGCGGAAGCGGCAGTTGTAATGTGGTCTTCAACACCACTGGCGCCAAGACCCTTACGGCTACGTACAGCGGCGATGCGAACTATGCCAGTAGTTCGGACACCGAGAGCCATACCGTGAGCCAGGGTCCCAGCACGACGACCATCACGGCGGATGCACCTGATCCATCCACACCCGGCCAATCGGTTGCGGTGAGCGTTACCGTGAGTGGGGCAGGCGCTACCCCGACTGGCACGGTGATCATCACTGGCGCAGATATCAATTGCACCATCACGCTCGTAGGTGGAAGCGGCAGTTGTAATGTGGTCTTTAATACATTTGGCGCCGCCAAGATCCTCACGGCTACCTACAGCGGCGATATGAACTATTCAGGTAGTTCGGACACCGAGAGCCATGACGTGAGCCAGGGTCCCAGCACGACGACCATCACTGCCGACATACCTGATCCTTCCGCAGCCCTCCAATCGGTCCCCGTGTTCGTTACGGTGAGTGGGGCAGGCGCTACCCCGACCGGCACGGTAGCCATCACCGGAGCGGATATCAATTGCACCATCACGCTCATAGGCGGAAGCGGCACTTGTAATGTGACCTTCAACACTACCGGTGCCAAGACTATCACGGCTACCTACAGCGGCGATGTGAACTATTTGGTTAGTCTGGATACCGAGGCCCATATAGTTAATTGACCGTGAATGACATTAACCTATGGATGAAACCTCTTGAAGCGTCTCATCCTCACTCAGTCGGGCGGACTATGTGTACCATGTCCGTCCGACTTCTACTGCTTCTTGCATAAATTCGTGAACTTGCATATACAGAAATGCTCGCAAATTACAAGAGTTTGGTTCACCAATCAACGCAGTACTCTGTAATTGGGAGGAAGTACATAAGGGCTTCATGTATGCCAGTCCAATTAAGTTATAATGAAAGTATCCTTTTGTGCGTAGCACCTACTCGGCTGGTAGTATTTACTACGCCGACCTGTTCGTCGAGATGGAGGAAATGATGATGCGCCTGATTAAACCATTATTGATGTTCTCTATCCCTTTCTTGCTCATTTTGAGCGCCTGCGGTGGACAGGCTGCATCTACCCAGACCAGCCCGGAGGTCATCTATACCTCTGCCGCACAGACCGTCGCCGCACAACTGACAGAAACAGCCATATCCTGGACACCCACCCCGGAAGTGACCGCCACATATACCCCCGCCACGCCGGCCGCGACGCTTGAAGGGGCCAATACGCCTTCATCGCTCGAGACACCCACTTCCATTTTATTTACACCCTTCCCGTCCCCGACAACTTTTGCCCCTTCCACGCCCTCAGGGCCTTTGTGTGACGACTCACTATTTCTTGGCGATACCACCATCCCTGATGGCACCAAAATGAAGCCGGGTGAACAGTTCTATAAAATTTGGCGTCTAAAGAATACTGGCGTGTGTACCTGGGACGATGGTTACATGTTAGCCTTTGCCTATGGGGATCCAATGGGAGGCCAGTCATTTATGATCACACGAAAAATCGATTTCGCTGCTCCCGGCGATGTCAAAGACTATGGGATACATTTCGTCGCGCCTACCAAGCCCGGCACTTACACTGGCTGCTGGCGAATGATGAATGATCGAGGTTACTATTTCGGTGGATGGGTATGCGTCAGTATCGAGGTCGTTAAAAAATAAACCTTGGGACCTGGCCATAGGAAAACTTTGCGTATGAAACCCAAGTCGATTATCGCCATTCTCAGCGTTATCCTCTTGAGTGCCTGCGGGCCTGACACACCAGCCTCGCCGACGACTGACGTCAACGCACTATATACAGCCGCCGCGGAAACTTTCGTTGCCCAACTCACCCAGACTGCCGAAGCCCTCACACCCACCCCGGAAGCGAACGCCATCGAGACCCCCATCCCGTCCAGCCCAACACCCGAGATCACCACCACGCCGTTACGGCTAACCACACCCCTCTGCGATGATGCGGCCTGGGTTGACGACATTACCATTCCCGATAAGTATGACCAACTGGCGCCAGGGCAGGAATTTATTAAAACCTGGGAAGTCAAAAACACTGGCACCTGCACATGGTCACTGGATTACAAACTCGTCTACGGCGGTTATAAGGATCCGCTGGGCGGTAAGCCCACCAAAATTGGCATAGAAGTTCCTCCCGGCGCCATTGCTCAGGTCTCGATCACCTTAGTTGCCCCGAGGCAGAAAGGTGAATACCTCAGCGCGTGGCGATTAAGCAATGCGAACGGCTTTCCCTTCGGCGATTTTCTGTATGTGATCATTATCATCAGATAATCGCACACCAATTGACCCTTACCCCTGACGCTCTAACCCGAGAAGTAAAGGCTGAAGCCCGCCGCTTAGGTTTTTCCCTGGCAGGCGTGACAACGCCCGAACCACCGCCCCATTGGCCAGTTTTTGAGAACTGGCTGGCCATGGGGCGGCATGGCAAAATGTCCTATCTGGCGGACGAGCTCGCCCGCGCCCGCCGCGCCGACCCGCATCGTATCTTGCCCGGATGCCGGTCAATTCTTGTCCTTGCGATCAGATATCCAGCCCCGCCCCCCGCGCTCTCAGCGGTTGATTCCTCCGCACCTGAGGGTCGTGGTGCGCGCGGACGCGTCGCTGCCTATGCCTGGGGTGAGGATTATCACCTTGTCCTGCCTAAACGGTTACAGGCGCTGGCGGCTTTTATTGAATCCCGCGCCGGGCATCCTGTTCTCAATCACTGGTACACCGATACCGGGCCAATCCTGGAGCGTGACCTGGCCCAGCGCGCCGGCCTGGGCTGGATTGGCAAGAATACCTGCCTCATCAACCCACGTCTGGGCTCGTATGTTATGCTGGCTGAAATCCTGCTGAGCATCGAACTCGATCCCGACCCGCCCTTTGAGGCCGATCGCTGCGGAAGGTGCACCCGCTGCATCCAGGCCTGCCCGACCGGCTGCATCCTGCCCGACCGCACGCTGGACGCCCGACGCTGTATTTCGTACCTGACCATTGAGTTGAAAGGCTCCATTCCATCCGACCTTCGCGCGTTGCTCGGTGGCTGGGTCTTCGGCTGTGATATTTGCCAGATGGTCTGCCCGTGGAACCGTTCCGCTGCCTTTTCGACGGAGCTCAGGGCAGGCCCGGAAGGAGAGGCTGCCTTCGCGCCGCGGCCGGAAATCACATGCCCCGATTTGTTGCAAGAACTGGCGCTGACATCGGAGGAATTCAATCGCAAATTCAAGGATAGCCCAATCAAGCGCGCCAAGCGACACGGCTATCTGCGCAACGTGGCCGTGGCGCTCGGTAATGCCCACGACCCGATAGCCATCCTGGCCCTCGAGCGTGCTTTGCATGATTCCGAACCGCTGGTACGCGAACACGCGAAGTGGACACTTGACCGAATGAGGAACGAACACTCTGGAGTCCGTCGGCTTGCCGACGGAAAGTAATGCGATGATCCAACTACTCTTAGCCACTGAGAACCCTGGAAAAGTTCGCGAGATTCAGGCCTTGCTCGCTGACCTAGCTGTGGAACTGATTACCCCTGCCAGCCTCAAGTTGAGGCTCAAGGTGACAGAGGATGGCCAGACTTACGCCGAAAACGCCACCCGTAAGGCGTTAGCGTTTGCCCGCGCCAGCGGGTTGATCGCGTTGGGTGATGACTCGGGGCTGGAGGTTGACGCCCTGGGTGGCAAACCTGGTCTGCATTCCCATCGTTTTGCCCCCCAATCGGATGCCACCGATGCCGACCGGCGCGCCTATCTGCTCCAGCAATTGAAAGACAAGCCCCGTCCGTGGACGGCGCGCTTTCACGCCTTTGTGGCAATTGCCACGCCAAATGGTAATGTACGTTTAGCCGAGGGCGAATGTCCCGGCGAGATCATCCCCGAAGAGCGCGGCACAAGCGGATTCGGCTACGATCCCATTTTCCTTATCCCCTCGCTTGGGCGCACGATGGCAGAATTGAGCATGGAAGAGAAAAATCGCCTGAGCCACCGCGCCCGGGCGATACAGAATGCCAGACCAATTTTGTTAGATGTTGTACGTTACATTCCTGGAATGTAGGGCACCGTTCCCAGAAATACCCTCAACGCTCCGGCCACGCGGCGCGGCTGTTCCAACATGACCATGTGACCAGCAGCGGCAATGGTCTGTAAGGCCGCTCCCGGGATTTGGGTCGCCAGGTATTCGGAGTAGCGCAAGGGGGTCAGTTTATCTTCTGTGCCGCACAAGATCAACGTTGGGACGCGTATCTCCCCCAGCCGATTGATGACATCGAAAGAATCGCAGGCCAGAAAATCGCCGTGCAAAACGGTCGGGCGAGTCTCGGCCATGCGTTTCATTGCCAGTTCTTTCATGCGCTCGTCGGCTTCCGGGCCGAAGGCCCATTCGCCCATTGCCTTGATCGCCAGCGGAAATGTCGCCGGGTTGGAAGTGTTTTCCAGAATGACAGACGCCACTCGCAGACGCGCGCCGGTTGCGATCAGACCGAGGCCTGCCACACGATCAGCATGGTCGAGTGCCAGCGTCAGAGCGATCGCGCCGCCCAGCGAATGACCGACCACGACCGCTTTGGATAGCCCCACCGCATCCATGAGATCCACCACGCAGCGGGCATACTCCGGGACGGACTGCCTCCCCACGCCGCCCGATTTACCATGGCCGGGCAAGTCTGGAGCAAAGACGCGGTATCCGGCCAGGCGGCGAACTTCCGGCGGCCAGTGCAGATGAGTTCCGCCTGCGCCGTGAATCAAGATGGCCGGCGGCCTGCAACGTTCGCGGCCAGGGTGTTCAAAGTAATACAAGTCAGCAGCAACTGGCATGGGGCTCCTTTAAGGTACACAACCGTCTTGCCTGCTGTGATGGAGGCGATCGGCGGCTTCCTCGGTAAGAGGGATGACAACCTGCACGCGCGTCCCTTTGCCGGGGGCCGATTCGATGTGCAGCACGCCATTGATGAGTTCGGTGCGCTCGCGCAAGTAGATCATCCCCAGGCTGCCGCGCTTGTCGTAGGCGCGGTCCACGACCTCTACATCGAAGCCAATGCCGTCGTCCTGAACTTCGAGCAGGGCCAGCCCTTCTTTAAGCGGGCGCAGCCGCACCCAGATTTGTGCAGCCTGGGCATGCTTGCGGGCATTTGTGACCGCCTCCTCCACGATGTAAAAGATGACGCCTTGCTTGCCAACTTCCATCTGCTCGAGCAGGCCCTCGTCCACCTTGACGATTACCTTCTGCGCGTAAGTTTCTCCCACCTTCTCGGCCATAGCCTGCAACGCGGCGACCAATCCCTGCGATTCCAGCACGAGTGGACGCAGGGTGAAGAGTATATGGCGAATCTCTTTCGTGGTGCGATGGGCCAGGTCTTCTATTTTGATCAGTTCCTCGGTGGCGGCTCTAGGGTCTTTTTTGAGTATCCGCCGCGCCAGACTGATGCGCATCGCCATCGCGGCAACGGACTGGGTCGGGCCGTCATGCAGGTCGCGGGCCAGTCTCTTGCGCGCCTCCTCCTGTACCTCGATCATCCGGTCTCGCTCTTCGACCAAGTCTTGATACAGGGTTGCATTCTGGATGGCAATCACAACCTGGCGGCAAAGGATATCCAGCACCTCACGGCGGTCGGGAGTGAAATAATCCGCCTCGGGGTGTCCGAAAAGCAAGACGCCATAGGCATTGAAACCGCTGCACAAGGGAAAACAATAAACCTGACTGCATCCCAGTAATGCGACGAAACGGCTCAGTTCGGGGTCGTGGCTGGGATCAGTCGTTAGGACAGGTTTATTCTCCTCAATGGCCTGTCCGATCGCGCCATCCTTGCCGCGCAATACGGCGCGCGTATCCGCAGGCGTGAAGCGCCGCGCCGAGCCGACAGCCAGTTCGTCCCCCGAATACAGCAACACCGCGCTTACCAGACGCTCGTCGGCGGACTGGTCAGGGTCGGGGTTCAGCGCACTCAGGCTGAGGTCGAGGAGCGAATCGATCACGCGCTGGTAATTCAGGGTCGCGGTCAAGGTGGAGGTCAGGTTGTAAATGGCGCGCAGCCTTTCGTTCTCCACACGCTGTCTTTCCTGCTGGGCTTCCATTTGAGCCTGCCGTATCCGGCGGATGTCGCTGATGACTTTTTTGCTAAGATAGCCAAACACGCCGCTCAGCAACAGGGTGACAAGGGCGGCGCCTGCGGCGATAAGCAGGGATTCCAGGGATGGCGCCACCAGACTCGTAACGGCGAACTGGACGAAAGCCATTACTCCGGCTGCAATCAACGCCCCGCGCATCTCGAAATAGAGCGCGGCCGAGAGCACCGGAAGCACGGCCACCCAGGCAGCCGGGCCGGAGAAGCCTCCTTGCAGCCAGAAGAACAACCCGGCCACCAGCAGATCGGCGGCCAGGCTGATCTCGCGGTGGTGCGCCAGGCGGTGGTTGAGTCCTGCCAAGACGGTGAGGGCGATGTTCCAAAATGCCAGGCAGAGCAAAAGCAAATTGGGCAGCGCCAGCAGTTGGCCGCCCAGCGCCAGCGAAACGGCCAGCCCCAGCAGGGCCAGCCAACGCAGGGAGACGACAAACCAATCTGCAACGAAGGGAGAATCGGATGTGCGCATGTCAATATAATATCAAACTTTGCTGTTACTCAGGCATAACGAAACGATTGTATTTTCTACAGATCGTATCCCATCCACTGCAAGTACGGCCCGAATTTCTGGGCCAGGGTTTCCTGCTGCTCCGGCGTGAATTTCTGGCGGAAGCGGCCGGTCTGGCCTTTATAGAAATGCAGGCCCTGCTGCCCTTCCTGCAATTTACCCGGGCGGTATTGCTCAATCACGGCGCACACGGCCTCATTTTTTCCGTCCAGCCCCAAAAAGGCCAACAGACGAGCGGACTCGCCATCGTAGTCGGTGAGCAGACCCTCGTAACGGACGTGGAGGACTCTTTTGCACTGTATCCACTTCGCCCAGCCGCGTACGTATTCCATCATGAAGTCCAGCGCGGTCTCGAAATCCTTGAGGAAGGAAAAGGCGTTAGGCTTTCCCCTTTTTAGGCCGCGCTGACCGTACTCGTAGGCTGAGAGCATGGCATCGCGCGGGTCACGGTAGATATAGGTGGCGCGGACCAGTCCCAGGTTGATGAGCGCTCTCGCCCATATCGTCGGGCTGGCGTGCGCCTTGATGACAAAGGTGTTGCCCAGCTGCGAGGGCAGCATCACCATCGCCAATCGGCGCAGGGATAGCACGCCAATATTGCAATTGACCGCGGTGAGGATCCCCTGCAAGCGATAACGGCGGCGGATGTCGCGGGCATCGGCACAGCCGGTCGTCGCCATCAAGTCGCGGATAAGGTTGTAATGCCAGCCGGAGCCGGCGCGGGGCATACCCACAGAGAGAATGATCATGCTTCCTCAGCACCTGCAAAGTGATCGGCCATGCCCAGCAAGATGCCAAAACCAAGCCAGATGTTGGGCGTGGCGAAAGAATCCTGCGTAAAGCCGTAAAGGACAACCGCCAGCCAGGTGAACAGGCCAGCCGCCCCTACGAACTGGGCAAATCCGCGCCGCGATAGAAGCACAGACTGGATTTTGCCCAGCACAAAAAGATAGAATATCACAAACAGCCAGAATCCGAAAAGACCGGTCTCGGCCAGCAGGCGGACGTAAAGATTCTTGGGATTGGGATAGACACGGTTCTCTGGGCTGAGTTGACGGGCAATCTCCGGGATGGTCGTCTTTGACCAATCGGGCAAATTCTGATAGATGTACAACCCACTGGCCCCCAGCCCAACCCCTGTCCACGGGCGAGCCTGAAAGGTCTCCAGCGCCGCCCAGGCATGAGCCAGCCGTGCCCCGGCGTAGTTGTCTATCGCATACTCGATCAGGCTGCGCTCCTCGGAGCGCCACAACTGGGCAAAATAATTGCGCTGCGAAAGAAACAGCCCCCCGCCTACCAGGATTCCGGCCAGCAGAAGAATAACCCCGGCGCGCAGTGCCCAATCCCGTAACCGATGCAGAGGAACCACGGGCGGGGACTTAAACGGGCGCAGCAACCAATCGCGACCCGCCGCCATCTGGGCGCGGCCGGTCAGTAAAAAGGTCAATCCGCCGGCCAACAGGGCTAGGAAGATACCACCGCGCGAGAAAGTGAATAAAATCAGTACTACCGCCATCAACAACAGGGCAGGTTCAACCCAGCGGTGGCGGCTGATGCGGCATCCCTTCAGCACGGCGGCGAACAGCCATGGCAAGTACAGCATGACCATTTGATTCGCCAGCCAGGAAGGCTCGAAGGCCAGCCCAGAAACGCGCTTGCTCTTGACCAGCCCGCGCGCCGAAAACAATTCTTGCCAGAAATCCACCGTGCGCTTAGGAGGTACGCGCAGATATATCGCTGAGGCCTGTACCAGACCCCAGATGAAATCCAGCAACAGGCCAATATAAAGCCACTTAAGCGTGAAGCGCACATCCTCCTCGGAGTGGTTCATCCACAGGGCGCAGAGCAGAAAAACCAGCCCCACGGCCAGCGTGACCCAGGCGCGCAGTGCCCGCTCCCAGTACGATAGGCTGTACAGGTCGAGCGGTGCATACAGGCCGCCCCAGGCCGTCGCCGCCAGCGCGGCCAGCAGGAAAAGCCCCAACGGGATGAACGCGCCGTTCCATGCCTGCCGCGACTGTTCCCTCACCGCGCGGACAAGCAGCAGCGGCAGCAGGACAGCCAGCGGATAGAGTGCCAGCGGCTTGACGGATGTTTCGCCGCCCAGAAAGGGAAAATAGCGGAAACTGGTCACCGGCAGGGTGACCAGAGCCAACCCCCACAACAGGCGCGCCAGCCGGTCGAGGCGGGATTCAGGCCTGGTCATCGTGCCTCTGCCCGACTCCCGCGAAAAATACGGCCAGGGCGGCCAGGATCACAACCGAGGCGCTGCCGGCAAAGAGATACGTCCCCAACCCGACCGAACGACTGACCGGCAAGTCTTCCGCCTGGCTCAGGCTGACCTGCAAATAGGTATTCAGGCCCAATGATTGACTCTCCAAAACCTGAATCTGCGCCTCCAATGCGGTAATTTCGCACGGACAACTGTCCGGCTGGGGGGTCGCCTGCAACGCCAGATGCGTCGCCTCCAACTGGACAGCAACCGTTACGCCGCGCAGCACTTGCCGGGAGAAAGCCTCAGCCCAGGCAGAGACCAGTTGCGCGGCCCGTTGCGGGTCGGGATCATCGGCCCAGAAATGCCAGGCGCCGTCCTTGGGTTGGCTGAGGCTCAACCTCCCGTCGCGCAGGTCGGCAACCGGCACACCGGTCTGCGCAGAGACGGCCTCTAGGGTGGCATCGGCCCAAGCAACAGCCTCCAGTTTACGGGTCTCGCGTTCGAGGTAGTAGAAGAGTTGCCGGTCGGTCTCCTGCGGCCAGGCCTGTTCGAGGTTATGATCCACCACGACTGTCGCCTGAGCGCGGTACGGCGGCGGGAACACGGCATAGGCCAGCGCAGCCAGCAGCGCACCGGCCATGGCGCAAATCAGCCACAGCCGCCATGCCTGAAGCAGGCGGGATAAATCAGCCGGAGAGGGAGCGAGGAACAAGCGTTTTCTCATCGTCATCCTTGTTTTGGCGTGTGCA
>Ga0315296_10005638_pt1 | contig 9999 bp, 8 predicted proteins | sample YL17G14_18_MG_FD_203921 | JGI IMG/M metagenome (GOLD analysis project Ga0315296, IMG submission 203921) | Sediment microbial communities from Yellowstone Lake, YNP, Wyoming, USA - YL17G14_18 | ecosystem: Environmental > Aquatic > Freshwater > Lake > Sediment | place: USA: Wyoming | collected... | reverse complement strand
CTTCTCCTTCAATGTTAAGATAAAGATTGGCGTAAAAGGTATTTCCCTTTATATCATTGATGACGACTCGAGTGAGGGATACCTGAAATGTATCTAAAATCTGCTTCATTAGATCATGGGTCATGGGCCGAAGCGTCACGACATCTTCGAGACCCCTCGAAATCGCTTCTGCTTCAAAGACTCCAATCCAGATGGGCAAGGCCTTCTGCCCAGTAAAATCCACCAAGACGACCACAGGGTTTGATGCCTTTGGATCCACCACAATGCCCATCACTTTAACTTCCATCAATTCCCTTCCCATAAAACCCCTCTAAAAATTTATCGTCTGCTAAAGCCCTTGATTTCGAGATTCACTCCAATTGTAACCTGTATGAAATGGATGTCAACCCTACAGGAGAAAATAAAAAAGGTCGTAGAGTCATTGAGTCATATTATTAAAAAAAAATTTTGTGTGTGGTTTAGGAAGCCTGTTTGCCTGCCTGCCCTGTCTGCCGGCAGGCAAGCGCAGGCAGGGTTTAGGATCAAAAGGTTAGGGCTAACTCATGTAAAATATGGAGAGGGATGGAAAAGGATGAAATAAGGATGGGTGTATCACCCCTTATTGATCTTTTATAGCTTCCGGTGAGATCAATTCTCGGCGTACTTTTCGTCGCCGATCCTTTGGAAAGATGAGGGTGATCGTCGTCCCTTTCTTCAACCGACTCTCCACTTGGATTTCTCCCCCGTGTTCCTCCATGACTCTTTTGGTGAATGTTAATCCCAATCCCATTTGTTCAGGTCGGGTTGAAAAAAAGAGCTCGAAAATGCGGTCGAGGTTCTTTTTTGCAATCCCCTCTCCACGATCGGAGATTGAGATACTAATACTTTCCTCACCCCCGAAGAGAGTCACCTTCACAGACGCTCTCTTTTTCTCTGCGAGTATCCTTGTTATACCCTCCATGCTGTTTCTCAAAATATGACAAAGGGCTTTGATCACCAAACCCTTATCGATGAAAAGATATCCATTCCCTTCTAACCCCCCTGTTTCTAAATTGAATGAGATTCCCTTCTCGGTTGCTTCAATGGAAAAGGTTTGGAATGCTGCCTCAACGACCTCCTGAATCTTCTCCCTTTGGAAAGTGGGCCTTGAAATCAGAACATATTCCTCCACTCGTTGAATGATTGTCTCCAGTCTCTGGGTTTCCTGAAAAATTCGGTCAAGATAAGAACTACGGATGGATCCGGATGAAGGTGTCTTTAAAAGACGCTTCACATATCCTCCGAGAGAGGCGATCGGATTTCGAATCTGATGAGCAATCTCTTCCACCACCATGCCGAGGCTTGCCCAGCGCTCCATTTCCAATCTTTCTTTCTCCAGTTTCTTTAATCGCTGAATTTCCTGAAAGGAAAAAGTTAAAAAAACTTCTCCCTCTTCCTTGAAAGAGGCACTACAGATATGAACGAAGATTTTTCTTCCATCGTTCTGTCTTAAAAGGGCCTCCCCTTCAAAGCCATTTTTGTAAAGAGTAAGGTAGACGATGTTGGGGAGGAAATAGGTAAGATCCTCTTCTAAAAAGAGGATCCTAAACCGCTGCCCCTCTATCTCATCTCGTCTATATCCGAAAAGACGTTCGGTGTATCGGTTGGTGAAGAGTATCTTTGAGTGGACATCGGTGAGGATAAAGGCCACCTGAACAAAATCGAGGAGTTGATGTCTGCTTTTTAGAATCTCGACCATCGTTCACTCCATTTCCTTAAAGGACCCCTTCTCATGAATGGGGGTATTGCAGAAAAAAGATTTGAAAGTAACCCCATTTTATTCCATCATTTGAAAAAGTCAAGGGTTTAGATCGGAGAGCTCTGAAAAGCTACTGCATGCTCTCTTGATTAGAGATTTCCGGACTTTTTCAGAAATCTCAATCGTTCTCCTTGACAAACTCATGGGATCTCGTTAAACAAATAATCGATTTCCCTATCAGATAGGACGCATATTTTTAAATGGAGAAGAGGCGTTGAGTTTAAAAGACCGGATCTTTCCGAAGGAGAAGAATTTTTATAAGATGCTTTCTGATCAGGCCTCCAAAACCCTCGAAGGAATCGAGGCCTTGGGAGAATTTGTAGAGAACCAAAATCAGAAAAATGCAAATCGTGTCAAGGAGATCGAGAAGGAAGCAGATGAACTTCGAAGGGTCTTAGTGGAAGAACTCCACAAAACATTCATCACTCCCATGGACCGGGAGGATATATATGCCCTCTCCAGGGCGATCGATGATATTGTCGATTATGCCAATTCGACCGTGGATGAAATGGAGATTTATGAAGTGGCGTCGGATGTACATCTCAGGCGATGGTGAGTATTCTTATAAAAGCAGCCCGCGAAATAAGTAACGCTGTCAAGATCTTAGAAGCTTATCCCAATATCGCTATGGAACATGCCGTCAAAGCCAAATTGTATGAGAATACCATGGAGAAATCTTATCATTCTGCCCTCGCCGATCTCTTCAAGAAAACCGATACGGTATACATGTTGAAGATGAGGGAGATTTACCGACACCTCAGTAATGCTGCGGATCGAAGTGATGAAGCGGCAAACATCATCTGCAGTATTGTAATGAAAGCAACCTAACCTTTCTGATCAAATATGATTCTTGACGCTAAGCGCATAGCGCTTAGCGTTTTTAAATTGAAAAGTTGGAGCCTTGAATGGATATTCAAACTGAGGTGTTGATCGTTGGTGGCGGTGCGACTGGTGTCGGCATTGCGAGGGATTTATCGCTGAGAGGCATTCCTTCCATTTTAATTGAAAAGGGAGATTTGACCTCAGGTGCCTCTGGTCGAAATCATGGGCTCCTGCACAGCGGTGGAAGGTATGCAGTATCCGACCCCGAAGCTGCCCGAGAATGCATTTCTGAAAACAGGATTCTCAAGCGGATTGCGTCTCACTGTATTGAGGAGACAGACGGTCTTTTCATCTCCCTTCCTGAGGATAGTGTCCATTTTAGGGATCGATTTCTGCGGGCATGTGAAGAGACGGGAATTCCGACCACACTTTTGTCTCAAGAAGAGGCTTTGGCATTGGAGCCAGAACTTAATCCTGATCTTCTCAGTGTAGTGAAGGTCCCGGATGGAGCTATTAATCCTTTTGAATTAGTCTTAGAGAATGCCAGAGATGCAGAGAAGCATGGAGCAAAATGCATTCTCCATACAGAAGTTACCTCCTTCCTGGTGGATAGGGATAAAATTAAGGGTGCTCTGGCAAAAGATCTCATCAACGGTGAGGAATATCTGATTCATGCCCCCTATCTCGTCAATGCCACCGGAGCCTGGGCAAACCAATTTTTAAAACTTGCCTATCTCCACATCGATCTGGCCCTTTCCAAAGGAACCATGCTCATCACCAATCAGAGGCTCAATCATAGGGTCATCAATCGCTGCCGGCCCTCTTCGGATGGCGATATCATTGTACCCAACGATACTGTATCCATTCTCGGAACCACATCCGTTCGTTCGGAAGAGGTTGAAAATTTTGAGGTCACCCCCTCAGAGGTCTCCCTTTTGATCAAGGAGACTGCGAAGATGGTCCCTGCTATCCAAGGAACCAGGCTCATCCGGGCTTATGCAGGTATCCGTCCCCTCTTCCAATCTGAAGAGAAAGGAGAGGACCGTGAGATCAGTCGGGGCTTTACCTTGATCGACCATGAAAAGAGGGATGGCCTGCAAAATTTGATCACCATCACCGGAGGGAAATTGGTAACCTACCGGCTGATGGCAGAAAAAACTTCTGACCTCATCTGTCAAAAGATGGGCATTGATGTCCCCTGTTCGACCCATCTTAAACCCCTTCCTGGTGTAAACGAATCCCCTAAACTAAAAGACCGACTCAAAAAGATCGGTCATCCTGTTTCTGCTGAGGGAGGAGAGATTTTATGTGATTGTGAGTTGATTCGAAGGGAAGAAGTGGAGGAACTTTTAAAGGAAGAGAAATTAAAAGACCTCCAAGATATCCTCCACCGAACACGACTCGCCAAGGGGACATGTCAGGGAGGTTTTTGCATCTATCGCCTTCTTGGGGTGCTACACGATTTAAAGATGATGGAGAAAGACTCCAATAAAATATTGAAAGGTTTTTTTGAAGAGAGATGGAAGGGGATTCGTCCGGTCCTCTGGGGAACATCGCTCAAAGAGGAAGAATTGATCGAATCGATCTATAAGGGTATTTTTGACTTGTAGCCATTGAGTCACTAAGTCATTAAGTCACTAAGGTTTTTGACATAATGACTAATGACTTAATAACCAAATGACTAAAATTATGCATTATGATCTTATCATCATCGGGATGGGACTCTCAGGGCTTATGGCTGCCAAAACCGCAGCTGAGGCTGGTCAGAAGGTTATCATCATTGGAAAAGGGATGGGTTCCCTCTGCCTCTTTTCAAATACGATCGATGTTTTAGGCAAACTTCCTTTAACGATGAAGATGGAGCCCCTTAGGGAAGCTTCTGGTGTCGATACTAAGGTTCGTCGGGGCGAACATCCCGTACCAGAGGGCCAATTCACCCATGGACAGGTCAGTGGTCCTCTTGGTACCGGGATGAGCGATGGCCTTTCCCAATGGATGAAAGATCATCCCAAACATCCTTATTCGAAAGTAGGGCTGGATAGAATTAAGGAAGCCCTCTCTTCATTTACCTCCCTGTTCCCACCCCCTTACTCTTTTCAAACCGTTGGCAACGGCAATTGCCTTATTCCTACGGGTGCGGGAACACTCCGTCCTACATATTTCATCCCCATTACAATGGTTGCGGGAACCTCTCTTAAAAAAGAGGATGCACTCATCGTTGGTTTTAAAGGCTTCAAGGATTTTTATGCAGATTATGTCGCCGATCAAATGGATTGTCGAGGCATTACCCTCTCTCTCTCTGAAGCTTTTCGTCAGGAAATCACTACCACTGCCCTGGCGAGGTTAATGGAAAGAGAATCATTCAGAGAGACTATCGGCAGGGCGATAAAGGAAAAAATCCATGGCGAAACCCGAGTCGGTCTTCCCGCTCTCTTAGGAGTAAGAGAATCTTGGAAGGTAAAAAAAGAACTAGAAGAGATCATCGGTTCCGAAGTCTTTGAGATTCCAACCCTACCGCCATCCATTCCCGGATTGAGGATCTTTAATCGTTATAAAGAATGGCTGATTCAGAGAGGGGTTACTTTCCTTTTAGGCTGTTCCGTTTCAAGAGCTACTCTAAAAGGAAAGAAGTGCGAAGGAGTTGATGTTTCCACCCCTCCTATTTTCAACTCCTATTCTGCCGATCGCTATATCCTTGCCACGGGCCGCTTCATCGGAGGAGGATTGGTGGCTGACGAGGAGAAGATTTTTGAGCCAATCTTCAATCTACCTGTCACTCAACCTAAGTCACGGGAGGACTGGTTTAGAAAATCTTTCTTTGATGATCTTTCCCATCCAGTGCATCAAGCGGGCATTTTGACAGACTCATCATTTCGAGCCATCGATGAAAAGGGAGAGGTGTTATTGGAAAACGTTTGGGTTGCAGGCTCAATTCTGGCGGACCATCATTCTGTTGATGAAAAGTCAAGAGAAGGGATCGAGATCGCCACAGGGTATATGGCAGCCAAACAGGCATTAGGAAAAATAGGGGCATAGCGCATGGTGCAAAGTGCATAGCGTTTAATAAATTATACTAAATTCCTTTAAGGCAATATAAAAAATGAATTGAATTTAGATTTTTACATGTTTCACTCTGAGAATTTTCTTCTAACATTTTGTCATTCCCGCAGAAGCGGGAATCCAGGAAAAGGCGAATAAATGGATTCCTGCTTTCGCAGGAATGACTGGGAGGGAAACGCCCAAAATTCAAATATCTTTGGCTAGATTTTTAATAAAAGAAATGAGTGATCAAATTTCTGACGCTATGCGCTATGCTCTATGAGCTTTGCGTTTTTATATCCTTACAGGAACCGAATAGATGATGGAGAAGAAAGTTTGGCCAAAAACTCATTCCGACATGTGTATCCGCTGTGCCATCTGCATGGCCGTCTGTCCTGTTTCTCGTGTCACGCCACTCTTTCCAGGACCAAAGCAGGCAGGGCCTGGGGCCGAGCGATTTCGAAGACCGGGCGACTCCTCTGTAGATGACTGGATCGATCTCTGTATCGGCTGCCACCTCTGCGATATGGTCTGTTCCTCTGGGGTCAATATCTCAGAACTGAACCTCATCGCAAAGGCAAAATATTTAGACGAGAAGGGAAGACCCTCTCGGGATTGGCTCCTCACCCATATCTATCTTCTGGGCCCATTAGGAAGCTTCTTCTCATCTATCGTAAATCGCCTCTTAAAAAATTCCACAATCAGATGGTTATTGGATACCATCCTTAAAATCGATAGAAGGAGAGAACTCCCGGGCTATCAATTCCCCACTTTCAGACAGTGGTTTCGAGGACACCACTTCAAAAGTGATCGAAAGGTCGCCTATTTTTATGGCTGTTATACCAATACAAATGAAGTTGATGTGGGAAAGGCGACGGTTCAAGTCCTCGAGGCAAACGGCTTTGAAGTTACCCTTCCACCCCAACGATGCTGCGGCATCCCAATGCTTGGTAACGGAGATTTCAAAGGAGCAAGAAAAATGGGATTATACAATGTCCCGTCACTTCATAACACGATCCGTTCAGGTTTAGATATCGTTTTTTCATCGACCAGTTGCGGCCACATGATCAAACATGAGTATAGCCACCTATTGGCCATCCCTGGAGCAGAGGAGGTGGCTGAACATATTTTCAACATCTTTGAGTTTCTGAGGAATTTAAAAGAATCAAGGAATCTCAATACTGTTTTTAAGGAACTTACCCTGAAAGTCGCTTACTTTGCCCCGTGTCATCTCAGGTCTCTGGGGATTGGTCTTCCTGGCCTTGAAATCCTTCGACTCATTCCGGGTCTCAGAATTGACAATATTGAAGCAGATTGTTGTGGCCTGGGGGGGACCTTCGGATTCAAAAAAGAGAAATACGAAATCTCTCAGGAGATCGGAAAAGATCTGGCAGTGGCCATTGACCGTCTCAAACCTGAAATCGTCCTTTCGGACTGTGAAGGCTGCCGTATGCAGATCCGCCATCTGACTGGCTTGAAGGTTCTACATCCCATTCAGCTCTTAAGAGATGCCCTTGTTCCAAAATAATAATGGGGAGATGACGAGATGGGGAAATTGGGAGAAAAAAATAAATGAGGGGGTGGAGAGGTGGGGAGATAGGGTTAAAAAGGTTCCCCCATCACCCTATCCCCTAACTCCCTATCAGAAGGTTCTGGACGTCGGCGATGCTTTGAAAGATGAAGTCAGGAGGGATGGAAGTTTCTTTGAGCGTCTTTTCATCCGTAACACCAGTCAGGACAATGCCTGTGGCAATCCCGGATTCATTACCCATCTTGATATCCGTCTCCAAGCGGTCTCCTATAAGGACGCAATCCTCTGGCTTTAATCCCATCACCCCTAAGGCCGCTTGAATCATGATGGGAGAAGGCTTCCCCACAATAATTTCAACCTTCTTCTCTGTTACAGCTTCAATGGCCGCAATCATCCCTGCACAGTCTGGAATCTCTCCTCCTTCAACAGGACAGGTTCGATCGGGATTGGTAGCCACAAAATGGGCTCCTAGCTTGATGGCTTGGAAAGCAATGTTGAGTTTCCGGTAATCAAAAGTCCGATCAAATGCCACTACCACGTATTCAATCTCTTTTGGCTCTTCTGTGATGATAAACCCAGCTCTTTTTAACTCCTCAACGAATGGGATCTCCCCAATCACAAAGAGTTTGGCATGAGGAGCATTCTTTTTAAGATAATTGGTCATGACAAAAGAGGAGTTAATCACCTCGTCTGGTTTGGTTGGAATGCCGAGTCGTGTCAATTTTGAGGCATAATCCTCTCGGGTCTGAAGAGGTTTGTTTGAAATAAAAACCACCCTTCTTCCTCTTTCCCGAATAAGCTGGATCACCCCGTCCGCCCCCGGGATGAGCTTATCGCTTCGATAAACCGTTCCATCGAGATCGAAGATAAAACCTTTGAACATATTTCTCAAAACTAATTGAATAATTTGAATTATATATAGTCAGAACGGCAGCACTGCAAAACGGCAATACTGTATATGCGTCAACTTTTTAGTCAGAACAAGATCATACATTTTTGCGGATTTAGAAACAGGTAGAGTTCTTGTCCTTCTTCTTGCGGCACGTGATACGGAACCTGCACCCTAATCATCGTGCCATTTACGCTTACGAAAAAGTATAGAAAGTTACCCAAGTACGCCTTATGGACAATGTTACCCTTGAACATGTTCTCCCTGGCTTGAGGTGGTTCGGTAAATACTTCCACATCCTCAGGACGTATAGATGCGTACACTTTTTCCCCTGGTGTTATTGCCGTGGTGTCAGGCGTCTTACACAGCATCCTCTCGCTAAATTCGGTACGAACGTAAACCGCATCCGTCTCCTGGAGGACCTGGACGACCTCCCCGGGCATAAAGTTCATTGTGCCTATGAAATCGGCGACAAATCGATTTGCGGGCTTTTTGTATATCTCCTGCGGAGCCCCGATTTGCACCACGTTCCCCGAGTCCATGACGACGATTCGATCGGAGATAACCATCGCCTCGGCCTGGTCGTGGGTGACGTAGACCGATGTTATGCCCATACGTCTTACCAGGCTCTTGATTTCAAATCTCATTTTTTCTCTGAGCTTGGCATCCAGGTTGCTCAGCGGTTCGTCCAATAGCAACACTTTGGGATTTCTCACGAGAGCCCGCGCAAGAGCCACCCTTTGCTGCTGTCCGCCGCTCAATTGGTTTGGGTATCTCTCTCCCAGGCCAGTCAAACCCACTAATTCCAATACCTGTCCCCCCCTTTCTTGGACACTCTGCCTGGGTATCCTCTGAATTCTCAAGCCGTAAACGATATTATCGAATACCTTCATATGCGGCCATACGGCATAGTTTTGGAACACCATGCCGATTCCCCTTTTTGACGGCTGGACAAATCCTTCCGAAAACATCGGTTTGCCGTCTATAACGATGTCTCCTTCTTCCGGCCTCTCCAATCCGGCGACGCAGCGCAAGGTGGTCGTTTTGCCGCATCCGCTGGGCCCAAGGAGAGTTAATATTTCCCCTTCTTTCACTTCAAGCCGTATGTGATTAACCGCCACGACTTTTTTAAACCGCTTGAACAAGTTTTGGATCTCTATGAATGCCATTGAATCAGTCTCCTTAGCTCTTTGAAAAAGGTTATCTAATCCCCCTTCACCCCCCTTTGCCCGCTGCGCCAGCGCATGCGCGGCGAGTCAAAAGGGGGAAATGTTTCACCTCCCTTTGGTCTCCGACCCAGAGCGGTCTCTGACCCGGAGGGCAAAGGGAGGTGGGGAGGGATTTTAAAAAGTATATTTCAAACCGCTAAATTGATACAAAATTTTTACCTGCTGCCGGGACCCCAGGCGGCTTTGAGGATGCCTCCGCCGATTCTTGATATGATCAGCAGAAGGATAAACGTGATCACAACCATCAGGAAAGCCATGGAGGCGGCGATTCCGAACTCCATGCCGCGGTGCCAGTTCAAATAGATTCCTATGGGCAAGGTTTCCCATCCTCCTCGATAAAGGAATATCGCAGTAGTGATCTCCTGGAACGCCATGATGAAAAACATCACCACGCCGATGAACACCCCTTTGAGCAGCAAAGGCAAAGAGATATTGATAAAGGTTCTCAGTTTACCCGCGCCCGATACTTCGGAGGCCTCCTCGAGCGAAACATCCAACTGCAGGTAGGAGGAATGGGCCATCCGCAAAAAGTATGGGAGCCGCCGTGCAAACAGGGACAGCGGCATGATGATCCAATGCGTGGCCAAAGGGATGTCTTTCCAGAATGCCAGGAGATAACTTACGCCGACCGCGATACCCGGGAAAGCGAGCATCATTGTGATCACAAAGTCAAGTGCATTTTTCCCCGGGACCTGGGTGCGGACGATGAGAT
>Ga0315296_10005637_pt1 | contig 10001 bp, 10 predicted proteins | sample YL17G14_18_MG_FD_203921 | JGI IMG/M metagenome (GOLD analysis project Ga0315296, IMG submission 203921) | Sediment microbial communities from Yellowstone Lake, YNP, Wyoming, USA - YL17G14_18 | ecosystem: Environmental > Aquatic > Freshwater > Lake > Sediment | place: USA: Wyoming | collected... | reverse complement strand
CGAAGGGTCTTCGAGGAGGCCAGGGGTTTCGTGCAGGAGGGGAAGACCGAGATAGAGGTGGGCGGCATGCTGGACCTCGCGGCCAAGAGGTATGGACACGAGGGGCTGACCAGGGTCAGGTCCATCAACTACGAGGCCTACACCTGGCACGTGCTCAGTGGTCCCACGGGGGGCATCGTCAGCCAATCGGACTCACCTATGGGGGGACTGGGGGTCTCGCCGGCCTTTCCCGTGGGCGGGAGCCTCAAAACGCTGGAGGCGCATGAACCCATTCTGGTGGACTTCCTCTGCGTCTACCATGGCTACATGGTGGATACCACCCGCATGTTCTCCATCGGAAGGATGCCGAACAAGTTCGTCGCTGCTTACGATGCTATGCGGCGCATTCACGACGCTGTTTTGAAGGATACCAGGCCCGGAGCGAACTGCCAGGGACTGTTCCGGAAGAGCGTGCGCCTGGCTCACGAACTAGGTTACCAGGACTCCTATCTGGGTCCCCCAGGTCTTCAGACGACATTCGTGGCCCACGGTATCGGCCTGGAATTGGGGGAGTTCCCCTATCTGGCAGAGGGACACGATTACTCCTTGGAGGTGGGGATGGTCTTCTCCCTGGAGCCCAAGGTGGTGTTCCCGGGGGAGGGCGCGGTGGGCGTGGAGAACACCGTGGTGGTGACTGAGGATGGATACGAGGTCCTGACTCCCGTGGGCGAGGAGATCTTCGAGGTTTGATCGCGGGTCGGGGCCCGATCAGGCGGACCACATGTAAGGTAGCTGTGGTTTCTTGACAATCCTGGCCGATCCAGGTATGCTGAGGGCGAGGAGAACCGGCAGCGCTTCCTCAGCCGCGTCAACAATCGCACTATTTCCAAGAGGTACGAGGAGTTCACCAACTCCTACAATGGCTGCAAGAGTAGACCTACGGAGCCTGCGCTTGCGCAGGATTTAGATGTGCTCATGGGCGCGATGTTCCAATTCTGCAGGATCACTAGAAACGAGGTCGGCCATCCTCAGATCGTTCCTGATCTCGACAGAGGTGTCGTAGTTGCCAACCTGGGGCACTTTGTGGCCTACATTGAACGCATCTATACCCTTATCGGATACTTCGGCTGTACTGGCGTCGTCCTATGACCCATGCACGCAAGGCGCAACGCAGGCTGCTTCCCGAGTCCGCCACGGATCGTTCTCCAGTCACCGTCATTGCGTACACCGACGGCGGGTGTATCGGCAACCCTGGCCCAGGAGGCTATGCGGCGATTCTCATCTACGGCCGGCACAGGAAGCAACTCTCTGGCGGATTTCGTCTCACCACCAACAACCGCATGGAACTCGTCGCGGCCATAACTGCTCTAAGCGCCTTGAAGTCCTCATGCCATGTCAGATTGCACACCGACTCCCAGTACGTGGCCGAGGCCATGACCAAGGGATGGCCCTATCAATGGAAGGCCAAGGGGTGGAAGAGGCCCAAGGGCGGGAAAGCTTTGAATCCAGACTTGTGGGAGAAGCTCCTACGCATGTGCGAAAAACACGAAGTGGAGTTCAACTGGATCCGCGGACACGCCGGGAACCGTGAGAATGAGAGATGCGATTCCCTCTCAATGCGAGCTGCGCGTCGGCGGAATCTCCCGGTCGACAACGGCTACGAAGCAGACACAGAAACGGACAATCACAACACTATCCCCATGTTCGATTAGCCGAAGAACCCTTGTGCTGTGCCTAACAACTCGCTGCAGCTGACCCGGCTGGCGGGCGGGAAGGGCGGGGTGCCTTGCCCGCCGAGTTGTGCGAGAATGGGTGAACCGTTGGCCCGAGCTGCCGGGCAGCTGAGCTCGAGGCCGGGGGCCGGGCGGTCCTAGCCAACGAGTGGTTCGAAATGTTCGAAGCGCCCTCAAAGGAGATGATCATCTTCGAACATTCGGGCCATCGACCCTTGTTCGAGGAACCGGCGGCGTTCGCCTCGCTCATGACCAGGATCTTGGACGACACCTACGCGAGCAACTAGCGGAGACTTGCCTACGCGTTCGCTCGCTCCTCCGGTCGGACGAAGTGCTTCGTCGCTATGCTGGGCGATCGCTGTCGCAGGAGCCGCCATGCGGCAGCACCGTCACCCGGTCCTGGGGGCCCTTACCATCGCGGACGATGAGGGCTCGCCGTTCAAATTGCAGGTCTTTGACGCGCAAGCGCAAGCATTCCATCAGTCGCACGCCGCTGCCGTAGATCAACTTGGCCATCAGTTGATGCGTGCCCGACAGGCAACCGATGAGGCGCAACGTCTCCTCTTTGGTCAGGACGGTGGGCAGGCGCCTGGGGCGTTTGGCGCGCAGGGGCGTCCACCGACCCGAGATCCTGGTGGAGGACCTCGCGGTAGAGGAACAGGACGGCGCTGAGGGCCTGGTTCTGTGTCGAAGCAGCGACGTTTTCCTTGATCGCCAGGTGGGTGAGAAAGGCTTCGACCTCGGGATCGCCCATTTCGGACGAGTGGCGCACGCCGTGGAAGTAGATGTAGCGTTTGATCCAGCCGACGTAGGCCTGCTCGGTGCGATAGGAACAGTGTTTGAAGCGGATGGCATCCCTTCGGCAAGCTGGGGACAGGCACGGACCTGATCCAACAGTTTCTTGGGGCGGTGCTCTTCCATGGGGTGGTTCCTCCCTTTGGCAAGAAAGGATTCCGGGTGCATAATACGGGCGTCGTTGGACTTGGACGCAGACCAGGTTGCCCATCAAGACTCCAGATGTAGTAGCCAGAGTCCGGCATAAGTCAACCCCCTGGGAGTGCTATACTGAACCTATTCAGTCTAGGGACCCACGTCGATAGGCCGAGACAGTTCGGTCTACTCAATAGTTGGGTTTCACAATTGTGAACGACACCACAGAGACAATCTGATAGGCTCAGAATCATGACAGGCGCAATACAGAAAGAGATGTTTGATAACCCGGTTTTTTCCTCGCCTCGGAAGCATGGCCAGGCTCGCGAACCTTTTGGGCGCATTGACGCTAATCCTGCCCTCCGCGAGGAGTTGCTGCATTATTGCCGTCTCGGCATAGGCCAGATTTGGGAAGATCCGGAGGCGGGACATCGTGTAGCTGTGCTTGACGCAACAAACACCGAGCATCTCACAAGAATCCTAGGAGACGATAGGCCATCTCTCCTAATAAACGACCCTCCCTACAATGTGGTGGTTGGTAATTCCAACACCCAAAGCCTCTCAAAACTGGGACTGTCCGACTACATGGATTTTTCGCGACGATGGGTAGAGAACTGCGTGAGAGTCATGAGTGACAATGCCCACTTCTACGTCTGGCTTGGGGCTGATGTGCGTGACAATTTCCAGCCTCTACCAGACTTTATGATCATGATGCGCGATATTCCTCAACTTACTCCACGCAACTTCATCACATTGCGAAACCAGAGGGGATACGGCACCCAGAAAAACTGGATGTGGGTGAGACAGGAACTCCTTCACTACATCCACGGCGATCCCGATTTTACTGTGCAGTACACCGATATCCCGAAAATCCTGCGTGGTTACTACAAGAATGTCAACGGAAAGCTTACAGAAAACTTTGAGCGCAGCAAATCCGATAAGATTCGTCCCGGAAACGTCTGGGTGGATGTGCAACAGGTTTTCTACCGCTTGGAAGAGAACGTCCCTGGCTGCTACGCGCAGAAACCCTTGAAGGCGATGGAAAGGATCATTCTGTCGAGCAGCAAGCGGGGCGACTGGGTCTTGGACTGCTTTTCCCACTCGGGAACCACGCTCATTGCCGGAGAGAGGCAAAGCCGAAGGATTGTGACATTTGACATCGACCCCGTGTTTGCAGAACTGACGATCAGGCGACTTGAAAACTACCGAAAAACAGGAAGAACAGGGTGGCAGTGGCACAATCCGTTTCCTGAGATGGAGGAAGCCTATGACACAGCAACAACTGCGTGAATACCTCGACAGGTTCGTACAGTCACTGGGGCAGCAAGACAGAGGCTTCCTCAATGCTCGTCTTCAATCCCTAGTCTCCGTATTTCCGTTCAACGAGTACGAATATATCCTCATGTTTCTTCGGGATCGCTCGGTAATCTCCTTTCAGGAATACGAGGAATTGAGGAGCACTTATGTGTCGGCAAATCGATACCTGAACCTGTATGGTCTTGCCCCTCGGATATTCGGTGAGATATGGGGCGAGCAGCATCTCAGGGATTTGGATTCGAGGTTTGTGAAGGCTGACAAAACTGTCGATCCAGAACATGAAGGGCAATATGATCTGTGGATCGAAGGGGTGCGAGTCGAACTGAAAGCGGCTCGGGCGATAGACACGAAGAAGCGCGGGGACTTGGTCTCAAAAGCCCTCAGGAGTGATTCGGATCGGCCTTTCTGGATGAATTTCCAACAGGTCAAGCTGGATGTATGCGATGTGTTCGTCTTCATTGGTGTCTGGGTTGATGCCATTCGCTACTGGGTCCTGTCGCATGACGCTGTGAAGAGCAGTCCTTTCCTCAGCCACCAACATCGCGGCGGAGTCGAATATCAGATAGGAATTACCAAAAAGAACATCGCCGCTTTCGACGTCTATCTAGTTCAGCCTGCACTTGTGGCCGACACGGTAATCAAGCTCGGCCAACATGGTCGGGGGTAAACGTATCGAAAAAACAACAATCGCTTGCAGCCGACCGGCTACGCCGGCGGCTGAAGCGGCCCGATAGGCCGAAATAGTTCGGTCTACTCAATAGTTAGGCACTCCCGAGGCAGCCTGAGGACGGATAACCCATCGTGATCGAGGTAGGGAAGCGGTCCAAGGCGAGGTATTGGGGTGAGTACGAGGTCCAGGGCGTTGTGAAGCTTGATGCCCCCGTCAGGTGCCATAGCCTTGAGAAGGGCGAGGTTGACTTCAATCCCACGATTGTGAAGCTGGCGTGGGCGCGCGAGCCATCGGGAGACAAGCACGACATCTGGTTTCCCTACTGGATCACGATCGAGGGCAAGGAGAAGTACGGACAGTATGCGCCGATGATCGGCCAGAAGGCCCTACTCGATCTTCTCTGCAAGGGGATAGATGCGGGGTTCTTTGACCGCGACTTCCGGCAAGCATTGGAGCGGAAGCTTTCGAGTTGCTTGCGCGGAGGTGCTTAGCCTCGGCGTAGAGCCGAAGCGCTTCGCCGCGCGGTTGTGGGGGTGGTTAGTCCTGCAGCTGAGGCAGCGCCCTGCGATTGGTCCCCAGAGCCGCCGCGCAGCTGACGCGCAGTCCGTTGGGCGGCCTGTCGTGGCCGCACGAGGAGGCGATATGGGTAAGCAGCACAACGTGGTCATCCCTGGTCCCGAGGGGCGCCCCGCCGTGTACCCCATGAGGAAATGGCTGCGACAGCATCCGGAGGCTCTGGAGGAACCGCTGGACCCTTCTGTCGCAACGTCGCACCAATTGCGGGCTGCGCTCCGAAGGCAAGGTTGGCGCCTTGTCGAGCTCGATGATCAGGTCCTGGTAATCAAGCCCACCGAGCAGGGCGACACAACCTACGCACATGCTCTTGTGGCGCAGGGAATCGCCGATGCTGATGAGCTCTCAGAAGAGGAGATTGTCGGAGCTGCGGAGCTGTCGTTTGGCCTCGAGCGCGACCTGCAGGTGGCCATAAGGTCGGACTTGGAGCAACTGGAGCCGGGACTGCGGGTTGCCGACGAGGGTCGAGAATTGGTGACCGAAGCAGGTCGTGTCGACATCGTCGCCGAGGACGACCGAGGTCAGCTGGTGGTAATCGAACTCAAGGCGGCGATCGCTCAACCTGACGCTATCACACAGGTCCTGGCATATATGACGGCTGTGCGAGAGGAGAGGGGACAGCCTGTCCGCGCAATCATCGTGGCGCGCGACTTCCCGGCCAAAGTGCTGCTTGCGGCGCGCAGCATTCCAAATCTCCGACTCAAGAAGTACGGCTTCCGCTTCACGTTTCAGGATGCCGAGTGAAACCTTGAGGAAGGCCGCCCAACGCTACGCTGAAGCTGAGCCGGCGGGGCGCGAACACGGTCGGCTTGCCCTGGGGGCCAAGTTGCCGCAAGGTGATGGTCGAGAACTTCGAGTCGCCGGTCAGGTGAGCTCAAGACCGCTACAGGGAGTTAGTGACAATGACAAATCTAGAACGATATAAGAAAGATCTCTCAAGACTGATAGAACTCGGAAATGAAATGCACCTTGATCTCACACTTCAGGCATTGGAGAAGCAGGGCAAGCTTGACAAGTCACATCAGGAGACAAAGAAGAAAGTCTCTGGTGCATTCGATGGCAAGTATCAGAAGTGGTACACCGAAGCCTGTGCTGTCATTAGGCAACTATTACCGAACAGGTTGGATGAGTTTGAAACCTTCTACAAAGCAGATCCAAAACGCAAGAGCGTGGATGCAACTTCTTACAAGATTCAGGATTGGCTGATGGGATTGCGGGCAAGGCTTAATATCTATACGGGTGAAATGCCTTTTGACGACTTCGGCGCTGTTATCATGCGTTTTGGTGTCCAACTGCAAATCCTCAAGTCCGCCGAATCACGCTTCGAGAGTAGTCTATTCGACATCAGACAACTCGTCCAAGCTGACCTTTTTGACTCTGAGTTGGCGTCCGCCAGGGAATTACTAAGGAATGGCTTCCTTCGGGCTGCCGGGGTTGTAGCAGGGGTCGTGTTAGAGAAACACCTTGCGCAGGTTTGCAGCAACCACGGAGTCACGGTACGAAAGAAACATCCGACGATTGCCGATTTCAATGACCTTCTCAAGGACAATGACGTTTTGGACGTACCGACTTGGCGCTTTGTACAGCGACTTGGCGACCTTCGGAATTTATGCGGTCATAACAGACAAAGAGAGCCCAGTGAAGCAGAAGTGGGCGAGCTGGTTGACGGGGTGGATAAGGTTTCCAAGACGCTATTCTAGGCGTTCCAACAATGGCTTGAGGGCGGACTGGCAACCGAGCGCAGCCTGATTGCCTGCCAGGTAAGCCCGAGATTCGAATGTGATCGCCACGCCAATCTGATGATGGACGTAGTGAACGCTTCTGGTGGTCAGCAAAGGCCGCCGACACCCAACCCGCGCCTTACTATCTCGGCCCCTGGGGCCCGTAGAAAAGTGTGTTCCGCGGACATGGGCCTTCCGTGCTGTGTTTGGAGGCCCTCATCACCGCCTACGCCGCCGGCTGGCTCCCCCTCATCGCCTGACGTCGGGTGGCACCGGCCGCGCAGTTAGGTTTGTCCAACCTCGTCGGTTGCGTTCGACAGTACCGGAATATGTTGGTATGATGGGGGCGTGAGAAGCGAAGTAAGCGTGAGCAGGTGGCCGGTTGTTCTTGTACCGGTGGTGGTAAGCGTGCTGGTCCTGTCGGCGGCATTCCCGTTGCCGCCTCGCCGGAGCGGCAGGGCACGATACACATGGTGCAGGCTGGCGAGCACCTCACCCCCATCGCCAACCGCTACGGAACCACACCCCAGGCCGACGCGAGCGCCAACAACCTGGTGAATATGAACCTGCTCTATGTGGGTCACCGGTTGACCATTCCTGGGAGTGCTACACTCGACCTATTCAGTCTAGGGACCCACGTAGATAGGCCGAAACAGTTCGGTCTACACAACCATTGGGTGGCTCTGCCATCCAGGCTTACAGGAGGATAACATGGCTAAGAGAATTCGTTCCTTAGCAGCGGTGATGGTCCTTCTGTTCGTCGGAGTATCACTCACACTGGTTGTCATGTTGACCCCCTTCCACAGCGTGCGTGCCGATACCGGCATCATCTACGTGGACCGGGACGCCCCCGGCTCGACGCACGACGGGCTTTCCTGGGCCACCGCCTACACCAACGTGCAAGCGGCTTTGGCCGTCGCCATCTCCGGGCACGAGGTCTGGGTAGCGGAAGGGGTCTACACTCCCGGCAGCGCCGACCAGCGCGACGCCACCTTCACCCTGGTGAACGGCGTGGCGCTCTACGGCGGCTTTGCTGCCACCGAGACGCTGCGCACCGAGCGCGATTGGGCGGCCAACATCACCGTTCTCAGCGGCGACATCGACAACAACGACGTTACCGATCCCAGTGGTGTGGTCACCAGCACTGCCAATATGGTTGGCAACAACGCTTATCACGTCGTCACCGGCGGCGGGACGGACAACACCGCCATGCTGGACGGCTTCATCCTCACCGCCGGGCGGGCCAATCATTACCACTATTCCAAAAACAACGGCGGCGGGATGTACAACGACTCCAGCAGTCCGACGCTGACGGACGTCACCTTCAGCGGCAACTCCGCCACGAACTACGGCGGCGGGATGTACAACTATGACTACAGCAGCCCGACGCTGGCGAACGTCACCTTCAGCGGCAACACGGCCACCTACTACGGCGGCGGGATGTGTAACGAATCCTACAGCAGCCCGACGCTGACGGGCGTCACCTTCAGCGGCAATACGGCCATCTACGGCGGCGGGGTGTACAACGTCTACAGCAGCCCGACGCTGACGGACGTCACCTTCAGCGGCAACTCCGCCACGAACTACGGCGGCGGGATGTACAACTACAAAAGCAGCCCGACGCTGACGAACGTCACCTTCAGCGGCAACACCGCGACCAACCGGGGCGGCGGGATGTACAACGACTACTACAGCAGCCCGACGCTGACGGACGTCACCTTCAGCGGCAACACCGCCGACTTGGGCGACGGGATGTACAACAGCGGCAGCGACCCGACGCTGACGAACGTCATCCTGTGGGGCGACAGTGCCCCCGGCGGGGCGGAAATCTACAACGACAGCAGCACTCCCAGCGTCGCCTACAGTGATGTGCAGGGCTGCGCCGGCTCCGGCAGTTGGAATACCGCCTGCGGCACGGACAACGGCCACAACATAGACGCCGACCCGCTCTTCCTGGATGCGGCTAACGGCAACCTGCGCCTGCAAGACACTTCCCCGGCGATTGACGCCGGCGACAGTGACGCCGTGCCGGTTGGCGTCACCACGGACCTGGACGGCAACCCGCGCTTCTCCGGCGCCGCGGTAGATATGGGCGCCTATGAATTCCAGACCACGACCGCTTATCGGCTACTGGTGACCAAAGGCGGGAACGGTTTCGGCCGGGTGACCAGCGCGCCGGAGGGCATTGCCTGTCCCGATGATTGTTCGCAGGTGTATGCGGAGAATGCCACGGTGGTGCTGACCGCCACAGCGGGGCCTTACACGTCCTTCGACGGCTGGCAGGGCTGCGATAACCCCAGCGGCAATACCTGCACGCTCACGCTGGCCACCCACAAACAGGTGACGGCCACCTTCAGCCGCACGGGCTGCGGCGTGCTCTACGCCGCGCCAACGGCGCAAGGCAGCGGCGACTGCTCCGGTTGGGCGAATGCCTGCACCCTGCAAACCGCCCTGGCCGGCGCCATCGGCGGCGATGAGATTTGGGTGCAGGCCGGCGTCCACATACCTACTATGAACCGGGCTGACCGCGCTGCATCCTTCACCCTGAAGGATGGTGTGGCGGTGTACGGCGGCTTTGCCGCCACTGAGACGCTGCGCACCCAACGCGACTGGGCGGTGCACATCACCGCCCTCAGCGGCGACATTGATGGCAACGACCTCACCGACCCCCACGGCGTGGTGACCGACACGGCCCACATCGTGGGCAACAACACTTACCACGTGGTGTTCAGCAACAACGTGGGCGTGAGCGCCGTGCTCGATGGATTCGTCATCACTGGCGGGCAGGCCAATGTTTGGCCAGACATCCGCGGCGGCGGGATGTACAACGCCTCGAGCAGCCCGACGCTGACCAACGTCACCTTCAGCGGCAATACCGCCGCCGACCGCGGCGGCGGGATGTACAATAACCTCAGCAGCCCGACGCTGACGGATCTGATCTTCAGCGCCAATAGGGGCTGTCCCGAAAGTATGTAGCAGGGTAGTGGGGGACAGCCCTTGGAAACTTCGTGTTGGAGTGAGAAGAAAGTAAACTGGTGGTGTCTAGGCCGCCAGTTTTGCCATGTTATGGGCTATACA
>Ga0315296_10005636_pt1 | contig 10002 bp, 8 predicted proteins | sample YL17G14_18_MG_FD_203921 | JGI IMG/M metagenome (GOLD analysis project Ga0315296, IMG submission 203921) | Sediment microbial communities from Yellowstone Lake, YNP, Wyoming, USA - YL17G14_18 | ecosystem: Environmental > Aquatic > Freshwater > Lake > Sediment | place: USA: Wyoming | collected... | reverse complement strand
GTAACCTGCATTCGTCTGATCCGCTGATGGCGGATTCAAGGAGGTCCACATCCACGGGTTTGCCCAAGACTGCCTCCCACCACATCTTTACGAAGCCGACGCCACACTGACAGTAGGTGGATGAACCCATAGCATCGCTGGGGAGGCCTCGCATCAGACCGCAGTAGCAGCGTATGGGTCGGCTCCACCCACGCGGGGTGTAGGTAAGTATGAGGGCATCTCTGTTCCTCTCTAACCGTGTCCCCTTCTGCGGCTTCGCCATCTCGGCCTCGATGAATTCCTCATTGGTCTTGTGCTTAGCCCGCCGCTTCTTGGCCGCCTCGATGACTCTGCTGTTTATGTTTGCGCAGTTGGCCCCGCACTCACGCATGATGGAGCTGCGAGTTTCATCGTCCACGAGGACATCCATCCGGTCCATCGCCTCTTTCACCCAGAGCGACAGCTTCTCGGGCTTCGATGGAGGCTCAGAATCTCCGAATATCCTCGTCGCCATCTCCTCCCCGAGGCGCGTAGTGATGCGGCGCCCGATCTCCTTGGCCATGTCTTTCACTGGCATACTTATCGCCATCTAATCCTTTGACATGATATAAAAGTACATGGAGTATTGAAGGCGAGGGAGTTCTATCCGTTAAAGCTGTATCTGCACGTAGATTCTCTAACTCCATTTCCTGAGGAAATTATTTGCTTCGGCTCTGAGTGTTTTTCTCGTGCTGTTGAGGTGTTTGCTGACAAAGGAGAACACTCTTTCCTTCCGCTCAACCTTGTCAAAAAACAGGTCGAAGGCCCTGATCGCTTTTTCGGCGATAACCCTCTTGCATTCCTCTGTGAGGTGAGGGGTTGTGGAGATGTTTTCAACCTTGAGTAGCTCGTTCGTTATTCTCTGGATGAGATATGGTTTCGCCAATGCGATCTTGCCTGAGTGGCCAACCACGTTGGCCACGGTAACCATGTATTCATCGTTCAGGAAGCCATAGTATCTATCAAATATGGCATCAAACTTCTTGTCTGTGTCGACCCTTGTTAGATTCGCGATGATCGCCATCGCGTTCCACGTGAGGATTCTGTATCTGCTGTCTAACAGATCTATGAAACAATCCATGTGGGGGTACAGCTTCTCCGGATGCTCTTCGCTTAAATCCATCAACACATTGGCACAACCATATCGAACCGCTGCCTGCGACGAAGAAACACCTTTGATCAATATGGGAACCAGATCAGGGTCCTGCTTAACCCTCTGAAGAAGTTCTTCTTTTGTCATGGATTTGTCTACAAGTTTTTGCAGCATTTCGTTTTCCATGGAGATCCTAATCCACCTTTCCCGGATGTTAGTTGTCAATCGTCCTTGTAGTTTAAAAACTATTCTGAATCAACTCCACGATATCGAATAACCATGCTCTCTACAAGTCGCGCGTGCGATTGGAGAAAAATTAAATAATAGGTGAATGTATGTCTGGGGGATATATCCCTTTTAGTGTGAAAAGGGTTAAAAAAACTTCATGGAGTGGTATGAACGTTGGGGGTCCTTGACTATTACAGGAGTTTCTGGAGGAGGCAGTCGAAGAACTGGAAGGTCTTACTGACAAGGGATATCATCAACTCGCTGACGGGACACTTGACGGAGCGGTACGGCACCATCTACTTAAATAAGCTGGGCGCTGGAGCACTCGAGATAGGGTTTCTAAACAGCATAAGCTCCTTTGTTAGGATGTTTCTCTCTATACCCTCAGGCCTCTTGGTCGACCGAATCAAGAGGCTGAAGAGGCTCTTCGTCTTCATGCGAATCTTTGAGCTCCCAATCTCCTTAATCTCGGCCACAGCTCGGGATTGGCGGGTCTTCATTTACACAAACATTTATGGACAGAGCTTGATGCAGATCGAAAACCCAGCTATGAACATCATCTCGATAGAATGCATAAAGCATGAGGATCGGGTTACAGGGATGACCCTTCAGCACACCCTTAGCTCGGCTGTGGGCCTCGGAACCCCCATGTTAGCCGCCTTCTTGATCGCAAGCTTCGGAGGAATGGAGAACGCTGATAGCTACAGGCCTCTATACATTATTCAGTTCTTTGTCGGGTTGGCGACCTTTCTGCTCCTGGCCTGGAAGTTGGAGGAACCAGATATAAAGAGAGATAAATATGAATCGGGTATTATTAGTTCCCTTTTCTCAATCTTTAAAGCGGTGCCTGGGCTAAAAAGGGTTCTACTAATGAATATTCTTCAAGGACTACTCATAGGAATGAGAACCCCCCTAGTTCCTCTATATCTCTACTCGGTAAAACACGCTGATGTCTACCTAATCGCATTGCAGGGAACCCTCACCACAGCCGTCAATCTTGCCCTCTCTGTTCCCATGGGACGCTTAGCCGACAAGGTTGGCAGAAGGAAGGTCGCCTATTTCTCTCAGCTCTCATACGCTGCCTGCGTAATCGTCGCAGTCATGACTCCGGAAACGAACCCGGAGTATCTCCTAATATACACCTTCCTCAGCGCCCTCGGGGGAACCCTAAATTTCGGATGGAACGCCTTTTTGGCAGAGTATATCCCCCTCGAAGGCCGAGGACGGTGGATGGGGGTAAGCAGCCTAGTCGGTTCTCTGGTAAGCATCCCTGCACCCATAATAGGCGGCCTCATCTGGAACATCAACCCTGACTACCTCTGGTGGATAGGCGCCTTCTACTACACCGTTCTCGCTATACCCTTGATGATGAGCGTACCCGAGCTCCCAAAATCACAGACAGAACAATAGAAAACTGAGAAGCTACAAGAACGCATAACCACAAGTATTCATGCGCGGCGTTCCGCTAGTTGTGGTATTCCTCGGACGAAGCCTGTGACTTCATTTTTCACGATTGGTGTTTCCCACTATACGGAGTCATCATGGTCTCTCTCTGTGTGTTTCGTGGAAACCAAGTCACTGCCAAGAAAGGAGCAAAGGTCGGCTTAGTCGGACCTCGCGTGCAAACTGATTGGATAAATTTTTGATAATGAGCCGGGGGAGGGATTTGAACCCCCGTGTAAGCGGTCTGCAGCCGCTCGCCTGAGCCTCTCAGCCACCCCGGCGCTGTGAATGCTTCCCCTATCGTCGTTTATAAGGATTGATTTTTCACCCCCGAATCGGTGTCTCACTGCCTATGGAAAACGATATAACGAGCTGGGCGCTCTATTCTGTTCGGTGGTATTCTAATGTCTAAGGTTTCGTATAACGAGGGATTTGTGACTGCTGGCGGCTATAAAATGCACTACCTGGAGTGGGGCAAATCCGGCAACCAAATCGTTCTTCTCCACAGCATGGGTATGGACGCCCATGGGTTCGACGCCTTCTCCGAACCCCTTTCTAAGGACTACCGCACACTTGAGAGAGACCTTTTGGGTTGTCGCCTGCTTGCTATTGACCTCTTGGGACATGGCGACAGCGATACACCTAAAGAGCCTGTAGGAGTGGAAGAGCACACTGAGATCGTCCACGGCGTTGCACTTAACAGGGGATTTAGGAAGAACATCTTAGTGGGACACTCCATCGGCGGAATGATCTCCATGATCTACGCCGCTAAATACCCAAATGAGGTGGAGAAGGTCATCCTAGTCGACATCGCTCCTAGAGACGCCTCAGCCACACCTGAGAGGCCCACCAGCCCGCCTCCTTCGGCTGCTCAACCGCCTGACTCCTTTGCAGGTGAGGAGGAAGCACTGAAGTACCTGAAGGGGAGATATCCAAAGTTCGATAAAACGGCGCTGCAGAACAGGCTGAAATATGCCTTCAGACGAGACGCGGACGGTCTGCTTCGGTTGAAGGCGAATCCCGCGGCTCTCACCTCGCTCCGAGGCTCGCTCTCCGTGGACCTCTGGCCCTTTGTCAGTAAGATAAGCGCTCCCACACTTCTAATCATCGGCTCCGAGAGCCAAACCGTCCCCAAGGCGGCGGTCGAAAAGATGCGGGGCATGCTCAAGGAGTTCAAGGTCGTAACGATCAACGGCGCGACCCACATGGTCCCCCAGGACCGTCCCAAGGAGTTCGAGAAGGCTGTAAAGGAGTTCCTTAGATAAAGAAGCAAAGCGGCTCTCCCTTTTTCTTTTGAGGAGTTTCCTTGATCTTACGGGAAAACTTAAATCTGATTCAGGCAATTCTTAGTCGGGTTTAATCATGAACTACAAGAGGTATCTTCTAGAGATCGGCACAGGTATCGACCTCCATGGGGAGGACGAGACGAAGGCGGGTCAGCGGGCCGTGAGGAACGCCATAGAGTGGCACAGCATGGTGGGGCTGGGTCAGCTCTTCAAGTTCAAGAGCTGGAAGGAGATGAACGAGGCACTGCTTGTGGATGTGACCCTCGCGGTGCCGCATCCTGAGAAGGTGGACAAGGATCAGGTCCTCAGCGTACTTCCCGAAGGGCAGAAACAGATAACGGTTGTGGAGGGGGGGCTCCGATTCCCAGCTCCGCAGACCACGGAACTCAGCAAGACCCACGGTGTCGTCGTCGCAGTGGCTGCGATCGTGGTTCTCGTAGACATGGACAAAGTGGAACGAGCTTAGACACATCCTCCCGCGCGAGCGGGTGCCCTCAACTAGTTTTTTCTTTCTCGTTTCTTAGTAGGAGGTAGAATGAAGCAGAGTAGAGGGCGTAGAGTCCAGTTCCCAAGAGCGGCGGGGCGTCCAGGGAGACGTCTTGCATGAGGTATCCCGCTAGCCTGGGGCCAACAATATTACTTCCCATGGATGCCATATTTGTTATGCTGTTGGCCGTGGCCTTCTCGTCTTGGTACAGCAATCTGAAGAAGAGCGAGGGAAGGAGAGGGTTGCACAGTGAGGATATGCTGAGGCGTGAGATGTAGACGGCGGAGAGCCATGTGAAGTCTGGTGCGAAAGCGAACATAAACCAGAAGGGTGTGCAGAGACCGAGGGCAGCTGAAATCGTCTTCAAGGTTCCTATCCGTTTGGAGATTCTGGGAGCCACTATGTTTGCTCCTGCCTGGACGAAGGTGGAGGCGGAGTACAGGGCGCCTAAGGCGTCTGATTTGACACCGAACTTCGTGTTCACATAGTAGGGGAAGAGGCCGAAGAAGCCGAAAGCGATGTTCTGGATCGTGTAGAGAAGCGAGAATTTGGCGACAATACTCTTGGATCTGAGGTTAAATCGGACTCCCCTGTGAATTTCTGGTTCGGTCAAACCTCTGAGCGACATGATGAAAAAAGGAAATGCGACGAACAAGAACATGGTTCCCAGGGCACGCATGACAAAGTATGAGGATTGGAGACTGAAACCATATCTTTCTACAAGTAACGATGGAATGAATCCCATTAGGCTGCCCATGGAGGAAGCCATGATGCTGAGGAAGCCCTGTAGTCCGAAGGCCCGGTCCATATCTTTTGCATCGAAGAATGAGGAGTAGAGGGGACCAAAGACTGCACCGGTTCCGTTTCCAAGTCCTACTAGGAACCAAGCTAGGCTGAGCATCTCGAAACTCGTTGAGGTTAGGATGATTAAGAAACCTGGAGTACTGAACAAGAAACCAAGGATTATTATCTTTCTTTTTCCGTATCGGTCGGCCAGGATTCCTGCGGGTAGCGTGAAAAGAATCGCGCCAAGCGGGTTCGTCATCATGATGGAGCCAATGTCCAGGCTCTTGAATCCTAGGGTTATCAGCCAGAGCTGGGTAACCACGTTGAAAATACCGTTCCCGAAACCGTTGAAGACACCTGCGACAAGAAAAAACTTGGCTGGTGTTGCGACTTTATCTGGGACGATCGACGCGAGTTTCATTTTTAGGGCGGTCATCCTACCTCACCCCAGATCGATTCTGGGGCGTTTATTTAAGGAGAACTCACAATATGTGAGTAGTCTAACCTTGGCATCAAACCTTTGAAGGTTTAAATATCTGTTTGCTTATTTTTTCCAAGGTTTCGATTGGTAACGAGGAGTTACATCAAGATCTATGGCCCACACTTCTTGCAGGCTCTAAAGGCCTTGGAGGAGATTTCGGTGGAGATTCCAGAGGTTTCTATTATGAACACAATTGTCTGGCGGGAAATCGGTGAGAGAATAGCCAGAGGATTAAGCAAAGGCTCTCCTGGGCTCATAACAACGATGGCCGAACTGGCAATGAACTACTTCGATGCTTCCAGCATTCCTCTATCTGCGGAACGTTCTAAGAGTATTTTCAGCAAGTCTGGCGACAGCTTAGGGGAATATGATTTCTTCTTCGAGTGGTCAAAGAAGCCCAACGTAGAGCAGGTATACAAACTTATAGAAAAGATAGACGAGGGATTGGCTAATTTAGGGTGTAAGTACACGATAACAACTAAATAACGAACGCTCAAGCGCGACGAAAATTATCTAATGATTTTCTTCTTTCAAAAATAGTTGTTGCAGGACAGAGAAAGAAATGAGGGATTGCCCTTACTTCCTTAGCTTGTTGAGAACTTTATCGACATCGTCGAGTCCAAGTTTCTTCAGAGTCTCGGAGGTCGGTATGCCGTTGTCGTCCCAGCCGACGTTCTTGTAGTAGTTCCGCTTCATCTCCTCAAACTGCTTCCTATCAGGCGCCTTGCCCTTGTATGGTCCAGTCGGAAGAGGCTCATAGAACCTGGGTGGATTGTCGTCGTCCTTCGGGCTCCAGAAGAGGTCCGGTCCTCCCAGAAGCAGCAATGCCCTCTGGGTCTGGAAGACGGTGGGCCCGTTCACGGTGGACCATTTCTCCGATGTGATGTCCCATCCTGTGACAGCCTTAAGGAAGTCCCATTGAATGGTTCGGTCGCCAGTGAAGTTGCAGAAGACAGCCGAGTCCGAGAAGATCGTACCCATCTCCCTGAAACCGTCTGAACTCGTTGAAGTGTGGTCGCCTGCCTGAACGGAGAGAGCGTAAGAGATCGGCGTAGAGTCCCTCCCACTCCTGATGCCATGAGCTCCGATCTCAACACCCTTCACCTGGACAGCATAGGGCGTGACATCCACTCCTTTCATCTGCCCTATCTTCAGCGCAGCTCTGTAGGTTCCCTCGGCAAGCACATCTCCGATACGTTGCCTGTTGGCTATCAGGTAGGCGAGCTTGGTGAAGGCGTCTGCGTCACCCCATTTCAGTTCAAAGCCAAGGTCCTCCTTGGCGAGGATGCCTCTCTGATAGAGTTCTGCTGCGAAGGCCATTGTGTTCGCTGTGTTGATGCCTGAGAAGCCGAGGTTGTCGATAAGCGAGCTGAGGTGGATGTTCTCGCCAGGGTCGAAGACGCCGAAGTTTGGGCCACAGTACGCCTGGAGCTCGTAGTCAGGGCAGTCGGTGATGTCGCCCTTGTAGGGTCCCTCCTTTATACAGGAGATCTTCATGCAGCTCGTTGTACAGTTGAAGTCAGACCAATATCGCTTGACCCAGTATCTGGCCTCAAACATGGGTCCACCGAACTGCTTCTCATCGTGCCACTCCTCCTGCCAGTTCCGAACAGGCTCAGAGCTGCTGCCTGCGCCGGTGCTGTACCCTCCGAACCCCGTGCCCCATCGACGCATGCTTCCTGGGCGTGGACGCGCATCCAACGCCAGAAGGCGCTTAACAGCTTCTGGGTCCACTACGTCAGGCATGGGTCCACGTCCCTTAACTGCGATTGCCTTCAGGTTCTTCGATCCCATCACGGCGCCATAGCCGCCGTATCCAGCGGCATGGGCGATCTTCTGCATGACGGCTGCGTTCCTGATCTTGTTCTCTCCTGCTGGTCCTGTGTAGATGAGGGCTGGCTCCCTCCAGGCTCCAATATCTGGCATCCTCTTCCTCAGCTCTTCTCTGACCTCCGCGTTGATCGCCTTTATGGTCTCCTCACCGTTCTTCCCCCAGACCTTGCTGGCGTCCCTGATCTCTCCACCCTTGTCCGTGACGAGGATATAGACCGGACTGCTCGCCCTTCCTGTGACGATGACACCGTCGTAGCCTGCGCACTTGATCTCAGAGGCAAACTCCCCGCTCAGCGTGGAGCCGATGACGCCGTTGCTGAGGGGCGACTTGCCAGATATGCACGTCCTCGCCCCCGTGTGGATAGCCGTAAGAGGACCAGTGAGAGCTGTGAAGATGTTCTCAGGTCCGAGGGGATCGACCTTCTGCCACTGCTCCCCCAGTCGGTCCCAGAGGATCTTCGTGGCGAGGCCTCTTCCACCTAGGTAGATTTTGAGGATCTCCTCATCAAAGGTGATGTCCTCTAACCTATTCCTCGTGAGGTCGACATCGAGATATTTTCCTGCATACCCTCTCGGCATCTCAAACCACCTCCTTACCCTTTTCCCCAAAGAGGTTTATGGCGAGGTCCTTTGAGACATCCTCAGGCTTCCTCGAATAGAGCCTGCGCGCGCTTGAAGGCCTCTCTCTTACAAGATTGAGGACTCCGTAGCCCGCTTCTTGGCAGGTCTTTACGCATTCAGGGTCGCCGTTGCAGAGGTTGCAGATCGTGGCCTTGTTGTCCTTGGGGTGCAGGAAGGGTACCTCGCCTGGACAGGCTTTTATGCAGAGGCTGCAGCTTATGCACTTCTCTCTGTCGACGATCACGGCGCTCGTCTTGGAATCCACAGATAGTGCACTGACGGGACAGGATTTGACGCAGGGGTAATCTTCGCATTGGCTGCAGGTGTGCGGGACCTCTACTCCTGGGAAGAGCATGAAGACTCTTATCCTGGAGGCTTCAGGCCATATCCAGCCCTCGTGGTGGAGGGAGCAGGCAATCTCGCATCTTCGGCAGCCGGTGCATTTGATTTGATCCTTGAATATCCAGTATGGTTGTTCTCCTGGCGCTCCTTCTCTACCAAACATCTTTGATCACCTAGAATCCATAGTAATTCGTCGTTTGATTAAAAAAGGATTTCGAAAGAAAAAGGTCAAACAAAGCCTATTTTATGTTTACATACGCTACGATGCGGTCGTTGGCGTAGATCCTATCGAAGAGAGGACAGTCAGGAAAGCTTGGCGAGAGATATTCGTCTTCGCTCATCACGTAGACAGGTCCCCCTGAGCTGAGCAGATCTAGAATGTCTTGTAGGCTTCTGACCTTTATGGCGCCTCCTTCGCTGTGTGCCTCGAAGAGCTGTTTGATCTCCCCTATACTCATCTGACTCCACGTTGAACGCAGGTTGAAGAAGCCAAGTTCAATCCTGATAGTTCGGGTTCCGTTCTCTTGAATAGTTCCAAGGGGAAAGGTGACCATGCTTTCGTGTATTCCTCTTTCCGCCGTGGAGTTTACGGTTATGGAGAACCCTTCGTCGAACCTCAGAACCGCCAAGATGTTGTCCATGGAGTTTGTGTACGCCACAAGGCTCTCAGTCATATTATTTGAAGTTGAGGCGATGGAAGCCCAATGCTCAGCGCTTGAATCTGTAGGTTTATCCCAGGGGGAGCCCCATTCCAAGATCCCTGGCAGGAGGACCTTGCTGAAAGTTACATTTGGGAGAAGGGCGTCAAGCGTGAGACAGGCTTCTTCGAGCCTTTGACTTGCGGTTATGTTGTAGATCAATTCGATGAAGGACCTATCGTTTTGGAGGATGAGACTTCTCGTCAACGTAAATTGTTTATAGGTGCTGCGGCTCAGGACTCGTACTTCGCCTATGCTCTCGTTAAGCGCCTGGATGGAGCGTTCCTGGAAATCTGAGAGGGGGATTCTAACCTCGGTCTCATTGTTGTACCTAAGCATCGATCTCGTATCCGTAAAGATGATCATTGATTGGTATCCATCCTCGAAGGGATTCGTGACATGGAACTCGACCTTTGGGTTTTCATAATGGTTGTAGACTCCCTCATAGATTATCAGCGGCTCCACATCTATCCTCATAGCTAACTCGGAGAGGGCGGGCAGACTTCCCATGGTGTTTCTTCTCGTGAGCAGCATCCAGTTGCTGGGACCCTTCACCCAAGGGGGTCCTCCCCAGCCTGTTGAGACGATAATGGAGTCTTGAGGCGTAAACTGTTGACCCCAGTTTATAGAGCTGATGATTGCCTTGCTTGATTCTGGGTAGAAGAGCCGGAGGTTTTCACCTATAG
>Ga0315296_10005635_pt1 | contig 10004 bp, 7 predicted proteins | sample YL17G14_18_MG_FD_203921 | JGI IMG/M metagenome (GOLD analysis project Ga0315296, IMG submission 203921) | Sediment microbial communities from Yellowstone Lake, YNP, Wyoming, USA - YL17G14_18 | ecosystem: Environmental > Aquatic > Freshwater > Lake > Sediment | place: USA: Wyoming | collected... | reverse complement strand
GGCATCTTTGGAAGGAAAAGAAGATAAATTGAGAGGATTAAAAGAGAATGTGCTCATCGGCAAACTTATACCTGCCGGTACTGGTTTTAGAAAAGAAAAGGGTCGATGAGATAAATCTCATCTTCATCTTCGCCCCACACCATTTGGTGTGGGGGCTCGGTAGCTGATATAATAAAGAGGCGAAGAGGACTTCGTCCTCTTCTTCACCTGCGTTTTTATAAATAAAAACTTGGTATAAGATGGGTAAGAAGAAAAGATTCAAAAATAATAAAAAATTCTGGCCAAAAGAGAAAAGACCGAGCGCATTTGCCTTGCCCGAGGAAATCAGGAAGTGGATTTTGGGCGTAGTCGTTTTTGTCTTGGCCATAATTGTCACTTTGAGCTTTTTTGGCTTGGCCGGAGTCGCCGGCAATACCTTAATGAAAGGCCTCACCTTTTTAATTGGAAAAGTGGTTTTTATCATTCCTTTAATTTTAGTTTTGGGAGGACTGGTTTTTTTTAATGTAAAATACAAGAAATTTTTTGGCCCGACAATTTTGGCAATTTTTATTTTAATTGCCGGCATTGCCGGATTGACAGAAAGTTTGAATATTGAAGGAGGATGGTTGGGATATATTTTAAGCTGGCCGCTTTTAAGACTGTTCGGGAATTTGGTTGCTAAGATCGTTTTTGGCGGAATAATTATAATTGGCAGTTTGATTTTCTGGTATTTAATCAGGGGACCGAAGGTCAAAGAAATCCCTAAAATTAGGGAAACCTTAGAAATAGAAAAAGAACCATCTTTAATAAAGAGAATTTTTCTACCAAAATTTAAAGTTAAAGAGATTGAGCCGAGAATAAAAGAAGTGCCCCTCAAATTAGAAGAGCCAATTTTAGAATTAAAAACCAAAGAAGTGCCGGCCAAATTATTAGCCGGAGAACAATATAAAGAGCCGCCTTTGGAATTATTAGAAACGGATAAAGGCAAGCCTGCTGCCGGCGATACAACAAGCAATTGTTTAATTATCAAGAAAACTTTGGAAAATTTTGGAGTACAGGTTGAAATGTCAGAAATTAATATTGGTCCGACCGTAACCCAATACACTTTAAAACCTGCCGAAGGCATTAAACTTTCTAAAATTACTACTCTTTCAAACAATCTTTCTCTGGCCTTAGCCAGCCATCCAATTAGAATTGAGGCTCCCATACCCGGGAAATCTTTGGTTGGAATTGAAGTGCCCAATAAAATAAGGTGTCAGATTAGATTGAGGGATTTAATTGCCAATCCTCAATTTCAAAATGCCGCCTCCAATTTGACTATGGTTTTGGGAAGAGATGTTTCGGGAATTTCTTGTTATGCGGACTTGTCAAAGATGCCTCATCTTTTGGTAGCCGGGGCAACCGGCACCGGCAAAACTATTTTCTTAAATTGTTTAATCTTAAGCTTGCTTTATCGAAACTCGCCCGACATTTTAAGATTTATTTTGGTAGACCCAAAAAGAGTTGAATTTTCTGCCTACAAAGACCTTCCTCATCTTCTAACGCCGGTCATTTTTGATCCCCAAAGAACAATCAATGCCTTAAAATGGCTGACTTCTGAAATGGAAAAAAGATTTGATATTTTATCAGGAAACGGTTCAAGGAATATAGATAGTTATAATGAAAAAATCATAAAAGAAGGAGAGAAACCCTTGCCGTACATTGTTTTAATTATTGACGAGTTGGCAGATTTAATGGCGGCCAAAGGAAGGGAAATGGAAATTGGAATTGTCAGGTTAGCTCAAATGGCAAGGGCAGTAGGAATTCATTTGGTAGTGGCTACCCAGCGGCCGTCGGTTGAGGTAATTACTGGCTTAATTAAGGCAAATATTACTTCAAGATTAACTTTTCAGGTAGCTTCCCAGGTTGATAGCCGTACGGTCTTTGATATGGCTGGTGCTGAAAAACTTTTGGGTGCAGGAGATTTACTTTTTATTTCGGCTGAAGTATCAAAACCAAAAAGAATTCAGGGGGTTTATGTTTCCGAAAAAGAAGTAAAAAAAGTAGTAGATTATATTAAAGCCCAAAGAGAAAAATGGCTTTTGGGCCAAGAGGTTAAATTTTTTGAAAATCATTTAGCTCAAGATCTTGAGAAAAGTTTAGAGGCAAAGGAGGGCGATAGTTTCGAGGGTTATGTGCTCGAGGAAGATCCTTTATATGAGGAGGCAAAAAAAATAGTAATTGAAGCAAGAAAAGCCTCTGCCTCTTTTTTGCAAAGGAGGTTAAGAATTGGTTACGCCAGAGCTGCCAGATTATTGGATATACTTGAAAAAAATGGAGTTGTCGGCCCCGGCGAAGGAGCTAAACCGAGAGAAATTTTGATTCAAACTGAAGAAGAAGGAGGGGGAGGGAATGAGGAGGAAGAAGACTGGAAAAAGGTTTAAAATAATTGTTAATTGTTTATTATTTTGTTATTATAAAATTATGACAAAGAAAAAACCAATAAAAACTGAATCTGGTAATTTACAGGAAACACTGGAGGAAATCAAGCAGAGATTTGGAGAGGGCGCGATTATGAAATTGAAAGAAGTCAGAGCGGTTGACGTTGATGTAATTCCAACCGGCTCCATTTCTTTGGATTTAGCTTTGGGGGTGGGGGGAATGCCGCGGGGAAGAGTGATTGAGATTTTTGGTCCAGAGAGCTCTGGCAAGAGTACCCTGGCTTTGCATGTTTGCGCTGAGGCTCAAAAAAAAGGAGGAGTAGCAGCTTTCATTGACGCAGAACACGCTTTAGATCCTGATTACGCCAGGAAAATTGGCGTTGATATTGACGAATTGTTAATTTCTCAGCCAGATTCGGGAGAACAGGCATTACAAATTGTTGAGACTTTAGTGAAATCAGGAGAAGTTGATGTAATTGTAGTTGATTCGGTAGCTGCCTTAGTTCCTCGGGCTGAAATTGCTGGAGAAATGGGTGAGTTTCAAATAGGGCTCCAAGCTCGTCTTATGAGTCAGGCCCTGAGAAAACTTTCTGGAATTGTGGCCAAAACAAAAACAATAGTTATTTTTTTGAATCAAACAAGAATGAAAATAGGAATAATGTTTGGTAATCCAGAAACAACGTCTGGAGGTTTAGCTTTAAAATTCTATGCTTCAGCAAGAATTGATTTAAGAAGGATTGCTCAAATCAAGCAAAAAGAAGAAATTGTCGGTTCTAGAATAAGAGCAAAAATAGTAAAAAATAAAGTTGCTCCGCCTTTTAAAATTGCAGAATTTGATATTTTTTATAATGAAGGAATTTCTTATTTTGGAGATATTTTAAATGCCGGGATAAAATCAGAAATAATAAAAAAAGCCGGCTCTTGGTTTCAATTTGAAGAGACCCGGCTTGGACAGGGAGTTGAAGCAAGCAAAGAGTTTTTAAGGGAAAACCCCGAGATTGCGAAAAAAATAAAAGATTCTCTACTTGGAAGTGAAAGAGAGGAGAGCTAAATATCTGGCTCTTTTAATTGCCTTTGTTAGTTTTCTTTGGTGGCCGGAACAGACTCCGGTTCTTTTTTTTGGTTTGATTTTTCCAGAGGCCGAGATAAATCTCCGCAAAATTTGCGTTTCTTTAAAGTCAATATCTTTGATGTTGCGTTGACAGAAATAACACTCCATAATTAAAAGGGGATTTTGCTTATATCAATCTCTCCATCTTCCTCTATTACCGGAATATCTTCTTTTGGTTGAGTTTCTTTTTCTGGTTCTTGGCCGGACACCGTTTTTCCGGTTGATTTTGGTCCCAATTGCAATCTTTCAGCGACAATTTCTGTTCGCATTCTTTTGTTGCCAGAAGAGTCCTGCCAGGTTCTCGTCTGTAATCTGCCTTCAATTAAAACCAGAGAACCTTTATTTAAATATTGGACGGCAATATCAGCTAATTTTCCAAAAAGAACGATATTATGAAATTCGACTTGTTGTTGCTTTTGACCGTTTTTATCGGTGAAAAAACGATCCGTTGCCATTCCAAAAGAAGTTAGTGATTGTCCCGAAGGCAGGGCTCTGTTTTCTGGGTCGCGGGTAAGCCGGCCGATTAAAATAACCTTATTGAGATTCATTAAGTATTTCTTCGACTTTTTTAATTTTCTTTCGACCTTTTAAGTTTCATTTACTGAGCTTTTATGTAATAAAGGTCAAAGAGATAAATCTCTTTTCCATCTTCGTTTTCGCTGTGCGAAAACTTGATAAGTGAAGAAGAATATTTATTCTTCGCCTAATATCTCTTCTAATTTTTTCTCTATCTCTTTCAGTTCCACTTTAGGTTTGACTATTTTTTTGAGAGACCTTGGAGGTTTTTTAGGAAATTTAGCTGCTCTCAATTCTTTTTTAGCTAAAATAAGATAGCGAAGAATTTGATTTTCTAATTTTATTTTTTTTTCTAAATCAATTAATTTTTCAGATGGCAATTGGAAGTTAATGACTGTCATATATGCCTGAGATTGTTTTTTTACAGGATAGGCCAACTTTTTCTTAAAAGGCAATTTTTCTTCAACCCCTAAAATCCCTCCTTTTTCTTGAATTAAGGAGATAATTTTGTCTTGAAGAGTTTTAATCTCTTTTTCTGAAAGGTCTGGTGAAATTAGATAGGTTAACTCGTAGAAGTGCATGCTAATTGATGATTGAAAACTATTAACAATTAACTATATTTTGAATTCTATTATGTCGCCGTCTTGGACAATATAATCTTTACCAACTGTTTTTAATTGTCCCAATTCTTTGGCTTTCTTCCAATTTCCCGCCTCAACTAATTTTTGCCAGGAAATTACCTCTGCTCTAATGAATTTTTCTTGAAAATCAGAATGAACTACTCCACCGGCCTCGGGCGTAGTTTGCCCATTTTTTAACGTCCAGGCTCTTGTTTCTTTTAAGCCGGCAACGGTGAAAAAAGTAATCAAATCAAGAGTATCGTAGCAGTCAACGATTAATTGGTCAAGTTTAGATTGTATTCCCAGTTCGTTTTTTTCTTCCCTCGACCATTCTGAAAGTTCTTCTTCGTCTTTTAAGTTCGTCTCCAAATAATCAACACCCAAAGGCGAAGAGGTCTTCGTCCTCTTCTTCACCTTCGCTTCCATAGATGGAGGCTCGGTAGTTGAGTATTTTGATTGGGTGGTGGGTGGGTGGCGCGGATTTGTGTTTAAAAGGTAGAGAATTGGTTTTGCGGTTAAAAATTGGTATTCTTTAATTTCTAACTGTTCTTTGGCGGTTAGATTAAGTTCCGAAATTAATTTCCCTTGAGATATCCAATCTTTAATTTTTTTAATCAATTCTATCTTCTTTATTATGCGTTTGTCCTGTCTTTCTTTTTCTATTTTTGAAAGTGACTGCTCTAAAGTTTCTAAATCCTTCATTAAAAGCTCCACTTTTATTGTTTCCATATCTCTTTGGGGATTAATCTCGCCCATTACGTGTTCTATGTTTTTATCCTCAAAACCCCTAACTATTTCTAAAATTGCATCACAGTTTCTGATTTGAGCTAAAAACTGATTTCCCAACCCTTCTCCTTTGTAAGCTCCTTTTACCAGTCCAGCTACATCTACAAATTCAATAATGGTGGGCGTTATTTTTTCTGGGCAAACTGCCTGGGCTATTTTATCTAATCTTTCGTCGGGTACCCGAACCACTCCCACATTAGGATGAATGGTGGTAAAAGGGTAGGCAGCAATGTCTACCTTGATTTTGGTTAGCGCTTTGAATAGAGTTGATTTGCCAACATTGGGGAGACCAACAATGCCTATTGAAAAGCTCATAACTCTATAATAAAATAAATTTATATGAAAATCAATCCTTTTATATTTCGTGGTTATGACATTCGGGGTTTAGTTGATCAGGATTTAAATTCAGAGATAGTAGAACATTTAGGAAAGGCCTTTGGTACTTTTTTGAATAGGCTAAGTATTAAAAAAGTAGTAGTAGGTTATGATTCTCGCGCTACCAGTCCAGAATTTAGCCAAGCTATTATCAAAGGATTGAATTGGGCCGGCATTGATATAATCAACATTGGCTTGAATCTTGTTGGAACCTTTTATTGGTCGCAATATTATTTAAATTGCAAAGGCGGCGTTTTTGTTACTGCTTCACACAATCCAGTTGAATATAATGGTTTTAAGTTAGCTAATGATTTTTCTGAAACTTTAGTTTCAGATAATATTCAGAAGTTATGCCAAATGGTAGAAAATGAAGACTATGAGCAGGGAGAGACTAAAGGTAGGAGCAAGGAGCGAGATATCAAGAAAGTCTATTTTGAAGATTTGCTAAAAAGGTTGCCGATTAGAAAAAAATTCAAAGTGGTTATTGACCCCAGTCATTCTACTGCCGGAGCAATTGCCCCGGATTTACTACGAAGGGCAGGATGTGAAGTTATTGAAAAGAATTGTCAATTAGATTCTTCTTTTCCTTTGGGTGTGCCAGATCCAACCAGTATTATTGTTGCTCAGCGCCTAAGAAACGAGGTATGGCAGGAAAAAGCAGACATTGGTTTTTCGTATGATGCCGATGGCGACCGAATAGGAATAGTTGATGAGCGAGGCAATATTGTTTGGAATGACGTGTTGGTGGCGCTTTTCACAATTGATGTTTTAAACGAGCATCCTGGAGCAACTATAATGTACAATACCCTTTGTTCAAAAGCGGTTGAAGAGACGATTGTAAAATACGGCGGCAGACCTTTTATGTGGAGAACGGGCCATTCATTCTTAAAGAAAAAAAATCAAGAAGTTAAAGCGGCTTTTATCGGGGAATTATCCGGACACTTCTTCTTTTCGGCTGATTTTTATAATCACGACGACGGACTCTATTCAACTTTGCGGTTATTAAGTTATTTGGCAAAAACTAATCAGTCGTTATCTGCTGCCATTGACTCACTTCCTAAATATATATCAAGCCCGGAAATAAAAATATATTGTGCAGATGATAAGAAAGTAGAATTAATAAATAAAATTAGCAAGGTCATTAAAAAGGAGTATCCTTGCGCGAAAATTATTGATGACGAACGGGCTGGAGACGGAGCAAGAGTTGATTTGCAGACCTGTATGTTCGTCATTCGTTATTCCCAAAACGCACCTTATCTTACAATTAAATTTGAGGCAAAGACAGAGAATCAATATATCTTTCTCAAGAATTATATTAGCAAATTACTTCACAGCTATAAGGAGATAGATTGGGATTCAAAAATAAATGTAAATACCGAATCGCTTTCTTAAAAAAGGCCCATTTTTTTCCTGACTTCTTGAAGTATGGATTGGGCGATGACCTGGGCTCGATTTCTCCCTTGGTTTAAAATTTCTTTTACATAAACTTCTCTAGTGAGAAGTTCTTTCTTTTTCCGTCGGAAGGGTTCCAAAGAATCGATTAAAAGACGTGATAAAGATTTTTTAAACTCTGCATATCCTTTTCCTTTAAATTTCTTTTCTATTTCCTTAATAGTTTTTTCAGAAAATAAAGAATAAATTGTCAAAAGATTGGAGATGCCGGGTTTTAATTCCTCGTCATATTTTATTATTTTTCCGGTGTCAGTAACCGCTTTCATAATTTTAGCTTTTATTTCTTCGGGTTCGTCAAAAAGTCCAATTTGGGCATCTTGCAGATCGGTTTTTGACATTTTCTTTTTTGGGTTTTGAAGAGACATTATTTTTGCTCCAAATTTCGGCAATCTTGCTTCAGGAATTTTAAATACTTCTCCGAATCTTTGATTGAATTTCCGGGCAATTGTTCTTGCTAATTCAACATGCTGTTTTTGGTCTTCTCCCACGGGAACTATTTCTGTTTGGTATAAAAGGATGTCCGAAGCCATTAAAATAGGATAATTCAAAAGCCCGGCATTAAGATTTTTCTTGAATTTTTTTGACTTTTCTTTATATTGGGTCATTCTGGTCAAATCGCCAATTGGAGTTATGGTATTTAATAGCCAGGCTAATTCAGTGTGTTCTTTTACTTGGGATTGAACAAAAATTATTGATTTTTCAGGATTAACCCCAGCCGCTAAATAGATAATTGCTTTTTCCAGAATTGACTCTTGAAGAGTTTTAGTATCATAGGGAACAGTTAAGGCATGTAAATCCACAATACAAAAAATACACTCATTTTTTTCTTGAAGTTCAACCCATTGTTTAATTGCTCCAAAATAATTTCCAATATGCAATTTTCCCGTTGGTTGGATGCCTGAAAAAATACGCATTTACCGAGCTTCCGAAGGAAGCGAAGGTGAAGAAGAGGACGAAGTACTCTTCGACTTTTAAACTTCTATTACAACCGGAAGAATCATGGGGCGTCTTTGGGTTCTAACATAGAAGAACTGGCCAATCTTATTACGGATTTCATCTTTAACGTAGCTCCAATTTACCGCTCCTCCCGAGCCGGTTGCTCGATGAACAATTTCAACCACTCTTTTACGAGTATCTTTCAGTAATTCTTTTGATTCCCTAAGATAAACAAATCCTCTTGATATTATATCAGGAGAACCCTTTACTTTTCCAGTTTGTTTATCCACCACCACGACAATGACAAACATTCCGTCTTTGGCTAACATTTGTCGGTCTCTTAAAACAATTTCTCCCACGTCTCCGATTCCCAGTCCGTCAATAAAGATGTAATTTGTATCTGCTTTTTCTTTCTCAATAATTGGGGTGTTTGTCTTATTGAAATTAATAATCTGGCCATTATCTAATACAAATATGTTGTTTTCAGGAAAGCCGATTTCTTTTATGATTTTTTTTGCTTCTTTAAGGAAGTAATGATTGGCATAAACAGGGAGGACATACGTCGGCTTTATTTGTCTTATCACTTCTTGGATGCCTTCGACATTAGTATGTCCGCTGACATGAATATTCATAATTTCATTGTGAATTACATTATCGCATTTACGGTAGAGGCCGTCTTTTAAAGACTGAATTGTTCTTTCATTTCCGGGAATAATAGATGAAGAGAAAAGAATGGTATCCGTTTTTCTAAGTTTTACGTAATTGTGATTGTCGGCGACTATCCGAGAAAGAACGGCTTTGGGTTCTCCTTGGGCTCCGGTGCAAATTATTACTATTTTGTTTGGCGGATAATCATCTATTTTTCTGATGTCAATAAGGGTTTCTTTTCCGACTTTAATATATCCTAATTTTTTTGCTATTTCCAAAATCATTCTCATACTGTACCCGTCAATGGCTACTTTTTTTCCAACAGCCTTTACATAATTTAAGATTTCCCGAATTCTCTTAACTTGGGTGGAAAAAGTAGCAATTATTATTCTTCCCGGAGCCGCATCAATGATTGTTTTTATATTTTTCCACATATCTTTTTCGGTAACCAAAGGTTGCCTATTAACCGCTCCAAGGCTTTCAATCATTAATATCGTTGGTTTATTTAATTTTGAAAGAAAATTATAGGATAGTTTTCTGCCGCTTGAATCCACGTCAAGAGTCCAGTCTCCCATATGAATGGCGGTAGCTGCCGGGCTTGAAATTATTACTCCAACAGAATCAATTATAGAATGCTCTACGTCAAAAAAACCTAATTTTAACTGCCCCAAGCTAATTTTTTCTTTGCTTGATTTTATCTGAATTGTTTTTAATCGGGATGCCGATCCTTTCTTATATTCCTCCATTTTGCGCTTAATTAAAGCTACGGTAAATTCCCGGCTGATAACCAAAGGATAGCCCAGTTTTTCCAAAAGAATGGGAGCAGCTCCAATGTGATCTAAATGGCCGTGAGTAAAAACAACAGCTTTTATTTTTTTTGATTTATCTTTTAAGTAATTAATATTAGGAATAATATAATCGATTCCGGGCATATCTTCTTCCGGAAACTGAATTCCCATATCAACAATCACAATATCGTTTTCATATTCAAATACCGTCATATTTCTTCCTACTTCTTCTTGTCCGCCCAGGGGAATAATACGAAAGGTCGAAGAGGTAAACCTCTTCTTCACCTCATCTAAAGATTCGGTATTAGATTGTTTAATCATATGTGCGGACGGTGGGATTTGAACCCACAAGCCATTTCTGGCATAGCGTTCT
>Ga0315296_10005633_pt1 | contig 10006 bp, 12 predicted proteins | sample YL17G14_18_MG_FD_203921 | JGI IMG/M metagenome (GOLD analysis project Ga0315296, IMG submission 203921) | Sediment microbial communities from Yellowstone Lake, YNP, Wyoming, USA - YL17G14_18 | ecosystem: Environmental > Aquatic > Freshwater > Lake > Sediment | place: USA: Wyoming | collected... | reverse complement strand
GCTGCTGAAGTGCAGCGATTAGCAAAGGAGGTAAAAGGAAAGTGATTTTGAAAAATGCCACCAAGGCAAAGCTCAGGGCAGGTAAAACCGCCATCGGCATCCGCCTGGACTTTACCTCGCCGTCCATTGTGGAGAACCTGGGCGGTCTGGGCTTTGATTTCGTCTACTTCGACCTTGAGCACGGGCCATCCAGCGAGGAGTCATGCGAGGAAATGTTTCGGGCGGCTGAGCTTGCCGGTTTGACTCCCATAGTCCGCGTGCCGAGCCACGACCCCGGGCTCACCGCCCGCTTCCTCGATTCCGGGGCCATGGGCATTATCTTCCCCCACTGCAATACCAAACAGGACGCCGAAGCTGTCGTCAGAGCCGTAAAATACCCGCCGGAAGGCGAGCGCGGCGCTGGTGGCCGTCCGTTTAGCCTGAGTGGTATGCCCGTCGCCGACTACATTAAAGAAGCCAACCGGGAGACCATGGTAATCACCATGATTGAGGAAATGGAAGCGCTGGAAAACCTGCCTGAGATTGCTACTGTGAAGGGCCTTGACGTGCTCTGGGTCGGCCGGATGGACCTATCTGTCTCCTCCGGCATCCCGGGCAAACTGGACCATCCCAAGATTCAGGACGCGGTGAAGCGTATCATCGCCGAGGGGACGGCTGCGGGCAAGGTGGTTGGGGTGGGAGCAGTGAATTCCGACCGGCCGGAACAGATTCAGGAGTTTATCCAGCAGGGTGCCCGGTTCTTCTCCCTTAACGCGACCAGCATATTGCGGAGCGCTTCGCGCAGTATTCTGAAAAGCATCGGGGCGGAATAGTTAATCTTCAAAGAGTCAATAGCATTCACCCGGTTGAAGGAGGCCTGATGAATAACGGCTTGATGAAGCTGATTGGCAATACACCAGTTGTGGCACTGGAGAAAGTGAATGACACCGCATCCATCATTTTGGCCAAGCTGGAGGCCCTGAACCCGAGCGGCAGCATCAAAGACGTCATGGCCTTTTACATGGCCGACATTGCTGAGAAGAAAGGACTGCTCAGGCCCGGCAGCAAGATAATTGAGGAGACGAGCGGCAATACGGGCATTTCCTTTGCCATGATTGCTGCCCTTAAGGGGTACCACTTTGTGGCGGTGATGCCGGAGCACATGAGCCAGGAGAGAAGGCAGCTGATGCAGTCCTTCGGCGCCGAGATTGTCCTTACCCCGGAAGCGGAGGGGTTTCCCGGCACACTGAAAAAACTTGAGCAGCTGGCCGAAGAGAACAAAGACGCCTGGTTCCCCCGGCAGTTTGAGAACCGGGACAACATTGATGCCCACCGTGAAATTACCGGTAAACGTATTTTGCAGGCAGTGGGCAAAGATATTGATGTCTTCGTGGCCGGTGTTGGCACCGGCGGCAGCCTGATGGGCGTCGCTGAAGCGCTGAAGCAGGCCAATCCCAGGGTTAAAATCGTCGCTGTGGAGCCGGCGGAATCGGCGGTGATGAGCGGTGGTGAGCCCCACAACCACATCATTCAGGGCATCGGCCCGGGATTTATACCCAAACTGGTCGACCTCGACCTCATCGACGAAGTCATACCGATAAGAGAGAAAGATGCGGTAGCGATGACCAGAAAGCTTATCCGCGAGGAAGGCCTGATGGTCGGCATTTCCTCCGGGGCCAATGTCCTGGCCTCGCTAAAGATTGCCCGGAAGTCAGGGCAGAGCAAGACCATCGTCACGCTCCTCCCCGATAGAGGGGAACGATACCTGAGCCTGAATGTCCTCTAGACTGGCCCCCACGATGAAAAAAGAGCGCGCGCTGGAAAGGCTGGAACGGGAGTGGCAGGCGCTTCTCCAGACGTGGGAAGGCCTGCCGGGAAATATCCTCCTTCAGCCGGGCGCCGTTGGCCACTGGTCAACCCGTGATGTTATGGCCCACATTACCACCTGGGAAGAGGAAGCCCGGAAAGCCCTGCCCCTCGTTCTGGAAGGCAAGCCGCTACCGCGCTATATGGGCATTGACGCCTTCAACGCCAGAGAGCAGGAGCGCAAGCGGCACTTATCCCTGGCACAGGTAAAGAAAGATTTACTCGCCACCCATGAGAGGCTGATTAGCTTTCTGGAGAACGTTCCGGAGAATGCTTTTGGCCTTCCTCGCTTTGCCAAGCGACTTCGCCTTGATACCACCAGCCACTATCGGGAACACGCTGTGCAGATTGCCACCTGGAGGGCGGAGCGGGGATATTAATATCTTCGGAAAAACCGGGGGCAAACTCACAATTGAGCTCGCAGCTTCTCCGCTTTCCTCGGTGCGGCAATCCAAAAGGTGATGCCGGATATACCAAAGCATACCATAGCAAAGATAAAGGCGCTGGTGTAGCTGCCGGTAACGTCATGGAGGAAGCCACCCAGCCATGGCCCGACTGCCCCACCGACGCCGAAGCCGGCCAGCGCCAGTCCAGACAGGACGCCAAAGTGCCGCCCATAGAAGATATCCGCCAGCCCGGCATAGATGGCCGGTCCGCATAGCCCGCCTCCATAGCCAAAGCATATCGCGTACAGGTAGAGAAGCCAGGATTGTGATGTATCATGCACCGAAATCAACGCGGTAAGTGCCCCCAGAGTCAGAATGACCGCGATGGTCACCGTCTTCTCCCTCCCGATCCAGTCGGACACGGCGGCGGACATCTGTCCGACCGCAGAAAAGATACCGAAGAGAGCAAAGACCGATGCGGCCGCGGTGCTGCTGTAGCCAACGTCCTCGGCAAACTTGACCTGATGGCCCAGCACCAGATAGGCACCGACGCCCCAGAAGAGCGCTTGAGTTGCCAGCAGAAACCACAGCTGATATGTCCTCAGCGCTTTCCGCAACGTCCAGTCACGAGGCTCAGATTTCGGGTCCACCGCGGTACTGGCGTCCAATTTAATGGCCACCCGCTGATCTTCAGCTCCATAGGGCTTGAGGCCTTTCTCCTCCGGTCGATAACGGTAGAAAAAGAGGTAGAGGGGCAGTAGAACGGCCATTAATATACCGGCAATAACAAAGTATGCGTAACGCCAGCCCACAATAGAGATGACGAACTCAACAAACATACCGTAGGTGAAGCTGAGACCACCACCCATCTGCGCCAGGCCCATGACCATACCCCGCCTCTTGGCAAACCAGTTGGCCAGCGTTGGCCCAAGCAGCGGCGTGCCGCTGCATGCCGACCCTACCGGCATTAAAACGCCGAACAACAGGTAAAAATGCCAGAGTTCACGGGCAAAAGCGCAGCCGGCCGTGGCCAGTCCCAGAACGGTAACCCCGATCAAGATGAGCCGGTGCGGCTTCCAGCGGTCGCAAAGACTGCCCACAATCGGTGCCGTTAAGCCATAAACGAGTAGATTCAGGGAAAGCATAAACGCGGTGCTGCCACGGCTCCAGCCAAACTCGTCAAGAATCGGCGGGAAAAACACCGGGAAAGAATTTCGCGTGCCGTAGACCAGAATCCAGCCGATGATGGCAATGCCGACAATGACCCAGCCATAAAAAAAGAGCGGTCTCCTGTCTTCACCACCCTTCTCGGCAGACACAGATATACCTCCCTGTGAATTATCGGCGGGGCCCGTTTTCTGGCGATTCAAACCTTTAATATCTCAGCCTTTATCTCTTTCCCTATCGTTAGCAGGCCAAAGGAATCCCGGGCCCGCCCCGGATTGAACATGAGCGTCCCCCGAAGATACTCATTGAAGGATAAATGAGAGTGGCCAAAGATGATAATGTCCACCTCGCCAAACAGCGTCCTTACCCTTTCCGCTATCCCCCACGGCCCACCGGAACCGTGGACCAGACCGATCTGCTTCCCGTCGATGTCAATAATCCGCTTATCCGGCAGCATATGCCGCAGTTCGCCCGCGTCCATGTTGCCCTGCACCGCTTTTACCTCCCCGATCTCCCTTAGCCCCTCGAGCACCGCCCTCTCCGTAATATCCCCGGCATGGACGATAAGGTCAACTCTCTTCAGCGCGGCTAATACCGACCAGGGGATATCTTCCATAGTCCGGGCATGCGTATCGGAAATAACGCCAATCTTCAATCCACGACTCCTACTGCAGGCTTGCCACCATTTTCTGACCCAGCTTCCGGGCCTCTTCGGTCAATGCCGCGTTTTTCGCCACGTCTCCGGCTCTGCCCGCGTACCCGCTCACCACAAAGCGCAGGCTTTTACCAACGCGGCAAACCGAGTCAATAAACTGGTGCAGCGTGTGGAGTGTATCCTCAATGCCTTCCGCCTCAGCGATAACGATGATGCCCACCGCCTTGGCCCTGGCCATTCGGTTCTTATTGTACGGGAAAAAATTGCGGTCCATGAAGGCCTTCATCTGCGCGCTCACGTTATAGTAATATACCGGGCTGCCCAGGATAACTCCGTCCGCCTCGTAAAACCGGTCTATAATCCAGCCGGCATCATCCTGCTGGGCGCAGGACTCAAAAGAAGCGCAGTTATCGTGGCCGAGACAGGGATTCACCTTATGCTGGCTGATGACTATCTTTTCCGTTTCCGCGCCGAGCTTCTCCGCCTCAGCCAGCGCCTGGTCGACCAGAAAATTGGTGTTCCCGTTCAATCTGGGACTGCCCATAATCGCCAGTATTTTCAATCCAACCCTCCTATAACTCTCTACGAAAGGCTGAAATCCCGGTAATATCCTGCCCCAGAATCAGGGTATGGATATCGTCCGTCCCTTCATAGGTATAAACCGACTCTATGTTGGCCATATGTCTGATGGGAGAATAATCCAGAGATATGCCATTGGCACCCAGTGTCTCCCTTGCCAGTCTGGTACACATGCGGGCCATGGCCACATTATTCTTCTTGGCCATGGAAATCTGGGCGAAGTTCGCTTTCCCCTCGTCCATGAGCCTTCCCAGCCGGTAAGCCAGGAGCTGTGCCTTGGTAATCTCAATCAGCATGGTGACCAGCTTTTCCTGCACCAGCTGGTAGGCGGCAATCGGGGCGCCAAACTGCTCCCTTTCCTTGGCATAGTTCAAAGCCGTCTCGTAACAGTCCATGGCAATGCCAACCGCACCCCAGGATATTCCGTAGCGGGCCTGGCTGAGACAGCTTAAAGGAGCGCTCAATCCCTTTACCTTCGGCAGTGCATTTGCCAATGCTATCCGGCAATCAGAAAAACCCAGCTCGCCCACATCACTGGCGCGCATCGAGCCCTTACGGTTCTGAGCGGTCTGACTGAAACCCTCGGTGCCCCGTTCCACTAAAAAACCTCTCACCCCTTCATCGGTTTTGGCCCAGACTACGGCCACGTCAGCAATTGATGACTCAGTTATCCATTGCTTGGTCCCGTTAATCACCCAGCCATCAGCATCCTTTTTCGCCACCGTCTCCATTGAGGCTACATCCGAACCATGATTCGGCTCGGTCAGGCCAAAGCAACCTATCTTCTGCCCGCGGGCAATCAATGGCAGCCATTTCTGTTTTTGCTCCTCCGAGCCGAACCGCAATATGGCATACTCCACCAGCCCAAATTGAACCGCAATGAAGCTGCGCAGGGCGCTGTCAACTCTCTCCACCTCCTGACATATGAGCCCAAAAGTAACATAATTGGCCCCGTTCCCCCCGTATTCTTCGGGGAGGCAGGCGCCAATCATACCCAGCTCTCCCATCTTTGGGGCCAGCGCTCTCATATCCAGCGGCTTCTCCTCGTGGAAGGCCTCGACCACCAGCGGTTCTATTTCGTTCTCAAGGAATTCCCGGACCAGATTCCGGGTCATCTTCTCGTCTTCGGAGAGCAGCTCATCAATCTGGTAATAGTCAACACCCTGAAATTTCATTTCCCCTCACCTCCTTTATGCCGACCGTTTTCCCCATCTCTGCTCGAATTTTTTCTTTACTTCAGTATTGATGAGCCACTGCGGCCACTCACCATTTACCATTCGAGCAATCTCTTCAAACGGTCGTTTTCTGAGCCTGTCCACCGCTTCTTCCGAATAGTAAGCGGTGTGTGGCGTGATGATGACATTGTCCAGCTTGAGCAGGGGGTAGTCCAGCGGCATGCTTTCTCCCTGTATCACATCCAGAGCCGCGCCGGCAATCTCTCCCCGGGACAGCGCCTGGTACAACGCTTCCTCGTCGATAAATTCGCCGCGGGCGCAGTTGATAACGTAGGCGGTTGGTTTCATTCTCCGGAACTGTTCTGCCCCAAGCATATGCCCGGCACCGTAGGTGAACGCAGCGTGTACCGATACGAAATCCGAGTTTTCGAGCAGGTAATCCAGTTCCACCGCCTCCACGCCACACTTTTTGAAAACGCTGGCGGGAACGTAAGGGTCAAAGGCGATCACCCGCATCTCAAACCCCCTGGCCTTGGGGACGAGTTTCTGGCCAATCCGGCCCAGCCCGATGATTCCCAGCGTCTGACCTCGAATCGGAAACATGGGAGGTAAAATATGGAACCTTATTTCCCGTTTCTCATATGATTCCCATTTCCCCTCTCTCACCGCCCGCTCCAGACGCACCAGCTTCCGGGCGCAGGCCAAGATTAATGCCATGGCATGCTCGGCAACCTCCTCGCTGCAGTAAGCATCAGGATAGGAGACGCAGATGCCATGCTCGGTGGCTGCTTCCAGGTCTATCGTCTCATAGCCGGTACCGATGTTGTATATCATCCGGCACCGCGCCAGCTGCTTAATTACCTTCCGGGTAAACGGTTTCTTGAAGGTGAGGATAAAATCAGCATCCCTGGCCGCATCGATAATTTCCTCTTCCGTCTGGCATGGGCTGGTGGTGAATTCCGCCCCGATTTTACGGTAGTCCGATTCATCATGGGGGAGCATCGGGTTGGCCACCAGCATGACTACTTTAACGGTCATTTCTCCTCCGGCTATTTCTCCAGCTCCATCTTTATCGCCTCTTTGGGGCAAAAAGCCACGCATATACCGCAACCCTTGCAGAAATCAAAGTCAATCTGAATCTGGCCCTTCTCTTCATTCAGGGTTATGGCCAGGTCAGGACAGAGAAGACGGCACATCCGGCACTGGTTACACTTTTTATGCTCCACAACCGGTATATGGGTTCTACCTTCTACCGGCATACCAGTCCATCTCCTTTCCTGATATCCATTCTAAGCTGATTTACCGCTTCCCAGTCTAAAACCGGCCTCCATCGCCTTCAAATCGAGTTCCCGGAGCCTTGCGGCAACTGTCTCCGCTACTGCCGAGCGCAGCGCCTCTCTGGTTACCAGGCCGGTAATCGCCACCGTGGCCCCAAGCATGACCATATTGGCCACGATTTCGCTTTTCAGCTCTTCGATGGCGGTTCTGGTTGCTGAAATTGGCACCTGCCTTAGACCCTCTACCTTGCCGGGAGAGATAAAGTGGTCATCGTAAACCACGATGCCCCCCTTCCTGACCTCCCTGACATATTTGCTGTAGGCCGTCTGGTACATGGCCACCAAAACGTCGGCTTCAATGACGTAAGGGTAGCTGATCGGCCGGTCAGAGATGACCACCTCGGACCGGCAGGCCCCGCCTCTGGAGGCAGCGCCATAGGAATTGGTGCCACCCACCCACTTGCCATCGTTAAAGGCAGCCTTGCCCAGAATGGTGCCGGCGAGGACAATCCCCTGGCCACCATAGCCACAGAGCACCGCCTGTTTGATTTCGTCCACCTAGAGCTCTCCGGTAATTATTTTATCCTTCAGTTCCTCAGGGGATAACGTCGCTGCCTTTTCCTCAGAAATGCAGCGCAACATCAGGTCTTTGAGCATTTCCGCCGGCCCGCCCAGTCTGTTCCGGCGGCCGAACTGCACCGGACAGGGGGTTATCGCCTCAATGAAGGCGAAGCCCTCCGTCTGCAGGGCCTTCTTGATGCCCCGTATCATCGCCATGGGCTGGGTAACCGCGTAACGGGCCACGTAAACTGCACCGGCCGCCTTCACCAGCCGGCACAGGTCGAAAGGACGGAAGGGGTTGCCCTTATGGGTGGTCATGGTGAAGGCCCCTTTGGGCGTGGTCGCGCAGACCTGACCGCCGGTCATGCCATAGTTCATATTGTTGGCGCAGATGACGGTCATATCCATATTCCGGCGCGCGCCGTGAATAAGATGGTTCCCGCCGATATCGGCAAGGTCGCCATCGCCGCTGATGACCATGACCTTCAGCTTCGGGTTGACCATCTTGGCCCCGGTGGCAAAGGCGATGGTCCGACCGTGCAGCGTGTGCAGCGTATCGGCATAAAAATACGGGCTCGGTATCCAGGCCGCGCAGCCGATACCCGAGACGAACAGCATTTCATCCATATTGAGCTTGAGCTCGTCAATGGCCCGCAAAATGAGCCCCTGGAGAATCGCCTCGCCGCAGCCGGGGCAGTACGTGGTTACCCCGATTCCCGGGCGCAGATATTTTTCCAGTTCCCTGACCATTAGATGAGCCTCCTTAACTGCTCCATAATCGTGTGCGGGTGGATGACCTCGCCATTGACCTGGCCGTAAGGTATCACGTCACAGTCGGCGTATTTCCTGACCTCACCGGCCACCTGCCCCATGTTCATCTCCGGAATAAAGATTTTGCCCACCCTGGAACCAATGTCTTTAATCAACTCATCAGCAAAGGGCCAGAGCGTCTTCAACCGCAGCACGCCGATTTTTTTGCCTTCCCCGCGCAGCTGCTCCACGGCAAACAGGGCGCTTCTGGCGGTGAAACCATAGCCGACCACAACCACCTGAGCATCGTCGAGATAGTAACTATCATATTGGATGATTTCCTGGCTGCGGTTCAGGATTTTCTGGTAAAGCCTGGTCACCAATCTCTGGTGAATGTCCGGATGGGTTATTTTTCTTATTCCCCATTCATCATGGGTGGAGCCGGTGATGAGCAATTTTTCGCCGTCACCGAAGGCCGGCATTGGCGGTACACCGTCTTCCTCTTTCGTGCCAAATGGAGGTGCACCCGGCTTTTTCTCACGGTTGAACAGCTCAATTTCAGCACCGACCTCTATTCTTTCGTGCAGATGTGCGGTTGCCTCCTCGGCCATCACGAAAACAGGCACCCGAAAGCGCTCGGCAAGATTGAAGGCGTTTATGGTCTGGTCGTACAGTTCCTGCACTGACCATGGGGAAAGCGCAATAATCAGATAGTCGCCGTGTGAGCCCCATTTGGCCTGCATGATATCACCGCTGCCCACCCGAGTCGCCTGGCCGGTACTGGGGCCGGACCGCTGTGCATCAACGATGACCAGCGGCGTTTCGGTAAAAACAGCGTAGCCAATCGCCTCCTGCATGAGGGTGAAGCCGGGCCCGGAGGTGATAGTCATCGCCTTGGCCCCCGCCCATGACGCCCCGATGCAGGAACAGATGGAGGCAATTTCGTCCTCCATCTGCATGAACACCGCCCCCACCTCACCGAACCTGACGGAAAGCCTCTCCAGTGTCTCAGTGGCCGGTGTAATCGGATAGCCAGCGCAGTAGCCGCACCGCGCCGCGATGGCGCCCTCGGCTACCGCCTCATCTCCGGAGAAATAATAGCTTCCAGGAGGAAGCAGGCTGCTTACTTTCTGTCTGCCCAAGAAGTTAGCTCCGTTATATCCTGAAATGGCGCACCAGCCACCATTTTACACCAGAACCATATGATTTGGCTAATTCTGTTTCAGGACAGAGTCAACATCTTCTTGACCGCTTACTTCCCAAATAACCCCTTCCTTGACGATGTATTTCCAGGTCAGTTTATCGCTGTTGGCCAGGTCAGCCGGGGTCGTTGACAGGAGCGCCTCTTCGCTCCCATCCCACCCTACTTCAGGGTTAAAGATAACACCCTGAAGCTTCTGGCCATTTGTCTCACCGGTTTCCCCCAGCACCTTTCCCACCCCCCGATAGTATGCCCACTGGACGAAACCACTGCAGATATAGGCATTTATATCCAATCGCTTGGCAATTTTCGGTATTCGCGCCCTTCTCTGCGCCGGCTCTTTCCGACGCAGCCAAGGGAAAATCGCCGCTAGGATGAGCTGGCGCAGTATTTTGCGGGCAATATCCAGA
>Ga0315296_10005632_pt1 | contig 10007 bp, 14 predicted proteins | sample YL17G14_18_MG_FD_203921 | JGI IMG/M metagenome (GOLD analysis project Ga0315296, IMG submission 203921) | Sediment microbial communities from Yellowstone Lake, YNP, Wyoming, USA - YL17G14_18 | ecosystem: Environmental > Aquatic > Freshwater > Lake > Sediment | place: USA: Wyoming | collected... | reverse complement strand
AAAGCTGCGAGAAGCACTAAAAGAAACAAAGCTGGGCAACTTGCAGGAGCGTGTTTCGTCACAAAAAAGTGGGCGCCATAGTTTCAGCATAACGATTGCACCGGAAAAATAGCTAAGGAACTGATTTATGAAAGATATATACAAGAATCCCACTTTGTATTACATACTCGTTCCCGTCATAGCCGCTCTATGGCCTTTATTGGTCTGGGCGATATATCTGCCGGATGCGAAAGGCAACTTAAATAGCGATGTAGACCAATATGAAAAAACCCAAAAAACAATTGCCATGATTTTAACCCTTGACCTTGATCGGCTCCGGTTAGCCGATCCGAAAACGGGTGCTACTGAATTTGATTATGTCAATGAAGTTTATAGGATTGCGGCTCTGTCCGGAATACCGCCGGCTAATTGCAAGCTCAATTCGGGAATAATCATAAAATCTGGTGAGCAGAAAAGCCAAAGTGCCAAGGTAGCCTTCAAAGATGTTGATATAGTAACATTTGCCAAGTTTCTCTCCACTATTCAGCTTCGCTGGGCAAATCTGCAGTGTACGAAAGTCATGCTAACCAAAAAGAAAGGCCTGCCTGATACGTGGGATGTGGACCTGGATTTCAAGTATTACTACTGAAATCAGCCCATTGCACCATCAGCTAAATTGTTTTAACATCTTTTCTATTGTAAGTTTAGGAAATTTTGGCTATCACTATATATAGTGTATTGCCTAATTTGTTCAGATAGGCTCGGCAAGCCGGCCCAGCACGAAATTTTAATACCAGATAGATTTGTCCAAAAACCGTTTTTTTTATATTAATAAGCGGCATTTTATCGCAAGTTGAGCCAATTTAAGCTCTTGTGAACAGGCAAGTAAAAACTAAACTTTTCTAAAGTTTTCAAGCCGTTACTGTCGATATCAATACTGCAAGATTGTTTCGGGCCTCCAAAGGGATTGGTGAGGCATACAACATATAGTGGTTATAAAGCCTCAGACGAAAAAATGGACGCTTTCGTTTGGAGTATGTTCTACAAGGTAATCAAGATGCCGGATTCTGATTCTAAGGGCCGTTTGGAAGGTGAAGATCGGCAGGTAGAGCCCGTCGAGGAAAACGCGGCTGCCGACGAGGATTTGACTATGGAGCAGATCCTTAAAAATATCAACAATACGCCCATTGGGCAGGTATTGAAAAAGATTGCTTCTCTGCCGGAAATTCGCAAGCAAAAAGTCCTTCGCATCCGCCGGCAGCTTACCGAAGGTAAATACAACCTCAACGAACGATTAGAAACTGCTCTCGATAAGGTTTTAGAGGACCTTACCACTTAAGAGCTTTCTATTTCGCAGCTTATTGCAGGAACCCAAAAATAGTCCTTATTGCATTTGTGAGCTCGCAAATTACGATTTCAACCACTCCAATACGACGCTGGTCTTAAAAAACTAACCGATTGACAGTAGATTTGTACCTGCCTTTAACTACGAGAGTAATTCAGGAATATCATCGTCCGGTGGCTCATCCATCTCGATCGGCTTATAACCGGGCTGCTTTGATTTTTCCACCTCTTGCTTAAAGGCGATTATAACTTTTTCCTGAATTTTCCTGCGGCATTCTGCATTAATCGGATGGGCGATGTCAGCGTGCAGCTTCATTCTGCCTTTGAAATCCTTTCTCGCCCGGTTTTCCGGCAGTGCCGCGCCACAATTATTGCAGAATTTGGCTCTGAGATGGTTTTTGCCTCCACATTTCTCACAATGGTCGCTCATTTTTCTCGAAGGCATAGCAACGAAAAGACCGGTGGCGCCTTCGATGATTTTGATGTCGCGAACCACAAACTCATTGTCCATGGTTACTGAGCAAAAAGCTTTTAACCTGTCATCTTTGTTGTCCACTAATTTGACTCTGACCTCACTGATTTCCATTTTCTTTGCCTCACTTAAAAGCCGGGACCCCGCGAAGCGAGAACCCTTCACCATCTATTGTTACGCACGATAATGCTTTTGCAGCCAATCTTTTCCTGAAGTTCATGTCTGTAGGCTCTGGCTTTTTCCTCATCTGTGTTGTGGACGAGGCAAAACATTGCCGAACCACTACCGCTCAGACACACAGGTCTGATACCCAAGGATTCGATCTTTGTTTTCAGTTCGGCCAAGTCTCTTACCAAGCCGAAACAACTTAATTGCAGCATATTTGCGCACATTTTCGCCACTAAATCAATCCTGTTTTTTTGGATATAGCTGTTTATCCGAGTACTGAAATTTTCGTAGAGGGCTGAATCATGCCGGTAATTGTCGTAAACCTTTTTTGTAGAAACACTTACGTTTGGAAGTATTAATAGAGCCAAAAAGTTAAATTTTTTGCTTAATTTTTTGATTTTTTCGCCTCTGCCGCTGCAGTGCGCTAACGGCCCATCCAAAAAGAAAGCTACATCGCTGCCCAAACGTGGTGCTAATTTACGAAGTTGGCGATTGGGCAAATTAATATCCAGATATTTGTTCAGCCCCATAAGGCTCGCCGCTGCATCGCTGCTGGCTGAGCCAAGCCCTGACCCAGCAGGGATATTTTTTGTCAAAGTGATTCTGATGTCGGCCTGCAATCCGCAATTGTCAAGTAGGACTTTAGCAGCCTGGTAGACGAGATTCTCTTTTTCCGCTGGTGCCCAGTTCGGCCCTTTACAGAGAAGTTCGATGTCAGGTTTCAGGCCCGGCTCAATGAGAATCTCGTCATAGAAGTTTACCTTGGCCATTACCGTTTCTATTTCGTGAAAGCCATCGGGCCGTTTGCCAGCTATAAGCAGACTTAGATTGATCTTAGCAGGTGCTCGGACTAACAATCCATCGTTGAGAATTTCAAATTGTTCTTTGTCAGACATAGCTGTTAAATGAAATTATTACAGGCAAAGCTGTTGCATCAATCTTCACCAAGCGCCTCTATGTCTGCCAGGTCTTTTTTTCTGCCCAAAGCCTTTTTGTTGGAAAGAAACTCCTCTCGCCCAAGGTAATACACAGGCACGTTGCCGAAGGTCCCTTGAACTTTCCCTGAGAAAGCCTCCTGCCATGAAACACCCGTGAGTGAGGTGATTAAATCTACACGAACAGGGGCAACGCCAAGCTGAACTACTTTATCAGGGTCCTGAAGGTCTGATATAGTTAAATCCAAGGAGCCGAAACCGAATTCCTCAAGAGCAGATAGGATTTTCTTGGCGTTTTCTGGGTCAGGTTTTACAAAAATATCGATGTCACCGGTGAATCGAGGCACTCCATGGAATGCAAGCGCATATGCCCCAACAATAATGAATTCGGCCTTATGAGCGTTTAATAACTTGAGCAGTTCTTTGAAGTCTGGCTGAACTTCCATAGTAATGACTTCTTAGATATTCTACAGCTGCGATGCGCTGCTGTGGTGTTTTACTCAACCAGTAGTTTAGGTCATCTTTTATCTTTAGCCACTTTTGAAGTGAATATTTATGTACAACTTTCTCAATCATAACAATATCCTAAAACAATTTTACTGGATAGTAAAGGTAAATCAAATATACTTTGTAGTTTAGTCCCCCGATCCTTCGACTTTGCTCAGGACAGGTTTATCGGGGGGTTCTTACCCTCAAAATGATGGACAAAATAAATGGACGAATCGGAATCCAAAAAGGAAAACAGGAATGGGGAAAAACGTCGGTTTGATCCTGAGGTTCTAAAGAAAGGCTTGCGATGTGACCTGGATCAGTACGAAATGCTCAAACGCTACTCAGAAAAGAAAGATATGACTGAGTGGAACAAGTGGCGATTGAGTAATCCTGGTGAAGATATTTTTTTGCAAGGTGCAAACCTTAATGCGTTTTATTTGCAGGTTGCCGATCTTCGGAAAGCCAATCTGCAAGGTGCTGGCCTTTTAGGAGCTGACCTGCAACGTGCCGGTCTTTTAGAAGCTAATCTTCAAGGTGCCAACCTTGTGGGAGCAAAATTGCAAGGTATCGTTCTTTGGGGTGTCAATCTAAAGGGCGTCAACTTTCTGAAAGCCAATCTGCAAGGTGCAGAGCTTAATGTAGCCAAACTGCAAAGTGCTAACCTTATGGGTGCCAAATTGCAAGATGCCGATTTCACAGGGGCTGAGCTCCAAGGCGCAGATTTCTCACGTGCGATTGTCGATGGTGGTACATTGATTTGGACGTATGAAATTGACCACGAGACAAAGTTTGAAGGTGTTGGTCTTGATGCTGCACGGATATATCCGAGAACAAAACAACTTTTGGAATATAATATCCGTCGGATGAACTGGGAGGAATGGTATAAGTGGAAAGACTGGTTTAAATATCTACCAAAAGAAGAGAGGAACAAATTGACCCAATTTTTTCTTAGGAATACGGTAGGCTGGTTTTGGTCAATAAGCAATTATGGATTGTCTACGTGGAGGATAATAGCTGTATTCGTTGGACTTGTAATTGTGTTTTCAAGTATCTATTACATTTGTGGGATGATAGCACCGCCGGGGATTGTCGATTATTTGTTTTTGGACGGAAATGGAGTAGAGGTTGCGTGGTGGTTAGTGCCGATTCGTGCAATACATTTTTCAGTTGTTGTAATGACAGTTGGATTTACAAATATGCACGCAAATGCACACAGTGTATGGGCACACATATTTGTGAGCCTACAGATGATTTTGGGATTTGTGTTGCTGGGAGCTTTAGTGACGCGGTTTGCGGTGTTATTTACCGCCGGTGGGCCGGCAGGGAGATTTGCAGATGAGAAAGAAAAGACAAGCAAAATCTCATAGATTTCGGGATGAATCCGAGTTTGATAAGCATCTTGATCGAGCTTACCCTGCGTTTGATAAAATCCTTGAGCTAACCAGTGGATTCTGTCAAAAGCATTTGAACGAAGAATATCGCGAGCTATGTGAAGATCTAACGTGGGCCGTTTATGAAGAAGGTCTGCCGATAGAATCAGGCAAGCCCAGCGGTTGGGCCAGCGGCATAGTCCACGCAATTGGCTGGGTCAACTTCCTGCACGACCCCTCTCAGTCGCCGCACATGAGCTCGACTCAGATAGCAGAAGGATTCGGCGTATCACAGCAAACAATGTTGACAAAATCAAAAATCATCCGCGATGAGCTTGAACTGCTCCCAATGGACCCGGACTGGTGCTTGCCTGCCCTGCTCAAGGACAATCCGCTGGTCTGGATGTTGAGCGTCAATGGATTTATAATGGATGTCCGCGTGGCCCCACGAGAGATACAGGAACAAGCCTATCAACAGGGACTGATACCGTATATCCCTGCCGACCGGCAAGAACCGGAGCAGGAATCTGACACAGAGCCAAAAGTCATAAAATTTCCTTCCGGACAGAACGATACTTCCAGGCCAAAATCCTCTGATAAGCCGAAGGAAGATGGCCCCACTCTATTTGAAGGATTGAAGGAATGAGGAATATTGGATGTCGAATGGCGAAGCTCTAAATCGTCAATCGAACCACAGGTCCGTTGCCTGGTGGCACTGGCACAGGCGGCTTTATAATTGGGTGATACACTTTGCCGATACAAAGCACGCCCAAATTGCCCTTTTTGCGTTGAGCTTTTCCGAGTCGAGTTTCTTCCCTGTGCCGCCGGACGTGCTGCTGGCGGCAATGTCACTCGGAGCGCCGAGAAAATGGCTCAGATTCGCGCTTCTTTGTTCAGCAGCATCCGTACTCGGTGGTGTTTTTGGTTATTTAATCGGAATGTTTCTTTGGTCTACAATAGGTCAGTGGGTTTATTCACACCTCGGCTTTATCGGCTTGACGGAGGCAAATTTTGCCAGGTTCCAGCACTGGTACGGCAAATACGATTTCTGGATAGTCTTCACTTGCGGCTTTACCCCGATACCTTATAAAGCCTGCACGATCTCCGCCGGCGTGGCAGAAATCAACTTTCTCGGCTTCGTCATCGCTTCTGCGTTAAGTCGATCTGCGAGGTTCTTTTTGGTCGCGGGTCTGATCGGCTGGAAGGGCGAGAAGATTAAACCGGTTATTGAAAAATACTTCAATTGGTTCTCACTTGGCTTTGTGGCCCTATTGATTGGCGGAGTCCTTGTGATAAAATGGCTGCACTGAGATAACCCCCCCGCTTTCTTGCGAAAGCAAGAAGGGGGGCTAAATAACCCCCAAAATAAATTTGGGGGCTAAACATTGAATAACTATGAATGACGTTCAAAAACAAACGCTTCTGGCGGTCGCACGTGACACCGTGGAGGCGGTTATTACCGGCGGGCCGATACCAAAGCCTAAATCGGACGACCCTGAACTAAATGCCCATTGCGGCTGCTTCGTGACATTGAAAAATAAGGGCCGATTGCGAGGCTGTATCGGCCAATTCACTTCTGAGAGCCCGTTGATTGAGCTGGTCGCAGAAATGGCAAAGGCCTCAGCTACCGGTGACCCACGCTTTTTCGCCAACCCGATAACGCCCGGCGAATTAAAAGAATTGGATATCGAGATTTCGGTTCTATCGCCACTACAACAGACAGATGATCCTTTGAGTCTTCGGCTTGGAGTTGATGGCATCTACATAAAAAAGGGTCGATCTTCCGGCTGTTTTCTGCCGCAGGTTGCCACGGAGACCGGCTGGAGCAAAGAGGAATTTCTCTCCTACTGTTGTGCACATAAAGCTGGCCTTGCTGCTGACGCCTGGAAGGACCCCGGAACAGAAGTCTATTTCTTCACCGCCGATGTATTCGGTGCAGAGTTCAAAGATATTTAGCTCGTCGATAGATATGAGGATTTAGAATTAAACAGCAAGTGGGACCATTCGGCCCCACTTGCTGCTCTTATCAAACTAATTCTCGTCATCTTCATCATCTTTTACGGGTTCGCCGGCCCCCATTTTTATGACCTTTCCATTGGACAGAGTGAAGCTATCCTCATAAAGTCGGTGGGGAGCACCATTCACTTCGATCACTTTTATGAAAGTTCTTTCGAACTTGCCGGCTTTTCTCAATTCATGTATCTCATCGAATTGTTTCTTTAAAAACTCTTTTCGCTCTGCCTCCGATAAGCCAAGCATTTCAGGGTCGCCGCCGTAACCAAATCCTTTACCGTTTGAGAGGGTAGCTACCCACACGCCTGGCTCAACCTCTTCGGCTTTTCCTTGCTTGTAAAGCTGATAGAATTCTTGTTGCTTCTCGAGTGCATCTTCTTCTGTAAAGTTGGGCTCAGAAGAACCAATGGCTCCTCCCACTCCATAAACTCCACCGCCCTCAGGATACTCAAACTTAACCTCGAATGTCTTTATAATGCGTTTTACTGTCTTGGTGGCACCATAGCTCAAAGGCAGCAGAACCATAATGGCGATGGCAGCGGCCACGCGCCACCGAGAGATTGCTCCGCCAGCAGGAGCAAACCATCTACGTAAAGCCGACCGCTGTGTTTTAATATCCCCGGCAGATACGTCTGCCTGCAATTTGTCCAGCAGACCGTCTGATACCTGCGGCTTGGGCGCGATTCTAAGAATTTGATCGATTTTCTTTTCCGTATTCATATCGAATTCCCTTTTGTTATTAGGATTTTTTGTTTTTTGTTTAACTTTCTCTCTTAAACAATAATCTTCGTTTTAAGGATTTTAAAAACTTCGCGAAGTCTGTACTTTACAGTACCGGTTGCAATACCTAAAACTTTGGCAGTTTCTCTGATAGATAATCCCTGGTAGTAGTGCAGGTGCACAATGTGTTTTTTATTTTCATCGAGCTGGTCCACAGCCTCGTACATGCGCTGAGCCAATTGGAGCTCAGCAACCTTTGCAAAAGGGCCGGGATTCGTGTCAACACATTCTTTCCACCATTGATCGGGGCGACTTTGTGTGCCGCGGACATTTCTGCGCTGCCAATCTATGTAAGTGTTGTAGGCAATCCGGTGAAGCCAGGTCGAGAATTTGCTACGGCCCTTGAAGCTGCCCAGCGAGGACCACACTTTTAGAAAAGTCTGTTGTGTGAGGTCTTCGGCATCGTGTCTGCTGCCACAAAGACGTCTTAAATATGAATAAATGTCAGCATAGTAGATTTTCAACAGTTCGGATGCAGCGTTCTTGTCGGCCTTTTTAATACGCCTGCACAGACTCTTTATTTGATTGTCCAAAGGTGATCTCATAAATAGATATTACAATTTATTTTTACAGGATTAGTCAAGTAATTGCATCATTACTAAAGCTGCTTCCTGGTGGGGTGTCACTAACTGGCGCAATTCCTGCTGTGCTATTGCCAGCTCTTTTTTGGCTTCTTGTCTGAACTTTCGTAAAGCCTCCATTTTTTGTCTTATTTCCTCTAATTCTGAGTTCTTATCTTCCAAAAGCTTAAAAAGCTCTTCACAGATTTTTTCGCCTTCGTTAAGATTCTCAAGATCTTTATGCTGCGAAGGTCTTAACCATCGCCAACCACCATCAATGCGACTAACAGTCGCATCGCTGTTAGTATCCTTAAACGGCGTCGCCGTGCCACGGCTACTACTACCACCGGTGCTGCCCCGCTTCTGGACGAGTTCTCCTCCATCGACCCCCCCACTACCAGCGAATCCGGTTCCGGACATGGACCCACGGCCAAATCCATTATTAACAGTAACTGAACTGCCACCCATACCGCTACCACCACCGCCAACGCCAACGCACATTAGTCTTATAGAAACATTTGCCCGGCTCGTGAGCTCACGTACTTTATTAAGTTTTGGCTTGATAGCCTTCCATTGCTCTTCAGTTGCTCTGAGTACCTGTTCCATTGATTCTTTTTCGCTCTTACCAAAGCCCATTTGCTTCTTTAATTGCTCCAGTTGTTGCTTGTGTTGCTCAAGCTCCTGTTGCCTTTGTTGTCGATCCATATTCCTCAAACGGCTCCCCTCGGACCTTTCTCTCGTTCTACCGTATCCTCGTGTTTGGGATATCGTTTGTCCCACAAACACTGCTATCGAGAAACATACGAGAAATCCAAAAACGATTCTTCGCGTTGACATAGTAAGCTCCCATGAATTAATAATGAAATTTATTTTCACAAAATTTTATCTACCTTATTTGATCCAGCTACAATTTTAGACGAAAAATACCCCTTGCGTGGACAAAAAATAATAGATATTTTTATGTTTGCAGTGAATAACGCTAAGATTAATGACCTAAGCATATGTCTCAGCAGTTTCGATGTTCGATAATTTTGGCTTCAGCTTCGCCCCGGCGAAAGCAGTTGTTAGCCGAAGCCGGCTATAAATTCACTTCTGTTATCCCAGATATTGACGAGTCAACTTTTCCGCTCACCGGTGTCACGGCCAGCGAATATGCAAAGCGTCTGGCCTTGGCTAAAGCAAAAAGCGTCGCCCAGAAGTATCCTGACTGTTTGGTCATCGGTGCCGATACCGTGGTCGATTTTAATGGCCAAATTATTGGTAAGCCCGCTGATGCAAAAGAGGCCCAGCAGATTACCAAAAAACTTTTCAGCAGACCTCACAAGGTGATAACCGCTGTTGCAATTGTCCGGCTAAGTAACGGCATCGAATTAGTAGAAAGTGACAGCACAACTGTTTATCCTAAGAAATTGACTGCTGAACAAATCGCCGAACATATAAGAAGCGAATCCTGGCAGGACAAAGCCGGTGCATACGCTATACAAGAGACCGGCGACGAATTTATCGAAAAAATTGAGGGCAGTTTGACAAACGTAATGGGCCTGCCAATGGAATTATTGCAGCGGTTACTGACAACAATTGTAAAAATATAGATATGGAACGATTAAAAAGTTTGTCCATCTTTTCTGTTTAGTGTATCCTGGGTACACTGGAGCAACACTATGAAACGCTCGATAGTTTATATCTTACTGGTTTTGCAAATCGTATTGGCGGTAAAGGCTTGTGCCAGCCTCAAGCGCAGCTTGGGGCTGCCACAGATGCCCACAGGCAAGCTATATACTAATAGTCTTGGTATGAAGTTTGTGCGCGTTGAGCCGGGTACGTTTACAATGGGGTATGGTCAAACGACTCCACTATCCGATAAGATTACCAATGCTAAAGAGCATAACGGCAG
>Ga0315296_10005630_pt1 | contig 10008 bp, 10 predicted proteins | sample YL17G14_18_MG_FD_203921 | JGI IMG/M metagenome (GOLD analysis project Ga0315296, IMG submission 203921) | Sediment microbial communities from Yellowstone Lake, YNP, Wyoming, USA - YL17G14_18 | ecosystem: Environmental > Aquatic > Freshwater > Lake > Sediment | place: USA: Wyoming | collected... | reverse complement strand
TGAATGGACACCGCAAAAAATTATTGAAGCTCCTCGCCGACCCATCCATATCCATCATCGTTGTCGAACATCGGGATCGTCTGGCTCGGTTTGGAGCAGAGTTCATTTCAGCCGCTTTGGCGGCCGCTGATCGTCAGTTGCAAGTTATAAATCAAACCGAATGTAATGACGATCTGGTGCAGGACATGGTTGATGTCCTGACAAGTTTCTGCGCGAGGCTGTATGGGAAGAGGGCGGCAAAGAATCGTGCCGAGCGGGCGATGGAGGTTATAAGAAAATGAAAATCAAACGCGCTTACAAAACCGAGCTTGACCCCAACAACGTCCAGCGGACATCCCTCCTCCGCCACGCCGGTGCCGCGCGGTTCGCCTACAACTGGGGGCTCCAGCGCAAAAAGGAATCATACCAAGCCACGGGGAAGAGTCCGACGGCAATCGACCTTCACCGGGAGCTGAACCGCCTCAAGCGCACGGACTACTCGTGGATGTACGAGGCGTCCAAGTGCGCCCCGCAGGAGGCCCTCCGAGACCTCGACAGGGCGTTCAAGAACTTCTTCGAGGGAAGGGCAAAATATCCCAAATTCAGGAGTGGGAAGCGCGGAATCGGCGGTTTCAGGCTCACGGGTTCCATCGCGGTTTTTCACGACTCAGTCCAGTTACCGCGAATCGGCAGGGCTCGGCTCAAGGAGAAAGACTATCTTCCAACCGAAGGAGTTCACATTCTGTCGGCGACAGTTTCAGAAAAGGCGGGGCGCTGGTTTGTGAGCGTTCAGGTTGAGGAGGAAATCGAAGTCCCGATCAATGCTGGTCGTCCAGCAGTCGGAGTTGATGTGGGCATCTCCAAGCTCGCCGCAATCAGCGACGGAACCATCATCGAGAACCCCAAGGCGCTGGCCCGCTTCGAGCGGAAGAGGAAGCGGCTCCAAAGGTCTCTTTCTAGGAAGATGAAGGACAGCAGGAATAGATTTGATGCCAAGATACGGCTCGCCAGGTTTGATCTCAGAATTGCGAGCATCCGCAGGGACGCCCAGCACAAAGCCACGACGATGCTGGCGGGAACCAAGTCGGTCATCGGAGTGGAGAGCCTGAATGTGGCTGGGCTGCTGAAGAGCCATTGCATGGCAAAGCAGCTCGCAGATGCTGGCATCGGAGAATTTCTCCGCCAGTTGAAGTACAAGACCAAGTGGAACGGGGGCACGGTCATCGCGGCTGACCCGTTTTTCCCATCCACGAAAAGGTGCTCCAACTGCGGGACTGTGAAAGATGAAATGCCGCTTTCCGAAAGGACATACAAATGCGAGAGTTGCGGGTTTGAAGCCGACCGCGACCTGAACGCCGCAATAAATCTGGCTTCCGTCGCCGCCAGTTGGGCGGAGACGCTAAACGCCTGCAAGAGTGGAGAGGTTCATGCCGCAAGGCAGGTGCTCCCCTATGAAGCAGGAACCGAACGCCATTTGGGAGGAGTCCTAGATGGGTAAGTTTCGGACAACGGCCTACTTCATCGGAAAGTACGGATTACCGATGCTCTAGAGAAAACAAAAAATCATGCGAACGAGTGCCCAATCCCAATGTTTCGATGCTCAAAAGGTCTGCGGGTTCATCGATGTCGGTGGCAACACTTGGGGAGCGGTAGATGCGCGGCTTCACCCCTGCCCGAAAGGCCTCCTGCGCGTGCAACGGAAAACTCTCGCCCCCAAACCTGAGGTCGATGAGGTCCGGAGGGCGGATTAGGAGGGCATTGGTGCCGTTGGTCTTTGAGGGAGATATCACGACATCACGCTGTGCGGTAGCCATTGCAGTCAGGTTCTCGATGTCAGAGCCTTTCAGAAGCGGCAGGTCGCCTGGAATTATGAGCACAGAGGTTGCACCCCGACCCACAATGTATTTTATCGCAGACTTAAGTGCCCCATTCAGCTCCAGGCCTGACTTGACTATATCGGCGGCTCCATGCAAACGGGCAAAATCGAGCACCTTTTTGTCCGGCGAAACTACGGCTGCACCTGAGAGGGAGGAGGCCTGCTTGACGGCGTTGAGCACATCGGCGAGCATCGAGAGCACAAGCTGCTGTCGTTGCTTTGACCCCAATATCCCGCTCAAACTTGACTTGGCCCCGCTCAGACGTTTGACTGGAATGATTGCCCAAGTGTTCATGCAGACCAAGAACATTTATGAACGAGATAGTATTTTTATAGGTGATTATTTGAAATCCGCATGCACAGTTAGCTACTCCCGCAATGTGTTTTTGCCAATCACGAACCTATGCCGGAATCACTGCGCGTACTGTGGTTTTAGGCGAGACCCTGATGACGGAGCTTGGTTCATGCCGCCTGGGGATGTCATCGAGGTGACAAAGCGGGCAAAGGTCGCGGGCTGTTCCGAAGCCCTACTCACCCTCGGCGAACGGCCAGATGTTCACGCCGAAGCCAGAGAAAAACTCGATGCACTAGGGTACGAAAGCATGGTGGATTACACCGAAGATTTATGTAGACAAATTTTGGAACTCGGACTGCTTCCCCACACAAACGCTGGACTGTTGAGCGAACGAGAGATCCGACGCCTGCGCCGCTACAACGCGAGCATGGGGCTGATGCTTGAGTGTATTGCAGACCTTCCCGTACATCAAAACAGCCCTGGTAAGGACCCTCGGCGCCGCCTTAAGGTCATAGAAGTCGCTGGAAAACTTCGAATCCCGTTCACCACCGGGCTGCTCATAGGGGTAGGAGAAAAATTCGAGGACCGAGTTCGATCACTACTCGCCATTCGGAAACTTCACGAACGTTATGGTCATATCCAAGAAATCATCATCCAACCATTTGATCCGAAGCCGGGCACTCCAATGGAAAATCGCCCACGGCCAAGCGAATCGGAACTCTTCGCGACCGTCGCCGTCGCGCGCTCGATCATGCCCGATATGAATATTCAGGTGCCACCCAACCTCGTATCAAATGTTAGCCCTCTTCTGCTAGCTGGGGCGAACGACTTGGGGGGAATCTCACCCGTGACGCCTGACTTCATCAATCCAGAACAGCCTTGGCCGAGCGTCGCCGAACTTCGGGCCGAAATCAAGCGTGCGGGATTCACGCCGCGCGAGCGTTTGCCGATTTATCCGCGCTATGTTAAGGACGAGAGGTTTATGTCTGAGGAGGTTAGAGAACACGTCTACGAGCTTGCTGACGAAGAAGGGTACCGCGCCTGTTGAGCCAGATTTTGAAGATATTTTGCAACGTGCGCTGGCTGGCGAAGAGCTGAGCGCGGCCGATGGCGAGCTGCTGCTGCGAGCTGAGGGTGAAGAGTTCCGCGCGCTGGTTCGGGCGGCGGATGAGATGAGGAGGCGTAAAATTGGTGACATCGTGACTTACGTAAAAAATAGAAATTTAAACTTTACAAACATCTGCGTCGGCACCTGCAAATTTTGTGCGTTTAGACGTTCACCGAGCGATCCAGACTCCTATGTGCTCACCCACAAAGAAATCGCGGTCAAGGTCAAGGAAGCCTTGCGTTTCGGGGCAACGGAGATATGCGTGCAGGGCGGCTTACATCCAAATTTCTGTTTAGAAGATTACCTTCGCATAATTCAAACCATCAGAAAAATCTCGCCAGATATCCATATTCACGCCTTCTCTCCAGCAGAACTGGATCACATCGCCCGCCGCGAGAGCATGGCTATCGAGGAGGTGGTCAAAATCCTCCGTGACGCTGGGCTGAATTCCGTCCCGGGAACGGCTGCTGAAATTTTGGTAGGTTATGTGCGGTCAATCATCTGTCCAGGAAAAATTACAGTTGAGAGGTGGGTGGAAATTGTAACAACTTGCCACCAACTGGGCCTACCCACCACAGCGACCATGCTTTACGGCACCACCGAAACACTCCGCGAGCGGGCCGAGCATTTAGCACTCCTGCGCGATCTTCAGCGCGCGACGGGGGGATTCACCGAATTTGTCCTGCTTCCATTCATGCCGTACAACACCCCGCTTTGGAACCAACACATTATCAGATCACCACCGAGCCTAGAGGACAGCCTGAAGGTTCACGCAGTTGCCCGCCTCATGCTCGCGGGATACATCGACAACATTCAAGCCTCATGGGTCAAGCTTGGCCCACGCGGAGCCCAACTGATGCTGACAGCCGGGGCAAACGATTTGGGCGGGACTTTAGTTGAGGAAAACATCACCCGCGCGGCTGGAGTAGATCGACAGGCGATGACGCCCGAGCAACTAAAACTACTTATCATAGAACTCGGACGCGTGCCGCACCAACGCACTACAACATACGAGTTGATATGATTTCTAGTATCTTCTTGGCGAGTTTTGTCCTTGCCGAAAAATCTGGGATTATTATATCTTCCAAGGCAACTTTTATCCCGAGTTTTTCTATATCAGCCACGAATTCCACGTCTCTTTGGTCTATTACTAAAGTGCCCACAAAATCCTCGTAGATCCTTGCAACTCCCAATGGGCTGACCTCGCACCCGATCCCCTTCATTAGAACGCCTGCCGGGCCGCTCACTGGCGCACCTCCCACGATCGGGCTCACCGCCAGGACCTTCTCCCGCATCTGGACGAGTTCTTCCCGTATCTCCTTAATCGCTACAATGGGACCTATGCTCGTTACGGGGTTGCTGGGTCCTATGATGACGGCATTACTCTCTCGAATGGCGTCGAGTACTCCGGGCGCGGGTCTTGCGAACTCGATTCCTTCAAATTTCACATCTATGACACTATCACGGGCTCGCCTTGCGACCCAAAATTCGTGAAAGCTCAGGGGGCCAGCACCAGTTTCGACGCGCGTTCGAACATAATCATCCGACATCGGCATGACTCTCACGCTGACTCCGAAGCGCATACACAGTTCTCGTGTGGCATCTGAGAGGGTCTTTCCCTGTTTTAAGAGATCTGTACGGTAACGTTTCACCTCTCGATCGCGATCTCCAATCCTAAGTAGTTCGGGCTTCCCCTGGAGTCTAAGTTCCTCGTGACGCTCGAAGGTGTCCCCATGGATACCGTACCAAGTATCCTCGTTGACGACGCCTGCGAGTGTATACATCACTGTGTCTAGATCCGGAGAGACATGCAGGCCGGAAATCTCGACATCCTCGGCTGTGTTCACGATGATCGAGAGTTCCTCATGCTTCACCAGCTGCATGAGACCTTGGAGGAGTTTTGGTGTTCCGGTGCCTCCCGATAAAACTGTTAGCATGTGAGCACCCCTTTTGATATCATCCGTTTACCTGAAGAGGTCGCGCTCTGGGGATCTTATCATCTCACGCACCGTTCCATCGCCCTGCTCGTACACCGCCCCCCTCACCAAAACTACCGGGGTTCCCTCGTTTGCCTCTCCCATAACAGAAACTGCACCAGCGGCAATGGCATCGGCTGGGGAAGTTATAGTTATCTGAAGTTCTTTCCCATAGAGGTCCTTTTTCCCACGTAAATCCAGCAATGAGTTCATGCCTGCCACACCCAACGCCACCCCGACGCACCCCTGCCGGAATGGCCGCCCTTGAGTGTCAGTCACTACAACGGCGACATCGACCCCCAACCTGCGCCTGACCACCTCCCGAATCCTCGCCGCGCTGGCGTCTGGGTCGTCCGGCAATGTCGTCACGTGTTCTGGCTCCACATTCGAATGATCCACACCAGCGTTGGCGCATACGAATCCGTGGTGAGTGCGAGAAATAATCACATGAGCAAGGCGTACAATCTCGCTTGACTGTTGGAGGATGACCTCAACCTCGCGTGGGTCCTTTTTGAGCCTAGCCGCAATCTTACTCGCAAGCTTCCTCGGTTTCACCTTGCGCAGGTCTACAATATTACCCTCAGCTTTCGAAACCACGCTCTGTGCAACGACGACGACATCTCCATCCTCTATATGTAAACCCTGCTTCTCAGCCGCACGCACGATGAGTTCGCCCAAGTCATCACCGCGCTTGACGAGGGGTAAACCCTTGATGGGAATAAACTGCACAGGGGCACCGAGAGGTATTATTAACAAGTCCCCTTAAATCCGACAGGGATAGACGTGAAGTTTGGAGTGGAATTCGTCCCTTATTTGCTAATAGATAAAATGGTTGCGCTCGCAAAGCAGGCTGAGCGGGCTAAATTCCAACAAATTTGGGTATGCGATCACTACCACAACCGATATGTCCACTCGGTGCTGGTCAAGCTAGCGCTGGAGACACGCAGGGTTATGCTGGGCCCAGGGGTCACAAATCCTTACCTTGTTCACCCCACTGTTACGGCCGCAGCAATAGCTACCCTCAACGAGATATCGAATGGACGCGCGCTACTCGGGTTTTCCGCTGGAGATCCGATTTTCTTGGAGACGGTTGGCATCAAGCAACACATGCCAGTCACCGCGGTTCGAGAGTCCGTCTATATCATCCAGAAGCTCCTCGCGGGTGAAAAGGTGAACTTCAGCGGCAGGTGCTTCTCATGCCGGGGCGCGAGGCTCAGGTTCAAACCCGCAAACGAGATTCCAATCTATCTCGGAGGGCGCAGACAGAAAATGCTCGAACTCGCTGGCTCGGTCGCTGACGGGGCCCTGATTAACGCCTCGCATTTGGAGGATATCCAAGAGTGCATCCGATACATCAAAAACGGGCTGCAGGAGAATAAGCGCGCGCAAAAGAACTTCGACTTCGTGGCATACTTGGCGGTCTCAATCGGCAAAGATGAAGAGAAGGCCCGAAAGGCGGCGCGGGGTGTTGTGGCGTTCATCTCTTCCTCCGCTCCACCAGAATCCCTCACCCACCACGATATATCTCCGGATGAGGTCGAGGTCGTCAGAAATCATTTGAGGACAGGGGAAGTAGCGAAAGCGCGCGAAGCTGTGACTGATAGCATGATCGATGAATTTTCTGTCTGTGGCGGGATTGATAAATTGGTTTCCCGTGTGGAAGAATTGAAAAAAATCGGTATCACAAGAGTTGTAGTTGGATCTCCTATAGGACCCGAACCTGTTGAGTCAATAAAGCTGGTTGCGAAAGCTTTACTTTAGATTTTTAATTGGGGCGATGTCGCAGCGGCATGAATTTCCTTTAAGGATTCAATCGTCTCCTTCGGTGCTTCTGGTGGGCGCTCCTGCAACCAGACCGGAAGAGGTTGCTTAAGTCTACGTATAGCCTCCAACTCCTCCATTGCCATTGACTTCTTCGCTTTGGCCTCCTGCCTGACTCCCTCGATACCCGGCTTGACCTTCTCTAGTTCAACCGCATTGAATTTTCTGAACTTCACCGCAGTGTCGAAGGCATCGGAGCCCGCGGGTGTGCGGATGAGTACTGTCGAGCGTCCCTCTGGAGAACCAGCCGCACCAACAGAGATGTCTGCCAGCTCTGCGGTGAAGTCTTGGCAAAGTTTGCATGAAAGATCCATGTGCTGCTTAACGGCGCTGAGGGCGAGTTCCTGCTTTGGTTTATTTTTGTTGTAAATTATGAACTTGTTATCCTTTATGTCGAATTTGGCCACGTCGTTGAGAGATGTGCGGAGTTGTTTGTCAACAATTTCAGTCTTGAACTTATTGTACCTGAAAACTCCTCCGCAGAAAAGCCCGATTCGAAGTTTTATCGCGTCACCGATATGCCGGTTCGTCGGGTCAGAGAACTTCATTCTCCAAGAGGCAAGAATTTTGCAAGGTGCGCCCACGATCGCCACGTTCTCGCAACAGTAAAGGTTGACCGCATCACGCAGTCCCCAGAATATTGGTGCTAGGGAGTACTTGCTACCCGCGCACTCAATGAGTTCCTCGGCGGTAGTCGCGACTCGAGCGACTGGACGCCAAGGCTCCTCCGCTGTCCCTACCACGACAGCCCCATCGATATAACCTGCCTCTAGGAGTGAACTCAGGAGTGCAGTGACCGCACCTCCATCCTGGCAGCGCGCCTTCACAGCTGCGTCCGTTGTCTCTACAGATAGTGCTCTAACGTATGTGCCTAACGAATCATCTGCGGGCGCGTCGCCGAAGATACCCTTCTGGAGCATCTTGGGATCAACGACCTCTGGACACATCCCATAACATATGCCACAATTGATACACACTCTGGTCAGGGCGGGGATTTCTTCCTTTAAATCTAAACATTTAACAGGGCATGTTGCCACGCATGCGCCGCACCCCACGCAGAACCCGGGCTTGACCACGTCCTCCACAAGGTGGTTGAATACCTTTACCATCTCACCGCCCCAAGTAGCCGTATCGCGCCGGGTTGTAAAAAGGCCAATTAACCACCTCGGCCGCATGTTTCTTGCCGCGAATCTCAACAGATATTTTATCCCCCACCTTTAGCCCTGGTTTAGCGTAGCCCATCGCAATCCCGACTTTGAGCAGTGGCGAGAAAGTTCCGGAAGTAACCGTCCCAACTTTTTCGCTCTCCATGAAAATTTCGTGCCCCCGTCTCGGCACACCTGCCTCGACCATACGCAGCCCAACCCGAACACGTTTGGGCCCGACAATTTTCTGTTCTAACAGAGGGGCACAGCCGATGAACTCACCTTTATCGAACCTCACCACGAAGCCTATCTTGGCCTCTAGGGGGGTGATATCTTCCGTCAGCTCGTTGCCGTAGAGGCACAGACCTGCTTCTAAACGTGTTGTGTCGCGCGCGCCAAGCCCACAGGGTTTGATACCAGCATCTTTACCGGCCTGAAGCAAGGTATTCCACACCGTTTCGGCTCTGACGGGTTTTGTTGGGGATTCATCAAAAATGAAAAGCTCGAAACCATCTTCCCCTGTATACCCGCTCCTGCTTACAAACATTGGCACTTTGGCGACCTCTGTTTGTGCCGCCGTGTACCGTTTGAGTTTGGCGAGATCGAATCCTGTAAGCGGCTGAAGAACTTGCTGCGTCTTGGGCCCCTGTAGAGCCAGCATGACAGTGGTTGGAGAAATGTTTTCGAATATCGCTTCCCTATGATGATGTTGGGTGAACCACCTGTTCAGCTTATCCACGTTGACGGCGTTACAGACGATAATGAACTCCTGTTCTCTTATCCGATATATCAGTACATCGTCTTTGATTCCGCCCCGCTCATTAAGGATTGTCGAGTATTGTACACCTCCAACCGGTAGCTTGGTGACATCGTTAGAGGTCATGTGCTGCAGAAAGTCGACCGTTCCCGGGCCCCTCACGCTGAACTCACCCATGTGGCTCACGTCGAAGAGTCCTCCTGCCTCGCGCACCGCTAGATGTTCCCCTGCCACCGAGGTGTACATCAGCGGCATTTCCCATCCTGCAAAGTCAACGAGTTGCGCGCCAAGCGATCGATGGGCCCGAGCCAGGTGAAGTTGTTTCATCTTGTACCCAGAGTGCGATGATTGTCATCCAAATTAAACTTTTGGTATCGGAATTAATACCCAAAGTGTGCTTTCTCCACCACCGCTGTGAACAACGCCTCTTGTCCCGTTTTCATTTATCTGCCTCCCAGATTATATCCTGGTCTATTAAATTAAGTTCAAGGCGAAGCGGTACGAGTGCCGATGCAGATCAGTTTTATTTCAACGATGTATTTTTCTTCCTCATTCATCAGCATGTTTGAAGCCCTTGCGACATAGGTTTTCCCGGACTCGTATGTTATTGTCCTCGTCTTTCCCTCCGCGGACTCCGTGATGGCGAAATAGCCTATCGGATTGTTCTCGCCGCCAGGGACGACCGCCTTCTTGCCGTCGGTTTGCACATCCTGAAGGAAGAGCGCCGGATACTCGTCCTCGTTAATCCTCACGGTGATTTCCCATCCACCGGATCCCATTTGTCTGTCGCCTGCGTACTCGATCCCCACCAGGTCCAAGTGCTGACCTTCGGTTGCGCTGACCCCGATTTCGACCTTCGTCACCGCTACTGGAACTGCCATTTCTTACATCCCTCCTTTTCGTTTTTTAGGCATGTTTGTTTTCATATTAAAATCATCAGAACTTTTATTTATCCGACTCGGTTCCCGCCGTTTTTTACTTATTAGACTCCCAGCTGCTCGGCCGCGCACTTGTGGGGGCAGTGCTCGGATTTCTTCCCACTATCGGACTT
>Ga0315296_10005629_pt1 | contig 10010 bp, 11 predicted proteins | sample YL17G14_18_MG_FD_203921 | JGI IMG/M metagenome (GOLD analysis project Ga0315296, IMG submission 203921) | Sediment microbial communities from Yellowstone Lake, YNP, Wyoming, USA - YL17G14_18 | ecosystem: Environmental > Aquatic > Freshwater > Lake > Sediment | place: USA: Wyoming | collected... | reverse complement strand
TATGTTGAAATGTCCCCCGATGCCTATTCGTTATCTGCTATCTTCTTCTGAATTCCCCTGATCTCACGGATTCGTTGGGGCTTTCGGACATGCCTCTATTCGCGGTTTTTCCGCACTATGGTCACTTCGTCCCTTTGTCAGGGATATGCCCCAATCCATAGGCCGCACTCGAAGTGCACTCTTTTCCCGGGTTTGAATCCGTCGAGTGTCTATGCATTCGGAAGTTGGTGTCATCACAGTTTCAGAGTAGACTCATTGCAGCATGGGATTCGACCGTTGTACTGTCGAGGAAGCCAAGCAAGACTTCATGGCTTGGTTCTCGTTTCCCCCAATAGACGAATATGGCTGACGAATCACTCATTGACGTGTCTGATGCCGATGTGGAAGTGCCCCTATCAGGACTTGTCCGGCAAGGGCGAGGAAGAGGAAGGGTCAGCATCAAGAATATGGGTCGGCATAAGGATGTCTTCTATGCTCTGGAATGCACGATCCTCTGCATCTGGGAAGACGATCCCCAATTGCGTGATGAAGATATGATATCCGCATTTGATGAGCTGTTGCATCATTTCGACGGTCATGCCGAAGGAACGATAGCTGGTGAGCTTGAGCGCGGTGTGAAGGCGGTCCTCGTATCCAGGAAACACCGGGGTTTACAGTCATACACACTGGACGAGGTTCTCTCGTGCGTGTCCCTCCTGAGGGAAATCGCCGACACGCACAATAGCCCATCGGGGGTTGGCTACCTTCAGTGGATCAAGACCTTCTTCGAGGGAAGACTTCCGAGAACGAAGAGAGAGATCAAGGATTACATCCTGAAGTATGAGAGTTGACGGCGACTATACTTGGGAGAACCTTAGATGAAATCCTACACATGCAAGATCATGCCGGGACGGAGCAGGATGCTCTCTGTCATAATCGAGGCGTCCGAGGACAACACCCTCGACCAGCTTCACCGCGCCATCCTGGGTGCCCTGCGATGGGATGAAGACCACCTCTACTCCTTCTTCATGAGCGGGAAGGCTTGGGATATGGAGACATAGTACTCCACTCATGATTGCGAAGATGACATGCCCATGTCCCGATCCCCTGACAGCCGAAAAGCCAGGATGAAGAACCTAGGAGTGAAGGTAGGAAACCGGTTCCTTTACCTGTTCGACTGCGGAGACTGCCATTAGTTCGACATTGAAATCCTTGGCGTAGGCACCATCAGGGGGAGAGGCTCCCGTCCGATAATCGTCGAATGCAGGGGCAGGATACAAGAACAGTATCCTCTGATGAATGGGTGAGGTGTTCCAGAGCTTAGATGCATCGATGGCGGTTTGGGTTCGGACCCTCGCACGTTATCATGATTTCGTCCATATCTGCATTACTGGCAAGTAGGCGTCGACGCTAGCGACATGGGTCATATCACCTTGTTGTATGTGCAATAAATATTAAGTACATTAATAGTTATTAGCACTAATTGCAATGAAACACAAATCGATTGGGCTTTCTCCTAGGGAGATGTCCATACTGAGGTGCATCCGGGAACGAGGGTTGTCCAGGAAGGATGTTGCAGAAACCCTGGGGATGCCACAGCCTGAGCTGACTCGGCTAGTGAAATCGCTCGAGTCAAAGGGATTGATTGTGGTGCAAAAGATCGGAATGTCTACCTCAATTGCCTTCTCAGAGATGAAACATGCGTCGCTGCTGAGGAGGATTTTGAACGAGTACAGTCACATGAGGCTGGAGGAAATCCTAACACTTGCATCTCTGCGTGTTGTTACCTCGCTCGCGATGTCACCAGCATCTACAAGAGGAGATGTGGTGTCGTCATCAGGAGTCTCCCCCAGGACGCTCCAGACGGTGCTCGGGAGGTTGCGGGAACTCGGAATGGTTCGTGTCCGTGCCCGGGGCGTCTACGAGTTATCAGACCGCTTCTCGCTGTTCGCGGACTTTGCGCATGAGCTGAGCGAGTACTCCAACGAGAGAGAAGCCCGGGAGTTCTCACCGGACTCCGTCGTGGTCTGGGAGCGAGGAAGTGAGTTCATTGTGAGGACGAAGTCCAGCAAGAAGAATGAGGATTTCAAGATGACCGCATTCTCTGCGTTCGAGAACTACGGCGTTCCGCTCATTCAAGAGTGGCGCTACTACTACCACTCACATGGAAGTTGGCGCGGAACCCCCGATGAAGTATTCCTGCAGTCGCTACTCATAAAGCCTCGGAGCTCGAGAGAGATGACCGCGATGAAGATGCTTTGGGAGCGGAAAGGTCTCTGGCGGAATCTGGACAGTATTCGCGCCAAGGCTAGAGCATACGGGTTGGAGGACGAGTTGGAGAGAATCGTTGCCTATCTCCAGGATCAGCGGAAGGACAAGGAACCGATCTTGTCGGTGTCGAGAGGACTTGAGATGGATCATAGGAGTGATGGTTGATGACGAAGAGGATCTTGTCTAGTAGGGACGATTTGCAGGAGTCGCTCAAAAGGGTTGGCAATTCACTCGCACGCGATGTGACAGCGTATCTCATCGGGGGATGCGCGATGATACTCTACAACGCCAAGGTCGCCACCAAGGACATCGACCTGGTCCTGATGTCAGACGAGGATGCGAAGGCGGTCATGGACGCTCTCTCCGGCGGCGGCTTCACCAAGACTAAGCCAGAGGACGAAACGTATCGTCGCCTTGGAGCGACAGTAATGATGGAGGACAGCAAGGGCATGCGTTTCGACATATTCGTCGAGACGGTGTGCAGAAAGCTCAGGATTACTGACAGGACGGCCAGTCGTTCCACTCGGTATGCCACTTACGGGAGACTCAAGATCAATCTAGTTTCTGCTGAGGACATATTCCTCTTCAAGAGCGTGACGGAGAGAGCGGGGGACCTTGACGACATGGCCCTTCTCGCTGAACGAGGTCTCGATTGGGATGTGATTTTCGGTGAGTGTGTGTATCAGAGCCGCGATGTCATCCTTGAGGCTTTTCTCGCCATCAGGCTTCAAGAGCTTGAGGACGAGAAGGGAATTGTGGCTCCCATCAAGGGCAGGCTTGAGGCGCTCGCAGAAGAGAAGCTCCTCAAGAGGGAGTGAAACGAGCACTATGGGGATGGAGACCGAATCCAGACTTTGTGTTCACCAGAGAGCCGATGGCTATGTGTTCTTGGGTTTGGTCCATCCCGTGTGCGGTTTCATACCGGCGAAGAATACAAGCTCAATTCCTATAGCTCTCACCTTTGATTGGGGGCATATTCCGGGTCAACATCCGGGCCCTCGCACATTCGGGTTTCTCGGTCCAGATACGTCTTCGCGCTGCGGGTCGAATTCGTTGACGGCAAAGACTATGAGGAAGGCAAGGCCATGCGGAATCCGAGGAAATGGCATGAGAGCTTTAACCAGTATTGGAGTGGCTGTGGCCATCGTTTTGTGCGCACTTGTCTCGATGAACACGCGAGCCGAAGGTTCCTCGCAGGCGAATGTCTTGAAGGTTCCTGAGCAATATGCGACGATTCAAGCGGCGGTAGACGCGGCCGTGCCCGGAGACACGATAGAGGTGTCTGCAGGGACCTACGACGAGAGCATTACGATAGACGTTGCGAACCTGAAGCTTGTCGGGGCAGGTAGCGACTCAACGACCATAGACGGAGGAGGCAGCGACCGGGTTCTCTATGTCGACCGTGCCGAGGGTGTCGAGATTACTGGTTTTACCATCACAAACGGATACAACGGGATCTCAGCGTCGTTCTGGACACATGACTTGACAATCAGCAATAACCAGATTGTGGGAAACGACAACTATGCCATAGAATGCGGCGATCAAAGCAGCTCAATCGCGGTCATTGAGAATGTGATTGCAGAGAACTCCGGCGGTGTTAACATCTATGGAAGCATTTCCTGCGAGATTAAACGGAACTCCATTGACGACTGCTATGGCGAAGGAATCTGTCTCGAGGGGGCTAGCTGGAAGTCCGAAGGCTCCTCGAACAACATTTTAGAGGGTAACACAATCTCAAACAATGGTGTTGGAGTCAGTGTGAACGACTTCTCGGACAACAATCGGATATTCCACAACAACTTCGTGAATAACACGGTGCAAGCGGATGCATCGGGATATGCAAACTATTGGGATAATGGACCGGCTTCAGGAGGGAATTACTGGTCGGACTACTCTGGCGCTGATACCAATGGTGACGGCATCGGTGATAGTCCCTATCTCGTGGGAGCGAACAACCAGGACATGTATCCTTTCATCGACCTCAGGGTATGCGGCGAGGTTATTATGGTATTAGAATCGGAGTCGGCGAAGGCAGGGTCTGAAGTCTTGATCGAAGGGAGCGTTTCGCCAGTGCGCGGAGGTGTCAGCATAGCGATAGAGAAGCGAGCTGTTGGCGAGGATGCATGGACTTCTCTGGCGACCGTTACCACCGATGCCAGCGGTCACTACTCCTACACGTGGAAGGCAGAAGATGCCGGCTCTTTCGAGCTGAGAGCCCGTTGGTCAGGAGATCCCAACACGTTCCCATCAGAAAGCCAGGCTATCCAAATCGGAATAGAAGAGTCGGCAGGCAATATGCTCGTGTATGTCATCGCGGCCGTTGCCCTGGTGTGCGTTTTTGCTGTCATTGGGGTGCTAGTCATGAGACGAAAGAGGAAGTGACTCTGAACCAGAAAGAGCCCTATGGGCTCTTCCCAGTGGTGAGGACCTACACCCATTCTCTTTTCCTTTCCTACGGTCTTGCCTAGAGACGTCAATTCTCCCTCGCAAACAGATGAGATGGCAACCTCCAAGTACAACATAGGTCGATGCCGATTGTAGCCTCGAGGGTGGTTCGAGGGAGAGATGGAAAAATGACCGAGCAATTAAGAAATGAGATAGAGAAAGCGAACCGGAGGTTTGGCGAGGGGATTAGAAAGGGTGACGCCGCTGCAGTCGGCACCCTCTACACGAAAGATGCGCTCCTGATGCCCCCCAACTTCGAAGCGATTCGTGGGAGAGAGGGAACGCAGAAGTTCTGGGAAGGAGCAATCAAGATGGGTGTCAAGGACGCGATATTGAAGACCGAAGAGCTCCACGAGAAAGGTGAAACGGTCGAGGAGATTGGAAACTACACGCTCAAGATACACCCTGAAGGACAGGATCCTTTTGAAGACCGGGGCAAGTACGTGGTCCTCTGGAAACAGGATTCAGACAAGGAATGGCGTTTGCACAGAGACATATGGAACAGCAGCTTGCCCGCGAAAAAGTGAACCAGCGCAATCAAACCCCTTTTCAGACTTTCCTCCTCCGTGGTCTTTCTCTGCGATGAGCCAGATATGAACCTAGACGTCTGGCTCTTTTTCAATCAGATGTTTTTGCCACTCTAAATCCGCGAAAGTAAATATGGCAGACACGTGATTTGTGGTCGGAGGAAATGGCGATGAAGGAGTACGGACCCGTACTCGTGACGGGAGCAAGCACCGGAATTGGGAGAGCTGTGGCCGAGACTCTGGCGAGCAATGGGCATCTCGTCTACGCCACCGCACGAAGAGAATCGGACATGAGGACCCTCGGAAGCATCCCGAACGTCGATCCAATCAGGCTCGATGTGACGAAGCCTGCGACGGTAGAGAAGGCTGTAGAGACTGTGAAGAAAAGGGGGAAAGGACTCTACGGCTTGGTGAACAACGCGGGCGTGGCTGTCCTCTGGCCGCTTCCAGCGCTCAATGTCGAGGACATGATTCAGGATTTTGATGTGAATGTCTTCGGCGTTCACAGGATTACCAAGGCAATGCTTCCCTTTCTGATCAGATCAAAGGGGCGGATTGTGAACATAACCTCAGTCAACGGACTGGCCACTGAGAATTACGCTGGTGCGTACAGCATGACCAAGCACGCACTCGAAGCCTACGCTGAGACGCTCGCGATGGAGCTGAAGAAGTACAACGTGAAAGTAAGTGTGGTGGAGCCCGGCAGATACCCGTCTGAGATCTGGCAGAAGAATCATGCTAGAATTCTGAGGATCGCGCAGAAAAACAAGGAAAAGCGCTTTAATCAGGAGGTCAAGGAGATCGTCGAGTGGTCTGCGAATTCAGCGCGATCAGCTGCGACGGAGCCGCGGCCAAAGATAATCCCAGATGCAGTACTAGATGCGCTATTCTCGAAGCATCCTCGATTCAGATACTGTCCATGTGCATACGAGGGGGAATTGACGTGGGCCATAGAAGGACCGATTGTCAGGTCGGTACAGGCCAATCTCGGCGGGGGAGAGTTCACTATTTCGAAAAAGGGACTTCATTCGTTGTTGGACAAGACATGGGACCTAGAAGAGAAGAAATCGAGATCGAAATGAGGATGTGCAAAATGAAGCGTTCGAATGAGGAGCTGTCCCGGGCAATAGACGAGAGCTTCGTGGATGCTTTCGCAACGCTCTGTACGGCCTCCCCCAAAGCCATCCTGCGAAACGAGGGGGACATGATCCTCTACTCCAGCGGGGCTCCAAGCGCCCTGCTGAATGGCGTCCTGGCCGCGAGACTCAGTTCAGAGAACATTTCAAAGAGGACGGATGAGGCGCTATCGTTCTTCAAAGGACTGGGACTGCCTATGACCTTCTTCGTCGGCCCCCGTTGCACGCCACCTGAATTGGGCAGCTACCTCGAGAGTTTGGGTATGGCCCCGGGATGGACAAGGCCTGGAATGGCGATAGGTCTAGACACCGTCGGTTCTGAACCATTGCCGGCCGGCCTTAAGATTCGCTCTGCTGAGGACCTTGAATCCCTCAAGTCATGTGCCCGGATTTTCGCGGAGGCATTCGGAGCGGACAAACAAACGACAACCTGGATGCACAATCTCGCAATGTGCTACGGAATCAGTACGACTCGGAGATGGTATCTAGGTCTCCTGGACGAAAAGCCCGTCGCAACCTCTCTGCTTCTTCTTCACAGAGGAGTGGCTGGGATTTACTGCGTCGCGACGATAGGAGAGGCAAGAGGACATGGGATAGGAGCTGCGTTGACTCGTGAACCGCTTTTGGTCGCCAAGGGACTGGGCTACGATTTCGCCGTCCTGCAATCAAGCAAGATGGGGCTACCGGTGTACGAGAGACTTGGATTCGGAGAGTACTGCAAGATCAAAGCATATTGTTGGTCGCCGAAATGAGTCGTGTTCATACTTGAACGTCTGGCTCTTCGTCAATCAGAGGACTATTGCACCGGGATGGACTCCTCCATCTCGCAACTTGGCTTCAGACTCACCACCTATGAGATGCGCGGGAATCTTCAGATTGGCTACCCTCTGGGCAATAGCTGCAAGCTCTGCATCATAGTACAATAGATTGATATATATAGATTGCATTATAGTACATTATGATGAAGGCGAACGAAATGCCAGTCGACAGGATCAGAAGGGCGCTCGCAAACCAGAACATGTGGTGGACCACCGGTAAGGTCCCCGGTGCGCTTCTACATCCCTATCGGAGAAGAGACTTCTACCCATTGATGGAGAAGCTGTCCGACGAGAGGATCCTAGTGATAGCAGGCCCGAGAAGGGCCGGCAAGACGACAACGATGTTCCAGATGATCGACGAACTGATCTCATCAGGAAAGGCTGAGCCAAAGCGTGTCCTCTATGTGAGCTTCGACTATCCGTATCTCCTGTCCGATCTTGAGCATCCGTTCGAGGACGTCTTGAGGGTGTACACTGAGACTGTTCTCAAGGAGTCCGTCGACAATCTGGCCAAGCGCATCTATGTCTTCCTCGACGAAGTCTACTCCCTGCCCGAGTGGGGCAGGATCCTGAAGGGACATTTCGACCGGAAGACGAAAACGAAGATGATCGTATCAGGCTCGAGCTCTCCCGAGATAATCGCCGAGGCCGCAAGGGCGTTGGTTGGCAGGGTCGAGAAGCACCTGATGCTGCAGATGAAATTCGTCGACGTAGTGTGCCACAACCTCAGCAAGGATGCGAACGAGATCAAGGATGTCTCTCTGGGACCTCTGAGAACCGGCTTCGAAGCATTCCTGGACAAGGGCAACCTGAGAAAGCTGTCCGGAGCATACAGTGATGCCTTCAACGACCTCGCGCATCTGGAGGATGAGATACAAGGCCAACTTCTGGAGTACCTGATGAAGGACGGCTACCCGGAGAACCTGGATGTTTCAGATCTCTCCAAGTGCGCGCAGTCGATCATCACTGCGGTGGATCTCTCAATCTACAAAGATGTCATGCGCGTCTTCAAGAACCGGGAACCGCAGAAGATAGAGAAGCTGATGACCGTGCTCTCGCAGAGCTCGGGGAACGTGGTCGCATCGAACACGCTCGCTGACACCCTCGGGCTGAACTTCAGGACGATCGAGAGGTATCTCTCGCATCTGGAGGCTGTGTATCTCGTCGCGGTCTCATACGCCTATTCCGGATCATTGTACAAGAGCTTGCCAAGGGCGAGGAAGATTTATGTGGCTAATGTAGGAGTCCGAAACGCAATCATGGGCCTGATGAACGAGCGCATGGTAGAGAATTCTGTCGAGCTGGGCAGGTGTGCTGAGGCGGTTGCGCATGATCACATCAAGAGGCTTGCTTTCTGCTTGGAGCCGACCAGGGAGCCGCGCACCTACTACTGGAGGGACAGAGCTGGAAATGAGGTCGACATAATCACCGAGTTGAGGGGCAAGCGGGTTCCGTTCGACGTGAGATACAGGGAAACCATCGACAAGAAGGACACGAAGGCACTGAATGCCTTCCTCGATGAGAATCCTGAATGCAGATTCGGGATCTTGCTCACGAAGAGGAGATTCGGCGTGGACGGAAGGGTGTTGATGATTCCACTGTGGCTTTTCCTTCTGACGTGCTAGACCAGCACGTTCTTGAGGATGTGGCGTGAGCCTCTTCAAGCGTGCCGCAGCTGTCTCGTGTTCAAACCGCAGACTCAGTGCACTACTCGAATTAAATGTGGCGTGAATCGCACGTGCGATGCCGACACATCCAAATATCTGCTGGTATGAAGCGCGCCCAGGGAGTCTTGCCTATGGATAGCAGCTTTGCTGTGTATACGAGGAAAGCAGATGCGGACGCTATGGTCAGTGCTGCGAAGGCCGCAAGTAGGATTCTTATGGTTGCTCAGGTAATGCGTCTTGTCGGAGCCAGTGCATTTGTGCGAAACGAAGTCGTATCAGGGAGGTTAGGCAGACCCCTTGTTGCATGTGCTGGTCGATTCTCTCCTCGATTCTGGTCCAAGGAGAATCCAAGGAGCTTCGACGTATATGGCAACGTGGTAGTTGAGATGATGATTCACGACTTCGACTTCCTCAACTGGATGTTGGGGATGCCGAGGCAGATCTCGGGAACCGGTTTCGTTGGATCATCGGGCAGCTTCGAACATGTTTTTGTTTCGCTTCAGTACGAAGAAGCTATCGCGCTAGTCGAGGGCGGAGCAATGATGCCGAATAGTTTCCCCTTCAGCACATCTCTTCGAGTCGTATGTGACGAGGGAGCCTTGGATCTGGATTTCCATGTCTCAAGCGAGGAGGGGTTCAAAACAACTCTGATGAAGTATCCATTCTCAGGCAAGACCGAGAGACCAGAGTTCGCTGATGTAGATCCCTACGAGGAGGAGTGCAAGCATTTCGTGAATTGCGTCGAGGACAGGGTGGAATCAGGCCTCCTGGGGGCTGATGCCGCCATTGACGGGCTCAAGGTTGCACTAGCGGCCCAAGAAGCTCTAGAGAAAGGGAAGGAAGTTGATTTCAACCGATTTCGTTAGTCTATTTGCGCAAAGGTTCGAACTTCGGGTTTCACTCTCTTGCCTCTGGTCACCAGCAGATTCCGGGCCATGATTCGGGATTGACAGAAAAGTTAAAGGGTTTTGAGAACTGGCCTTGCATTGTCTCACAGGAATCGAAATCCGAGACCAACCATCTGGCTCGCAACAAGCGTAGGCCCGGGTGGGCCCACTCATCGACATCCATTGGCGATATTCTCGGGCGCGCCGATTCGTTCCCTCAGATTACCCTGCCCTCGCACCATTGGGCACAGGCTTCTCGGGAATCGCGAGCACAGGAGTG
>Ga0315296_10005627_pt1 | contig 10012 bp, 7 predicted proteins | sample YL17G14_18_MG_FD_203921 | JGI IMG/M metagenome (GOLD analysis project Ga0315296, IMG submission 203921) | Sediment microbial communities from Yellowstone Lake, YNP, Wyoming, USA - YL17G14_18 | ecosystem: Environmental > Aquatic > Freshwater > Lake > Sediment | place: USA: Wyoming | collected... | reverse complement strand
CGCCGGGCGACTGGCTTCGCTACGGTCGCAAAGGCAGCGAGCGACAGGGTGAAGTCGTCCCCGAGAAGGCGTCGGCCAGGCGGCCTATCGTCGTCTGGAACATCACGCGCACGTGTAATCTTCGATGCGTCCACTGCTATAACGATAGCGGGCTGGGCAAGCCCTGCCAGGAGGTCTCCACGCCGCAGGCCAAAGCCGTCATCGACGACCTGGCCTCTTTCGGCGTGCCGTCGATTCTGTTCTCCGGCGGCGAGCCCCTGATGCGTCACGATCTGTTCGAGCTGATCGAATATGCCGTCGGCAAGGGCCTGCGGGCGGTGATCTCGACCAACGGCACGCTGATCGCGGAGGACAAGGCCCAGCGGATCAAGCAGCTTGGCGTCTCTTACGTGGGCATCAGCCTCGACGGGATCGGCCCGATCAACGACCGGTTCCGGGGCGTCTCCGGGGCCTTCGAGCGGGCGGTCCAGGGCATCCGCAACTGCCAGAGGGCCGGCGTGCGGGTCGGCCTGCGGCTGACGTTGACCCGCAGGAACGTGCAGGATATCGAGGGGCTCTTTGAGTTTTTCGAGGCTGAGGGCATCGAGCGGGCGTGCTTTTACCACCTGGTGCCCAGCGGCCGGGGCAAGGCGATTGCCAATGAGGACCTGACTCACGCCGAGAGCCGCGATGCGCTGGACCGGATTCTCGCCAAGGCCAGATCGTTCAAGCAGGCCGGACGCCAGACGGATATTCTCACCGTCGATAATCACGTCGACGGCGTGTACCTGTACCTGAAGCTGGTGGCGGAGGGGTCGCCCCAGGCGGCACAGGTGTGGAATCTGCTGACCTGGAACGGCGGGGGCCTGTACAGCAGCGGCATCGGCATCGGATGCATCGATTACAACGGCAACGTGCACCCCGACCAGTTCTGGTGGCATTACGACCTGGGCGACATTCGCGAGAGGCCCTTCAGCGAGATTTGGACCGACCCGGACGAGCCGCTGCTCAAGGGTCTGCGTGACCGGCGCTCGAATATCAAGGGCCGGTGCCGGCTGTGCCGGTTTTTTGACGCCTGCGGCGGCAGCCTGCGGGTGCGGGCCGATGCGTACTTCTCAGACCCCTGGGCCCCTGACCCCGCCTGTTACCTCACCGACGAGGAAATCGGCCTTGATGACACAAAACAGAAGGAACTTACAGAGGCCGGCGAGTATTTTGAGCTGACTTGATACCCGGCGCGAGTCACGCGGAGGGCGCGACAGAGATTTCATCGAGGACACGGACCGTCGCAGTAATTCTCAAAAACAGGAAATTTCTGTTGCTTTGTTGTCCTGAAGTTGGTACGTTAAACCCCAGGAACAACTATGGTTTTACAGAACCGCGCATTTCCTGGTTCGCCTGAGGCAGACGGCGGGTTTTATGGGTCGCTCGCCGACCAGATTCTCTGGCTGATTTCTTTGCGATGGGTCGCAGTCGCCCTGGTGGTGGCCGGCACGTTGACGGGGACGTATTTGTTCCCAATTCTGGCGGACCCCAGGCCGATGTATGCGTCGGCGGTGGCGCTGCTGGCGTGCAATCTCGCCTATGCCATTGCGGCCGGCGGCCGGCGGCGCGTCAGTCGGCGACGCCCCGTCACGCTGGCCATGGTGCAGATGGAAGTGGACCTGCTGGTCCTGACTGCCGTTCTGCATTTCTCCGGCGGCGCGGCCAACCCGTTCTTCCTCTTCTATGTCTTCCACGTGATCATCGCGACGATCATCCTGCCGCGAAACCTGTCTTTCATCGTGGGCCTGACCGCCATCACGTTCTTCGGCCTGCTGATGGCCAACGAGTTGAACGCCGGGATGATTTTCGGCCTTTATCCTTTTCAATTGTCGGCCGGCGGCGGGCTTTGGAGGAACCCGGTTTACGGCCTTGCCGCGTTTGTAGCGTTCGTCTGCACCGTGATGATCGCCCAGTATCTGACCCGCATCATCATCGTTCGCATGGCCTCCAAGGAGCTGGAAGCCGCTCAAAACAGCAATCTGCTCAGGGCCATCATCAACGCGATGTCGGAAGGGCTCATCTTCGTGACTGCCGATGGGCAGATCATGCTGTGCAATCCCGCCGCCCAGCAGTGGCGAGACAACGGCAACGGGCGAAAGGGCGAGTCGATTGACGGGTTCCCAACGACCCTGGCGGAGCACATCACGGCCCTGGCGGATCGCAGCCGTATGCCGCAACGGCAGGATAAGACCATCGAATTCAGCACGGGCGGACCGGCGAAGAAGCTGATCGAGGCCAGAAGCTGCCCGGTGACCGGCCTGAACGGCGTGCCGCTCGGATATGTCATCGTCGGCCAGGACCTGACCGAGCACAAGAAACTGGAGGCCGATCTGCTGGACCGGACGGAACAGGTCACGGCAATCAACGAAATGCTGAAGATGTCCCGCGTACGGATGGCGCAGCGTGAGAAAATGGTGGCATTGGGCCAGATGGCGGCGGGCATCGCTCACGAGATCGGCAATCCGTTGACGAGTCTTTCCTCTGTTGTACAGTACCTCAGCCGAAAGTGCGCGGACCCGGAACTGAAAGAGTTGTGCGGCGTCGTGGACCACCACGTGGGGCGGATCTCCGCGATTCTGCGGCGCATGCTGAGCCAGGCACGGCCGGCGACCTCCGAATACCGGTGGGTGAATGTCAATGAGGTGGTCCACAATACCCTGTCCCTGATCCGGTTTGATGGCCGGGCGGCGGGCGTGACGATCACGGACGTTCACAATGCCGAGCTGCCGATCGTATGGCTCAATCCGCAGAGCCTGGAGCAGTGCCTTCTCAATATCGTGATCAATGCCCTGGATGCGATGGAAACCAAAAAGGCCGAGTGCGAATGCAAGCTTGAAGTGGTGACGGCCGTCAAAGACGAAATGGTCGAGATTCGCGTCAGCGACACGGGGGTTGGCATGAGCCCCGAGGTATGCCGTCACGCATTCGAGTCGTTCTTTACAACCAAGGAGATCAGCAAAGGGACCGGCCTGGGGCTGTTCATCAGCTACAACCTGATTTCGGAGATGGACGGCACGATCGAGCTGGAGTCCGAGCGGGGCAAGGGGACGACGGCGATCATCCGCATCCCCGTACGGCCCAAGAAGGACCTCATCGCCGGACCGGCTGGGGAGGCCGGACAGCCGAACTCCCAGGAGCAGACCGAATGAACCCGCCGCAGGACGAAGTGCGGTTGTTATTCTCAATTGGAGAACATGTGACTTATGCCTGAGCAGAAACCTCAGATCCTTCTGGCCGATGACGAGGCCACCTTCCGGGAGACGTTTGCCAAGGTCCTCGAGGAGGAAGGTTTCGCCGTGACGGCGGTCCGGGACGGCAAAGAGGCGATCGACGCCATCATGAAACAGCCGTACGCCGTGGCCGTGCTGGATATCCAAATGCCCGGAAGCGACGGGATCAGCGTCTTGCGCGAGGTCGTCGCGGTCCGGCCTCAGACCCGCGTCATTATGGTCACCGCCTACGGAACCGTGGAAATGGCAGTCGAAGCCATCAAGCTCGGCGCCTGTGACTACGTGATGAAGCCGGTCAACTTCGACGAAATGCTGACGAAGATCCGCCAGCATCTGCGCTACGTCGAGCTGGAGGCGGAGAACCAGAAACTCCGCGAGGAGCTAAACGGGCGCTTCGACATCAGCCAGATCATCGGTGAGACGCGGATCATGAAGCAGGTCTTCGAGACGGTCCGCAAGGTGGCGCCGACCCGCAGCAACATCCTGATCACAGGCGAGAGCGGAACCGGCAAAGAACTCGTCGCCCACGCCATTCATGCCCTGAGATCGACAAACGGCGGACGCTTCATCGCGGTCAACTGCAGTGCGATCCCGGAGACGCTTCTGGAGAGCGAGCTGTTCGGCCACAAGAGGGGCAGCTTCACCTCCGCCTTCGAGGACAAGAAGGGATTGTTCGAGACGGCCCGGGGCGGGACGCTGTTCCTCGACGAGATCGGCCATATGCCGATGAGCTGCCAGGTCAAGCTGCTGCGGGCCGTGGAACAGAGGCAGATCCTTCCGGTTGGCTCGACCACCCCGATCGAGGTGAACCTGCGGCTGATTGCCGCGACGAATCGCGACCTGGCCAAGGAGATCAAGGAAGGACGGTTCCGGGAGGACCTGTTCTACCGCCTGAACGTCGTGGGCATTCACCTGCCCGCCCTGCGGGAGCGGCGGGCGGATATTCCCCTGCTGGTCCGGCATTTCGTGAAGAAGTACAACGCCGAGATGGGCAAGCACTGCACGGGCGTCACCGAGGACGTGATGACGATGCTTGCGGCCCATGAGTGGCGCGGCAATATCCGAGAGCTGCAGAACGTGATCGAGCGGGCCGTCATCTTCGCCGAAGGTGAAATGATCGAGCTTGTGGATATCGGTTTCGCCGGGGCCGACGCGGCGGTCGCTGCCGAGGGCGACGAGGACCTGCAGAACGCCGTCAAGGCATACGAGAGAGAACGAATCTGCCGGGCGCTCAGCAAGTATGATTGGGACAAGATCGAGACGGCCAAGGCTCTCGGAATCGGCGTCTCGAGTCTCTACAGGAAGATCGACGAGTTGGGGATCATGAACGGGAAAGAACGGGTCAGGAAGACCGGACAGCAGGACCGGCCGTAATCGGCGGTCAGTGAGTTATCAGGATTTGTGAATGAAGATCAATCAAGCTTCAGCATACGCGTTGCACGCCTTGATGTACATGGCTCGTCACATGACGCAGTTGCCCGTCACCAGCAAGGTGATGGCCCGGGCGGAAGGCATGCCGCAAGGGTACCTGGCAAAGGTTCTGCAGCAATTAGTCAAAGCGGGCTTCATCCGGTCCGTCAAGGGTCGTGAGCGGGGCTACGTCTTTGCCGTGCCGCCGGACGAGATCAGTTTGCTCGATCTGTTCGAGCGCATGGAGGGCGAGCCGTTGTTCGACGACTGTCCTCTGAGACATTGTGCCTGCGGCGGAACGAAGCAGAACTGTCATGTATTCTCTCAGTGGCTGGTGGCAACTCGCAAAATGAAGGACCTGCTGGGTGAAACGACGGTAGCTGCTGCGACCTGGCAGCACCCGGAACATCGCTTCGATATCCTGCCGAGTCTCACGACAACAGAAAAATCGGAATAGGTCGCACGCATCGAAGTGGCTCCGTTCACAGCCTCATAAGGGACCGTCCGGAGCCGTCGGTCCAGTCGCCTGCCTCGCACGCTCGCCAAAAAGTACCGCTAAAATGGAAATTTTTGAAGATTCTCACAAATGAGAACGGGCGATCTGGATTGTAGAAATCCGCGGCTTTCCAGAGCGAGTTTCCACGGTGCCTGCGGCTGCGTGCGACAATCACACACAGTTGTCCGTCGAGAAGCCTGAGGTTCGGCACCTGTCCGAGATGTGGATGTTTCAGGCTCGGCGTGGGTTTTGACGCTCAGCCTTGAGCCGCAGGCCCGGATGCTTGCTCGACGCGGGCAGATGAGACGGTGCCGGGCTGCGTTCCTATGGGCTGCCTTTTCATCTACGGCGATTCTCATAATTGAGAAGGCCATGTGAGGGAGTCGGCCTCTGTCTGTCCGGCAGGAGTCACATCGGTTGAACGCGAGCAGGCGTTTCGATAGCATGAAAGGACAGGTACGAATGTCGGGAGGAGTTCGCGCGGGTCGCCGCGTGGCGATCCTTTGGACTCGCCTGGCACGGTTTACAGGCCTCCCTGCGTCCTGAAACCCGGATAGGTTTATGATAACTCTATTTGAACGAGACGCCTGCCTGCACGGGGGAAATGGGTCGAGCCTCACGCACATTCTGCGTCCGATCCTGCCTGACTTGGAGGCGGTACGGGGGCGTTTGGCCGAGACTCTCGCAGAAACGAACGATGCGCGGGTGCGTGAGATCGTCGATTATCTGCTGGAATCGCCGGGCAAGCGGATGCGGCCGGCCCTGGTGCTCCTTTCGGCCCGGGCGGCAGACGGGACGGGCAATGGCTCGCCCGGCAGCAACCGTGCCTGTTTGAACGTCGCGGCGGCCGTCGAGCTGATCCACATGGCCTCGCTGGTCCATGACGATCTGATCGACGGTGCGGCGGTTCGCCATCACCGCCCCAGCATCCAGGCCAAGTGGGGCAAGAGGGTTTCGGTCTCGGTGGGCGACTATCTCTGTGCCAAGGCATTTCGATTGATCGCCGACTGTGCCGATCCGCGTCTTTTCGCGATCGTGGGCTCGCAACTGTGTGCGATGTGCGAAGGGGAGCTGCTGCAAGTGGCCGAGCGGGGCGATTTCAATCTCTCTGCGCATCGGTGCATGGCCGTGATGGAGAAGAAGACGGCCGCCCTGTTCGCCGCCTGTTGCGGAGCGGGGGCCGCCACGGCCGCTCATCAGGATGGGGTCTGTGAGGCCCTGCGGACGTTTGGATTTCATTTCGGCATCGCCTTTCAGATTCTCGACGACTGCCGGGATTTGTTGAGCGATCAGGAGCGGCTGGGCAAGACGCCGGGGCAGGACCTGCTGGCGGGCGACGTGACGCTGCCCCTGTTGTACGCGATCCGATACTTCTGGCGGCGCGGCGAAAAACCGCTGGGCATGAGCCGCCAGACGCTTGGCGAGCGCGAGTTGGCTCGCCTTGGCGAGGCCTTCCATTCGTCGCCGGCGCCCCGCAAGATCGCGCAACTGGTCGCCTCTCATATCGGCCGGGCAAAGCAGCAGTTGCAGCCGGTCGCCGATTCGGAGTTCAAAGCGAGTCTTCACCAGTTGGCCGATCGCATAGCCGCGGGTGCTTGCGATGTTCTTGTGAGGTGAACGCATGGGTACACAAAAGATCCTGATCGTGGATGATGACGTTGATCTTTGTGAGTCGTTGAAGGTGCTTTTTGCCAGTGCCGGGTACGAGACGCTGACGGCGGCCAGCCGGTCGGAGGGGATGGAAACGATCAGGACACAGCAGCCGGATCTGATCATCCTCGACGTAATGATGGAGACGTGGCAGGACGGCTTCGAGATGTCGAGGGACCTCAAGAAGGATCCCCAACTTCAGCAGACGCCGATCCTGATGCTGACGTCCATCGCAGAAATCACGGGCATCGAGGTGAAGTCCTCGGCGGGCGATCCGACGTGGCTGCCGGTCGATGCGTTTCTCGATAAACCCGTGTCACCCGCCGCGCTGCTGGCGGAAGTGAAACGACTGTTGTAGGGCGAAGATGGGGCGGGCTTCCACCCTCTGTAGTCTATTGTTCGTTGAAAGCGCCATGGCAGGTAAGATCGGTAGAAACATATTGATGGCACCAGTATCGGTGCTCCGAGCCGTTCGTCGATTGGGCTGGCCGTGCAGAATCCTCGTCGCCCTGGGGGCAATCGGCGTCGCAGGCATTACAGCCGTCGAGGTCACGGGACAGCCCGGATTCTGCAACTCGTGCCACGTCATGCACCCGTACTACGACAGTTGGAAGAAGTCGGCCCACGCCGAGGTGAACTGTCTCCACTGCCATCTGCAGCCCGGTTTCACCGGGTACATCCGGGGCAAGATCAACGGCCTGGCCCAGGCGGTCGATTGCGGCGTCGGCCGCGTCGGCACCAAACCGAACGCCACGATCAGCGATGCATCCTGCCTGCGGTCGGAATGCCACAGCACCGGTGCGCTTGCGAAGGAGATTACCGACTGCAAAGGCGTCCGGTTCACGCACGAGAAGCACATCGGCAAGGTCGTCGATGGAGTCAAGGTCACCTGCGGAACCTGCCACAGCCATTTCGAGGGGGACGTGCATTTCGCCGTGGACCATAATGCGTGCTTCACCTGTCATTTCCTCGGCGGCGATACCAAGACCGGCCGGCTCGTCAAAACCGATTGTCGAAGCTGTCATAAAGTGCCGGACCAGGTCATCCGCCGGGGTTTCGTCAAGATCGACCACCGCGAGTTCGTCTCCTATCAGGCCAGTTGCGAGGAGTCCTGCCACAAGCGGGAGGTCAAGCAGGACAGCCGGGTGGAGGAGACGGTCTGTCTGAACTGCCACAGTTACCGCAAGCCGGCGGACGCGAACAGCGTGGAGCTGCATGCCAGCCACACGAACGGCGAGAAGGTGGAGTGTTTTGGATGCCACGGGAAGGTGCCTCACGGCCAGACCCGGGTGGAATCGGTGTCTGCCATGATGGACTGCCGCAGTTGCCACAGCGAGACCCACCAGGTTCAGCGCACCATCTACAGCACGCAGCATCCCGTGCAGCCGAACGGCAGCGGCAACGCCACCGACCGGGTGCTCAGCCCCATGTTCCTGACACATGTCGAGTGCACAGGCTGCCACATCGAGCGCACGACCAAGACGTCCGGCACGCTCGACAGTTTCGGCATGGTTGCCCGGGCGGTGCCTGCCGCATGCGATCGGTGTCACGAGCCCGGGACCGGGCAGAAGTACGTCCCGTTCTGGCAGGAGAGGATCAAGTCGCTGTTCGAGCAGGTCCAGAAGAAGGTGAAGGAATCCGAGGCCCTGGCCGCGGCGGCAACGGGACAGGACAAAGCACAGGAACTCCAGCGACGCACCCGTGAGGCACAGTCGATCCTCGATTCGATCCAGTACGACGGCAGTTGGGGCGTTCACAATTTCAAGTACACCGAAGCTCTGCTTCTTGAGGCCGACAAGATGGTCTCCAGTGGGAGTTAGTCATGGATGCATGCAATCGATCGATAACGAAACGGATCTGGGCGACGGGGGCCGCGGCGGCCCTCTTTCTGGCGGTGTGGACCGTCGGTGCCGCGGCCCAATCGGCTAGCGCGCATCACGAGTTCCTGGGAGGGCCGTGGGAGGTCCTCGTGAAGATGGGGCTCGAAGGCGAAGCGATGCGCATGCCGCTGTCGGTCGCCGACGAGAACAAGCCCCAGGCGCTGGATGCCGTTGTGCCGGTGATGGGCACGCCGATCAAGATCAAGCTCGAGCGCTACCTGCCGGATTTGCAGCAGGAGATCACGGCGGTGGACGACCTCAACGGGGGGCCGGTCGCGAAGCTGTCGTTGAGGGGCGAGGACCTGCAACAGGACGTTTGGCTCAGTGCCCGCGACCGTGAGAAGCAGTCGGTCTCCGCCCACATCGGCAGCGTGGCGATTCGGGAGTTGCCGAGTGCGCCGGATACCGCCATCCTGCGGGAGCTGACCGAGCCGGATGTTGTCGGGCTCCTGCTCGTCTGGCCCAACCAGACCGGCGCTGCGCTGATGTACACGGTCAAGCCGGGCAAGACGATCACTCTGCCGGACTCTTCGTGGAAGCTGTCGATCGCCAGTTATGTGCCGCACTACTCGATCGACCGGCAGACCAAGCAGGTGACGAGCCTCTCGGAGAAGCCCGAGAATCCCGCCATTGAAATTCGTGCCCAGGGCAACGGGCAGGAGTACCAGCAGTGGCTCTGGTCGCAGTTCGCCATGGTGCCGCACAAGATGCAGCGATTGCCGTTCCAGGCGAGGTTCCTGGATTTCCACGTGGCCCCTGGTTCCGGCCGATACATCCTCGCGATGGCCCCGGGCCCGCAATCCCACCTGCTGTACCTCAAGGACGGCAAGAAATGCGTCGAGCCGGTGGAGATCGGCAAGCGATACCCCTTCGATGACAAGCGGTATTCCTTCGGCGTCGAGCAGGCGCGGTTCGGAGCGAGAATCGAGAGCGCCTGGAAGAACGGCAAGGAGATGCTCCTTCGTCCTGCGATCGTGGCCTCGATTGTGCAGGGCGATGCGACCCAGCAGGTCGTGCTGGAGATGGGCCAGCCGTGCCATCACAAAACCACGCTGGGGACCCTTGTAGCGCTGTACAGGCATGTGCCGTAACGTTTTGAGGATCATGAAAGTGATGTCTGGTGTTGAGCTCGATTCTGTTGTTCACGGCGGCGATCGCGAGCGGCCGTGCAACGGACAGGCAGGAGTGGTCGATATGACGGGTGCCGGAAGAATTCGTTGCGTGGCCGTTGCGGCGATTGCCCTGATTCTCGCGTTGCAGGCGCAGGGCGTGGACCGGCCGACGTCCACCCAGAAGACGTGCGTGACCGGGGAGTGTCACGC
>Ga0315296_10005626_pt1 | contig 10012 bp, 14 predicted proteins | sample YL17G14_18_MG_FD_203921 | JGI IMG/M metagenome (GOLD analysis project Ga0315296, IMG submission 203921) | Sediment microbial communities from Yellowstone Lake, YNP, Wyoming, USA - YL17G14_18 | ecosystem: Environmental > Aquatic > Freshwater > Lake > Sediment | place: USA: Wyoming | collected... | reverse complement strand
TCTCGTATTCATCCTGTTGGCATTTGGCAAAGCTGGAGCTTTAACGAGTTTGCCTATGGAAGTTGTTGTCATCACAGTGGTCAGCGGGGTGATTGGCTTGGGAATTGGCGATACCTTGTACATGTTTGGTTTGAAGTCTGTGGGTGTTGCCAGAGCGGTGCCGTTGGCAGCCACGTATCCCCTTTTCAGTCTTGTGTGGGCAACGATGCTGGGCGAACCCGTAACGGTGACAGCGGTTTCAGGCGCCTTCGTAATACTGCTTGGAATCTGGCTGTTGAGCAGAGAAAAATTGGGCAACACTGCTGAAGCTAAGAGCAAGCTCGCGCTTAAAGGTGTAATAGTGAGTTTGGCAACGGCTGTGGTATGGTCGGTAAGTATCACATTGATGGACGTTGCCGTGACGATGCCCAGTGTGAACAGCATAGACGCCAGCTATGCAGTAGTTACTACGAGGATAGCTGCCATGGCGGTGTTCATGCTTGCGCTTTCGCCTGTGCTGGACAGAGATCACGGTTTTCTCAAAATTAAGCGGAGCACGCTGATTGAACTGTGCGTGGGTGGACTTGTGGCGAACGGCGTCGGATGGCTGCTGATGAACTACAGTTTCCTGAATATCCTAGAGGCACAGGCGGTTCCGATCTCTTCCACGACCCCGTTGTTTTCGACAATAGCTGGCTTCGCTCTCTTTCACGAGAAGATGACTGCCAACAACACGCTGGGCGCAATAGTGATCGTTGCTGGAATTTTCTTGATTTTCATGGTTTGACGATGTCTGTTTGTTTCCAGTTTTAGAAAAGCGGTACAGTTTTGAACCTGAACCCACAGGTAGAGATATGTGGGTTTTTCATTATGGTTCACTGCTTAACTATCATGGCAAAAGTCGCTTAAAAAGAAAATGGAAGAATGCTCTATTTTGTTCAAATACCTGAGATTTTCATAATGATTTCTCGATATTTCTCGTCATTAAAGTCTTTTTCACAGGCTATCAGGACAAGTCTGGTCTCAGTTCCCTTACACCGATATATCGTGAAATATTTACCATCTTTAATTTCTTCTCCGCACAATCCACACTTCTTTAATTTTTTCCCCTCAGTTCTTCCATTCTACGTTGCGCAGATTTAAGACTTTTGACCATCGAAAAAGGCACAATACATAGAGCCGATTTTTGGCTTGTTGGTTTTCAGTTTCAAAAATCAAGAAATTAACAAGTTTTTATGAGGGATTTTCTCAGAAAACCACGGCAAAATCGAAAGGGGTTTTAGAGCAGTTTTTGCAGAGAAATTCCAAGGGTTTTGTTTGGGTTACTTATTCAAATCGTCTTTTTGCCGAGAGCGTTGAGAAATTGGGAATTCTAAAGGGTAGGGGAGATATTTTTAACTCTTTTGACTCTGAGCATGAGAGAATTAATTAGAAACTTGAATACTATAGATATTCAGTTGAAACTCCATGACTAAATGTTTGGGGAAAAATACGGCTCAATTTAAGAAAATACCACTTAGTGAGGTAATAAATGGAATTAGATACTGCCAACTTAATGCGTTGAATTACTTGAAAGACGCACAAATGATTCTTCAAGAGAAGCGTTATGGACATGCATATGTAAGTGTTCACCTTGCTATCGAAGAGTTAGGAAAGGCGGTTTTGCTTAAGGAACATGCAGAAAAGGCTTGGAAAAATGGCGCAGATGAAATCTCAATAAACCTAAAAACGAAATGGAAAGACCATGAATATAAAACTAAGAAAGCTTGGAAAATACTTGACCCAACCTTGAAAATGCAGATTTTACATAAGAAAACAAGGTTAGACATAAACGATACTTTTGCTTCACCTTCTACTCGTCTTAAAAATGCTTTTGCCGATTTTAATGGAAAAACATGGAGTCTGGGTGACGTAATTGATGAACCCAAAATTGAAGCACTAATCAATATAGTTAAAAAAGTCCTAAAATCTGGCGTTTTGTTACAGTTACCGTTTTAATAGGTTTATAGCATCTTAAGCCATGTTTAGGCTATTTCTACGCTATGCATATTTAAGATTTGACCGTCTTCGGGTTAGGATTTATGGCACTGTTGATTTGACCGACAAAATGATGTAATTATCATGCACTTCTGAAACTACAATTTCAATACCTGATACTTCATAGATAGCACCAACAACAGCAGGGTAACTCTTATTGGGAATTAGAAAGGCAGGTGTGCTCACGGTGAATTGAGGTTCTTTTATCACACCCATCGTGCCTTTCGGCAAGTATGCAAAACCATAAACAGAATCTCCAAAAGTAACACTTCCTCCTTGTTCTGCAACTACTTGAACTCTTGTGTAGCCATTGTTTATTGATTGCAGTAGATTCGGTAACACAAAATACCCAACTGGTAAACCTATAACAAGACCGAGAATAAGTCCTATTGCTAAAGACTTGCTTGACGTTATTTATCCCCCTTTATTGTTATTTAAGTTCAAGTTTAAGGATTTTTGCGTTCTCTCTCAGACATGGAGAAACAAGGCATAGAGAAAAAGGGTCACGTCTTATTGTTATCCAATTTAAGTTTTAATTTTTTGATGTTCTCTCTTAGTTGGTTAGAAAATGTTTGTGCATTTTTAATTTTTTTCTGTCTTTCTTCGTTATCAGATTCCTCGTAAATCTTAACCATAAATTGAACGAGTCGTTTTAAATTAAAGGCGATGAAAAAGAAGCGTTCAGCTTCTTCGATTGAAAAATCATTGGGTGATGTAATTCTATCTTCAACAACATCAACATAAATGCCTTTCTCTCGTGTTTTTACTAATTTATGTATCTCGTTCTCAAAATATGGCTCTATCATTTTTAAGCCATCACCAAGCTCTTTAAGTTCATTTTGGTCTAACTCGGAAATAATCGCTTTAGATAAGAGTGGCGAAGAAAGTGACAACGCTAATATCTCAACGGTTTCCATTTTGGCATGATGGTTTTTAAAAACTTCTTTTACCGACTCCGCTTTTTCGTCAGCTACTCCGAGCCCTACCATGAAACATTCGAATGCCTTAACGGTTTCTTCAATAGAATAAATGGATAGAGCGCAAGAATGTCCAAAACTTTTTTTTTCAAAAAGTAAATTATTCGCTTCTGCTAACCAAAGACTACTGTTACGTAAAGCTTCGTTGGCTATTTTCATATACAATGGGCTTTTTGGCATTTCCCCCATTCCAAAGGTTCAACTCTTTAGGATTGAAGGAACTTCTAAACCTTCACGAAGACATCTGTGCATAGAGAGGATTTAAAATTTTGCCACATTCAGTGTAGTTGCTTGTACGTCATTTCTAAACTATCGAACAGTTCTAACCTTCTTTTGTTGTTAATGAATCTCTCCACAAAAAGCCTACTGTCCGCAAAGTTGTTAAGTCAGATTTAACTGATATAAATATGAGAGATGATAAAAATGAAAGTGAAGATATATGAATGCCCAAGACTTAATTGCCTTTATCGCTGGATTCCTCGTGTGAAAGACCATGACCCTAAAGAATGCCCTAACTGTAAGCACAGATTCTTCGCTGATTGGGGAGACAAGTTGAAGTGTTCAGAGGTAGAGTATCACAGCAAAGAAGAACTGCAAAAAATAAGAAGAGAAATTATAGAGTGGAATGAAAAAGGTCGTTGGGCATGACTGCTCAACACCAAAAAACCCACACCACACACATATCCTTATCCATGCAGTTTACGTAGTCTCTCTCTCTCTTTCCTCGATAGCTATCATATGCTTCAACATACCCATTAACACTTTTTGTTAAAGAATTACCCCTTTTTCCCATGTATTTCCGCAATCATATTCACCTTATATAATGATGTTAGTTGTTAAGTAATTGATAGTAGTCAAGCAAATAGAAGTAATACAAGTGGATGTAATAATAAATAATAACAACTTGCCAATTAATAATAAACCCTAAAAAATGGCGGGTTTGCTTTTTCTTTTATTCGGTTGTGGTGGATGTTAAATTATTTCGCTTAGTTGGATTTTGAAGTATCGGTTTCTTGAAGTTGCCGACCTTCAAGTGCAATTGACCCTTCTGTCTTTGAGGTCTGTCTTTGTAATACTCTTTTTGCAACCAACAGAACTTTTGCTTCATCTTGCCAATTGCTTTTTTCTGTTGTTCTGGCGTGAGTATTTGTATGCCTAAACTGTAAACTTTCCAGCCATGCTTGTGCAAGTATTCCACACTTGGTTTTAGGGGTTTGAAACTGAATAAAACGACCTTACGTCTGTATTTAGCGAAATATGGTCTCTTGACGATGTTTTTGTCAAGCCAATCTTGTGATAGACTGTGGTCAACTTGTTTCTTTGAAAGATTCTTGCATTCTATGACCAGTTTCAATTTTTCAATAACAATATCGGGACGCTTGTTTTGATAGCATGGATAGGTGTTATTGAAGGGGTTGTGGTCATGAGGAATTTTCAAAGAATGTAATGCATCACTTACTGCTTTTTCCATCAAAATCCCTTTGATGTCATTTTCACTAAGTTCTTTTCCCTCAGCGAAACGTTGGAATTCCAACTGAGCCATTGCACATTTTAAGGGTTGAAGATGTTGTTTCTTGCAACATTCACAACATAGACCACTCTTGCAAAATGAAGCGCCTTCATATGTAATTCTTGTCCACTCTTTTCCGCATTCTACGCATTTATAGTCTATTATGTTCATCGCAAGTTTCTATCGGCATGTTTTGATAAGTGCTTTATGAACTGAGGATAAGTGAAGGGTTCAAGAAGGCATCATACGTTCTTGTCACTGCTAACCCACTTAGCAGTTCAACTTTTAGAATAAGAAGGAATAACCATAATCGAAGTTGGCGAAAAGTTGACAAGCGAATTTTACCGAACCCTAAAAAAGCTGTACACTCTGGGAAATAGAATCCATAAAGCCATTACCAGTTTTTGGCAACGCAAAGTTCAACCAAAACCCCGCCCTTTTTTTGGTATTAGTTCATAATCAGTATTAGGATTAGACCACTATGCTGTTGCTGTTAATGCTCCTACTACTACTCCTAATAACATAGTTAACTCCAATAACCTAATAACAAAACAACACGACACCCCTACTGTTAATTACAACCAAATAATGAGAGAAACAGTTGAGAATAGCAGAAAACTATACCTTGAGGAAAAAGAGAGACTATGTAAATTACATGAAGGTTAGGATGATGAAGCAGCTCTTTAGTGTGTTCTTGGTCGCTCTGATGGTTGGCGGATTCGCATTAGCGGGGCTAATACTGGTAGAATTCTGTGCAGAGCCAAAATGCGCCGTAATTAGCTCAGACACTACATGGACAAAAGCGAACAGCCCGTACTCACTCACTGGACCTGTAGACGTAAGTGGGGTGACTTTAACGGTTGAATCTGGAGTAACTATAAACCTAAACAACTATTACATCCAAGTGGACGGTACATTGCGTGCAATAGGCAGCAATTCTGACCAGATTCACTTTAACGGCGGACAAATAACTTTTACATCTGTTAGTAATGGTTGGAATGAACAAACAGGTTCTGGCTGTATAATCGAGAACGCTATTCTTAGTTCAACCTATCTAACTATCAATGGTGTGTCCCCAAAAATATTTAGGAATACATTCGATGGTGTCTTCGACAAAGCTGGAATTTATATCGATGGGAGAGGAACAGAAAATTATCAAACTTCACCAGTAATTTCAAACAACACCATTGTGGGTGTCTTCAAAGGCACGGGAATTTATGTTTTGGAAAGCACACCCGTAATTTCAAACAACACTATCATAAACATTGGGCTCGAAGGAACAGGGAATAATGGAATTCTGTGCGGTGGCAGTGCTTCCATTTCTGATAATGTTATCTCTGGGTGGGCGTTTAATGACGGTGGCGGAATAGGTACAGTGGCACCGTTACCTAATTATAAAATATATCACTTTATTTATCCGACAATTGAGCGAAATGTAATAACTAATAATGTACGAGGTCTTACGCTTGGTTCTGATGTGAGCCAAGGTGGAAACATTGAAATAATTCAAAACAACACAATTGCTAACAATTCTATTGGACTGTACATATGGTCTGCCCCGTTCTCAATTATTCAGAACAATAATATCCAAAATAATACTCAGAGCAACGTTTACTTGGGAAAATATTCAGGCAGAGTTAATGCCACTTATAACTGGTGGGGAACAACTGACACGCAAGCAATTAACCAAACAATCCACGACTATAAAAACGATTTTAATTTAGACACAGTTAGTTTCATTCCTTTTTTGACTACACCATATAATGGAACGCCACCTCTTCTAAGTCCCACGCCAACTCCAAGTATATCTCCTTCTGATTATCCAACACAACAACCAACAATAGAACCTAACTTAAAGTTAGATGTGTCTCAAGCTCAATTCTACACGGCAGCAATAATGCTAACAATAGCGCTAACTGTGGCATCAGGTGTCTTAGCTTACTTTTATTTTAAAAAGAAAGAAAAGCCCAAAATTGACCCCCACCATCCCCAATAATTTCCTATTTTTTCTATTTTTCCATTATTAAAATTAGCGAACAAGCCAAAACAAAACCCTTAACAAACCTCTGGGAAAACCTCTGTGAAAACCAAACTGAAACCCCCTCAAAATTCATATTAAAACCTCAGAAAAAAGTTGATATTGTGATATAAATTACAACCTCAAACCGAGAACTGTTTGGAAGCCCTATGTACTCCGATATGAACCCCGATTGGCAAGCCGAACTTGATTCGAAGCGCATGGAGCAAAAGCCTAAGAAGGGGGGAGAGTGGGGGTTTTTTTATGTTGATGGTGGATTTGGCGGCTTATTCCTATTGCGTCTAAGCATGACGTAGATTCCTATTCCTGTCAAGAGCAAACCGACTGCGACAGCGCCTATTACTATACAGATTAATACATCTGAATTTGAGAGGTTTGGCAAAATTTCACTTTCAATATCATACTCCAAATTTATGAACTTGGTATAGGCAACGTTGTTTTCAAAGTTGAGTGTGTATTCGCCATTGCTATTCGCTGTGAACGTAAAGTTTTCTCCGTCAGCTACCGTTCCAGAATCAAGGACTATAGCTCCCGTGGGGTCTCTAACCCAGAAATCAATGAGGTCTTCCCGTGACCCAGAAATGTTAAATGCCCCTATGACCTTTTGTTTGGCTTGAAGGTTTATCGTTATCGTCTCTTGTTCACCGCTACGGACATAAACAGATTTAACAGTTGATGCAGTCGCTGATGAAAACATCGAACTAAGAACCGTGATAATTAGGATAACAGCATTGATTTTTTTCAAACGTAATCCCTTATTCAAACTACATGTTAACAACTTAAATATTTTATTAGGAAATAGAATGATGAAAGGGTTAGCTGTGGAGCAAGAAGGGAATAACAAATGTGCGATGAGAACAATGGTCTAAATAGGAGACTTTCAGAGGTTCTAACAGATTGTAAGAAAGAGAAAGAAAACCTGAAGATTGATTTGGAAATATGGACGGATGCTTTAGAGGCATTGTCCGAAATTGAGGACGCTTTCAAAAAAGATGGAAAATTCAAACTACGTGGAAAAACAGTTTTAGATATTGGAACAGATTGTGTCAAACCTCTCTATATTGCTCTCAAGTTCAAGCCAAACAAAATTATAGGTATAAATGAAGACCTTTCCGTCTATTCTTTTGAAGCTGACCTTAAACAGAAATCTAAACTTTTTGCACAAACAGAGATTGGGCTTTACACATGTAGCTTTTTTGACAATGAAACACTTGAAAGAATCAAAAAGAAAGAAAATATGTCGAAAAAAAGATTTGACTTTGTTTTAGTGAGCAAGACCTTACATCACCTTAGAGGCGGAAAATGCGTTGCGAAGGAACGTGATGAGAAACATAAATGTCGGAAAGATGAGAGATGTTGTATAAACGGATTTGAGGAACAAGTCATTTTTGAAAGATTGTTGGAATTAGGAGAAAGAGTGATAATTTACGAGTGTTTCGACCCTACTGCTGAAGATGATGACAAAGTAAGAGGAAGAGGTGGATATTTCATAATAGATGAATGGAAAAGAATACTCGGACGTCTATCTAAGAAATATGAAGTTAAGTTTGTTAGACCAAAAAATTTTCAGCTTCATAGTGAAGACTTGGAAAAGGATGTTCCAATTCTCAGACAAGTTGATTGTATTTGCTTCTATGTCGAAGAGCAAACGAAGAGAATGTAGTTACCTCATTTTGTTCTTATGCAAATAACCCCCGTGCCTTTCAAATTTCCAAAATTTCCGAGTGTTAAAAAGTGCAAAAACTTATATCGCAACTGCTTAGAAAAGAAGGTGAGGTTTAAGGAATGAAAAAAGCAATTGTGGGTATAGGCGTTTTTGCTCTCATTATCGGAGTGCTGTTAATCTCATTGCCTTTTGTTTACGTTCCTAAGACCGTAAGCGAATCATATCAAGTTCCAAAATCTTCCTCAATAATAAGCGAATCCTTCGTAGTTCCACCATCAACCGTCACTCACACAACATATCTGAATCAAGGGGATTCATTGAATATTCAGGTAACAGTAACGTCAGGGGCAAATAGAGACGTTGACTTTTCTGTAAACGATGGTGCAACAACGTACCTATCTTATTCCAGAGCCACGACAGTAAACAAAGACTGGACAGTTCCAATAAGTTCAAATTACAATTTTGTTTATGACAACAGTTTTAGTTTCATAACTTCAAAAGATGTCACTGTGCAAGTAACCAAACACTGGACAGAAACCGCATATAGAGATGTTACCACAAGCAACCAATTGCTTCCGTTTGAATTCGCTTACCTTGGAGTAGCCCTTGCTTTAACTGGAATAGGACTCACAATCTATGGAGTTGTTAAGAAAGAGACTCCCAAGAGTCCCCCACCACCTTAATTTCCAAATTTTCAACGTGCCAAACCAAAAAGACGTTTTCAAAAGTAGCCCAAACAAACGTCTGAATTTCTCAGAGAGAATGGCTTTCGATTTTGCCGTGGTTTTCTGAGAAAAACCCTCATAAAAAGTCGTTAATTTGTTGATTTTAGAAACTGAAAACCGAGAGCAAAAAACCGCCTATGTGCGAAGGTTTCTTTTTTGGTTTCTGGGCAAAAATTCTTTAGGTTGAGACAATAATGTTTCAGTGCTTGTGGTGTGTAGGTTTTTGGTTGACCCAAGAATAAAAAAATTACTTGGCTTTGAGCAAGATGTTGCTGACAAGGAAGTTATGACTCAATGGAAAGAATTGTCGTCACGTGTCTGCAAGCCTTGTTGGGAACTGAAATATTGTCCCTATGGTCCTTTTGTTGAAGAGTCCCCTCTTTTGCCGCTAACGCTTGAGCAAGCGAAGCAGCATCTTGCATATGCGAAAAAATGTTTGAAAACTGGGTTCTTTGGAGATGGGAAGCCCTTAGATGAGAAAAGGCGGAAAATGTTCAAAGAAGAAATAGCTGAATTCAATCCCGAAGATTATGTTAAAGAGATACCTGAAGAAATTACCTCAATGCAGTGCACTATTTTTGGTCATTTGTGCCCAGTAGTTTTTGTTGCAGAAGGCTTCACAGAGACTTCTGAGCAACGCAGAAGTGGACGATATATTCCGTTTAAGATTAAAATGCGTGTAGCAAGGCGAGACAATTATACCTGTCAAGTGTGCAGGAAACACCTTAACGATGATGAGGTTGAGTTTGACCATGTAATTCCACTTTCAAAAGGTGGCAGTTCTGAGGAGCATAACATACAGCTAACTTGTTATGGCTGTAATAGAGACAAACTTGACAAAGTTGAATTATAATTGTCCTTATACACATAGAACTATCTTCCATTTTCCTTTTAAGCAACTTTTGACCATAAGGCTACTCAGTGACCCCAAAATGAAAAACCCAGATACCTACATTTCTGGGTTCAGATACAGTTTTATATCTCGTCCTTAAAGGGAAAAGTGCACGCCGAGGGTTGCGTATGTCTGTGTCGCCTAGTATCCGAGAGGTTTTGGCGAGAAGAATAGCGGGCGAGATAATC
>Ga0315296_10005625_pt1 | contig 10012 bp, 8 predicted proteins | sample YL17G14_18_MG_FD_203921 | JGI IMG/M metagenome (GOLD analysis project Ga0315296, IMG submission 203921) | Sediment microbial communities from Yellowstone Lake, YNP, Wyoming, USA - YL17G14_18 | ecosystem: Environmental > Aquatic > Freshwater > Lake > Sediment | place: USA: Wyoming | collected... | reverse complement strand
ATTTACAACTTGCGGCTTTCTTTCATCATCATAATTTACGAATATAACCCCTTTTGAAGAAGCTTCACGATAATAATCTTCTTTAAAACCATACGCTCTCATATCCTTATATAAAACATAGATTTCTGTTTCTGGGCTTACTTCTTTGATTTTCAACGCGTTCTTTATGGCTTGTCCGCAACATATTCTTGCACAGTTCGGCCGTTCCTCATTTCTCGCTCCTACGCACTGTATCATAACAACATTTTCGGCCTTAAATTCTCCGTTTGCAACATCTTCTTCCAGCTCATGTTGTGTCAAGACTCTCGGATCTTTACCGTAGAGATATTCTGTGGGTTGATATTCAACGGCTCCCGTGGCCACTATTACTATGCCATGTTCAACCTCTTTTTCTTCGCCATTTTGCTGTTTTATTTTTGCTTTGAAGTTTCCGACAAAACCGTTGATTTCGGCAACTTCGGCTCCTAGGTAAACGTGAATTTTATCGTTTTCCATAACCGCTCTTGTTATGGCGTTGAGCTTCTCCTTTGGATCGTCGTCTTTCTCCAGCAGATAATGGATTGTGCGTAAATGCCCACCGAGTTCTTTCTCTCTTTCAACAAGATGCACTTCAAACCCTTGCCTTGCTAGTTCCAAGGCTGCTGTCATGCCAGCAATGCCGCCGCCTATGACTAAGCCGACTGGTGTAACGTTTATCAGCGGTTTCTTCAGGGGCCTTAGAAGTCTAGCCTTCGCAACAATTGACCGAACTAGGTCCTTGGATTTTTCTGTTGCTTTCTCCTTCTCGTGCATGTGTACCCAGCTGCACTGGTCTCGAATGTTCGTCATCTCAAACAAGTAAGGGTTCAGCCCAGCCTCTTGAACTGTTTCTCGGAATAATGGTTCGTGTGTTCGTGGTGTGCATGAAGCCACAACAACACGGTTAAGATTGTGCTCCTGGATTTTTTCTTTAATTAGTTTCTGTGTATCCTGCGAGCAAGTGTAAAGGTTTGATTCTGCATAAACTACGTTAGGCAACGTTTTAGCGTACTCCACAACTTTGGGAACATTCACCACACCGCCAATGTTAATACCACAATAACAAACGAAAACACCTATACGCGGTTCCTCTTGACTTACATCTTTTTCAGGTGGATACTCCTTCACAGTTACCTGCTTTCCTCGTTCAGAAGCGATTACACTCATCGCTTTTGCCGCTGCTCCGCTTGCTTGTGCAACGCTTTCAGGAATATCCTTCGGGGCGCTGAACGCTCCGCAAACGAATATGCCTGGTCTTGATGTTTCTAATGGCGAAAATGTTTCCGTTTGACAGAACCTGTATTTGTTAAGCTTTATCCCTAGGATTTCGACTAATTTTTGAACTTTTTTTGGTGGTTGCATTCCAACTGATAGGACAACCAAGTCAAATGTTTCTTCTTTGGGTTCTTCCTCTTTGACATAGTGGACAGTTAGATCGCCGGTTAATGGGTTTTCTGTAACGCTTGCCACTCTTGACCTTATGAATTCTACGCCATATTCTTCCTTAGCTCGCTTATAGTAACCGTCAAACTCTTTTCCATAAGCACGCATATCCATGTAAAAGATTGTGCAATCTAGTGGACTGGAACTGTGTTCTCTGGCTATAACCGCCTCTTTGATGGCGTACATACAGCACGCAGCAGAACAATAGAGATTCCCAAGCTGGGCGTCACGGGAGCCGACACATTGAATAAAAGCAATTTTCCGTGGTATTATACCGTCCGAGGGGCGAATGATTTTTCCGCCAAAGGGGCCGGAAGCGCTTAATATGCGTTCGAACTCTATGCTTGAAACCACGTTTGAGTAACGTCCATAACCATATTCACTTTTCAAGTGAGGGTCAAATTCTTCAAACCCAGGTGACAATATTATGGATCCAACATTAATCTTGACAGTTTCAGGCTTTTGATCAAAGTCTACGGCTTTGGCTGGACATATCTTTTCGCAGAGACGACACTTAATGCAGTGTTCCTCGTCAATGGCATATTTTAGCGGGACAGCTTGGGGAAAAGGAACGTAGATTGCTTTTCGTATGTTCATGTTAACATCAAATTCATTTAGAACCTCTGTTGGACAGTTCTGTGCACAGACTCCGCAACCAGTACACTTTTCCATATTTACAAAACGTGGACGTTTCAAAATTGTTACTTCAAAATTTCCAGCTTCACCCTTAACTTCCATCAACTCAGAATAAGTGATTAACTGAATGTTTGGATGTCTACCTGCGGTAACAAGTTTCGGCGCCAAAATGCACATGGAACAATCATTTGTCGGAAACGTCTTGTCTAATTGCGCCATCGTTCCACCGATGCTTGTTGATTCATCCAGAAGGTAAACTTTGAACCCAGAATCTGCCAGATCCAGGGATGCTTGTATGCCGGCTACTCCACCGCCGACGACTAGAACGGCGCCGACTTTCTCATTCATTAATTTTCCATCCGCGAATGGATTCAAAAACTTTCCATATGTAAACCCCTTTATTAAGATAATGTTGATTTTTATGTAAAATCTTCATTGCCCTCCAAGTGTTTTTCACCATAAGGCAAGCGAGGTCGAAGATCCTAGTTTGTTAATCAATCATAATTTGCATCTTGAAACTATACTTTTATTAATTTGCAATTTAGTTAAGATGTTAGTAAAATGGGGAATCCAGTTGAGTTGCCTAGATGCCTACTTCATGCATGAAGTCGCTAACACACCTAGAGGCCGAGGGGTTCTCGCATGCATACAATGCGGAAGATGCACAAGCAGCTGCCCAGTTGCTAGGGTAGTGCAAGAGCATAACCCGAGGAAATTGATGGAGATGATCATACTTGGGCTGCGGTCAGATGTCTTAGACGGACAGTTGCCATGGTATTGCCTTTCATGCTTCACATGTCTCGACAGGTGCCCTCAGATGGGAGACGTGGGCGAGGTCATGTTTGCAATTAGAAACTTGGCAGTTAGGAAACAGAATGTTCCAGAGGGAATACTTGTTCAAGCCAAGAGTCTATTCGAAAATGGACGTGTCGTAACTGCAAGCAGAATGGCGTCGGTTCAGAGAGAAAAATATGGCTTGGGTAAGGAACCATCTGTTGACGTTGAAGCTGTTCAAAAGATTTTGAAAAAAACATGTTTTGACAAGTTAATAAGTAAAGGTTCGTGAAGCCTATGAAATATGCCTTTTTTTTAGGCTGTTTAATACCAGCGAGGGAACCAAACTACGAGAATTCTGTTCGGAAAATCGCTCCCATACTAGGTATAGAGCTCGTCGAAATGGAAGGTGCAAACTGCTGTGCGCCCTTCAGCATACAATCCGTGGATTACACAAGCTGGCTTGCCTTAGCCGCTAGAAATCTCTGCATCGCCGAGAAAATGAGGTTAAATATCTTAACCTTATGTAATGACTGCTACGAATCTCTCTTAATGACAAACACGATTTTGAAAGAACATGATGAGCTTAGAGATAAGGTGAATGAAATACTTGCAGACGTTGGCTTAGAATTCAAGGGAAAAACAGATGTTAAAATCTTCAGCGACGTCTTATACGAGGATGTAGGTTTAGAAAAGGTGAAGAACGCCGTCAAAAAGCCCTTCAATGGACTTAGAGTTGCAGTACAACCTGGCTGTCATTTAACAAAGCCTAAAAGGATACATTTTGGACAGCAGCTGGGCATCATCGCCTTAGATGAACTAGTGAAAGCAACAGGCGCAAATTCTATTCCATATGAAAGAAAAGAGGCGTGCTGCGGAGGCCCTCTACGAGGTGTTAACGATGAAGTTGCCTTACATGTTGCAAAACAGAAACTAGATTGCATGAAGGCTGCAGGTGTTGATGGCATAGTTACCGTTTGCCCCTTCTGTTATCTTGAACTGGACATGGGGCAGATAGAGATTAAAAGACATTTAAAAGAGGAATATGATTTGCCTGTTTTGAATTTTGCAGAACTGCTTAGGATGGCGATGGGTATGAAACTTGAAGATTGGGAATTGAAAGCCCACAGAATTCCCATAACAAAAATTCTGAACATGGCGGAGGAAAAGTGAAATGCAAAAGGCAATTATGGTTATTGGCGGTGGAGTAGCCGGCATACAAGCATCCTTGGACTTGGCGAACAGAGGGTTTAAGGTTTATCTCGTGGAGAAAAGCCCGAGCATTGGCGGAAGAATGGCGCAACTGGACAAGACGTTTCCAACAATGGACTGTTCCATGTGCATTTTGGCGCCGAAAATGATAGAATGTTCCCATCATCCAAGCGTTCAATTATTAACTTATTCAGAAGTTAAGGGAGTAAAGGGTTCTGCTGGCAACTTCACGGTTACGGTTCTTAGAAAGCCAAGATATATTGATGAAAAAAAATGCACAGGCTGCGGAATCTGCGCACAAAACTGCCCAACAGAAACACCAAACGAGTTTGATGAAAACATAGGCGTAAGAAGAGCAATTTACATGCCTTTCCCACAGGCCGTTCCAAGAATAATGCTAATAGACAAAGAAAACTGCATTGAGTGTGGTCTTTGCGAAAAGGTCTGTCCAGCCAAAGCCGTAAACAGAGAACAGCAACCTGAAGAAATCGAGTTAGACGTGGGAGCAATAGTTGTTGCCACAGGCTTCGACATGTTTGATCCTTCTGTGATTCCACAGTATGGATATGGACGCTCCAAAAACGTCATAACAGCAATGGAGTTAGAACGCCTACTATGCGCTTCCGGTCCTACCGGAGGGCATTTGATAAGACCTTCGGATGGGAAAATACCGAGAAGCATAGCCTTCATACAATGCGTGGGTTCACGTGATAGAAGAGAATGGATCAACCATCCTTACTGTTCAAGCATTTGCTGTAAATATGCAGTTAAAGATGCGGTTCTAATAAAGGAGCACGAGTCAAACTCTCTTGTCACAATTTTCTACATAGACATGCGGGCTTTCGGCAAAGGATTCCAAGAGTTCGTAAACAGAGCAAAATCTGAATTTGGAATAGAATTCATTCGAAGCAACCCCGGAGAAATCTCAGAAGACAGAAAAACGGATAACCTAATAATCTCATTTGAAGACCCCATAACCAGAACCGTTCAAAATATGCCATTTGACTTAGTTGTGTTATGTCCAGCCCTAATTCCAAGCAAAGGAGTGAAAGAGCTGGCAAATACCTTAGGCATAGAACTGGACAATTATGGATTTCTAAAATCAGAAGATTCTGTGAGAAAACCTCTTGACACAAAAGTTGAGGGGATTTTCGCTTGCGGTTATTGCGTAGGTCCAAAAACCGGAGACATTCCAGACTCCATAACTCAGGGAAGCGCTACAGCCGCACGAGTGGCTGAGGTTTTAGCATTCAAGGAGGAATCATAGATGAAAGAAGAACCACGTGTAGGCGTTTTCATCTGCCACTGTGGAATTAACATCGGCGGAGTAGTCAACGTTCCAGAAGTAACGGAATACGCTAAAACACTCCAATATGTCATCTATGCCGAACACAATCTCTACACTTGCTCAGAAGCAGGATTGGAAGCAATAAAGGAAGCCATAAAAAAATATAACCTAAACCGTGTTGTTGTGGCATCCTGCACCCCGCGCACACACGAACCATTATTCAGAGCAACATGCAAAGAAGCCAGCTTAAACCCATACCTATTCGAAATGGCAAACATACGCGAACACGTCAGCTGGGTACACCCCCATGAACACGAAAAAGCCACACAAAAAGCCAAGGACATCGTAAGGATGGCTGTCGCGAAAGCCGCCCTCCTTGAACCTCAAACAGAACCAGAAGTTGAGGTTAAAGACGTTTCACTGGTAATTGGAAGCGGCGTCGCTGGAATGACAGCAGCCCTTTCCATGGCAAATCAAGGCTTCAAAGTATATTTAATCGAAAAAGAAAAAGAACCGGGCGGAATAACTCGAAGACTCTATAAGATATATCCAACATTAGCAGATTCTTCAGAAGTTGTAGAACCTTTAATAGAGGCTGTAAAGTCTCACAAAAACATCGAACTTATGACCTCAACAACCCTAAAAGACGTTCTAGGATACATTGGAAACTTCAACACTGTTTTAACAGGTCCGAATGGTGACCGGGAAATAAATGTAGGCACAATAATCGTGGCTTCTGGCTCATCAAACTATACACCACCAAAAGGACTCTACCAGTATGGAAATTACGATCATGTAATAACGCAAAGAGAATTGGACGAAAAGTTAAGAAAAGGAGAAATCGGAGAGCCTGAAAGAATCGTAATGATACAATGCGTAGGAGCACGAAAAGGAGAAATTCAACCATCAGAACTTGAGGCTTTCCCAAAATCAGACACAGCAGAGCTCCTAAGAAAAATCCTCAAAGCGCGCAAAGAAGAAGGATGGCCATACTGTTCAAGGATATGCTGCATGAACGCGATAAAAAACGCTATACTCATAAAAGAAAAATCACCAAAAACGGATGTTGTAATACTCTTCGGTGATCTGCGAGTTTACAAGGAATACGAAGACTTTTACAGAAGAGCAAGGGACCTCGAAGTGAGATTTGTGAGACACTTAGAAGGGGTGCCAGAGGAAATAGCCCAAACATCGGAAGGCAAACTGCAAGTAATGGGTTACGATGCTTTGTCTGGACTTGAAGTAGAGTTCCTAGCAGATTGGGTTGTACTTTCAACCCCACTAATTCCAAACAAAGACGAAATATTGCTTGCGAGAATGTTAAAAATCCCCATAGGAACAGACGGCTTTATGATGGAAGCCCACCTAAAGCTCAGACCCGTAGACACCAATGTAGACGGAGTCTTCATCGCCGGCACAGTTTCAGGACCAAAAGATGTTTCCGAAAGCATAATTTCAGGCGAAGCAGCATCCGCAAGAGCATCAATACTCATGGGTAACAGAAAAGTCAGAACAGAGGCCATAACGGCCGTTGTAGATGAAGATTTATGCATTGGATGTGGATTATGCGAAGAAATATGTCCCTACGGAGCACCAAAAATTGAAGACGGAAAATCAAAAGTCAGAGAAATACTATGCAGAGGCTGCGGCTCATGTGCCGCAGAATGCCCAAGGCGAGCAATAACCATGCGACACTTCGGAGACAACCAAATACTCGCACAAGTGAAAGCGCTTTTAATGCCCCAAAGCGTAAAGGAGGTTGGAGCTTAGATGGTTGAAGTAGCTTTTGAAAAGGAAAATAAGGTAGAAGAGAAATTTGAACCACTGATTGTAGCGTACTGCTGTAACTGGTGCTCCTACGCAGGCGCAGACCTAGCTGGAACAAGCCGTTTTGAATATCCAACAAACATAAGAATCATACGCGTAATGTGCACAGGAAGAATAGATCCTACACTTGTACTGGAGGCTTTAAGAATGGGAGCTGACGGTGTCCTAGTAGCCGGTTGCCACCCGGGTGACTGCCATTATCAGAAGGGCAATTATATGATGGAGAAAAGATTTGATTACATAAAGAAAGCTGTGAAAACCACAGGAATTGAACCAGAACGCGTTAGGCTAGAATGGGTTTCAGCCAGCGAAGGGGGAAAATTCGCCGCTTTGGTCAGAGAGATGACGGAGCAAATAAAACAGTTAGGACCAAGCCCCTTCAGGCTTGTAAATAACTCGAAGTAGGTGATGAAAATGAGTGAAAAAAAGGAAAAGTTGAAAAGAAAAACTGATGCAACAATAGATGCTTTCAAATCCCAGAGACTCCGATGGGTTGTGGGAAGATCACAAGTAAAAGTTGAAATCGAAGAAGCAAAATATCAACAAACTGTAGATTCAATAATGAAAGATGAGGTTGAAAGACACATGATTATCGGCGCCTTAAAGGAGAAAGGCCCACTCACGATTGAGGAAATAGCGCAATTGACTGGTCTTCAACAGAGCAAGATAGTGCAACACATTATCGCCCTAAGAAAGAACGGCTTAATAAGCGAAGCTGGAGAGAAAAATAGGCAGTATCTGTATCAAGCCATTTGAAGGCGCGTTTAGTTTACAGTTTTTCTATACACTCGGGATGAATATCACCAGGGAAGTCGTGATCGTAGAGGTAGATCTTACCATTTCCAACATCAACTTCAACGCGGTCATGAACCGCTGCCCTATTCAAAAGGTCCCGGTAATCTTTTTCACCTGAAATTTGAATTTTTCTAAGAAACTTTTCTTTTGCACTCAACGGTTTCTCACAAACTTCACACAACATCTCAACTACGCGAATTACTTCGAAGCTTTTACCCTTCAAATCTTCAAATTTGACTTCCGACAAACTCTTCTTCAAGAAATTCGCCGTTTGTATTATTTACAATCTAAGATATATTTTTATATTTTCAAGAAGCCCCAATCGAACATCAAATGCCAGTCTCACTCGCAATTATTTTTATATATTGGCTTTGATACGGGTTATCTTCTAAATGAAGTGAAAGCCTTGTCTGAAAAAACTAAAATAAATCCAGAAAAAGCTAAGGAGATGCAAGAACGTGCAAGAGAAAGAAACCTCATACTGCGGGAAATGAAAAATCAAGGTTCATCAACTATAGATGATTTGTCAAAGGCTACTGGCTTGGAAAAGTCGAAACTTTTGAAGCATATGATTGCCATGAGGCAGTTTGGGAAAGTATTGATTGTGGGTGAGCGGGACAACCAGCTTGTGTATAGTTTGCCTGAAGAAAGTTAATTTTGCTGTAATCTAAGATTAATTATTCTTGTATTGCTTCTGCCTTTTTCTGTTCTAGTTGCGTTTGCGATTCTTCGCCACTTTTCTGTTTCGTGTTTTGGACACCAGTTTCTTCCTCTTTTAGATTGAGGATTGCCTTCACGGTTCCGTCATCTAGGTATTTGATGTTGAAACCCATTTTCTGCATGAGACTAATAGCCCTATGATTGTCTGGTAGTATTATGGCGTAGATTGTTTCAAGTTTCATGTCTTTGCAGATTTCAAGCACGTAGTCCACCATTTTTGTTCCTAATCCTAAGCCTTGCCATGGATCAGCAATAATAAAGGCTATTTCACCGTTTTTCGCGTCTGGTTCGAGGCTTACTCTGACAACTCCTAGAATTTTTCTGCGTCCATCTTCGGTTAATTCTGCGACGATGGCTACTTCTCGGTCATAATCAATGTTGCAGTATCTGACTCTAACTTCGTGTGGGGTATCCTTGATTATTTGGAAGAACCTGTAGCGTATGGATTCTTCTGAGAAGTTTTGGAACATTTCTAGCCATAATGGTTCGTCTTCAGGTTTTATGGGTCTTAGCAGTACTGTTCTTCCGTCTCGAAGTTTCCATAAAGTTTCATATTTCTTCGGGTATGGAGTTATGACTAGGTGCTGGTGAGGCTCAAGTTTTGCGAATACACGTTCTTTGTCAATTACGATGCGGGCGTCAATGGCGAAGGCTTCTTTTTCGTTTATGAATAATGGGTTAATGTCAACTTCCTTAAGTTGTGGAAAGTCAACGAGCATTTGACTGAAGCGCACTATTATTTCTTCCAGAAGCTTAATGTTGGCTGGGGGGACGTTTCTGTAGCCTTTTAGAAGCTGGTAAACTTTGGTTTCTTCCATCATCCTTCTGACCAGAGTTTGGTTTAACGGTGGAATTCCGATGGCAAAGTCTTTGAAAAGTTCCACGCCGACGCCGCCCATTCCAAAAAGTATTACTGGACCAAACAGGGGATCGGTTTTGGCTCCGATTATGACTTCGTAGCCTTGTTTTTTTATCATGGGTTGGACTGTTACGCCTAGAATTTCAGCGTTTGGGTTGTATTCTTTAGCCTTTTCTATGAGATGATTGAATGTGTCTCGAACTTCAGTTTCGCTTTTTATGTCAAGTGCAACGCCGCCAGCATCAGTCTTGTGGATTATTTGAGGAGAAAGAATCTTTAGCACAACAGGGTAGCCTAGCTGGGAGGCTATTGTGGCGGCTTCGTCTTCTGTTTGGGCGACTTTTGTTTTTACAACTGGGAAATTGTAATATTCTAAAAATGATTTGGCTTCTGATTCGTTTAGTATTTCACGGTTCTCCAATGCGACGTTTCTCATTATC
>Ga0315296_10005624_pt1 | contig 10012 bp, 10 predicted proteins | sample YL17G14_18_MG_FD_203921 | JGI IMG/M metagenome (GOLD analysis project Ga0315296, IMG submission 203921) | Sediment microbial communities from Yellowstone Lake, YNP, Wyoming, USA - YL17G14_18 | ecosystem: Environmental > Aquatic > Freshwater > Lake > Sediment | place: USA: Wyoming | collected... | reverse complement strand
CTGGACGACAACATCCGCTTCGTCGTCCCCATCCTCCTCGACAATGTGGCGGTGGAGCTAGGCCCGTGGAGTGGCTACCATGTGTTGGCGCAGCACCTTGTGGTGTTCCAGGGATGTGAGACAGAGAGGGCGTGAACGAAGGCGAGGGCCGGATCTCGCACCTGTCGTGAAACGCGTTGGGGTGCCAACCGCCAGGCGTGACATGTTGACGCGCAACAAATGTTGTGTTACTTTTGCCGAGGGTACAACATTTGTTGAGGTCTCTTTCATGAAGGTAGCTGCCATCCGTCGCCGCCTGGCCGTCCGTCTCCAGGAGGCGCTGGAATCGGGCGACGTGGAGGCAGTCTGTCGCGTCACCGGCTACGTGAGAGCAGTTGGGGTTGCCCTTGCGCCTTACTCCGGCGATGAGGAGGTGGACGTGGCGCGCCTGACCGTGGACAGCCAGGAGGCGGCGTACATTCTGGGCTACCACCGGGAGCACGTGCGGCGCCTGTTGCGCCGGGAGGCGCTGGAATCCGAGAAAGAGGGCAACGAGTATCGCATACCCCTCACCTCGGTGATCAGCGCTCTCGAGGGCGGCATCTCGGGCTGGGTGTCGCCAGATGTCCTGAGGCGTCTGCGGGCTCTTATGACCGTGTGGACATCGCCAGAGCGAGGATCACGGCGTTAGGGAGAGTTCGGCAGACCGTCGGCAGCGGCGAAAGCAAGAGGCCGGGCCCTCAAAGGTCCCGGCCTCCGTTTCGTTGAAGGTGGGCTCGATTACCTGGCGGGCGGCTCGTCCCGCAGGGTGATCGTAGCCTGGCCGCCGCCCCAGGCGAGACCGGGCTTGAGCTTGGGCTGCGGCGACGGCTCCTCGGCCGGCGGCTCCCCCTCGGTGGTGGGCGGCGTCTCGGCCGCAGGGGGCTGGCGCTCGCCGATGGGCACGTCGACGTCAACGGGGGCGTTGAAGAGGGCCATCAGGTCCTCGCCCTCGATGGTCTCCACCTCAATGAGCTTGCGGGCAATCTGGCCCAGCTTGGCCCGGTTCTCGCTCAGTGTCTTCTTGGCCACGTGGTAGGCGTGATCGATGATGCGTCGCACCTCGTCGTCGATCTCCTCGGCCACCTTCTCGCTGTAGTTGCGCTGCTCAGAGATTTCGCGGCCCAGGAAGACCAGCTCCTCCTTGCGTCCGAAGGTGCGGGGGCCCAGACGCTCGCTCATGCCCCACTGGGTGACCATTTGACGGGCGATCTTGGTGGCGTGCTCGATGTCGTTCTGGGGGCCGGTAGTCATCTCACCTAGCACCAGCTCCTCGGCGACGTGGCCGGCCAGCGTGGCGGCCAACATGTCTTGGAACTGGGAGCGGGTGCCTAGATGGCGGTCTTCCTCCGGCAGGAGGCGGGTGAAGCCGCCGGTCATACCCCGAGAAACGATGGTGATCTTGTAGACGGGGTCGGCGTTGGGCAGCATGTGCGCCACCAGGGCGTGTCCGGCCTCGTGGTAGGCGATGATCTCCTTTTCCCTAGGGCTGATGACGCGGCTCTTGCGCTCCGGACCGGCGATGACGCGGTCGATAGCCTCATTGAACTCGTCCATGAAGATGCGCTTCTTGTTGGCGCGGGCTGTTAGGATGGCCGCCTCGTTCACCAGATTGGCCAGGTCAGCGCCAGAGAAGCCGGGGGTCTGCTTGGCCAGCACAGTCAGGTCTACGTCCTTGTCCAGGGGCTTGCCCTTGGCGTGGACTTCCAGGATGGCTTTGCGGCCTTTGATGTCCGGACGGTCCAGCACTACGTGCCGGTCGAAGCGGCCGGGGCGCAACAGCGCCGGGTCCAGGATATCTGGGCGGTTGGTGGCGGCGACGACGATAACGTTGGTGCTGGTGTCGAAGCCGTCCATCTCCACCAGGATCTGGTTCAGCGTCTGCTCCCGCTCGTCGTGGCTGCCACCAAGACCGGCGCCGCGGTGGCGGCCGACGGCGTCGATCTCGTCCACGAAAACGATGCAGGGGGCATTGCGCTTCGCCTGGTCGAAGAGGTCGCGGACGCGGGAGGCGCCGACACCCACGAACATCTCCACGAACTCGGAGCCGCTGATGGAGAAGAAAGGCACGGCGGCTTCGCCCGCCACCGCCTTGGCCAGGAGGGTCTTCCCGGTGCCCGGCGGCCCCACCAGGAGCACGCCCCGAGGAATGCGGGCGCCCAGGGCAGCAAACTTCTCTGGGTATTTCAGGAACTCGACGATCTCGTTTAGCTCCTCCTTGGCCTCGTCCACGCCTGCCACGTCAACGAAGGTGACGGTGGGTCGATTGCCGGTGACCATGCGGGCACGGCTCTTCCCAAAACTCATGGCCTGGGAATTGGAACCCTGGGCCTGTCTTAGCACGAAGATGAAGATGGCGCCAAAGATGATCAGGGGGAGGAAGTTGAGGAAGAGCCCGATCCAGTTGCCGAACTGGCTGGGCTCCTTCACCTTGACGTCGACGCCACTGGTGCCGCCCACCTGCACACCGTTGTCCTTGAGCACCTCGACGATGCTGGAGCCGCTTTCCTTGCGCGACTTGTAGGTTTTGGGGTCGTTCTTCAGGTGGACGGTTAGGGAGTCGCCCGAGGCCTCAATGCTCTCCACCTGGCCATTGCGAGCCAGGGCGACGACTTCGCTCAGGTCCTTGCTCTGGGTGCCGGAAGGAGGCCGGAAGAAGGAGACGACAATAGCAATAACTGCTACCAGGATCAGCAGGTAGATAAAGCTGTTGCGCATCCACCGAGATGTCATGACCTTGCCTGCTCTCTGGATGACAGAAGCAGCGACCTGCGCTCGCCGGCTTCTATCCCCAGTCAATTATAGCATAGCCGATAAGCCCTACGGATTCGTCAAGCCGGTGCTGGCGCCCGGAGCGCGACTTCCCCCTGACGGATTATCGGCACTGGCGCCCCAACGCCTCATCGATGGCACACCGTCCAGCCGATGGGGGCTTGACGAGGAACCCAGGCGGCGGCTAGTCCGTCAGTTCAGAGACGAGCCTGCCCGACTGAGCCCAGTTCTCCCGCTCTACGTCTTGAAAGATGACGATGGTCGCCTCGGGAGTGGTCTGGGCTATGTTGCAGACTGCTTCCGTGATGGCGCGCGCCAGTTCTCGCTTCTGTGCCTGAGTCCGTCCCGAGAACATCTCGACGTGGACGATTGGCATAGGATACCTCCTCTCGTCTTAGCGGCGCCGTGATCATAGCATTGGTCGGGCTGCTTTGACGCGGTCTCAGGCCGGTGTTACCATCGGGCGGCGAACGGTGTCGGGCCGCGGATAGGGCTGTTCTTGAGCGTACATGGCCATCACATACCCCTTCCTCAATGAAGAGCTTCAATGCTGGCGCCGTGGGCTCCGGCGCGTCGCCGGGGTCGACGAAGCGGGGCGCGGCCCCATGGCCGGGCCCGTGGTGGCTGCTGCCGTCGTGCTGGACCCCTCAGATGCCGCCTCCTGGTGGGGAGAACTGCGCGATAGCAAGCTGCTTAGCGCCCGCGCCCGGCAGCGACTGGCAGAGGCTATCCGCCGCACCGCCGAGGTAGGCGTGGGCGTGGTGATGCACGAGGTCATCGATGCCATTGGCATTACTGCCGCCACCTGCGAGGCGATGCGCCTGGCGCTGGAGGAGCTGTCCCCGGCGCCGGACCACATCCTCGTGGACGGCCGCCCTTTGCGACACCTGGCCTTCCCTCACAAGGCCCTCGTTGGCGGCGACCGCCGCTGCCTCTCCATCGCCGCCGCCTCCATCGTCGCCAAGGTGGAGCGCGACCGCCTGATGCTGGAGTACGAGGGGCTTTTTCCGGGCTATGGCTTCGGGCGTCACAAGGGCTACCCCACAGCCGGGCACGTCCGGGCCCTGGCGGAGCTGGGCCCCTGCGCCATCCATCGCCGTTCCTGGGCGCCGGTGCGGGCGATTCTGGAGAGGCTCCCGCTGTGAACGGTGACGAGCGGCGGGCCCTGGGCGCCTTCGGCGAGCGGCTGGCGGCGGCCCACCTAGAGTCGAAGGGCTACCGCATACTGGAAAGGAACTACCGCCGCCGGGAGGGGGAGATCGACATCGTGGCCGCCTTGGGCGGCTGCCTCGTCTTCGTCGAGGTCAGGACACGGCGGGGAGAGGCGCGAGGCTCGGCCGTCGAGTCGGTGAGCCCCGCCAAGGGGACACGCCTGGCGGCCCTGGCCCAGGCCTATTGCCAGGAGCGGCCGGACCTGCCCCCTGATCGCCGCATCGACGTGGTGGCGGTGGAGCTTTCCCCAGCGGGCCGCCTGCTGAGCATCCAACACATCGAAAACGCCGTGGGCGAAGGAGGCCTGAACTAGCAGCGTCGACGGCGCCGCTGTGCCCCGGTATAATTCCCCTAGGAGCCTTGGAAGGGCTGGGGACTGCGCATGCCTATCTACGAGTTCCGCTGCCAGGCCTGTGGCCGCCCGGTGAGCATCTTTCGGCGCAGTATCAGCGCGCCCCTGAACGCCGCTTGCCCCCACTGCGGCGGCAGCGACCTGCGGCGGCTTGTCTCGCGCTTCGCCGTGGTGCGCGGTGAGGACGCCCTGCTGGATGGGATGGACGACGACTCTCTGCTGGCCGGCGTCGACGAGAGCGATCCTCGGAGCGTAGCCGCCTGGGCGCGCAAGATGGGCTCTCGTCTCGGCGAGGACCTGGGCCCGGAGTTCGACGAGATGGTGGAGCGCATGGAGGCGGGTGAGATGCCCGACGAAGAGGCCGGCGGCGAGGACGGGGGCGACTTCGCTGAGATCTAGGAGGCGGTAGGGGTATGCCCATCTATGAGTTCAAGTGTGAGGACTGCGGGCGGCTGAGCAGCGTCTTCGTCAAGAGCATGTCCTCCCAGTTGCAGGCCGCCTGCAAACACTGTGGCGGCCGGCGCCTGAGCCGTGCCGTATCTCGCTTCGCCTATCACAAGTCGGAGCAGACGATACTGGAGGAGTACGGCGCTGAACCCAAGCGGCCTGAGGACTACAAGAACCCCCGCCAGATCGGGCGCTGGGTGGAGCGGAAGTTCCAGGAATACGGTATGGAGGTCCCGGAGCAGGCCCGGGAGATGATCGACGCCGCCCGGGAGGGAGAGCTCCCCGAGCCGCTGAAGGACCTGTAGACGCACATAGATAGGGGGAAGATTTGCAGTCTGCGACCAGCAACCTCGACGCAATTGTGGAGGAAATCCGCGCCCACTTCGTCTCCAAGAACCAGGCGCGCGAACAGGCCCTCCCCCTCTGCCGCGAAGCCATCCGTCACTCCGCCAACGCCATCCGCGCCGTGCACAGGAGCGAGTTCGAGGCGGGGCAAGAGCTCATAGGCAAGGCGGCGGACCTGGTCCGTCAGGCCAGGGCAGCCCTGCGGGACCATCCAGATATCTTCCACGCCGGCTTCGTCCACGACGCCCAAAAGGAGTTCGCCGAGGCCAGCCTGACGCTGGCCCTGATAGCGGGCCGGCCGCTGCCCACGCCCGACGAGCTGAGCGTGGAGCGCGCCGCCTACCTCAACGGCCTGGGTGAGGCGGTGGGCGAGCTGCGCCGGCACCTTCTGGACAGCCTGCGCGGCGGCGACGTGAGCCACTGCGAGGAGTGCCTCACCGCCATGGACGACGTCTACAGCGTCCTGGTGACCTTCGACTACCCGGACGCCATGACGGCCGGCCTCCGGCGCACCACCGACAACGTGCGCGGCATCCTCGAGCGCACCCGGGGCGACCTGACCCTCGCCGTCCGCCAGCGCGACCTCGAACGCAAGCTGGGCGAGTTCGAGAAGGGTCTCCAACGCTAGCGACGGGCTTCCCTCGCACCCTGGCTCCGTCTCCCGACGGCTGAACCGCGCGGAAAGCTTGATCGCTACGGACGACGTTGCTAGACTCGGCATTTGGGGGAGGCGCTCGGCCTCCCTAATGTACGCCCTGGGCGCTGGATAAGGGCGTAGCGGGACAGTATGGAGGACGGTGGGATATGCAGCTCATCTGGATGGTACCCGCTGCTGGCCTCTCGGGCGTGGTCTTCGCCCTCTGGCTAGCCTGGGACGTGCTGCGGCGTGACACGGGCACCGACGCGATGCGCGACGTCTCTGCCATGATCTTTGAGGGCGCCATGGCCTTCCTGAAGCGCCAGTACCGGACCATCGCCATGCTGGCGCTGGTGACCGGCGTCCTCATCGCCGTTATCGTTGGCGCGGTCTCGGCGGGCGTTAAGGAGATCATCCGCAGCGATACAGGACAAGTCGAATATGGGGCAACGGTTGTCGGCCACTGGAGGGAAGGACTCCTCACGGGTATCGCCTTCCTGGTGGGCGCGGCCGCTTCCGCCCTGGCCGGCTTCATCGGGATGTATATCTCCGTGCGGTCCAACGCGCGCTGCGCCTCGGCGGCGACCCGCAGCCTGAAGGAGGCGATCACCGTCTCCCTGCGAGGGGGTGCGGTCTCCGGCTTCCTGGTGGTGTCGCTGAGCCTGCTGGGTGTGTCGAGCATCTTCCTCACGTATAGCCGGCTACTGGGCAACCCGGCGACCATCGCGCCGTTTCTCATCGTCGGCTTCGGCTTCGGTGCCAGCTTTGTGGCCCTGTTCGCCCAGCTAGGCGGCGGTATCTACACCAAGGCGGCGGACGTGGGCGCCGACCTGGTGGGTAAGGTGGAGGCCGGCATCCCCGAGGACGACCCGCGCAACGCGGCCGTGATAGCTGACCTGGTGGGCGACAACGTGGGCGACTGCGCCGGCCGTGGAGCCGACCTCTTCGAGTCCATGTCGGCCGAGAACATCGGCGCTATGATCCTGGGCGTTGCGATCTACACCGTGACCGGCAAAATCGAATGGGTCATGTTCCCGCTGGTGCTCCGCTCGTTCGGCATCCTTGCCACGATTGTGGGGCTCACATCGGTCCCCTTCTTCGCCCGCGATGACGGCCGCCAGCACCCAATGAGCCCGCTGAACTACGGATACTACATAGTGTCGATCCTCTCGGTGGTGGGCCTGTTCATCGCTACCAGGGTGATGCTGGGAGATGTCTGGTACTGGTTCTTCGGCTGCGGCCTCATCGGCATCGCCACGGGTATCGCTTTCGTCTACATTACCCAGTACTACACGTCGGGCTCATGGCGACCGGTCCAGGAAATAGCCAGGGCCTCGCGCACCGGGCCGGCGACGAACATCATCATCGGCACCGCTGTGGGATATGAGACCACCGCAGCGACTGCTATCACCATCGGCCTGGCCCTGGTGATCTCCTTCGTCCTCGGCTCCCACGCCGACATCGCCAACGTGCCGGGCTACACTAGCGGCGTCTTCGGCACCGCCGTGGCCACCATGGGCATGCTGATGTCGGCCGCCTACATCCTCGCCATGGACACCTTCGGGCCTATCACCGACAACGCCGGGGGGATCACCGAGATGGCCGGCGCCCCGGCCAGCGCCCGCCATATAACCGACTCCCTGGATGCCGTGGGCAACACCACCAAGGCGCTGACTAAGGGCTACGCAGTGGCCTCGGCCGGACTGGCCGCCTTCCTGCTGTTCAGCGCCTATCTGGACAAGGTGAAGGAGCGGCTGGACATCCCGCTGACTCAGAGCCTGCCCATCGACCTGTCCAACGTGGACGTGTTCGTCGGCGGGCTCCTGGGGGTGATGCTGGTGTTCCTGTTCTCCTCCCTGGCCATCCGGGCCGTGGGCAACACCGCCTCCGCCATCATCGAAGAGGTGAGACGGCAGTTCCGCGAGGACCCGGGCATCATGGCCGGCACCTCTCGCCCTGACTACGCGCGGGCGGTAGACATCACCGCGCGCGCCTCCCTGCGCCAGATGGTGGCGCCGGGCCTCCTGGCTGTGGGCATGCCGATAGTGGTCGGCCTCATCTTCCGCTTTACCAGGACAGAGGACTCGGGATGGCTGGCCGTATCCGGGCTGCTGATGATCGGCACCATCGGCGGCATCATCGTCGCCACCTTCCTGAACAACGTGGGCGGCGCCTGGGACAACGCTAAGAAGTACATCGAGGCGGGCAAGCTGACGGGGGAGGGTGCCAACCCAGGCGAGACCGTTGTCCTGGGCAAGGGGACCGATGCCCACAAAGCGGCGGTGGTGGGCGACACCGTGGGCGACCCCTTTAAGGACACGGCTGGCCCCTCGCTGCACGTGCTGGTGAAGCTGCTGAGCACCGTGACCCTGGTGATGGCGCCGCTGTTCATCAAGTAGCGCCCACCCCGATTAGGAAGAACGAAGGCCAGGCTCCCGCCTGACGGCGGGCAGGTAAGCCTGGCCTTCGTGTGTTGGGCGTGTGCCGGCGGCCTGCCGACTACTCGGGGAGGGCCAGGGCCTCGCGCATCACCTGAAAGATGTGGGTGTTCTCGTAGGATCCGCCCAGGTCGATAGCGTGGGGACCGGCGGCCGTCACGGGCACGTCCTCTCCAGTGTGGCTGACGGTGGTCCAGTCAAGCCAGAAGTTGGCGCCTCCCCTCTCCTCGAAGGGACCGTCCTCGTGGAGGGCATTCTTGCACTCGCGCGGGTCGGCCGGCAGGGGCTCGGGGCAGGCCTCGTCCTGGGGCAAGTCCTCGATGGCCAGGCCGCCGGTGGCGTGGTCGGCGGTGACGATGACCAGCGTGTCCGGGTGTCCAGCCTGGAAGTCCAGCGCTGCCTTCACCGCTTGGTCGAAGCCTACCGTATCGCCGAGGGTGTTCAGGGCGTCGCTGACGTGGGCTGCCGAGTCGATCTGGCCGCCCTCCACCATAAGGAAGAAGCCCTCCGGGTTCTTGCTCAAGATAGCGATGGCTTTGGCGGTCATCTCGGACAGGCTGGGGGCGTAGGGCCTGGCCATGGCGGCGTCGGCAAAGGTTCCCAGGAGCTTGTCCGTTGCGCTGGGGTCGACGGCGTCGAAGTCGGCCTCGTTGCAGACGTGCTTGTAGCCCTTGGCGATCGCCTCGTCGACGAGATTGCGGTTGTCGGTGCGGTCGCCGTCGTCGGGGTAGCAGCCGGGGGTTCCCACCGGCAGGAAGTAGTCCTCGCCGCCGCCGAGCAGCACGTCGACGTCGTGGTCGAACATGTCCAGGGCGATGCCGAGATAGTCATCGCGGTCGGCGTTGTGGGCGGCAAAGGAAGCGGGGGTGGCGTGAGCTAGCTGAACGGTGGTCACCAGCCCCACTGACTTGCCGGCCTCCTGGGCCTTCTCCAGGATGGTCCGCACCGGGTTCCCGTCGGGGTCGACGGCGATGGCCTTGTTGTAGGTCTTGACGCCGGTGGCCAGGGCCGTGCCGGCCGCCGCGGAGTCGGTCACCACGCTCTCCGTCGACCAGGTGTGGGCCATGCCAGCGATGGGCAACGTGTCCATGGCCAGCTCACCCTCGCGGCCGACGGAGTAGAGCCGGGCGGCCGTCCGGTGGGCGGCGCCCATGCCGTCGCCGATGAGAAGGATGACGTTCTTCGCTGTGCCGCGGTCGGTGCCAGCGTTGGGAGCCTCCTCACCCCCTCCGCAGGCGTTGGAGGCGGCGAGGACCAGCGCGAGTAGAAGAGCGGTGGCGATGGCTGGGCAGCGACCAAACTTCGTGCAGAGCATGTCCATGACCTCCTGTTGGTGGGTCAATCTCATTGTCCTGTGTTCCCCCCCAGTCCAGGGCCGAGCGTGGCTTCAAGCCCCTGGATGAGCGTCTGACGTTCGGTGGAAGACAGCCGGCCTCCTGGGTGCAGCAGGCGGTATTGAGAGGGAGGCATGCCACCCTCTTGCACTGATTCGACCGCTTCCTCCGCGCCCGGCTGAGGGCGATCCCATTCTGAGAAATTCATCCTCTGCCGCGCCTCGTCGACATCGCGCTGAATCAGCCAGGATGCAGGCGCGACGTTACTGTACCACGGCCAGCGGGTCTGGTTACTGTGGCAGTCGAAGCATGCGGAGACTGCCAGGTCGCGGGTCTGCTCGCTGTCCCAGGCTGGTTCCTGTCGCACCGGCGGGTTCGAGTGATCGCGCCCGTAGGGTATCGCCTGAATGGTCAGCGCGACCACGAAGAGGCCGGCCAAACCCCAGAGAGCCACTGT
>Ga0315296_10005623_pt1 | contig 10012 bp, 12 predicted proteins | sample YL17G14_18_MG_FD_203921 | JGI IMG/M metagenome (GOLD analysis project Ga0315296, IMG submission 203921) | Sediment microbial communities from Yellowstone Lake, YNP, Wyoming, USA - YL17G14_18 | ecosystem: Environmental > Aquatic > Freshwater > Lake > Sediment | place: USA: Wyoming | collected... | reverse complement strand
CGCGCGCAATTATGCTGACTTTGCCCTTCTCAACCAACAATTCAATTCCGAACTTTTCTGTTTCCTTGACAGCAGACCATGCGTCAGCTGCAAGTGTTCTAACTAGAGCAGGATTGTTGAGAAATCTTCCAGCCTCCAAGGTTTCTTGAAAATGTTCCGCAATGCCTTTTTCGCCCTGCGATGCTCTAAAGACTCCTCCTGCGAGTGCAGCGCAATTGGCAAGGCCTAACTTACCTTTTGAAACTAGTAGCACATTCACTCCTTGCCTTCTAGCTTCAATTGCTGCTCTCAAACCTGCTCCGCCAGATCCTATGATAAGGACATCAGTTGAGAGCTGCTTCATTCCTTCTTCACGTCTTTGGTTTCTTCTTTTCTATTATTACACGCGCAGCTACACTAGCTTTTGGAGTTTTCTGAGGTTGTCCAGCGTGGCTTTTGCTTCTTCCCAAGAGACAGTTCTAAAGCCCCTCCAGAGTCTTTCTAGCTTTTCACACGAGTATTTAGTACAACAGGCGCAAGTTTCCACACCTCTCTCAAGCCCGCATTTTCTCACTTCGCAGGCTAAGCAGAACTTGTACAGTCTTTTTCCAATTTGGCATCCGTCGCAATCAATGTCACTCGGCTCCAGACGCTCTGTTTCTGTTGACCAAGCTTTGATGACTCTTTCTCTTATCTTACCATCATTTTTTTGTGTTGCAACGTACGCAAGACAATCATTGCAGACGAGTCCACACGTAGCAATTATCTTATCCATTTTTTTCGCCTATCTGTTTCCTAATCTATCGCAATTCCAAAGAAATATTTGTAGATTATAGCGTCATATGACTGATTGTTACGCCGCTTGTGAGTATTCGCAAGAATTCTTTCGACAGCTTGTCATGTTGTTGGGGAATTCGGCTGAAAAGCAACGTTGCTTTGTGTCTTGTATCCTTTGATTTTTCAGATTTGACGTTTCTCTCTTTCATATCTGCAAGCGTTTTGGCATTTCATACACATAAGATGAGAATTCATCGTAAGCGAAGGCTCGAACTTTCTCCATTTCTCACTACGTTCAAAATTCTCTTTGCCTATGAGATGAATACCGACTAGACATTTAGTATAGTCAACTTTGTATGGAGCCAAAGCACCTACGGGACAAGCTATGAGACAATTTTCGCAATTTTCGCAGAGGTTCTTCTCGAAGGGTTCATCGGGCTTCATTTCCGCGTCTGTCATAACCACAGCAAAGCGCATCCAAGGGCCAAATTCCGAGTTTATTATCAAAGCATTCTTTCCATAATTTCCGAAACCTGCCAATTGTGCTAATCGCTTGTATGATAGGGAATTCGTAATAGCTGCTTCGTATCCTTTCTTCTCCAAGTAGGTAACGACTTCAAGCGCCAATGCTTTCATAGCAAAATATTCTGGATAAGCCCATTTTTCGCCTTTGTGTATTGCCAACTCCAGCATATCATCCCAAATATGATAACCCAGTACAACGATGGATTTTGCATCTGCCATTATGTCCACCGTTTTTTTGGTATGATCTTGAATCTCTTTGAATCCAAACCCAGGTTTTTGGTAGGGCGTCGATCGCTCTTGGTAAAACAATGCCGACCAAGTTAGCCCCTGCCTTTGATGCTATCTGCTTGACCTCAACAGTAAGTTTCTCAATTTCAGAAATTTCCTTACGATCTATTTGATGCCTCATCCACGGTCTCTCCGGAATTTGTTATTAACAAGCGTATAAGACTTGAGGAAAGCAGCCATAGCATTCATAAATAGATTATCACGTCATTTGACTGCAGAGAATTGAGGTATATTTGCTTCTTAGTCGACCAACAATGATTGTTACAATGTTGCCATAATCGAAAGATGCTCTGCAGATAGATTTATTAGGAGATTTTTCTTCAACTTGAAAAGTAGGAGATGACATGAAAGCAGCTGTTCTCTGCGGCAGACGAAAGATGAGAATTGATAGTATAGACACTCCAAGAGTGAAAGATTACGATGTCCTCATAAGAGTTAAGGCTGCGAGTATCTGTGGCACTGATGTGCACTTCTATAAAGGCGAAATAGGAAAATATGCTCCGAAAATCTTGGGACATGACTTCTCCGGTGTCATAGAAGAAGTTGGGAAAAATGTTAGAGAGTTTTCGAAGAGCGACAGAGTCATTGCTGAAATAGTAAGATACTGTGGCAACTGTAACTTTTGCAAAGCTGGAAATTATCAGATTTGTATGAATGCATCTTACATGGGATTCGATATTGACGGAGCGTTCGCTGAATACGTCGTTGCCCCAGCGAAAAACGTGTTCAAAATTCCCGACAACGTTTCTTTTGAAGAAGCAGCTATTATGGAACCCGTAGCACTTGCATTGCATGTTATGGATTTTGTTCAGCCTAAGATCGGAGAAGCGATGGCGATTCTTGGTCAAGGACCAGTAGGCTTGGTTCAGACGCAAATTGCCAAGCTGTGCGGAATGAAAGTTATAGCTGTGGAACAAAAAGAAGAGAGATTAAAATTGGCAAGGGAATTTGGAGCAGACTATATCATTAATCCTACCAAACAAAATCTGAAAGACGCCGTTCTAGACATAACTAATGGTCTAGGTGCTGACTTTTGTGTGGAAGCTGTGGGTCTGCAGGAGACAGTTGACCAAACCGTGGAAATAACAAAGAAAGGAGGAAAAATCATTCTCGTTGGTGAAAGCAAAGGGCTTCGTGGTCCGCCTATAAGGCATGAAGACATGACATGGTTTGCGTTATCAGACGGTGGCACAAACAAATATCCTATTGCGCTAGATTTGGTTTCAAAAGGAAAAATCAATGTAAAAAGACTCATTACTCATGAAGTTGCATTGGACAAACTTCCTCAAACCATGGAATCACTTGCAGATGGGAAGATGGTTGCAATCAAAGTAGTCGTAAAACCTTGACTTCTGTGAACGGAGATGCCATAGTTCCTTCAAATGTTGGAGTCAAAATTCGAACAACCAGTGTCAGAAAGAAAATTACGAAAAGCTGTTCTTGAAAATCTGCAAAACTGACGCTATATCTTCATGTAGAAGATTGTGTTGCGCCTAGTTTTTGATCAAGTAGTCAATTCTTTTGGTCAGGGAAAGCGGGAAACCGAAACTAGATTTCGTTTGTGGGGAGACCTTACCACCTGTCATGCAGTTGTTTCTTAACCAGAGACGCGTTCTCATATTGCCCGTTTTTATACTCCTGTGTCTTTGATTCGCCATTCTCTGAGATGTCCCATAATTCAAACTTGCATTTTGCCAAGGTCCAACGGAACTGAATGACTATTGCTTCTTTCACTCTCTTTTCAAAATTGAAGGCAAGACCGCCCACACTGTTATAAGTGATTCCGCCACCGACGCTTCCGACAACCTTCAAGGCAAGGTTCCTAAGCTCTTCTTTTACTTCCTTTTCCAAGAATTTCACCGTTCCTTCAGACATTCTGGAGTTTCAATGGATTCCCATAGAATTCTTCGAAGAAGATTTGGCCAAATGCTTTTCTAGGTCTCGCCGGTGGATTTTCGTCAGAAGCATCTATAAGAAGCAAAACAACCCTCAAGTCTTCAGGGATTCTCAAAATCCTTTTCACCTCTTTCTCATTGAATGCGCCAATCCAGCATGTTCCGTATCCAAGGGCTACCGCAACTAGAACCATGTGATCAACAGCAATCATTGGCTCTTGTAGATACATGATCCTTGAGGAGGCTAGACTTATTCTCGCTCTAGCTTTTGAATCCCCTAACGCTACGACGACTACCTCTGCGTCTGAGATGAATTTCTGATTGCTTGCAGCCACCGCCAGGGCTGGCTTCGTCTCTGCATTCTTAACAACTATGAATTTCCATGGTTGCAGGTTGCTTCCTGACGGAGCTTGCTAGGTTAGGAACAGCACTGCGACTCCTACAACCGTCGTTATTGCTCCTACTATCCCTCGCAAACAAGTCTTTTGTCCGTGCAGAGCCCATACGGCAGGAATTATCAGGACGGGCATTAAGGACATTAATGTTTGAGCAATACCAGTCTGAGTATTAGCCACGGCAACCATTGAAAGCGTCACACCCAAGAATGGGTCAGTGAAAGCAGCAAGAGCAGTCTGCTTGATTCCCTCTTTATCACTTAAGGCTTGACGAAGCTTGAGCGGTTTTCGGAAAGCAAGCACGACTATCCATATAAACAAAGCTCCTATTAACGTGCGCATCAACGTTGCAGATAAAGGGTTCAAGATCATATTTGGGTCAGAAAGCATTCCTTTTTTGGCAAGCACGATGCCAATTCCTTGGCCAAATGCTCCTACCAAAGCGAGGAATAGCCCCCAATTTCTTGATTTCTTCGGAACAATATCGTCTCTAGATTTACCTTCCGCCAGTATAGCTATGATAATGCCTGCAAGTGTAACGGCAATTCCAACGAGACCAAGCAGTCGGATCGTCTCTCCAAGCATTAGGTAAGCTCCTATGGTCGCAAATATCGCTGATGAGCTCATTACAAGAAGTGAGAGCTTGGGGCCAATTACTAGAAACGCGCTGAACAATCCAAAATCACCAAGGCCAAGACCAACGATTCCACTCAATCCCATCCAAAACCATTGTTCGCTTGTGGCGATGGGAAATGGAACTCCCAGAAAGATTGGGTTCGATACAACTAGAAAGCCTACAGCCATGGCGATGCGATAAGCGCTAACGCTGAATGAGCCGATCCTCTTGCCAGCTGATGCATACCATAATGAGCTAAACGTCCAGAGACACGAAGTAATTATCCCCGCTGTCATTCCAATGAGATTTGAGTCCACATCCTCCGCGCATCTGCTAGTCATGACATCTGACAGGCATATACGGATTGTAGCGTCATATGACTGTGGAAATTGCCGCATGAAACAAAGCAGTCCGAGCTGTAGGTCTCGGGCGTGCTCCAGTCGCGTGATGCGCCAAGCGCCAAATATGGAAGCGAGGTGGTTTCTTTTATGACACTATTTGAGGCTATGTTCAGAGTACCACACGGGTTCTCTTTGTGTGATATTTCAAAAAGCTTCATGCCTGAAAATGTTCAACTGGTGCAACGGAAAATATAATGTCGTTGAGTTCATGTTGGACAAGCCGGACGAATATTCCGCTGTGATAGATAAGATATCCAAGATACAGCAATGGCTACTGCAACTTGCCGGGAAAAGCCAACGCCAAAGACATTGCCAGAAAGAGACGAATTTCCAGAACAAACTGTCAAGAACATCTCAAAAAAGACGAGAACAAACTCGTGGCCAGCGAAAGGCGAGTTACGTGAGCCTAACCTGATCTTAGCTTCAGGTAATCAGGCGGCAATAGATGTTGAAGGCGTGAAGATACTTCAAAGCTATCCGGGCAACAGCTTGGATGGTAAGAACGTTCGGGATTTAATACAAATAAAATCCACGGTGGAGCTGGGGCTGGGTCCATATAACGAAGAGGAGTACCAGATTATAACACCTTAACATCGGGAAAGACTCTTTAACGCCATTGAAAAACGCGTGTTAACAACACCTATGAAGTCGAGATTGCAAACCCAGCCATGACTTGGGTTTATGGTAGCCCGGGAGAGATTCGAACTCTCGTCAGCGGCTCCAGAGGCCGCCATGTTTGACCACTGCACCACCGGGCTTAAACGAGAATAAAACCTGTTTTTCGGGATAAATACTTTCGTGCGAAAACGGAAAAGATTCTGCTTTCTCTACTTCTGTTTTTTCAGTGTTTCTTCAATGCAGTGACAGTCCTGCGCGCTCGGATACCAGTCTTCACAGCACCAGAGCGTTGAGACTATGGCGTTCTCGTTTTTCAGGAATCTTCTTGTACAGAATACCTGATCTGGAAAATTGTAGGCGTTGTGGCTGGTGCAGTTTCCGCAGAACTTGTGTCTGCTCGGCTTCTTCTTCATCATATCACGTACGCTCCTTCGGATTGAGTGGTTCAAACTTGATGTTTCGTGCTCGTTCGAAGTCTCTGCCAAGTCTTTCCAAGACTGAGCCAACCATCAGTGGGAAAATGATCGTTGCGTCTCCGATGACCATTATTTTGTCGGCCTGTCCTTTGAGTTTTCCCCAGCTGACTGTCTCTTCCAGCGTCGAGCCTGAAAGTCCACCTGTTTCAGCACGGTCCATGGTGATTACCACAGCGTAGTCTATTCCTGATTTTGTGGCCAGTGCTGCTGACTGTATAGTGTTTCTGGGGACTCCGCCGCCGATGACTATCATCCCGTTTCTTTCTGCACCTCGGCAGATGCTTATGATTTCAGGCACGTCCTTGAACGCGTCCACAACCAAAGTGTTCTTGAACTGTCTTCTTGAGGCGTGCAAGTAGTGGATGTAGCCAAACTCTGAGTCACGCACCGCAGGTATGAAGATAGGGGCTTTCGCTTCGTAAGCCGCCCGAAGAATCGAGTTGGGATCTTTCAACCGTTTGCCCAGTTCCCATGCGAAGTCTTTCGAAGACAGCGTCTTTCCCTTGTACTCATTGGCGATTTGGTCGTAGATCTTGACGAGCTCGTAATCGAGTTTTATAAAATCCTCCTCTGGAACGAAAACATCGTATATGCGATACGTGTGATTCTTGTACAGCATGTAGTCGTCAACGGCCCAGTGCCCCTTGTAGTGATGCCCTCCTAACGCTTCCAAGGCGTCATGAACCATGTTTGCGCCCGTCGTTACCACCGCGTCGATGAGGTTTTCTCTCAGGCAATCCGCGACCAGCGTGCGCATGCCCGCAGGAACCATCGCTCCAGCCAAAGCCAAGAACACGGTGCAGTCGTCATCTCTCAGCATTCTTTCGTATATGTCGCAGGCCGTCGCGACTCTTCCTGCTCCAAAAGATCCTGAATTTCCAAATTGTTTGATGAGCTGATCGACGGTAAGTTTGCCCTTGATTTTCATATGCTTCACGGGCTCGCGGAGTATCTCTTTCCTCTGCATCAGAAATCACGTCTAGAATCAATCTCTTTGTTCGCTTGAAAAGAAATAACTTTCGATATTCTCGTGTTCACGGAACCTCAGAGCTCGAGAACCAGTCTCTCTACTTAACTATCAACACTGGACAGGGTGCGTTCTTTATGACGCCTTCACTCACGTTTCCCATCAGCAACTCTTTGATTCTATGCATTCCTCTGGCGCCCATGACGATAAGACCGTACTCTCCTTCTTTCGCCGTCTTGACAATTTCTTGCACAGCATTTCCTTCCTTAAGTACAGTTTCAGCCTCAACTTCAGCGGAGTTTGCCTGCTGTTCCGCGTCAGACAGCATTTTCCTGCCAGCTTCACGAAGGCCCTCAACCAATTTGGAGACTTCGGTCGAACCGGGAACTGGAACTCCTGCAGGAGTCAGCGTTGACGGTTCGGGCATGACAACCGGAGGAACAGTGACAGAATACACGTGAAGCAGTGTCACTTTTCCGTTGAACTTCTTGCTTATTTGAACGGCGCATTCTAGGGCTCTTTGAGAGTGTTCTGAACTGTCCAAGGGAACGAGAATCTTTTCAAACACCGTTGCTGCTTCCCTATGGGAAGTAGTGTGGGCATTCAGATAAAACTTTTCAACGTATTGAAACTGCAGTTTTGTTCAAAAACAAGATTCCAAGCTTCTAGAGCAATGCGAAGGTCTCTTTCCTGATCTTCCCTCTCGTATCGAGGACAACTTCGAACTTTTCAGCCCATGGATGACCTTCTAGATCTATCGCGCAGGTTCCCCGAATTACCCATATGTCTTTGTTCTGTTCAATCGTAGAGATCTCCACTCTTTCGGTGTTTTTTCGCTTCTTCAGGAATTCAACCGCTACCTGCTGGGCTGACTCGACGGTTATGTTCTTGTCCTTCAATTTTTTCCCTCATGCGTCATCCTCACTATTCTTTGGCATCTAATAAAAAAGGTTATGAAGGTGCAATCTTGACCCTGAATAAGTGGTAGCCTTCGACAAGTTCAAATCAACTGAATGCAATAATGCTGATGTAACCTAGCGTTGGAAATGAGGGATCATGGCTGGAAAGAAGCGGATCATTTTTCATCTGGACATGGACCATTTCTACACGGCAGTGGAGGAAAAAGAGCATCCTGAACTGAAAGGCAGACCTGTTATTGTCGGGGCTCACCCTCGAGAAGGCAAGGGCAGGGGTGTTGTGAGCACAGCGAACTATGAAGCAAGAAAATTCGGTGTCAGGTCAGGCATACCCATTTCTAAGGCTTGGAAGCTTTGCCCTCAGGGCGTATATTTGCCTGTGAACATGAGGTTGTACGTGAAAGTCAGCAACGAAATCATGGACATTCTGCGTGGGTACACCGACAAGTTTGAGCAATGGGGAATCGACGAAGCTTTTCTCGATGTTACGTCGAAGGTGAAAGATTATGCTGAAGCTGAGTCCTTCGCCCGACGTGTCAAGAAGGATATTCTTGAGCGTGAGGGTTTGACGTGTTCGATCGGCATCAGCTACAACAAACTCGTGGCGAAGATCGCGAGCGACTTTCAGAAGCCTGACGGTCTAACGATCGTGCGAGAGGAGGATGCTGAGAGGTTCCTAGATCCTTTGCCTGTTCGGAAGCTCTTAGGCGTCGGGAGAAAGACTGGCCAATTTCTCGAGAGCATGGGTGTGAAGACTATCGGCGATCTCTCGCGTTATGATCCTGCGGTCCTAGTTGACCGCTTCGGTGTCATGGGGACCGCGCTTTATCTGATGGCTCATGGCATCGACAATAGTGAGGTTGAGGAAAGAACCGAGATCAAGTCCATCGGACGTGACACAACTTTTCAAGAGGACACCAACGATTTCGAGTCTGTTCTGCAGGCGTTGGATGCGCTGTGTGAAGATGTTTACGGTGACGCTCAAGAGAAACAAGTCTGCTTCAAGACGGTTACAATAAGAGTTCGGTACGAGAATTTTGAGACACACACGCACGGCAAGACTCTTCCATTCATTACCGATCGTCTACAAGACCTGAAAAAAACTGCGAGAGAATTGATTCAACCCTATCTGCGGGTTGACCGGAAGATCAGACTAGTCGGCGTCAGAGTATCCAACTTTGTTTCTGGCCTGAAACAGCAAAAACTTGTCTGATTCTGATTGAGAAGCAGCGATGACCTGAATTATTCTCCTCGCAAACAATAGTTATTAATAAGTCAAGCGAGAAATTCTGTGCTTTGTCAGATGTGTGAGCGCGGGAAAGGGAATGTCGGAAAAGTCGGGCGTAAAGGTGGTGTTGACAGCTTCAGCAACGGAGATGAGTGATTTTGCTAATAATCCCTTCGCTGCTTTCGCTGGCGGCTTCGCCAAGGGGCCCGTGCCATTATGGCTATTGAGAAAAGCACTGTACCCACCCTCCCCTAGAAACGATGGTGATTTTGGAAGTAGGTATGCACCCTACGGATTGAGAAAAATCGAAGCCCTGCTCTTGAACAATGGTTTTGCTGAGTCCGACGTGATTGTGGTTCATCCCCGCGACTTAGACTCCGTTGTCGGACGTGATACCAAGGTCGTGGGCATTTCTTCCATGGATCCTACTGGAATGGCTTACGTCAGCAAAACCTACTCTTCAATCATTGGCGGTGGGGAACCGCTGAACGCAATCGAGTTTAGAAAGCTTGTTAATCACAGAAGTATCCGCAGGTATAGGCCGAAAGTCATTGTTGGCGGTTTTGGATCATGGCAGCTGGAGAGAAAGAAGGTAGCTGATCTTTACGGCGTGAACTGTGTGGTAATCGGTAATGGCGAGACCCTTGTCCTGGAAATCTTCAGAAAAGTAGTGAATGGCGAGCCTTTGCCCCGAGTCATTCGTGCCCAAAACAGCGCGAATCATGATCAGGTGCCACTCATCAGACATCCTGCCATCCATGGGTGCGTTGAGATTTCTCGAGGTTGTGGCAGAAATTGCCAGTTCTGCACTCCTACAATGCAGAAGAGGCGCGACGTGCCGCTTGAGAATATTCTGAAAGAAGTTGAAATCACGGCAGAAGAGGGTGAAGGGCGGATTACTTTGGTCACTGAAGACCTCTTTATTTATGG
>Ga0315296_10005621_pt1 | contig 10013 bp, 9 predicted proteins | sample YL17G14_18_MG_FD_203921 | JGI IMG/M metagenome (GOLD analysis project Ga0315296, IMG submission 203921) | Sediment microbial communities from Yellowstone Lake, YNP, Wyoming, USA - YL17G14_18 | ecosystem: Environmental > Aquatic > Freshwater > Lake > Sediment | place: USA: Wyoming | collected... | reverse complement strand
TTCGCATGTCTATAGCTCAGCCCAGGCTCAATGTTAAGCTTGTGGTTACCCATGGTGGCATCAGTGTTGGTGAGGATGGCACCTCACACCAGTCCATTGAAGATCTGGCTCTGATAGGTTCTCTGCCCGGCTTTACTGTTATCGTGCCGGCTGACGCTATGGAGACTGCCCAGGCGGTGAGGGTGGCTGCCGCTCACTTTGGACCATTCTATATCAGGCTGTGCCGTCCCAAGCTGCCGCTGGTCTATGACCGGAGCTACCAATTTAATTTGGGTAAGGCGGTAACTATGAGGCAGGGTGGGGATGCCACTATAATTGCTATCGGCTTGATGGTCAAAGCGGCGCTGGAAGCTGCCGAAAGCCTTAAGCGGGAAGGTATAGACTGCCGGGTGCTAAATATGCCCACCCTTAAGCCTATTGATGAGGCGGCTATAACTCAAGCTGCGGCTGAAACCGGGGCTATCGTTACCGCTGAGGAGCACCTTGAGCACGGTGGCTTGGGCAGTGCTGTGGCTCGGGTGGTTGCCAGGCACCAGGCGGTGCCGATGGAGTTTGTGGCGATTAAGGATACCTATGCCAAATCAGGTAAACCGGCGGAACTTCTTGAGCGGTATGGTCTTACCGCTAGGGATATTGGACAGGCGGTAAAGTCAGCGATAAAAAGGAAGTGACTAAGTGCTTCTCGTCCCTGAGGTATCAATCACGGCATATTTATTCTCTAACTAATGCCGGGAGTGGGACTCGAACCCACAAGGATTGCTCCGGCGGATTTTAAGTCCGCTGCGTCTGCCAGTTCCGCCACCCCGGCTAAAGCTAAAATTTATGAAAAAGCCCCGACTTTGGGCAAAATTGGCGTTAATTTGGCGTTAATTTTTTGAGACACCCCATTTTTCCCTGCTGGCAACACTTCGTCCAGGAGCGCCATAGCATCCTCTTGCATCCCCTCAATTATATGGCTGTAGGTGTCCATTGTAAAGGCTACGCTGGCATGTCCTAGCGCCTCAGAGATTACCTTTGGCTTTGCCCCACGCAGTAGCATTAAGCTAGCAAAGGTATGTCTTAGGTCGTGAAAGCGAACACCGCTAAGACCTGCCTGTTTAGCTATCCGGGCAAAGTCATGGCTTAGTATCCCTGGGTCTAACGGCCTTCCGTCCGCATAGGCAAAAACAAGGCTGTCCAGGGTAAGCTGTTTCCCTAACTGCTGATAAAGCCGTTCACGCCCTGCCTTGTATTCCCTCAAGAATAGAGCCAGCTTGGGGGTCATCGCGACACGGCGCCGGCTGTGGCTCGTTTTTGGTTCTTTAAGTTCGCATATTCCCCGGCGTTTGTATAGCACCTGGCTAACCGAGAGCGAAAGATAATCCAAGTCAACATCCCGCCACCTTAAGCCTAGCAATTCGGCCTGTCTAAGTCCGGTACTCACGGCGGTATAATACACCGGGTAGTAATTGGAATCCTTTGCCGTGTCAAAAAGGACTTCAACTTCAAAGGGGGTCAAGGTTCGCATGACCTTCCCTTTCCATGGCGGCGAGTCCACAAGTTCGCAGGGGTTACGACCTAGATAGCCTTGACGGACGGCATACTTCAGGGCTTGGCTTAATAGCCGGTGATGTTTGGCTACCGTCCGGGGTGATAGTTTTTCTACAGCCTTGCCGTAATAGCTCTGTATTGCCTGCGGGTGCAGGTGTTTCAACTGGACTTGGCCCAAAGCCGGTATCAAGTGAGTCTCTGTAATGGACTGGTAGCCGTCAAGCGTGCGCTGAGAGCAGTTAGTCTTGACATACCCTTCAAGCCAGTTACGAAGGTGCTCTGCCACTGTGAGCCGTCCTGGGGGTGTGTATATACCCTTCTCCAGGTTGACTAATAGCTCATTCAGCCTCTTTTGGGCGGTTGATTTAAGCCCATGTACCGTCTCGAAGTGCCGGCGGTATTTACCGTCTGGGCCGGTGCCCATGTAGATTTGAATTTGCCACGATTCACCTTTCTTACGTATGTATCCCTTCATTTTGTGCCTCCTTTTTTCTGCTTAGATGTACTTTGCCCTCTTTTATTAATCTTACGTATTCCATTTGGAATGCTTCCGGGAATTCTTGAGTAGCTTTAGGATATTTTTTAATCCATTCCGCTCTGATTGATTGCCAGAATTTGGCTTTCCCTATTTTAGGCTCACCACCGCTTTGCTGAACTAATTTAATAAATTCTTGCTCACGTTTGCTTTTCTCTATTTCCTTTTGTGAATCTGCATTATTCAATAAATCCAAATCTTCATCCGTCTCATTGTCGTTAATGAATATTTGTTGAACTTCCGCAGGTATTAAGTCCCAACCGAGATGCTCTTGTTTTAATTCATTCTCGTGTAGGTTAGCATACAGTTTAAGGTCTTCAGGGGGGACTTCATAACCAACCATAGTCAGAAGTTTCGGGCTTAATACCAGGGCAGGATGTTGCGCTGTTAAAGTGTGATAATTTCTGATAGTCATTCGAGAGTGGCCTTTCACCCATTCAAGTAGCCTATTCCTAATGGCGAGCTGGCGAGAATACAGGGAATCATCAGGAAAACCACCTGAATCTGGAACGAAATGACCCTTCTCTCGCAGCCGCCTTCTTTTTTCTAGTTCTCTAGTTACTTCAGGTCGCGGAGGCAGGCTATTCCACGCAGGCCCCTTGCTCAGATACATTAGCCAGTAAGCACAGACTAGGTCATCTTCTTCTGGTAGCACTTCATCCGTAAAACCGAGCCCCATAATTTCTAGCTGAGGTGGTGGCGCTGCACGAACGCTACCCCACACGGCTTGTTCCACCGATTTTATGGAAACGGCCGGACTCGTAAGTGAAGTACCATGTTTTTCTAGCTTAGCTAGTGCTTCTTGCGAATAATCTATAGAAGATACCTTGCCTAATTTCAACGCAGTCGCACGCTCCCAGGGGAGCATAAATGAATTAGCGTCAAGGTTGGTGGTATCAAAATGCTGCTCTCCCATGATTCGAGACGCACGCTCTAGGATGCTGTACAGCCAACTCTGCCTGATTAGCCACAAGTTTCTATTGACTTTGTCAGAATACCTATTTCCGGTTGAAATGGGTTGATAGAAAAGATTTCGGATATAAACTATCCATTTAGCCTGCCTAATACTGATAGGTCTATCCATCGCTAAAGAAAATCTCCAAATATCGAATAGGTCTTTACTGGCTTCTGGTGACAGTCCGTATCTTGCTGAGGCAGCGATAGACCAGGGTTCGTCAAGCGAACTTTTCGGGTGATTACGTGCCCGTGAAATGAGTTTTGCTATGCTTTCCCTTTCAGGCAGTTTGTCCCCTACGTCCCTACTTTGCTTCATCTGCTCCAATATCGTATCGGCAAGCAACATTCTGGGTTTGTAAGACTCTATTGTTTTTTCGTCTATTGCCAGCGCCATTATGTATCTTTTCCAATCATCGGGTATGTTGGGGCCTCTCCCCTCCCTGTCTGTATCTTTCCAACTTTCTTTGAACTGTCTCTCAACCATAGCTAATTGTCCTTGCCAATAGGCTCTACTGTCCTTATTATAAGGGTAAATGATAAGTCTGTCAATAGTGTGGAGGCAAAATGGGCAATAGGGTAAGAGAGTTTCGACAAAAGGCTGGACTTTCGCAGGCCGAGTTGGCCCGGCGGACTCACGTTGCCAGTCCAAACCTGAGCGCGGTCGAATTGGGCGGAAGATTGGCTTGGCCAAAATTAAGACGGCGACTGGCGCGGGCGTTGAAGGTGAAAGAACAGGAATTATTCCCGGAGGGTTAGAGTCATGAGTGCTGACAGTTTGGTAATGACAATTCCAGAGTTTGCCCGTGCCTGCTCAATTTCACGAGGGCTGGCGTATGACCTGGCACGGCGGAATGAGCTACCCGTGCCGGTAATAAAACTTGGTAGGCGTATGGTTTTGTCTCGCAAGGCGGTTGAAGCTCTACTGTCTAGCAATAGCGAGGTGAACGATGGGCGGAAGTAGACCACGTAACTTTGACGACATCCTCTCTAAGCTCCTCGATGCTAGGCAAAGTGGTGATGAGTGGACTGCGTCTTGCCCATTGCCCGGACATAAGACGCCTGCCAAACACCTCACCTTAAAGGATGCCAGAGACAAAGCGCTGGCTACTTGCCAGGGCGGGCGTCATGACTTCAAGCATAAGCTGGACTATGATGCACTTTGTCAGCTACTCGGTTTTACCAGCTTGACCTATTCTGATAATAGTATAGGGGGGGATATTACTAGCAGTAAAGCCTGTCAACCTGTCAACACCCCCCAAAAACACGCCCAAAAAGGGTTGACACCCTCAATGTCAACCGTGTCAACGGGTGTCAACCTCAGCACATTAGCTGAAGCTAAACGCTTGCCAGTGGACTTTTTGAAGTCCCTGGGCATTGGTGACCTTAAGTATAACGGCCAGGCGGCCGTCCGCATACCTTACTATGGTGAGAACGGGCAAGAGCTTGCCGTCCGCTTCCGTCTATCACTAACAGGTGATAACCGCTTCAAGTGGCGCAAGGGTGACCATGCCTTACCCTACGGATTAAACAGACTGACCAGGATTCGTAAAGCCAGGTGGGGGCTGATAGTGGAAGGAGAGAGTGATTGCTGGACTTGCTGGCTTAACGATATACCTGCACTAGGCGCACCAGGCAAGGGAATCTGGCCCCCGGCCTGGGGGGAATACCTGAAAGACCTTGAGGTTTATGTCTGGCAAGAGCCGGGAGCTGAGGACTTTGTTTTGAGAGTGCTGAAAAGCGCACCTGACCTGAGATTCATTTCAGCACCGGACGGCATAAAGGATATAAGCGAAGCTCACATTCAGGGACAAGATGTCCCAGCGCTACTAGACGAATTGAAAGCCAAAGCCGAATCAGGTCAGGCACTCAAAACACGGTATGACAACGAGCGATTGGCACAGTTTTACAACGAAGCGCAGGCGGTTATTGAGGCTGAAGACCCCCTAGAAGTGGTAAAGGATGCAATCCGGGGGCAAGGCTATGGCGGCGACCTCAAGCCCGCCGTGATTACATATCTGGCAGTTACGAGCCGACTGTTACTAATGCGGGCAGGGGCTATGCCAGACCACTTATTGATTATGGGTGCTAGTTCTAGTGGCAAAAATTACACTTTGGACAGAGTCTTGGCTCTATTACCGACTGAGGCATATTACGTGATAGACGCAGGCTCACCTCGCATCATCATTTACAATGATGCCCCCCTTGAGCATCGGGTGCTTATATTCAAAGAGTCAGATAGCTTACCGGCGGGTGAAAACAGCTCATCGGCTAGTGCCATTAGAAACCTACTCCAAGACCACTATTTACACTACGAGGTTACCATTCATGACCCTGATACTGGGAATTACATAGGACGGGAAATAAACAAGCCAGGGCCGACAGTTCTAATCACTACCAGCACTAAATCACTAGGGGCGCAGCTAATGACTAGGCTTTTCACCCTGGAGATTAGCGATAGTAAAGAGCAAATCGGCGCTGCATTGGAGACCCAGGCAACACTAGAGACTGAAGGCTCACAACCTCTGGATGATGCGCTTGTAGCTTTTCAGGCATATTTACAATTGAAAACACCTTTTAAGGTGGTAGTGCCATTTGCGGGGGAACTTGCTAAGGCAATGACTAAAATGGCGTTAGCACCCCGCATTTTAAGGGACTTTCAGCGCCTTTTAAGCCTCATTAAATCGGTCGCTATTATCCGTCATCATTGGCGACAGACTGATAATGAAGGCCGTCTTGTGGCTACTTTAGACGATTACGAGACGGTGCGGGAGCTGGTTAACGACATGTATATTGATTCAAATACTGGCGCTAGTAGTGATGTGAGAGCACTTGTAGAGGCGGTCAAAGGGCTTGACGCTATTAGGGGTGATAGTGAGCGGATTACCAATACCACACTGGCAAAATACCTGGGGACAGGTGTAAAGCAAGCTGAGAGGCGTGCCAAGAGGGCTATAAAACAGAACTGGCTAGTCAACCGAGAGCAACGCAAGTATCACCCCGCTGATTATGCCCCTGGAGAACCTATGCCTGAGACTGAAGGTTTGCCATTACTAGGTGGTGACAGGGTTGACATCGTTGACATCGTTGACAATGAGCGTGTCAACGGCTTTAGCTTCAAAAATGAGGGGGTTGACACGTTGACATCCCTTACCAATGATGATACACCCCCTCCCCTCAGTGATGACCTGCCAGACTACCCGGCGGCTGAATGTCCTGTATGTGGAAGGGACGCCTGGGGATTAACGCCGGATGGAAAGAGATTTTATTGCACTGGCTGTCACCCAAAGCCGGGCGGTGAGAAATGACAAACCACGCTAGGGGAAGTAAAAGGGCAAGTGAGGGAAATAATACTCGGATGACTGCTAAGAGGCTTCAAAACAAGCCACAACAAGCGATAGAGCCAGTTAAAGGACTGGCGATAGGTCGGAACTGGAGAGTTGGGGCTGATACCTTGAACATTATCCTTTACCAGCGCCAGGTCAACAAGAAAACAGGCAAGGAATACTGGCGGGCGCATAGTTATTATGCTACTGTTGCTAATGCTCTGGTGGGGCTAGTTAATCAAGGTGTAAGAGATACCGAACTGGCAGACCTGAAGACGGTTTGCGACAAGATAGAGCAGCTACACAAGGATATTTTGAAGGTATGCGAATCAAATGGGGAACAGCCAACGTATGTTTCCTGATAGTAGGGAAAATCTGGAAAAGGGGCCGGAATAACACCGTCTGCTAAACAGGCGGATAACAGGCGGGGATAGGGATAGCAACGGGCGTTTCAATGGAAACACTGGAAACAAGGGTAGTTTTTCAACAATTTTGAAGCTATAGAGCTAGCAAACTGTGAGTCCATAGAGGCTAAATTGCCTAATGATTTATGACATACAGGGAAACAGGGACACGATGAAATGAGTAGAGGCGGCATACGGCACGGGCGGGCGCGCTTGCCGGTAGAGTCTTGCCATTCTTTGAGTGCGTGGGGTTACTTTCAATTCGCTCAGATGTGGGCAGACCGCGATGAGCATGATTCTTTTGAATGGGAGCAAGGTTCTTTTGAATGCGAGACCGGCGCTTTGCCCGCCGTGGTGATTCGATTCACACGGGACGGGAACGAGCACGAACAAAAGATTGTCTTGACCTTCACACCTTGCCGATTTGGCGGACGGCGCACTTGGTTTTCCTGTCCACTTTGCTGGCGGCGTGTGGGTAAGGTTTATCTTCCTTGCACGATGTACATCGCCGGCCAGCGTGTGACGAGGTTCCTGTGTAGGTTCTGCTATGGCTTGACATACGAGCAACGGCGCGAGCGCAACAAGTATTGGACTTTCCAACACCGCGTAGACAGAATCGAGGCGCAATGGTTGGGTGAGATTAGCGATGATTGGATTAGCAAACGCAAGGGGCAGCACTGGCGCACGTTCAACAGGTGGTGTGAAAAGCGCGAGGCAGTCATAGAAAAGGTAAATCAAGCTGACTGGGGGTGGTGGTCCAAAGCCCTGCGCCGATATATTAGCTGACAATTGCGTGAGAGCCGAGATACAATAGAAAAGGTCTAACTCGTTTAGACTGAGGCTTGCAAAGCGGGCTTCGGTCATGCTAGACTCCAATCGCTGGAAAAGCTAGGGCGTTGACGCTCAGGCAAACCACGAAGGCACCGCAAGGTGCCCCCAAGTGGGTAGAGTGGTTGCCGGCTTTTCCAGCAGAAAAGAAGGTGCCCAGCCCGCAAGGGGGCCACTCTTTGCCCCTCTTTGAGTGAAGGCACAAAGGAGGCTAAAGTGAAAGCTAAGTGGATTGCCTTGGTCGTTGCTGCATTTCTTCTGTTACCCATGACCCTTGCTGGCTGCGGTCAATATACGCAAGATGACTTAAATACTGCCCATCAACAAGGGTATGATGCTGGTTTTGATGCCGGGGTTGCCCCTACTCCCCAAGATATAAATGATGCTTATGACCAAGGTTATGAAACGGGATACGATACCGGCGAAGATTGGGGTTATGGCACCGGATATAGAGATGGAGAAAGTTTTGGCTATAGTAAGGGTAGAGATGATGCCATAGGGTCATGCGCAGCTTTAGCCCAAGATAATTATGACCAGGGTTATTATGAGGGCTACGAAGATTGCCTTAACGGATATTCTGATTATTATGAGGAATTGGGGGGTAGAAGTTTAATCCCCGGTCAAGATACCTCGGACTTTTTTATTGATGTGGTCTCGGTCACCACGCCTGTAAACCGAGGGGGTTATGCCACGCTAAAGGCGAGGGCTATTCCGGGGGCGCTGTGTGGTATTACTGTGTATTATGCCTCTGGGAAAAGCGAGGCCGAGGGCTTATATCCTCAGCGTGCAGATGACGAGGGTAGCGTATCTTGGACGTGGAGGGTGGGAACTAACACAACGCCAGGTTTCTGGAAAATCGTGGTAACGGCGTACAATATTGATGATTGGTTTTCTGAAACCCCATTCATCTCAGATGAAATATATTTTGAAGTCCAATAAAAAAGGAGAGGCATATCCTTCTGGGTAAAGATATTAGGAGGTTGAAATGAAGATTGGCATAGTGGCGGGTGTTATTGTACTTATTATTGCTCTTGTAGTTTGCCTTGTTCCTCTGAAGGAAGTGGCTTATACAGCGACTGTTGATTATCAGGATACGGAGACCTACTATGAGGATGAACCTTATCAGGATACGGAGACCTATAATGAAGCTATACCCCTGAGCTATGATGAGACCAGCTATGTTAAGGATGATACCATTAAGGAACACCGACAGATAATTATAGGTGGGGTGGTGTTTCAAGATGAAGTGGTAGAAGTACCAATCCAGGTAGCGAGTGTAGATGTAAAAAACACAGACGATATTGCTGGCAGCTTCACTGTTTCTTTTTCTGGAATTACCCCTATATTTGGGTCGCCTTCACTAACTACAAAACTAGACTTATCCCCTGGTGAGGTAAAGACGGCTACATGCCCCGCTGATGATGTTGGCAACTGGAGTTACAGTGTTACGCCTAGCACAAAAATGATAGAAAAGCAAAGAACTGTAACGAAGCATAGGCAAGTAGAGAAGCAAAGAACCGTAATAAAACAGCGTTCTGAAATCCGCTACAAGAAAGTAACCGTGCTTGATTATCTGCTGCACTACTAACGAAAATGAAAATGAGGCATGGCAGGGATACCCCCTTTCACTGATAAACAATGAAATAACAGTGAAAGCCGAAGCAATCAAGCGACTTTTCTTACTAAGGGAAACCCCCCCAATTAAAGCATTACCGTTCCCCAACCGGTGGAGAACAACTTGGGTGGTAAGGCCGAGCTACGGCACGGAGCGCACTAACACTTTATGTATGTGGCTTCCTATCTCCTGCCAAAGGACATAAAGCTGTAAGTGCGCTGGGGTAGTATCGTCTCTTCGTGGGGTGTGGGCTGACCCGTAGGGTGAGCAGGAGGGTGAAGGCTGACCGCTCCTATTCTCCTACCGGTGAGCCTGAACAAGGGGGTAAGCCGACTAGCGGGTGCTGTCAAATTCCCTTTACCATCATCGGCTCACGCTCAAACTGAAGCTAAAAAATTGGCGTTAATTTGGCGTTAAACTAAAAAGAACTGGTTATTACCAAACATTACTCTAGCTTCAAAACAGGGTTTTGGCAATTGACACAACCGTTCTATTTTGAACGTAAAACTACTGGTTGACAATTTAGCTTAGGATTTTAAGTCCGCTGCGTCTGCCAGTTCCGCCACCCCGGCTAAAGTAACTGGAGGCGACGACCGGATTCGAACCGGTGAATAGGGGTTTTGCAGACCCCCGCCTTAACCACTTGGCTACGTCGCCTATCACCCACGAAAATCTTTGATTTTCGTGGGAACCCATTTTTTGGAGCGGAAGACGAGATTCGAACTCGCGACCTCCTCCTTGGCAAGGAGGCGTTCTACCGCTGAACTACTTCCGCCTTTTGGTGCCGAGGAGGAGATTTGAACTCCTACGAGCTTACGCTC
>Ga0315296_10005620_pt1 | contig 10013 bp, 9 predicted proteins | sample YL17G14_18_MG_FD_203921 | JGI IMG/M metagenome (GOLD analysis project Ga0315296, IMG submission 203921) | Sediment microbial communities from Yellowstone Lake, YNP, Wyoming, USA - YL17G14_18 | ecosystem: Environmental > Aquatic > Freshwater > Lake > Sediment | place: USA: Wyoming | collected... | reverse complement strand
ATGCAGTGGAGTATGATGTGGAGCGTTGGTGGAGAGAAGTAAACCTGATTAGGCTAGCGCCGGTCACTCACCAGATGGCTTTGGCGTTCATAGGACAACACGTTTTAGGCTTGCCAAAATCCTACTAGGCTAAACTTTATTGTTACTATTTCGAAAATGGAGGAGATATCTCCCGATAACTCTTTTTTCGGTAAATACAATTTCTACACACTTCTGTGCAAAACTTGTTTTGTAACATGTCCTTCCTTCATGACCAGCTTATTATCTACTTCTATTGTCGGCTTGTAGAGAATGAAATCCATGTGTATTGATGCTTTGTTGGTTCCGCCTAAGTTTGTATTGCTGCCTATGGCTACGTGTGCTGTTCCAAGCGCTTTTTCATCGTAAATGCGAAGGCCTATCGGTTTCATTCCATGATTTATTCCCATACCAAATTCAGCTATCCTGTCTTTGTTCCCCTGCGCTTTCTCCAGCAGGTTTTGGAACGAGGCTTTTCCCTTTTCAGCCTTAAAACGTATTATCTTTCCCTTTTCGAAATCCATCTTAAGCCTTCGAATATTAAAGTCTCTAACCTCGTCGGTTACAAGCGTTCCATAAGCTGAATCCTCTATAGGAGCGACGTACACTTCTCCTGCGGGAACTTCCACTTCACATTCTCTTCCAGTTGAAAAGCAGTCTTCCAGAGTCCCAACCTCTATGCCTACTCTCCTGTTTTCAATGCTAAATGACAGATCGGTACCATTTGGATCAGTAATGTGAATCATTTTTCTTCTATTCAGGCTCGCAGCAATGTTCAAACCAGTTTTTCTGACCTTATCATAGTCCACATTTACAGCATTTGCAAACGTTAAAAGAAACGTTTTATACGCTATTTCCATGGTTTCTATGCATTTTGCCGATAACAGGTTCACGAGCAGAAGAGGTTTATCTTTCACACTCTCGTACACTTGATCCCAATAAGAGCAAACGGCTATTCCGAGATCAGTCGGAGCACTCTTAGGATTTTCAAACTGACTAAGCCAAAAAACCAAATCCGAGTTTTCTAGAAGAGAGCGCGTATGTTTAGGAAGCATGGCTTCAATGTTTTCAGCAACTATTTTGGCTTTCCTTGGCAACGAATTTTCGTCGAACACCCATAAGTGAGGGTAAGCATGTTCTGCATAGCATTCTCGCATCAAATGTTCAGCGAAGGCGCTGTTGTGTTTACCGCAGATGATTAGTATGCTTGATCCCTTTTTCAGACAAGCACAGCGAGTCACGATTGAATGCGCAGCTTCTTTCATCAAATTCTCTAAAGTCAACTTCACATCACAACCAATCTCATAATTGCGTAACATTAATTTATCAATTTCACATCCAACATGATAGCCCCACACTAAAGAGACAAGGTGCAGCCTAGACCCTACTAGAAATTCATTGTGGAAACCTAAAGTTGAATATATATAAGGGAGGGATCTAGGCGCATCGAGAACAAGAAATCTGCTTTAAGAGGTTTCCATTTATATAAAATTCTCTTCCGTTTGAAAAACCTTTTTAACAATATAGCAAGCTAGTAGGTTCTGTTAAAGGTGAATAAACAATGGAAGTTACGAAAATTGCAGTTTTGGGTGCAGGCTTAATGGGACATGGAATAACCCAAGTAGCCGCCCAAATAGGCAAATACGAAGTCAGCATGCGCGACATCGAACAAAAATTTATCGACAACGGTATGAACATGATACGAGATAGCCTACAACGATTCCTCAAGAAAGATCAAATAACAGAGCAGCAAATGAACGAAATCCTCGCAAGAATCCACCCGACACTAGACCTCAAAGAGGCAGTTTCTAAAGCCGACCTCATAATCGAGGCAGCACCAGAAAACATCGAACTAAAGAAGGCAATATTCCGCGAAGTAGACACTTATGCGCCAGCACACGCCATAATCGCCTCAAACACATCATCCGTCAGCATAACAGAACTCGCCTCAGCAACAAAACGCCCCGAAAAAATCTGCGGAATGCACTTCTTCAACCCCCCACAACTCATGAAACTCGTAGAAGTCATCAAAGGCGCGAAAACATCAGACGAAACCGTACAAACCATCTTAGACGTAGCCCACAAAATGGAGAAAGAAACAGTACTCGTTAAAAAAGATTCACCAGGCTTCATAGTAAACCGCATACTCATCCCAGCCCTAAACGAAGCAGTAGCCCTCTACTGGGAAGGCGTAGCCGACAGAGACGACATAGACAAAGCCATAAAGCTGGGCTTAAACTGGCCCATGGGACCCCTCATGCTTTTGGATTACATAGGAGCAGACACAACATTAGCAATTGCAGAAGTCTTACAAAAGGAGCTAAGCGAAAAATTTCATCCACACCCAGAACTAAAACAAATGGTCAAGGCACAGCTTCTTGGAAGAAAAACCGGGAAAGGCTTTTACGATTGGACACAAAAATAGGGAAAGAGGCGAAAACAATGGAATTCAAATACATAATTTACGAAAAAAGCGAAGCAATAGCCACAATCACGTTAAACCGACCAGAAGCATTGAACGCCTTCAGCAAAGAAGTCGTAGACGAAGTTTTGCAGGCTCTAGAGGACATTAGAAACGATGAAAACACACGCGTTGTAATATTAACTGGAGCTGGCGAAAAGGCATTTTCTTCTGGTGCGGACATAAAAGCCATGAAAGGAATTAACGCCCTAAAAGCAAGAGAACTCTCACTAATGGGGGAGAAAATCTGCAACGCCTTAGAAAGTTTGGAGAAACCCGTAATAGCGGCAATCAACGGTTACGCTTTAGGCGGCGGCTTAGAGGTAGCCATGGCATGTGACATACGTATAGCCTCAGAAAACGCCCGCATGGGACAAACAGAAATCAACATAGGCTTCATCCCAGGATGGGGCGGAACCCAAAGACTTACACGCCTAATAGGGAGAACAAAAGCGAAAGAACTTGTATTCACGGGAAAAATGATTGACGCCAAAACTGCAGAACAACTAGGCATACTGAACATGGTCGTACCCGCAGACAAGCTTAAAGAAACTGTACGCCAATTTGCCTTAGAACTAGCCCAGAAAGCTCCAGTAGCCCTTAAAGTGGCCAAAGCCTTAATCAACAAAGGCGCAGAAATAAGCCTAGACGCGGCATTAACCCTAGAACGCGAAGGATTCGGCGTAGTAGCCTCAACAGAAGACCTGCAAGAAGGCGTCTCAGCATTTACTGAAAAGCGAAAACCAACATTTAAAGGCAAATAGACAGAAACGCCAATTTTTCTTTGAAAACTTTCAATTTCTAAAAAAATTAAAAAAGAATAAAGATGGAAGAGAGCTTAATAGCCGCCCATTTCTTTTTTGTAGACTTCAGCGAAGTCTCTTCCCCAATTATCAATAGCTTCCAACTTTCCAATGAAGAATCTCAGCACTGGCGGTTCAAACACGAATCTTAATCCTTTTATCAAATCTCTATGCTTATACAACCAATTTATCCTGTCAATTGCATATTCCATATGTGACACTGTATAAACTCTTCTTGGAAGCGCAATCCTGCACAATTCTAAATCAGCGAAAACCTCTTTTCCATCCTTGTCTCTTTCCATCGAAATCGTACCTCTTTCCATGCTTCTAATTCCTGAAACTATGTAAAGCGCTGCTGTCAAGGCTCCTGCTGGATACTCTGATTGAGGAATATGCGGCAAAAACCTTTTAGCATCCAGATGGCAAGCCAATCCGCCTGGCGGTGTAACAACCGGAATTCCAGTCTCAACCAGCCTATTAACAAAATATTTTATTTGCTCTACTGCACAACCAGCGAGATCAGGATCAACCATTTCTCTCATTCCAACCGCCATAGCTGCAACTTCTCGCTGAGACATGCCACCGTATGTAAAGAAGCCTTCATACACAGGAAGCCAAGGTTGTATCTTTTCAAAAAGTTCTTTGTTGTTTGTTGCTATGCAACCGCCTCTAACACATGTGTTTTTTCTTCCACTCATGTAGAATATGTCTGCAAAGCTGCACATTTCTTTGACTATTTCTGCAACAGTTTTGTTTTGATACGCTTTTTCTCTTTGTCTTATAAGATAGGCGTTTTCGCAGATTAGACTTCCATCAAGAACGAGAATTAAGCCATGCTCATTGCAAATCTGCCTGATCTCCTTCAAATTTTCCATGGAAAACGGCTGTCCGCCAATCAGGTTAGTTGTTGCTTCCATGCGAACAAAAGCTATCTTGTCTTTGCCATATTTCTTAATAGTGTTTTTCAACTTCTGCGGATCCATGTTACCCTTAAAGAGATGAGTGCTTGCCGTCTTCAACGCTTCATCAGCATAAATCTCTAAGCACAATGCTCCCCCAGTCAGTTCGATATGTACCTTAGTGGTTGTAAAATGGTAGTTTGTAGGCACCACATCGCCTGATTTAGCGAATACTTTTGATATTAGATGTTCTGCTGCTCTGCCTTGATGAACATTCATTACATATTTATATCCTAAGACATCTTTGACTGCATCAGCAAATTCATAAAAAGTCATGCTGCCAGCATAGGCATCATCAACTTTCATCATGGCAGCAAACTGGTTATCGCTCATGGCATTTACGCCGCTATCGGTAAGCATATCCAAAAATATGTCCTTGGTTTTAAGCTGGAACGTGTTGTAGCCAGCCTCTTCTATAGCCTTTACCCGCTGCTCCACAGGCGGCACCCAAATTTTCTGCACCATCCTCGCCTTGTGCATTTCGATGGGTATCTCTTTACCTGATGACAATTTTATGGACATTACGCAAGCCTCACGAATGGTGCAGTTATCGGATGCCCGTTTTAATAATTCTTTCGGTTCGAATATTACTTTTTGTTTTGAACAACCAAAAGTTATATGTGAAGGGATAAAACTATGAACGTTTTCTATAAAGCCGAGGAGAAGTTTATTGCCTGATTTACATGTGTTGTTGCAAGACAAGCCGGGGAAACATGTTCTTTTGCTTGGTAACGAAGCCATCGCTAGAGGAATTCTAGAGGCTGGCATAGGCATAGTAACCACATACCCAGGAACACCAGCATCCGAGATAGGCGACTCCATCTCAGAAATAGCCAAAGACGCCGGAATATACATGGAATATTCCACAAACGAAATCGTCGCTACTGAGGTGGCAGGTGGAGCCGCAAACTGTGGAGTCAGAGCCCTCACAGCCATGAAACACGTCGGGCTGAATGTGGCTTCCGACTTTGTTATGACCTTGGCTTATGCAGGCGTAAGAGGCGGCCTCGTAATTGTTACTGCGGATGACCCAGAATGCTACAGTTCACAAAACGAGCAAGACAACCGTTTTTATGCTTTACTTTCGAATCTGCCATGCTTGGAGCCTTCCAATTCTCAAGAAGCAAAAGACATGACAATTTCAGCGATTGAAATCTCTGAAAAACTGGAACTACCTGTGCTATTGAGAACGACTACTCGCGTAAGCCACACGCGTGGACCAGTAGTGTATAGCAGGGTTACGAAACCAAATTTGAAGGGCGAATTCATTAAAGATGTAAAACGTTTGGTAATGGTTCCAGCTAACTCCAGACCAAAGCACGGAGTGCTTTTGAGGAAGATGGAGAAGGCTAAGGAAATCAGCGAAACATCACCTTACAACATAGTTGTTCACGAAGGGAAAAACAAAGAGTTCGGTGTAATTTCCTCAAGTTCAGCATATAACTACACGGTTGAAGCAGCAGATTTGTTAGGCTTAGATGCCGACATCCTGAAGCTTGGTATGACTCATCCGCTTCCGGAAAAAATGATTGGAGAATTTCTGAAAAAACATGAAAAAATCATCATTGTTGAAGAGCTCGAACCATACTTGGAAATGCAGATAAAGGCTGTAGCCAAGGATTATGCGCCTAACGTTGAAATAAATGGAAAAATGAGCAAGCAATATTTTCCAAGAGAAGGCGAGCTTTCGACACGTGCGGTTGCGATGGGTTTAGCCAAGATAACCAGCAGAAAATTGCCTATAGACTTTGGAAAGATTGATGAAAATTTTGCTGAGGTTGCTCGGGATTTGCCGCCGAGACCGCCAATATTGTGTGCTGGATGTCCTCATAGAGCATCTTTATACGTTATGAAAAAGGTTGCAGGCGAAAATGCGGTCTATTCAACTGACATAGGTTGTTATGCTTTAGGATGTGCTCCGCCATTGAGGGCTGGCGATATAATGACGTGTATGGGTGCGAGTATAGGTACTGCTGAAGGAATAAGTAAGGTAATAAGCCAAAATACTTTGGCAATAATTGGAGACTCAACATTTTTCCATGCGGGAATCCCTGGACTTATAAATGCTGTCTATAACAATCACAAGGTCATTGTAGCCGTTTTAGACAACCTTACTACAGCGATGACTGGGCATCAGCCACATCCTGGAACGGGCATGACTGGCATGCATACTCCATCAGAGAGAATACTCATTGAAAAAGTTGCTGAAGGGTGCGGCGTAAAATATGTTAAGGTGGTTGATCCCTTCAAAATCAAAGAAGCCGAAGCAGTTTTGAAAGAGGCTTTAGCTCGTACTGGGCCTTCGGTTATAGTTTTTCGGGCTCCATGCGCTTTGATGGTGGTTAGGGAGAGAAGACGTAAAGGCGCAGAAATTGTGGTTTGTAAAATTACTGATAAATGCACAAATTGTATGGCTTGTGTTAAGCTTTTGGGCTGTCCGGCATTGATTGTTGAAGATGGAAAAGTGGAGATTAACGAAGCCTTGTGTGTTGCATGTGGGTTATGTGCTTCGGTTTGTCCTTACAACGCTGTAGAATGCGCAAAAATGGATTAGGGAGCATGGCAAAAATGAAGGAATTTAACGTTGTGTTGGCTGGTGTTGGTGGGCAGGGAATACTTTTAGCTGCAGAAGTTCTAGGCACTGCTGCAATTAAGGAAGGGTTGAATGTTCGGGTGAGTGAGCTTCATGGAATGGCTCAGCGAGGCGGTGCGGTGGTTTCTAACGTTAGGATTGGAGAGAAAGTTTTAGCAGCAACGGTTTTGGAGGGACATGCAGATGTGCTTTTAGGATTTGAGCCGTTGGAAACTTTGCGAAGCTTGAAATTCGCTTCAGAAAAGGCGCTTGTCATAATGAGTGATGAGAAGATTCCGCCAACAGAACTTGCAGCTAAAATGATGAAGTATCCAAGTATGGAAGAAATAGTGGAGAAAATTCATCGTTTCACAAAAAATGTTATAATCGTGGAGGCTGCGAAATTAGCTAAGAAAGCTGGAAACATTCTGACACAGAACATTGTTTTGATTGGGGCTTTGGCGGCTACGGAAAAAATGCCAGTTAAAACTGAAAGTGTTATGGAGGCTTTGCGGGAGCTTGTTCCGCCTAAACATTTGGACATAAATGTTAAAGCGTTTAAACTTGGCTATGAATGTGTGAAAAAAGGCAAGACTAAGCTTTAAACTTCTTTAGGTGTGGATTTTGACTGGTTTTCATTATTTTCATTTAAAATTGCCTTCAAAATGCTTTGGAATATTTTCATGTCAGAAACGTTCACGAGCGGAATTTGAAGACTCTTGTCAATTTCGTAGATTTTTTCATATTTTGGGAATTCTGCGTAGCAAATCTGGCTTATGGGAAATTCTTTCTTTTTCAATTCATGTTCAAAGGACTTTTCGTAAACTTCTAAGCATAGGATGTAGCCATCTACCCAGTAAAGCCTATTCACTCCATAAGTGGTAGCACACCATGCAATGTTACTAATTGAACGTTTATCCAAGCCTAAGATGGTAATTTTTCGTGTTGGAGCAATTTCCACATCCATGTTTCTTCACCCTTTGAAGGGAGTGTTCAACACTTCTTTAACTTTGGTGGTTATTTTTGGTCCAAGTCCATAGACGTTTTTAGACCAATCGTCCACGCTTATTAGGGCGTTTAATGGGGTTTGGTAGGATTTAAGGATTGACATGGCTTTTTCTCTTCCAATGTTTGGTAAGCTTGCTACGAAATATATTTGGGCGTCGGATGTGGTTTCAACCCTTTTTGCTGCATGAACTATTAGCGCTCTCTTTTCTACTATTTGTTCTTGACGAGCAGCCACGTAGAGAAAGTCAATGGTTTCTTTGTATGAAGTAGTGTTTATCATGGCTATTCCATTTTTTGCTAGGTTAAACATGGCTCCCCAAACGGATGCTGGCTGAATTCTGCTGTACTTATAGATTATTGGCAGATAACCCTCTAAAAGAATCATTGATTTTGGATAGGCTTCTTTTAGGTCGAATAATTGTTCGAAAAGGTATCGGCGTGTAAGTGTATAGACAAAGTCCTGAACTGTTTTTCGTTCTACGGCGCAAACGTCAGACAAAACGTAGTCGCCCTTTTGCAGTGTCTCGATTTTGACGTTGACTCCTCGTTCTCTGAGCCCTTTTACAATTTTTGTGGCTGTGTTTGCTTCGCGACTGTCGACAATAATTGTTGGCTCTTGCTCATCGGCCTTCTTTTCTTTTAAGTATGGAAGTAAGGTTTCAGTTCCAGACAACATCCTCAACTCTATATTGCGCTGTGTTTAATATGAGAAACTAATTACTTCTAATTGATAAAACTTGCATAACACAAACTTCAAAAAAGTGTGGAGATATCTCCCGAACAGTTACGAAAGAAGTCTGTTATCTTGTTCGGTCTTCTCTAAGAATGAAAACCATAAACTGGCTTAAAAGCATTGTTTCTAAACTATTCTACAGAAAGACTCTAGCCAGTCTGTGCTTCAAGCGGTTTTTGTTAGTATTTTTGGTTCTTTCCATTCTTCTCTTAGAATGCTGTATAGGCAGCAGTCTCTCAATTCTCCATAGAAGAAGGCATCTTTGCGAACTACTCCTTCCTTCTTGAAACCAGCTTTTTCTAGAACTTTTTGAGAAGCTTCATTTCTTACATCAGCATGGGCTTGGATACGTACTATGTTCTTTGAGAGAAACAGGTAGTCAACCATTATCATTACAGCTTCAGAACAGTAGCCTTTCTTCCTTTCACTCGGTAGCATAGCATAGCCTATTTCTTGTGCCTTTCCCACTGGTCTATGACTTATACTGCCGACTTTGCTGCCATCCTTCTTCTCTACAGTAAACCATCTTTCTTCAGAAGACAGGTTGTCATACATTTTCTGCAAGTCTGCCTTGGACATCTGCCAAAGAGGATTGTATTCACCGAAAAAGTCAAGGTTGTTTAGCCATTCTGCACCCAATGAAAGGTCTTCTTTCTCCACAATCCTCAGATTCACATTTTTGCCTTCAAGCAACTCAACTCACCAATCCACATAGTTACTTTCGCTTCAGCTATAGCTTTTCCGCAAAATAACGCCTATAACAAAATCATATTTGGCTCCAAATAGAGGGGCCTAACACCGTTGCACGCACACACAAAACACAACACACACTAAACCATAAAAAAAGTCTGATAGAAATATAAAAAGAGAGAAAGATAAGCTATGGTCCTTTCTTTGTAATTTCTTTCACAACACCAGCAGCCACAGTAGTACCCATGTCCCTAACAGCAAACCGTCCAAGCTCAGGAAAATCAGTATACGCCTCAACCGAAATCGGATGCAAAGGCTCCATCCTCACCAAAGCAGCATCACCAGTCTTAAGAAAAGTCGGCTTCTCCTCAACAACCTGTCCAGAACGCGGATCAATCTTCCTTATTAGTTCTGTGAATCTGCACGCAACTTGCCCAGTGTGATAGTGAAGCACTGGCGTGTAACCAGCCGCTATAGCCGTTGGATGATAAATCACAATTATCTGTCCAATGAATTCATTAGCCACTGTCGGCGGATTATTAACGGGACCAGCAACATCACCACGACGTATATCTGTTTTTGCTACACCTCTCACGTTAAATCCTATGTTGTCACCTGGCTCAGCCCTAGGAATCCGAGTGTGATGCATCTCCAAAGACTTAACTTCAGCCTGCTTGTTAGCTGGCATAAACATGATCACATCGTTTTCTTTAAGCACACCAGTTTCAACTCTGCCAACGGGAACAGTACCTACACCAGTAATGCTGTA
>Ga0315296_10005619_pt1 | contig 10016 bp, 10 predicted proteins | sample YL17G14_18_MG_FD_203921 | JGI IMG/M metagenome (GOLD analysis project Ga0315296, IMG submission 203921) | Sediment microbial communities from Yellowstone Lake, YNP, Wyoming, USA - YL17G14_18 | ecosystem: Environmental > Aquatic > Freshwater > Lake > Sediment | place: USA: Wyoming | collected... | reverse complement strand
GGATGACGTCGATGGCCAGTTCGAGGAACTGGCGGCGGGCGACCGTGTCGAGCCCGAGCGTCGGGTCGTCGAGGATGAGCAGCTCGGGGTCGATGGCCATTGCCAGGGCCAGGTTGAGTTGGGCCCGCATGCCGGCGGACAGCTCGCGGACCCTGCGGTCCATCGGCAGGCGGAAGGTCTCCATCAGGTGTCCGAAGAACTCGTCGTTCCAGCGAAGCGACAGCCCCTTGCACAGGCTGATGAGCCGGCTGACCCTGTAGCTCTGGATCAGGTTGTGTCCCTCGGCGACGTAACCGACGCGGCCATGGGCCTTCGCCGACAGCCGCGTGGAGTCCTCGCCCAGCACGAGCGTGCGGCCACGCGTCGGCGGCTCCAGGCCCAGCAGGATACGGATCATCGTGGTCTTGCCCGACCCGTTGCGGCCGAGCAGCCCGTAGATGCACCCGCGCGGCACCTCCAGGCTAATGCCGTCCAGCACACAGCGGCCGTCGTAGTACTTGACCAGGTCCTCGACAACGATCGGATTGCCATTCATACCGAGTCCTCCTGCATATCTCTCCGCGACATCATACATCTCCATCAATCTGCAGCGTACTTGAATTCCCGATTGTTGAGCAGAACAATTCCTGCCGCTCCATAGAGAACGGTCAGCGCGAGGCTATGAGCGACGCTCGCGACGCCGCCCGGCAGACTGTATCTACCCTGTCCCAACCCCACGAGGACTTCCACCGGTGGGCACCCGTAGCGCACAAACGCATGATAGATCTTCGTTCCGACGCTGTCCTCGAAGAACAGCAGGAGCATATAGAGCGGAAAGAAAAGGATGATCGTGGCCAGGACCAGCGTCATCGAATTGTGGTCGCGGCTGACCACGACGGAAAGGGATGTGGACAGTGCGGCCCAGGTGTTGAAGATCAGCCACGAGGCGAGCATCCACGCGGCGAAGCGGTCGAGACTGCCCCTGCCCGTGAGCCAGTGCAGCAGCAGAATCAAAGCCCCCACCGCCAGCAGGTGAGCCGCTGCCTGCAGGGACAAGCCAAGGAAGCGGTAGATGTACAGTTCCGACAGGCGGATCGGCTCGGTCGCCACCAGGCGTATCCGGCCCGATGCGATGTCGTCGCCGAAGATCCCCGCGCTCAATATGAGGGGCAGCAGGCAGCCGCTCCAGGCAAACACAAGGCCCCCCCACTGCCACGTTTCCGGCAGGGATGGCATCAGGAATATCAGCGGATAGGCCAGGAGCCAGCCCAGATGCACGAGGCGCAGGCTCGTCTTCCGCAGGAACGTTTCGCTGATCAATACGTACGCCTTCATCTATGAGGCCCTTTCCCGGCACAGACGGACAAACGTCTCTTCGATGTCCTGCATTTCGAGAGCGACGCCCGTGACGAGGGCCCCGGCCTTTACCAGAGAACCGACGACGCCAGGGACATTCTCGACGCCGTTCACGGCGACGACCAGCCGCGTGTCGGACTCTTCCACCACGTCGTAGGGTGCCAAAACATCCTGCGTCACGCGAGGGCTGCCGGGTAGAAACTCGATCCGCACATGTCCCGTTTGCTCGACCTTGTCGCGGCCGAATTTGACGATTCGGCCATGATACAGAAAGACGTAGTCCGACGTCAGCCGCTCCATCTCGCCCAAGCGGTGCGAGCTGATGATGACCGTCGCTCCCGACTGCCGCACCTCGTTGAGGATACGGCGCAATTCGATGACGCCGATCGGGTCCAGCCCGTTGCTCGGCTCGTCCAGCAGCAGCAATCGCGGGTTGTCGAGCAGCGCGACCGCCAGGGCCAGCCGTTGCCGCATGCCCTGCGAGAATCCGCCGACCGCTCGATCAGCACATTCCTCAAGCCGCAATTGCAGTAATGCCCTCTCGGCCTCCGTTGAGATGGCCTCTTTGGACAGGCCGTGCAATGCGGCGTGATGCTTCAGCACTGCCCGGGCGGAGTAACAGGACAGGAATGCCGGCGACTCGGGGACATAACCGAGACTCCGCCGGGCCTCCAGCGACCTGGCCGGATGCCCGCAGACGCGGATGGAACCCTGCGTCGGGAAGAGCAGGCCCGCGATGAGACTCAGAAGCGTGGTCTTGCCGGCCCCGTTCGGCCCGACCAGGCCGACAATCGTCCCGCCGCCCACCTGCCACGAGACGTTGTCGAGGGCGCACACTGAGGCCTTGCGGCCGGCCCTCCCGCCGCCGTACACCTTCGTCACCTCCCGGCATTCAATCACCGGCGCCATTTCACTGCCATCCTCACTCATGCTGGCTCTCACGCAACGCCTGTACAGCTTATTGCTTTCCCGATGTCAGGTTGAATTTCTCCAGGGCGGCGTCGAACCACTCGGCGAGCGTCCCCTTGTCGATCTGCATGTGAAACGCTTCGACGACGATCCGCTCCAGCTCGTCACAGATGAGTCTTCGCCGCACCGTCCGGCTGAGCATACTGTCGAGCCCCGCGACGAACGCCCCCGCCCCGGCCCGGGTCACAATGATCCCCTCCTGCTCGAGCTGGCGATAGGCCTTGGCGATCGTGTTGGGATTGATGGCGAGCTGCTGGGCAAGCTGGCGGACCGTGGGCAGCCGCTCGTCTTTGGCCAGACGCCCGAGGGCGATGTCCCGCTTGACCTGGTCGATGATCTGCAAGTACACCGGCCGGTCCGACGCATTGTCGATCCGAAACTGCATGACGCACCTTGTACTATTATTACTATTACAAGTGTACTGCCGCCCCGGAAGTCCGTCAAGGGAAATGTTCAAATTTTTTTTTGCGGTCACTCCCGGGGGGGGTACGACAAGAAGTGACGGGTGGCATCGTCAAGCCCGCGGGGCTTGGCGATGGTGGGCTGCGATCGCTGAACCACCCCCAGGCTGCGCGTGAGGGCGCCACTCGCTGACTGAGGGCTTGCCATAGTTCTGTCGTACACGCTCCCAGGGGGCCGGCCGCCGACGACTCTTGACTTACGGCGGAAGCTGCACTATCGTGTCATCGGCATGGGATCCTGCAGCAGAGCGCCGCTGGGCCAGTCTCGGCAAGCGTCCGTTGCTGCGTACGAAGGATATGAAGTGAGAGGCTCGGGATGACAAGAGTACGCAAGAGTTGGCACGAGAAGCTGGAGAACCCGGTGCCGGGGTTGCCCAAGGTGTGCGACGTGCCGGAGAAATGGGTGAAGACGATGGGCGGTCGAAGGATTCTCGTGCCGACGCCGATGATGGTGGACGAAGTCGTGCGGGCCGTGCCGGAGCGAAAACTCGTCACCGTCGGCCAGATTCGCCGACAGCTCGCGGGACCATTCAAGGCGGACTCGACCTGCCCGATGACAACAGGTATCTTCCTCCGTATCATGTCCGAAGCCGCCGAGGAGGACCGCCAGGCCGGCAAGACGGATATCACACCCTACTGGCGGGTCATCAAAGATGATGGCAGCCTGAACCCGAAGTTCCCCGGCGGTGTCGAAGCCCATGCACAGAAGCTCAGGGATGAAGGCCACGAGATTATCCCGGGCAAGGGCAAGGAACCGCCGCGGGTGGCCAATTTTGGCGGAGCGATGACGTGGGTCGCTGACGAGATTGCACAGCGCCACGATCATTGAAACGGCAGTCAAGGAGAACCACGTTGAAGCGGATGAAGATTGCATTGATCACCGTGATCGTTGTCGTGGTGCTTGTCGTCGCGGCGGGGTTTTTCCTGTTCGGCGCGGCGGGGCCGGACCCGGCGAAGTACGAGTACCTCAAGCAGCCGCAATTGGCCGAGATGCCGGACCTGAAGGTCCTCGAAGTGGAGGCCCGGGGCGAGCCGGAAGTCGTTGGAAGCCAGGCCTTCGGCCTCCTGTTCAAGACCTATTTCAAGCTCAAGGGGGTGCCCAAGGGTCCAAAGCAGCCGGCGCCGCGAGCCCGCTGGCCCCTGTCGCTGGACACGCCCAAGGAGTTGTGGGTCGGACGGTATGCCATGCCCGTACCCGATACTATCGATTCGTTGCCAAATGAGCAGGCCGACGCATCGGGACTAGTCGCCCGGATCACGACCTGGAAGTACGGCCAGGTCGCCGAGATTCTGCACGTCGGGCCCTACGACCGCGAAGAGCCGACAATCGCCAAATTGATGCAGTTCATCAAGGACAATGGACATAAGATCGCGGGCGAGCACGAGGAGGAGTATGTCAAAGGCCCCAGCGTATTCTCCAAAGGCAATCCGGAAAAGTATCTTACGATCATCCGCTACAGGGTAAGCAAGGCGCAGTGAGCAGACGATGGGAATCCGGCCCCTGACGTATAAGATGGAGATTGCGGCATTTCTGCGGCTGGACCCGGAGCTGCACGTCTACGGTCTGGGCGACCTGGACGACTTTTTCTGGTCTTATACGAGTTGGTACGGCTGGGAGGCGGATGGAGAGCTAAAGGATGTCCTGCTGGTCTACTGCGGGCGGGAGACACCGACTGTCGTAGGGATCTCGCAGCAGCCGCCCATGATGCAGAAGCTGCTCGCGGAGGTCGCTAAAGGATTGCCGGGGGAATTTTACGCGCATTTAAGTCCGGGCGTGGAAGAAGTCCTCGCGGACAGCCACACGGTGCAGTCGCACGGGCTGCACTACAAAATGGCCCTGCGGGACAAGTCGGTTGTACGAGACGTCGATTGCTCGCAGACCGTGCGATTGGGCAAACGCGACTTGGCCGAGCTGTCCCAGCTCTATCTCGACAGCTACCCCACCAACTGGTTCGACGCGCGAATGCTGGAGACGGGCCAATATTTCGGCCTGCGAAAAGACGGCCGACTCGTCAGCGCCGCGGGCGTCCACGTGTACTCGCAGGAATACGGCGTGGCGGCGCTCGGCAATATCGTCACCCGTCCCGAGCACCGCCATCAAGGATATGCCACGCAGGTAGTCGCCCGGCTGTGTCAATCGGTGCTGGAAGAGGTCCAGTACGTCGGCCTCAACGTCAAAGCCGACAATGATGCGGCGCTTGCCTGCTACAGCAAGCTCGGCTTCGAGGTCGTCGCCCCCTACAGCGAATTCACGGTAACGCCAAGAGAGTGACCGGCAGTATCAGGCCTTTTTCGCCGTGACCAGCGAGTTCATGGCTTCGTCGCGGTGGACCAGGCGGATGCCGGTGAATCCCACGGAGCCCAGGTCCTCCTCAAACTCATCCAATGTGAATGTGCCGCCGCCCTCAGTGCCGACGAGCATATTGACAGCGAACAGTGCGCCGGCCGACGGCTTGGTCCGGGACGCGTCCATCACGACGTCCCGAATCGCCAGAGTGCCCCCGGCGGCCAGAGCGGAGTAGATCTTCGCGTACAGGGCACGGTTCTGCTCGCGGGAGTTCTGGTGGACGATGGCGCTGAGCCAGGCGAAATCGGCGCCGCCAGGCAGTGCATCGGTGTAGAAGTCTCCTGCCACCAGCGTGATGCGGTCGATCAGGCCCGCGAGGGTCAGCCGGTAACGAGCCAGGGGAATCACATCAGGCAGATCGAACAGAACGGCAGTGGCCTCCGGGACTGCCCGGAGAAAGGCCGCAGTCCACGTGCCCGAGGCCCCGCCAATGTCCAGCATACGCTGAAATCGCAGAGGCATCAGCTTTTCGACAACCTGCGGGGCGACCGCCACCGAGAAATTGTCCATCGCACCGATGAATGCCTCGCAATCGCCGGCCTCACCGCGGATGCTGGGCGTCCTGTCGGCGGGCTGGCCCGTCTTGATGACGCGGGCCAGTTGCGCCCATCGGCGAAGGCAATTCGCCTGGTGGCGCACGCCCGGGAGGACGTTGATCGGCGAGTCTTGCGCAAGCAGATCGGCCACCTCCGCCGGGATGCAGTAGGCGTCGCCCCGCTTGGCCAGCAGTTCCAGGGCGACAAGGGCGTCGAGCAGAACAGCGGTGGCACGCGGCTGGCCGCTGATCCGTGCGGCCACAACGGCTGCCGTCGCGGGTTTGTCGCCGATAGCCGTGAAAATATCCAGCTCGGCCGCGGCGGCGATGACACACGCCCCCTGAAATCCCCTCACCTTCTCAAGCAATTCATCCATCTTCCACGATCTGGTCATTCGCAGATGTCCTGAAAGCAAGTTTTCGTGGTTTTTTGCACAGCCTGACGATTTGGCCCGTCCGAACGCCATCATAGTACACCGGCGGCACGCCTGGAGCCAGGAATCCGGCGGAAATGGCCACGTAGGAGAGGCAAACCCGCCGTTGGGCCGTCCGCTGCCTATACGCCCGCACGCGGCACGCGTGTTCGGCCGGCTCCCGGAAAGCATAATTGCTATGTTTTTCGCTCTGTTTGGGCTTGACGCGCCAAGAAAGTGCCGTTTAATTATGCCTGTTGAACACGCCGGTGGCATGGTAGTGCGTTCACACAGAGAGGCGGAGACTGTTATGCTGCCTGCCGAACCGGCATAACGCGTTGGCTGAGCGATAAGGAGATTACGCGATGACACGGACAGTTGTAACAGCGGCGACCATTCTCTTGCTGGCGATACTCGTGGGCTGCCAGGACCCCAACCAGGGAGGCAGCACACAGCTTCCAAGGCGAGGCCAACCCTATTCCGAGGCAACGACCCCGGTCCCCGTCGAGGCGGGAGCAACCGCCGATGAGATCGACCTTGTCGAGCAGATGAGCACGCAGCGCCAGGCGTATCGGCGAAGCCTCGAGACATTGATTCACCACTACGATGCCGCGGGCAACAACACGAAGTTGAGCTGGGCCCGCTCGGAATTGCAGGCGCTCGACCGGATCCCGCAGTATCGCTACATCATCGACGCGCAGGTGCTGTCGGCGGACCTGAAGGCGACGGAGAGAATCCAGGCGGCCGACGACCTGTATGCCGACGCCGTGAAGACGGAGAGGAACGCCGGACTGCTGCCCGTGCTCAAGGATGAGGAGCTTCTGCGAGTCGCGATCGGCCAGTATGGCAATCTGATCCGGCAGCATCCCACCAGTGACAAGATCGACGACGCGGCGTACAGGCTGGGAGAAATTCACGAGTACTTCCGCGACTACACGATCGCCCTGTCCTATTATCAGAGGGCGTACCAGTGGGACGCGAGCACGCCGCACCCCGCCCGGTACAAGGCCGCCCTGATCCTCGACAACAAGCTCCATCGCCGTGCGGAGGCCCTCGAACTTTACCAGGAGGCGCTGGTCAAAGAGGGACAGAATTCCGAGGTCAACAAGCCTTACGTCGAGCGGCGCATCAAGGAGCTGAACCGCTCCGATCGTGGAGTACAATAGTGCCGGGCCATTCGACTGCCAGAGCAAACTTCAGGGGTCTGACGATGTCAGGCCCCTTTTTATTTACCGACGACGGACGGCTGCGAATGAGACGAGGGGATGGACGCGACTGAACAGAAAGTGATGGAGTTCATCCGCCTGCATGGACTTTTTGCGGGGGCCGGGGGCATCCTGCTCGCCGTCTCGGGCGGGGCCGATTCCATCGCTCTGCTGCACATCCTGGAATCGCTTCGGGCAAACGGCCTGCTCTCGGCGAAGCTCGTCTGCGCCCACGTCAATCATCAACTGCGCGGCAGCGAGAGCGACGGCGATGAGCGATTCGTGGTCGAGCAGGCGACCCGACTGGCGATGCCGGTCGTCACAAGGGCCGTCGACGTGAGGGCCTGCGCGAAGGCCCATCGACTCTCGCTGGAGACAGCCGCTCGGCAGTTGCGCCTGGCCGCCCTCAGCGACATCGCAAAAGCTCAGGAATGCACGTGGGTGGCTACCGGCCATCAGAAAAATGACAACGCGGAGACCGTCATCCAGCGGCTGCACCGCGGGACGGGCGTGCGAGGATTGGCGGGAATCTGGCCCGCCCGGCAATTCGGCAATGGTTTGTGGTTTGCACGCCCGATGCTCGACCTGAGCCGTGCCGAGATCCTCGCGTACCTCGGCAGAAGAAACGTGTCATGGCGAGAGGATCACACCAACGTCGATCCGGCATACACGCGAAATTACATCCGGCACAAACTGTTGCCTGCTCTGCAGCAAGAGGCCCAGACGCCCCTCGCCGACGAACTATCGGAGTTGGCCGCATCTGCGAGACAGCTCTACCAGCGAATCCAACGCGATGCAGAGAAGGCGGTCGCAGAGCTGACGCAGTCTTCCGAGGGCAGAACTATCATCAGTGCGGCCGGGTTGGCGGCACTGCCTGAGCCGGTGACGGTCGAGCTGATGCGGCTTACGCTTGTAGGGCTTGGCTGCAGCGAAGAGAACCTGAAACAGGACCACTATCAACGCCTCCTGCAACTGGCCCGAAGCCCCGTCGGCGGGAAGATGATCGCCCTGCCCGGGGGACTCACCGCCCGCCGCGAGTATGAGAAGGTGATTCTGACGGCCCCGAGGCAAGATGCACGTCCGGCCGGGCTTGCTTCGGCATCATGCCGGATCACGGCGAGCCGACCCCATGACGGGGAGGGCGTGCCACTACAAATTCCGGGACAGACGCAGTGTGCCGGGTGGCGTATTGAGGCAAGCATTCTCGACCGCGAAACCCTCAGCGCGGGACAAATCGAAGGTGACAAAAGCCCCTTCTGCGAGTATTTTGATTTTGACCATATAAGGCAGCCCGTCGTCGTGCGATTTCGTTGTGCGGCAGACAGGTTTTGGCCACTCGGCCTGGCCGGCGAAAAGAAGCTCGGCAAGTTCCTGACCGCGGCCAAAGTGCCCCGGGACGCGCGGGCAGACATCCTGGTTTTCGCCGACCGGGAGAGGATCGTTTGGGTGTGCCCCGTCCGGATCGCCGAGACGGCAAAGGTCACAGAGCAAACGCAGCGTGTTCTCATGCTCAAAGTTACGCACGGCAGCACAGGGTTGGAGCCGGACTTCCGCAGGGCCATCGAGCCTCATGTAGATGATTTATAGGCAGGCAAGCCCTTCGGCATGTCGGCGCCGCTGCGCCAATGATGACACAGTGGAGGGAAAAATGATCAGCAGAAGACAGTTGCTCGAACACGCAAAGAGCCAGGGGGCCACGGACATCCATATCTGCGCGAATGCCCCGATCCACTTTCGGATCGGAGGCAAGCTGGTCCCGGTGACCAAGGAGAAGCTCAGTCCGCAGCAGAGCCGCGATCTCGCACTGGACCTGCTCACGGACGAGCAAAGGAAGCTCCTGGAGGAACGCCTCGACTATGACCTGATGCTCGCCGACGAGAGCGGCCGATACCGTGTCAACGTCGGCTACTTCGATGGCCACGTAGGGGCGACGATTCGCATCCTGCCGACGCAACTGAGGGCGATCAAGGAGTTGCTCCTGCCGGACACCGTGCGGGACCTGGCGCACCGGCGAAAAGGACTGGTCCTCATCACCGGGGCGACCAGCCAGGGCAAGACCACCACGCTGGCCGCCATGATCGACGAGGTCAACACAACTCAGGAAAAACACGTCATCACGATCGAGGACCCCATCGAATACGTGCACGTCAACAAGCTCGGAATCGTGCGGCAGCGGGAGATCGGCAAGGACACGCAGAATTTTCACACGGGACTGAGGGCAGCGCTGCGCCAGGACCCCGATGTCATCGCCATCGGCGAGATGCGCGACTACGAGACGATCAAAATTGCCCTGACGGCGGCGGAAACGGGGGTCCTCGTCCTCTCGACTCTGCACGTCATCTCCATCGACAAGATTCTCGAAAGGCTCCTGAGCTACGCGCCGGCCGGCGACGAAGAGCAATTGCGATTCCTGCTGGCCGAATCGCTGCAGGGCATCATCCACCAGGAACTCGTCCCCACTATCGACGGCAAGCAGCGGGTAGCGTGCGAAATCCTCGTCATCACGAGCGCCGCCAAAAACATCATCCGCCGCAAGGACAGCTTCTTCCTGCGCAGCGTCATCGAGACGGGCAAGAAGCACGGCATGGTAACGATGGAGGAGTCTATCACCGGCCTCCTGGAACAGAAGGCCATCACCGAAGGAGTCGCCAAGAGCATCCTCGCCAACTACAAATGAGGGCCACGCATTATCCGGCGAGGACACACGAAGCCACCGTCTGGGTGGCAACGCCAAACTCGTTTGATGACGCT